>Ga0179593_1632348_pt1 | contig 12460 bp, 20 predicted proteins | sample CZODoug2_1_08_16_FD_185931 | JGI IMG/M metagenome (GOLD analysis project Ga0179593, IMG submission 185931) | Vadose zone soil fungal communities from Angelo Coast Range Reserve, California, USA - CZODoug2_1_08_16fungal (PacBio error correction) | ecosystem: Environmental > Terrestrial > Soil >...
TTCCCTAAGGTGCGTACCACCAAAGGGATACTACTACTCGTATTTTCAAGGAAGGGGGCGCTGACCTTCTGCCGCGGGAATAGAGGGGGAGGATCATGCGTAAGTGCAGAGTTGGAGGGGGATTAGGGAGGATTACACTGAAAAAGGGGGGGGGTCTAGGGCCTTACAGGCCGATAAGGGAAAAGAAAAAGAATGCTGAGCTTGGTACAAAACGGCTGGATGCGCTAAATCTGTTCTCAAGAAGAAAAGAGAAAAAAAAAAAAAGCTCGCGGGCTTACTTTTGCAGACGCGCTTAAGAAAAGATCTTTCCAGAGGTTGTGTCGAGAAAAACCTGAGGGAAAAATGGGCGTTGCATTGCAGCGGGGGGGAGAACATTTAACGCTTGATGTCACGGACGAAGGAAAGAAAAGTTCGCCCACTGTTCCGTAGGAAAAGACGCTACCTTTGCCGTGAAAAATGGCAAGTTCGGAAGATCTCTCAATGGGGGGAAGTTTTCTGCGCTCCGGAGGGGGAAACCTCTCTCAACGACTCAAAGGCCACCAAACCACGGTTTCCACCAACTGAAAAGAAGACGTTTAGGAGCGCCATTGAAAGAAAAATGATCGGGGGGGGAAAGTGGTTCTTAACCGCGGTGGGAGGAGGGAGTCGGATAGAAGAGGTGCTTTTGCACCAAGGGGAAAAAAAAGGATTGCAACGTAAATACTTCCCGCAACACGTACACGAAAAAAAAAAAAAAAAAGGGTCGCGAAGACCGCGCAAAAAAACCGGCTTAAGGGAAAGGAAGGCAAAGTCCCATCTCTGGATGAAGAGGAAAAGGGGGGTTATCTTCATACTATTGCCGTGGAGAAATTCGCTCCTTGTGCTAAAATAGAATAATAAAAAGTTTGTCTCAACGAAAAAAAAGGGGGGGGAGGGATGACTTACGGACAGGGAAAGGGGGAAAAGGGGAAAAACGAAAACGGACCGAGATCCACGTCCCATCCACATTAGGGGGAAAAAAAAAAAGTTCCTTCAGCTTAGTTGAGGAAAAAAAAAAAGGGGGGGGTTGGGGGGGGGGGGGGTTGGGGGGGGGGGGGGGGGGGGGGGGGGCCATCTGCTTTGATCTTTGATAAAGAAAAAAATCAAAAGGGGTCTTTCGAAGGAAAACCTCCGTCTCTCGCGATGAGGAAAGAAAAAGAATATCGCAAGTATACTTTCCGGCTTCGGAAGTGAAAAAAAAAAGAGGAGCTCTTTGAAATCCTTTAGTTCCACGAAAACAGTGCCTTCGAAGAGCCTTCTTTATCTCCTCGGACGTGGAAGGGGGAAAAAGGTAAAGGAAAATGCAATATACTCCCTTCCCTTGCAGGGTTAGGGGGGAAGGTCGACGGTCTGATGAATTCAAAAGGAGGGGGAAAGGGGCTGTTGATCTTATACCGGGGGGGAGGGAAAAGGAGAGCGATGTGGAGCGGGCTAGGGAAAAATGGAGCGGGAGAAAAGGCTATCTTGGTACTCATTTTCGGGGAAAAGGATAGACAAAGCCGGAAAAAAGGGGGGGGGGGGAAAAAAGAACTGCTACAAAAAACGGTTTGGCAGGTACCATCTCCTAGGGGAGGGCAGAAAGGGAGAGATGCGGTGGGTAGAATTTCACACGCGCAAAGAGGAAAAGGGGGGTCAATTAAAACCATCAGAAGCAGGTAGAAATCATTTAAGAGAGAAGAGGATTTCCCCTTACTATAGTACTGGTCAGGGGGAGGGAAAGGATTAATATAGTACTGTCTGTGAAAAAAAAAAGAAGGGAGAAGACCACCTATCTGTAAGAGGAAATACAAGAGTATGGGGCGAGAAGCTTTGTTTAAGTCATTGGAGGGGGGGAACAGGGGGAAAGGGAGAAGCTGGATGATTCTTTACAGGAGCGGGGAAGGGCTCTTTCGTGGTGGACCCTGCCTAGGAGTTGACAGAAAAAGAGCCGTTTGGTTCCCTTTTGGGGGGGGGGGACGGCCAAGCCTTCATACGGAATTGAAAAGAAAGAATTACTATGAAAGACGTTCTGAGGAGGAACTGCACGCTCGGGAAAGGGAGGGGGCGAGCCCTGTGGCCCAGACTCGCTTTTCCGCTCGCTCTCAAAAGGGGGTTAATCTTTGTGAGGGGAAGGGGGAAACCTGTTCGACAGAGGGGGAAGTGAATGACGGCCAATCTGAAAAGGTCAGCTGGAGGAAAAAAGTCTACGACTCGCGTTTTTCTCTGAAGGGGAAGGAAAAAAAGGGAGGACCAAGAGAGATTCTCAGCAGAGCGTTCGAAACAAAAGAAGGGATCCGCATTTGTAAAGGAAGTCTGACACTCGGGGGGGAAAGGGACGAAACGATATCCGATATAAGAAGGGGAAAGAGAAAAAAAAAAGGGGGGGGTGTATTGGGATAATTAGCTCCGATCGGAAAAGGAAAAGCTAGCATCTTGATTCTTCAGGGGAGGGATTCTCTCTATCAATTGCAGAAGGAAAGGGAGTAACAGAAGAGGACGCTTCCAGTTTTAGCGCTCAAGGAAGAAGCATAGGGTAATAGCTTAAACAATGGGGGGGTTTTGGTTATTGAAGGTAGGAAAGATGCGCGGCAAGGAAAATCTTTGGGGAGGAGTCCTCACTTTAGGGAGTCTTCCGCTTGTGGGGGGGAGGGGGGCCCTAGAGCAGTTCAAGGAGAGGATACGCCTCTTTTCCAATGGAGAATTGGAGATTCTCCGCAAAACAAGGGGGCTCGCATACGCGGATGAAAAAAGTAGATTCTTTGGAAGGTCCAACTATCTCTAACGTTTAGAAAAAAGGGGGAAAGAGAAGGGAATAATGGCACCAATATAGGGGCTTGCAAAGGGTTTCCAATAAGATTTCTCAGGAAAGGAAGAGGCCACAACCAGAGAGACATTCCCATAAAATAAGAGAAACCATCACTCGCAGCATTAGTCCAGCGAGGGTTTACTTGAAAGGAATTTCAGAATGCGATAAAGAGGGGACCCCGCTCCGAAAAGAATACTCAACCAGAGGAGAAGCATCCCTCTTCATTCGAAGGGGAAGAGGGGGGGTGAAGAAAACTTTTGGGGGGGGCGCTTACCACGTTGACGAATAAAGGGGGAGAGACCTTTGGGGGGAACAAAATAAAATTCTCTACCTGAGAGAAAGGGGGCCGGGAATAGGTTATACCAGACAGAGTCTGCGGTGCCGGGGGAGAACAGAAAAGGGGGACAACTCTTCCGTTTTTACTGAATAAAAAGAGCCAGAAAGACAGAATCTCAGGGGGAAAGCGAATCCGCGCGAAGAAAGGGGGCTTTTCCTTGGTGGAAAGATTTTCCTCACCCGATAATGAAGATACTCCTTCACTTTCTCGGAAGAAAAGAGCCGTCCTTCCACATACAAACCATGGGGGGGGAGGGGAAAACCTTCTTAAAACGAAAGGGGAAAGCTTCGTTATGGGGAAAAACGAACAAGAGAGCGCGGACGCGAAAAGGGGGGGGTACAGAAAAGGAAAGAAGCAAATTATGTTCACTTCGGAGGAGTAGAGGTTCTCATAACCTGAGAGCTTTAAGCCATCTTCAACAATGGATACTAGGGGCATATATCGGGGGGGGGGGGTAATAAATTGGGGAGAGGGGGGGTCATGAAAAAGGGTTCCAAATTCCAAGTTTTAAAAAAAGGGGAGGGGGAGCGGGCCCCAGCGGATTGGGGACAGGACTGAATTTCGAGGGTCGCGGGTTTCAAGCTTTCCATGGTGTAAAAAGGAAAGAGAGGGAGCATGTGGTCCATCACACGTACTCGGCTCGAAGAAGGAAGATCGACAGAAACTCAAGCTGGGGGGGTGCTTTTTCTTGGGCCCGGGGGGGGGGAAAATGGGAGAGGAAGTTTTTAGGAAAAGAAGCAATGCCAATAGATCGCCGAAATGCCAAGATGGAGGAGGGCGGGTATTCATTCTCCATCAAGTAGGGAAGGGGAAGAAAAGGGGGGAGGTCTTGCTCTTTCCACTGTCAAGAGGAAAGGGAGAAATATTCGTTGAGTCAATCCAAGAAAAGCCGTGTCATTGTGCCAGCCCACGCAGAAAGAGGAAAGGAAACTGATTTCCTCATCGACGTAGAGAGGAACTAACGTGGTTTGGCCAAGAGTTGGGGAGCAAACGGAAATCGGAAGAGGAGGGGGCTCTCGATTCCTGTTATTGCCTTCAAGAAAAAGAAGAAAGAAAAAAAAACATTATGAGGAGGAAAAGGAGGAAGAAAAGAAACCGGCATCTGATATCTAGAAAGGACTCTAAAAAAAAGAGGGCCACCCCACTTTTTATGGAAGAGGGAGGGGAGAAAAAGGAAGGGAGGAAATTTGAATCGAGGAAAATTGCACATGACACGGAGGGACGAACCATCGAGGAAATCTATTTCTAACGTGTCGCTCAGGAGGGGGGGAAGCGGCAATGAACTCCTCTTAAAAAGGAAACTCACTTGATTGGAGCAGGAAGATAAGATTGGGGGAGCGTTTTCGGGAAGAGGGAGGGCGCTGTATCCCATCTCGGGGTCGCTCAGGCTCGGAAAAAAGGGCCCAGCAAAATCATCCCCATCTTGGAAGTGAAAGAGAGAGGTCCTATGGAGGGGTCCTTCTATCCCATTACGCCAATCCTAGGAGGAAAGACCTTTTTTTACAAAAGGGAAAAAGCTTGAAACCCCGCGATCAAAAGAATACGCTGTTGAGCAAACAACAATCTCTTTTGGCCACGAGGAGGACAAGGAAAGGGGAGGGAAAATAAAGCAAAGGGGATTAAAACAAATATATCTCTGCCGCGGTCATGAAGAGAGGAAAGAAAAGGGGTTTACTATGCTTCAGCTGACAAAGACCGGTTATCTGAACCTGGTCGGTGAAACGAAGTGCCCATATTGGGGGGGGGGGAGGAGGGGAGAAGAATAGGAAGCTCGCCCGAGCGTGCGCCGGAGGGGAGGTCTTCATGCCTTGCCATATAAACCAAGGAAGTGGGTTCCGGGAAAGGGGGGCCGCAAATTTTTCCTTCCGGAGAGGGAGGGGGGGGAGGGAGAGAACGGTTCACCCTGAGAGAAGTGAGGGGAAAAAAGATTCTCGGTTTGCGGAAGAGAAAAATAAATGAAGAAGGGACGTTCGCGCGTCTTCTAGGCGGGAGGGAGAGGGATGATTCTTTACGCGGACATGGCAAGAAAGAGAAGTTTCTCAAGTTCTTGGAGAAGGGGGCTTTCGTCAGGGGGGGCTCCGGCTGGTATAAAAGAAAGGCCAAGGCAATGCGTGAAGGGGGGGGGGGGAAAAAAAGGCTTTCTGCTTTCTGGGGAAAGAATTATCAAAGAAGACACTCTCTTCTTCACAGGGAGGAAAAGCTATTACCTTAGAGAGGGGGAGGATTTTGAAGCGAGGGGGGTAGAATGCGGGGGGGCGGCACTCCTTAATGTGGAAAAAGATAGGGAAAGTCCCTTTTCCAACAAAAGGAGCGCCTTAAATTCGAAAAGGAGTAGGGGTTTTACTGGAGTGGTCCTGTCTCTCTGGGGGGTGAGGAAAGGGCTCTGGAAGAAGGATTGGTAAACGTGCCATCCTTCTTTGGGAAAGGGAGAAAAAGGGGAGCGGAAAGGGTTTCTACACGGTTAGAGAGAAGGGAGCTCAGGTAGAAACAAGGGGAAGAGTAGGCGAGCAAAAGCCGTTTTGAGGGAAAAAAAAAGAAGAGGGCATTTGGCAGAAGGAAGCTTGCAACCGGGAAGAGCGCGGGAGAAAATCTTAGAGGGAGGGGGAGGAAAGAAAGCAAATATTTCAATCTAATGGGGGAGAGGGGAACTCTCCTTCACTCCCAACACAAGTACACATGAGAAAAGAAATCGCCCCTGGCGCGTACAAAAAGGGAGGGGAAAAAAAAAGTACTTGCACTCCTGAAGGGGGCTTGCTCGATCGAGAAGATGGAAACGCAAAGGCGAGCATAGCTCGCGAAAGAAGAAAAACGAGATCGTCTAGAGGAAGAAGAGTTCCCCCAAACCCAGGAAAACGGGCGTCTCTCGGATATCGTTTTCAGGGAGGAAAAAAGGGGGGGAGAGGGAAACGAAGCGCTCGGTCATAGAATTCCTGTTGCGTGAGGGGGAAGGGAGGGATGGGGGGGGGGGGGCGTCGTAACTCCATTCGAAAAGGAAAAGAGGAGAAAGGGGGAATTCATCCCTGACGCTGGACAAAAATTTTTCCCGTCATGAAGGGAAAAGGGCGGGGGGGGTCCCCCCTCTGGGAGGAAAAGAGAAGAAGTGTTTCAACTTTTTATCCGGGGGGGGAAAGAAGATAACGTCTAGACCTCAAAGGGCTCAAAAGAGGCATCATCACGAGAACTTTCATCTGGGGAAAAGAGGCATCGTTGCAAGAGGAGGAGAGGAGGGAGGCTGTATGTCGAAATAAGAGCGTTATTGCCGTCCCGTCCCACACAAACACGGCTGAGGAGGGAAAAAATGCCCTATTCCGTAGGAAGAGGAAGAAAAATCCAGCGGTGGGGCAAATGTAAAGAATCATCAAGATTATTCCGAGAAGGACAACCGGGCAACGCCTAATCGGGAGGGAGGCGCGCGCCGCAGAGGGAGGGGGGAATCAGAGGAGGATACAGAATACTGGTGTCTCGAAAGGGGGGGGGACCACATTACTCTTATTAATTAGAAGAAAGTAATTAGGGGAAAGCCGGGAAAGAGAGTAATGATTTATTAAGAAAAGAGCGAAAAACTTTAATGATTGTGGGGGGAAAGGGATAAATTTTCGCGGGGGATACTAGGAAAGAGGGGGGAAATGCCCGGGACCAGCCTCGGAGAAGGAAATATGGCCAAGCCGTGTCTGCGAAAGAGGGTGATGGTTTTCACATTGGTGTCTTGGGGAAGTAAAGGTGAAGAAAAGGGCCAGCAAATATTACCCAGTGAGGGGGGGGAGAGGAAAAGCACTGAGTTTACGGAAAAAAAGCTCCAAGAGAGACGGCCTAGCCGAAAGAAATCCACAGGGAGAAAAAAAAAAAAGGGGACAAATCCTGAACCTAAAGAAAAACCTGAAATTGAGAAAAACCTGAACGGCTACATAACCCTGCAAAGGAGAGGAGGTGGGGAATGGACGGGGAGCAGGGGCATAGAAAAGTAATGCATGAACCAATTGTCGACGGGGGAAAAAGAAGAAAAAAAAAGGGGGAGGAAGAGTAACTCGGGCAAGTGACGAAAAGGGGGGAAGAAGTACTCAGGCAATCGCTATCGCAGGCGGGGGGGGGGGGAAGGAAGGGCGGAAGAAAAAAGGGGGGGTAGGGGGTCAAAGGGAGATGGTTCTTCTATATAAAACTCCATCTGAAGGAAAGGGAAAAAGGAGAAAGTTTTCTATTACTGTGGGAAAAAAAGGGAATTTTATTTTTTACAATAGAAATTACTTATTAAAGGAAAAACGCATTGGCGTTGGGGGGGAGGCAAAAGGGGAGGGGAGAGCAAAAACTTTAGGCAACAAGGGAGAGGGGGGCACTCAATTTCCTGGAAGAGAAAGACAAGAGGAAAAGGGGGGTCTTTGGCGCGACTGGGCGGGGAAAGACGAGAGGTCTGATCCAGGGCTTGAGGCTCGACCAGGGGTGTCCGTGGGGGGGGCGTGGACGTGGAGGCGAAAAGGAAGTTTTCCGTGGAAATCTTTTTGGGAAAGCACGTCCTCTGATCCGACGAAAAAAGAAAGAACCGGACAGGGTAATGAACAATCGAGGAAAAGGAAAGGGCTCATAATCAGAAAGTGGCGCTAAAAAAAAATGTTGCGGTTCAAAGGGGGGGGGGGGGGGGCGGGTTACCCAAGAGGGATTTTTCTGAGGGGGTCTCTTTCCAAAGAAGGGCGCCGAAAAAGGGGAGAAAGCTGGCGCGTCCAAGGGTGAGGGGAAGCGGCAAAAGGTGGAGGGGGGGAGGGAAAAGTTCGTACGGAAAGGAAGGGAGAAACCTTCATCTTTCGGAAGAAAAAGGGGTCAAGAAGGGGAAGGAAAACTTCTTCCATGGAAGGAAGGGAGAATCCTAGAAACGGTTTTTTTTGAAGGGAAAAAAAAAAAGCTGGGGAAGAGGCTCGGCTTGCAACTGAAGGAAGGAAGGGTGTTTCGCTCCGATGTCTTAAAAAGGGGAGACCATCATCAAAACCAGCACCTCGGGGGGAAAAGAAGGAAGTCGATGCGAAGAACCTTAATTACCTCTAAAACGGTCATGAAAAAAAAAAGAAAAGAATCACCACCAAAAGAAGAGAGGAACTTAAGCTTATTCAGAAAAAAGAAGGTCATAGGGGTCAAGAAACGAAAACCGAGGGGAAGACCGTCTATCCATTTTTTTTTAGAAAAGAGAGGTGAGAGATCTCAACAACAACAACGGAGTATGAGGAAATCGTCTTTTTCGACAAAAGATATGGCACACTCCTTGGAGGGAATGACTTCTGCCGCTATCAGACTGGCAGGAAAAGGAAGGGGGAAAAGGAAGAGAGGGGGGATATCTGCTGGGTGGTGATGGGGAGGAGGAAACCTAATTGTGGATCCACTGAAAGACGCGTCCGCAGCGACTTCCGTGATGAGAGGGGAAGGGAGGGACATGTAGACATTAGCTGCACTTGAAGGGAAAGGGTCTCAAGACATCCTTCTCGGAAAGCAAGAAACTGGGGGAGGGAGTTTGCAATCCGTCTCGGAAAGGAAAGTTCTTTCCATAGAGAAGACAACAACTTTAGAAGATTGCAAGGGAAGTTTTTCCATTTAAAGAGGGGAAAAAGGAAAGAACAAGAATGCCGGTAAAAAAAAATGTTCGGGGGGACGTCAATTACAGAGAGGAATTTTGCCGCGGGAAGGGGTTCCCATTGACGAACGAAAAGTTTTGGAGGGGGGGGTTTCGTCGCTCCGGAGGGAGGGAGGGAAAAAACCTCCTCACATACAACTTGTGGGAAAGAATCCACACTAAAAAAAACACGAAAAATGTATTTCCTTTATTAGAGGAAGAGGAAAGGAAGAGGGTCCTTTTATATTAAGAAAGGAAAAAAAAAGTACCTCTTCTTTTTCGAGGGGGGAAAATGAGAGGAAGTAGGGGGGACACCATGATCGGGGAAGGGGAGTGAAAGGAAAAAAAAGGAAAAAACAAAAACCTATACAAAAAATGAAAGACTCACCAGCACTTTGAAGAGCAGGCGCGAGAAGAGGGAGTGCCTCGTCTATTTTTAGGGAAAAGAAAGGGAGGGTTCATCTGATCCCTCGCTCCCTTGGGGGGGCCAACTTCTTTGTGGGGGGAGGTGGGGAATGTAAGGATTCGTATGGTTTTTCTAAAAAAGAAAGGAAAAAGGAAAGAGCTCCACTTCCTCAGCCACAGGAGGAAGGGCAGACTTGATTCTCTCTGAAAGGAAGGAGCTGGGGATAAAATGCGTACTTCACGCGGTCGTCATTGAAACCGGAAGAGAGAAGTAAGAGCTCCGTCAGGTATATGGAAAAAAAGGGCTTCTTCCACTTTCCAGGGGGCTCGTTGAAAAAAGAAGTGAGGTCCACGTTTCGAAAAAGGGGGGGGGGGAGGAAAGGAGCAATTCCTTCTTGAGCAGGAAAGGGTCATTCCCAAAATGTCATAGAAGAAATGGTGGTATGTTAAAAAAGGGTGGGACCGTCACGGCTGAGTGGGAATGAAAGGGAGAAGGGGGAAGAAAAATTCTCTTCTGTGATCTATACGAGGGGGGGAAACGCTAGGCGAGGCGAGTAGGGGGGAGGGTAAACTCAGGGGGGGGAAGGGGGAGAAACAGCTATCGGGGGAAAAAAAAAAAGGGAAAAAAGGCCCGCATATAAAGAGAAAGAACAAATTGAAAAATACAACTACTGGCGCACAGAAAAAAGTAGGGGAGGGAAGAGAAGGAAGGGGGATGGTTCCCATAACTGTCGCGGAAAGGAAGGGGGGGAAGTTCAAACTCGCCTAAGAGATTTAAAAAAATCAGAAAAAGGGCGAGAAAGCGATTAATAAATCATTTACTCTATAGTAGGATGGAAAAGGGAAAAAAAGAGGGAGGGGGAATTGTATGATAATAATAATATTTAATCACACTCATTTTCGAATACAACAGGAAAAAGGGAAATACCAGGCGGCCGAGAAGGGGAAATTTTGTGGAAGTCAATTATCGTGGAACGGGGGGGAAAAGAAGAAAATCTTTATGATTTCTTTACAGGATAGGGGAAAACGCTGGATTGGTGGAAAGAAGCGAGGGAAAAGGAAGACTCCATCCGTTGGGGGGGGGAAGGGAGGGGGGAAAATACCGGAGAGGGTCTACCTCCAGAAAAAAGGAACGGGCCGCAGTGCAACGCTGCCTTGATGGCGAGGAAAGAAAAGGGGAAGGGAGATTCCGAGCCCTTTCAGGAAGTTTCTCTTTCGCTAAAAGGGGGGAAGGTGTGGGGGGAGAGTTCAGCAGAGGGAACCCCGGGACCGGAAGGAAGTTAATGAAAGGAGACGGTGTCCCTTCCCTTGTTGGACAAAGGAAAAAAAAACCGGAAAGGGGAAAAAAGTCGATCGACTCTCTTGTGGAGAAAAGGGGGAGGTACGAATTACATTTGCAAAAAGGGCTTCTCAGGCATAGCAGGGGACCAACAACCAGGGAAAAAGAATGTGTAAGATATTAAGAAGAGAGGGGCAAGATCCCTCAAGGACGATATAAAAAAGTGACAGCTCGACTGGTTTTAGGGGGGAAAAAAAAGAAGAGAGAGATCGAGACGAGAGGAAAAAGGCGCGAGCATCTGCTCGAGGGGGGGAGCTAAACATTTAGGTTCGCTCGGTAAAAGAAAAAAAAAAGAGAGGAAGGATTGCAGTACCGGAAGCCCCTCCTGAAGGCCAGGAAAACGCATCTCATGGAAATAGCCTGGAAAAAAAAGGGGAAAAAGGGGATTAGCTTTTAAAGAGGCCATTAGATTGAAAAAGGTAAAAATTTCGTCTCGGAAAGGTGAGCCTCGAGGAGCTGAGCTCAAGGGGACAAGGCGGCGCGATAAGAGAGGAGGGGTGAATCCTTGGAGCTGCGAAGGGGGGGGGGCTCTCATATCTTCGAAGAAAGGGGGCTGAAGAAAGGGAGGGGGCACGATCGCTAAACGTGTGGGAACGGAAAGGAGAGGGGCCTTGACTCATGCAAACCGAGAGTGTTTCCAATAGATTGAAAATGATCTTCCAAAAAAAAGGGAGAGAAAGGCCCATAGAAAGAAGCCATCCAAAAGGGATACTTTCCGGAGAGAAGAAGGGGGGACTGTACCGTAGTTCTCACAGGAGAAATAAAAAGCATCTATCAAAAGAGGAAAAATCTCTCCACTCCTCCCAGGACGCTTTTCTCCCCCTTGGTGGGGGGCCGAGCGGAAAACACGTTGCGCATCCCTGTCGGGGGGGAAGAAAAAAGAACGGGGGGGCCTCCACATTCGCTCACCGGAGACTTGCCTCTTTTTCTACCAGAGAAAAACATGACGGGACACATCTGAGGGGGGAAGGGCAGCGGCTCCAATACCTTGAGGCAACAGCGGGGGGGAATGCCATGTCCGCGTCCAAAAGGAGGCTTTGGGGAAGAAAACCATCAGCACGCGAGGGGAGAAAATTGATTTTTCTCGAGCACGAGAAAAGGAAAAAAAGTGGCCAGTATTCCTTCACTTTCTCTCGGGGGGAAAAGGCCGTCGTCCACCACGACAATAGCAGGAACCCAGGAACCCTCCGGGAGAAGGCTTCGTTATGCCAGGAATTACGCCAGGAAAAAAAGAAGAGAGGGGAAGAAAAGAGAGGGCTGCGCTGCGATGTATTGAAAAGGATGGGCACTTCGGCAAAAAGCAAGCAGTGAAAAAGACAGATACGCTTGGAACAAAAGAGGGGGGGGATCCATCGGACAACCCTTATATGCAGGAAGAGTTGGGTAATAAGAAGGTGATTTTTGAAAAAGAAAAAGGAAAGTTTACTGGCCAACGAGGGAAACACAGCGATTGTTGGGGGGGGAAAACAGCGGGGGACGCGGATCGCGGGTTTCAAGAGGGGGGAAAAAGCTACCGGGGGGGGAAATCACCAGTACTTTCGTCTCGAAGGGGGGGGGAAACAGGAAGAAAATAGACATCGACGTTATTGAAAGAAAGAGGAGGGGTCCTGGGCGGGGGGGTCGCTCCTTCGAAAAGAAAAAGGGTGGACAAAGCCCTAAGGAAGAAAAGCCAATAGATCGCCGACACCTGCCGCCAAAGGAAAGAAAAGGGAAGGGGGGAGGATAATTGCCTCCTATCAAGAGAAAGTGTAATATTATTCGGGCAGAAATGCCAAGGGTTCCCACGGTATCGACACGTTGAAGGAAAGGGGAGGAGGAGGGTTTTCCCGGCCAAGAAGGAAGGGGGCACCTTCCACTCTAATCTGGGGGGGGAGGAAACTGACCGGGGGAAAAATGAACCAGAGTAAAGCTCATCGAGATAAAAAAGGGAAAGGGGGGGGAAAAAGTTATTCTAGGAATCTGCCTCATCGCTAGAGGGAAGGAACT
>Ga0179593_1301314_pt1 | contig 12459 bp, 13 predicted proteins | sample CZODoug2_1_08_16_FD_185931 | JGI IMG/M metagenome (GOLD analysis project Ga0179593, IMG submission 185931) | Vadose zone soil fungal communities from Angelo Coast Range Reserve, California, USA - CZODoug2_1_08_16fungal (PacBio error correction) | ecosystem: Environmental > Terrestrial > Soil >...
AACAAGGAAGCGCAGAACACAAACCGACTCGCGACAAGGCGCCCTTCATGCCAGGAACTGGGGGTTCGGTTGGGAGGGTGGTCCTGCCCATGGCTGGAGTGAATGACTCGCGCAAAGCCATCAATATGCACTAAGAGGTCGCGGAAAGGAGGGGTAATGCGGGACGCGGGAGCCATTGAGTAACAGGAGACCCGGCAGAAAAAAAGGTGTCCAAGGTAGGGAGCAGAAAACCTCTCGTGCCTTTTACAGAGGAGCCTTACAAAACATGCCGACATGAAGGCCATGTTAGGCGATGGTAGGTACACGTCGGAGGGACGCAAATCCATCTACAAGGGAAATTACAGCTCCGGGCCACTAAAAAAAAGCCAGGCGGAAGACACTCCAGAATATATTTCAACGACTTACACACACAAAAAAAAAAAGCAACTGATACACACATCTTTCCTTCAGAAAAAAAAACAAAGAGAACAGAAAAACCGAACCGGAAGTATGTACTGCACCGGAAAGGGAGTCCCAGGGTGAAACGGACGAAGGGCCTGGACAAAAAAACTCGACAAATTAATCACCTGAAACAGAGAACCTGTCGACCCACCTTGACGAAGAGGGGGGGGGGTAGAAACAGTCAGGACTACACTCCCCGGGTTCAGTGGGGGCATGAAGTCTGACAGGGTAGGAGGGCGGTCAAAGAACATTCTTCCCAAACCAAACAAAGGAAACAAGTGGTAAGATTGGATCCTCTTTTTGACCTGGATGGCCAGGGGGCGTATCGGGAAATCAATGCTTCATGGGGGTGAAAGCTCTTCGTTGGGTCTAAGGCTGCCTGGTAAATGGAAAAGGCTGGACAGGACCTTAACGAGCGGCACCCTTGACGAAAAAGGCTGACATAGGCAACGTGGGGGTCCGGAGATTTGTGTCAAGCAGACTTCCAATAACTGATTTCCTAAGAAGCTTCATCTATTTATCCTGTACGATCTGTGACGTGGGTGCACGAAAACTGGGGCCTGGTTAGGACGGACTTTGCCCTGGCAGCTAAGTAAGTCAGTCGCCGAGAGTGTGTTCAGCAAGGAGCGGGGAAAAGGAAACAGGCAACGGAGGCAGAGAGTACTAAAAAGAAGAGATCTCCACGGGAGGACAGGGCGTCTTGACCGAGGATTACTAAACTTGACGGCCAAGTTCCGAAAGGATCGGGGGGAAACGAGAAACGACCACGTCCTTCCAATTGTCCATGAGGATTCGCGGAAGCCCGGGAGTATTGAATACCGCGGTCATCCGAAGGGATGCCGAAAAGCAACCTAATCTGAATCAGGTCATCCCTACGCCACATGTTTGCAAAAAACTTACACCAGGAAAGTCCTTGAAGGTACAAAGAAATCAACGCCGCGCCGTAGATGGGAAACCTAAACCAAAGGAAAGAACTTTACCAAGTGGGGCATGAGTAATAAAAGGCACTAGCGAAATTGCTAGAAGGACGGTTGTATTAAGGGGCCTCGGGAAAGACGGGCTGGTGGTTGCGACACCTCTTCGACGTAAAAGCGGTTTGCCGGACCTGGCAGTAGGGCCCGGACGGCACCCACGCACCTGCGGACCAGAGCAAAAGCAGCACACCCTTTCAGAGAAATTCGGAAAGGAAGGGAAAGTGAACAGCAACCGGGGGCGACGTCAAGAGCCGGGGCACTCTCCTCCAAAAAGAAGGTGGGTAAGCGCCCCGACTACGGTCACCACGTTAAGAGCTTATGACGAGAAAAGCGACACCACCTCGTAATCGGAAAGATGTGTCGGGGGCCAGGACGGACTCTTTCAGAAGAGGGAGAAGGAAAAGAAATTCGTTGGTTTGGAGCGGCAAGTCAGAGGATCTGGGGCGAAACTGGGATTTTGCGTGAGCCCCGCCTTTCTGGTGTCCACACCTGACTTCGAACTGCACCTACGATCAGGAAACCTCCTTGGAGAGGTCTAGAGGGAAGGGCCAAACTCTAACAGATTGTGCTCGGAAAATGGCTGCCCTAAAAGCGAAAAGAAGAGAATCGATCACTATCGCGGGTACTGGCTTTTTTAGCAGGTACTATTGGAGCCACTAAGTGGGTCCTCCTTTCCAAAAGTAAAGGTTCTAGCTGAGAACCCGTTCCACCAAACCCCACCACCCACCCGTCCACAGGTCACCCCCCCTCAACCCCCACGGCCCACGCCCCAACGAAGTGCGCGCCCCCCCCCCCAATTCGCCCCACAAACACCCCACGCCCACCACCAACACAGGCCCCCACCACCCGCCCAGGCCGGCTCAACCCGCGACACCCACCACCGCCCCCCCCCCGCCCCCCCCCCGGAACCGACAACGCACCACGGCTGGCCCCGGCGGCCACCCTATCCCCCGCAAGCGCAGACACAGAGCACCGCTATAGACACCCCGGCATCCGCCCGCGTCGCGCCGCCACGGACTCCTCGGCCACCACCGGGGCCGCACACCCCTGAGAAGACCAGAACCTTCGCCCCGCAGAAACGCACCCCACGCGCACGCGCGCCCACCCGCGCCCCCCGCCCAACGAAACGCGGGAACGCCCCCCCGCCACCGTCAAGCTGCCAGAGGAACGCCCACACACCCCGGGCGCCCGCAGGCAGGCCACAGACGGAGGCCGGCGGACCCTGCGGCCGCAGGAAACCTGGAGCGCGGCCAGCCCGTTGGCGGCCACCCAGGTCAGGCGACGATACACGCCGAACGATCACCCCCCGGCACACCGCCTCCCCCGGACCCCCAAAGGCCAACCACCCACCGCCCCAGCACGCCACAAACCGCACGTCCGCGGTACGCAAACCCTCGCGAAGACCGCACGAGCACGGGAGGGCAGCCTGCCACGCCACACCCCCCTACGGGCCCCCCCGCCGGGGCCGCCAAACGCGGCACAAGGGTCGCCGGCGCCCCCCGCACCCAGCCCAAGCGCCCACCCGACCCCACTGCATCGAGCACGGCGATATGTCGTCCCCTACCAAGGCCAACCCCGGCCGGCTCCGGGCCACAGGCCCCCCACAAGCACCGCTGGAAACTCCACCCCGCCAGCCGTCAGGCTGAAGAAACCACACCGCGCCCGCCGCCCCCGACTGCCCGCCCGGGCGAAGCGCGAAGCTCTTTGTCCGGCCGCGCATGCTCTTCGTATGCCGCACACTCTCCCGGCTATCCCCCAGCAGGCGCAGGCTTCTAGGGGAAAACGAGGAGCGGGGGAGATCTCGAATAATGCGACTGCTCTCGGGGAAGGATGTCATGGATGACAAATCCATGTTCGCGTAACGGATCAACGGCCAAGATACCGCCCGCGGGCGTCGAGATACACACAGGAAATCGTTCAGGGGGCGTCCTCCTTGCACAGTGGTCCCGGTGAACCGAGAAAGGTAAGGCCTGAGGAAGCTCAACTTCTGCATTATAAAGCCTCATGAGGTGCGTAGTGGAAGGGGGCGAGCTGCCCGCTAGTGAAGGTACAGGAAAGCTCGCCAACCCAAAAAACAATTATTACGGGAGGAAAAAGAGGATAGAAGGGCCTGTACTGACAATAACTAGCCGCATCGGAGCCGGGACCTAAGCAAATCACTAATATGAGAAGGTGACGTAAGAGGTCGGCTTGTCAAGACTTCCTGCCTTTATAGGGCAATGGACCATGAGTCACGGACGAACCTGCCTCGTGGGACAGGGGTTTCTCGATCTCGAACCGGCTTTCTTAAGTATGGGGACGGGGATCCCGGCCTACGAAGGTATTTTTCATACAGGGAAAACGGAGCCTTGAGCGGCATTACCTTGAAGGGACAAATCTCCTTAGGGGGGAACGCTACTAACCTGAGCACGGAGGGGGACGCTGCGGGGGGGGGTACAGTCCTTCTGACGTGAGATACCGATGACTGGTTAAAATCTAATAACTGGGGGGGGGACCCGGGAATAAAACATTCGGTAAGCAGATCGCAAGACGACCAAATCCCGGTCAAAGATAGCGTTTATCGAGGGTTTGCTGTCAATCGCTTGGAGTGCCCTACAGGACCGGGGAACAAGATGATTCTATGTGAAAATGACGAGGTAAGGACTCCGGGAAATGGATGTGGGAGAAGGGGAATTTGCGTTAGGAACCGACGTTGGCAAGGCAACGTCTGGCCAAACGCCCAAAAGATCGCCTGCTGGGAAACTCCCGGACTAGACCAGAACACACCAAAAAGACATAAGACTCTCCAAAGGCTCTTCAAGAGCCTGACGCCAAGCCTGGGACCGAGGAAAGAGGTGGGGGGTTCCTCTTCTAGGGAAAAGGCTTCGCGGACCGGGGGCCGCGAAGGAGGACCCTACTCTGGGGGGAGGAGAAGTGTCTATCGGTAGGACGTTTACTTGTCTAACCGGGATGTTATGGGGGAATTCATGTAAAGCGAAGAAGCACCTTCCGTAGTCAATGCGACTTCTCGAGGCATGAAGTGGATCTGGAGGCACAGGGGGGGGGTGTGTTTGTGCCGGGGGACCCCTGGCGTACGGAAAGAAGTCTCGTGAACAAAAAGAAAAGCGATCTCGTGCTCCATCCCCAAAAAGCACTCCGCTCCCAGATAAAGTCCACCTCCCCCAAAAATTACGGCTTCTCCCAGGGCATTGATTATCATCAGTCAAAAAACGGGTTCAAGGCGGCCTTCTGGGGCGGGGGAAAGGACTGTGACGGCGCTTGAGGAGGGGGGACGCAGGGGGGCAATACTGTACTGACTGTAGAAAAATTTGTCGGAAGGGGGGGATGGTAACCAGGGGAAAGCTAGGGAGGGACGGCATCCATTCTTCTTACGATTGTGGGGAGAACGTATGCAAAAAAAAAAAAAAGGACCTACCCGGAGGGAGAAAGAGAAAGTTCAGGGCAAAGACTAGTGTTCGTCAGGAAGGGGATAATCTCTTGCAGTCCCGTTAGGCGTCGTAGTCACTCCTCGACCGGAGTGGGTCCCTGCAGCTTATATCTTCTCTTCCTTACCGCGCATAACTGGGGCCGTGGGTCCTGGGGTACCTTAGATGGTGACGGGGCCACTGTACGGTCTACTTTATGGGAGAACGAAGGGGAGATACGACAAGGGGGGGAGGGACCACACCGGACGGATATCGTAAACATGCGACGACTCTACTCTTTGAGTAGGGGCGTCCGTAAACGCCTGCTGGAAGAGGAGGAAAACCTCTCCGTCCCTCCAAAATTTTAACCTCGTCCATGCCCTGGTAGACCTCGGGCCGTAGAGTGCCTTAAGGGTTACAAGTTTCCCGAAGGTTCTCAGCCGCTGCCAAAACGGAAGAGTCAAAAAACCATAAGCCCTTTAGCTCCGAGCAAAAGAAACCCTTGGCTCAGCATGCCCGATCACCCCTGCCATAACGTCTGGCGTAAAGGTCCTGAAACGCCCGTCGGGAGGTGACAAAGGTTCGGGGTGATAGAAGGACACTGATGACGGCAAAAAAACCGCAGGAAATTCACACGGGGGGAGAGGGAGTCCTGCATCTTATTACACAAACACCTCGCGCATTAACGGAGTGTTCCGACAGAGGGGCGGAACAGAGTCAGAGGAGGGATAAGGTTTGCCAGTTCCCATCGTAAACAACCTGGTGGAAAGCCAGGGTCCGTGAAGGTATAGGACCGAAGCAAGGGCATTATTCTTCTGAAAGGAGGACGGTCAGAAAGTGCCGCTCAGTCCCCCAAAAGAGGCGGCTTCTTCCGCCCCGAAATTTTTCCTTGGAACCGGGAGGAAGTGATTGCTCCCGCCAAAAAGGGCGTCCAGAAGGGATCACCAGAATCAGGGGGGCATGGGGAGGGGAAGTTTTTTCATTTCAGCAGTCAAGTCACCGGAAACCCGGGCACGGGGGGACCTCCCGGCCAAAGGGGGGACGGAAGGTATCATCGTAGGGAAAAGGGGTCGAAAGGGCCCCACAAACTCTTCAAAAATCAGGGCAAGGCGGAAACCCTCTGGCGGTCCTCTGGCTCGAGATTCCAAAGACCGAAGGGAAAGAAACGCCACACCCCGCAACACCCAGTCCGGTACAGGACTTTCTAGAGTGGAGCTCAGTCATTTGTGTTGTCTGCGAGGGGGCCGACTCTCTCTAACCCAATCCTTTTGGGGGAAAAAAAAAGTTTGCAAGCGGGCGTTCAGTGGTTGACGATACTCGCTTAGGGTACTTGTACAGGAGGCACACTGGTCCATAAGCTTGAATAGAGCCCTCGGTTGGGGCGCCGTCCGGAAAACAGAGAAAATTTACATCAGGGGGAGACACTTGGATTGGGAAAAAGAGGAGGAACTGACAATTTCCAGCTCTGGCCGATGCTGGAGGGACGGCCCGGAAAAGAAAAGGGCGTCGTCGAGGGGGGAAGCAAAAGAGTCAGAACAAAGAAAAAGACGCCGCGTCCGCATAAAAAAAGGGCGTGCGACTGGTCGAAGATAATAATGCAACACAAAGGGGAGTTAGTAGTAAAAGAGATAGGGGCGGAACAATTCCCCGCCCTGAAGGTATTGACGAACTCGGCGGGGAGGGGTGAGGGAAAAATTTGATGCACATCACGACGAAAAAAACTTTTTCGGGGAAGGGGTGCAGCACTTCCAAATACAAGCGGGAGTGCCCTTGTCGGGTCAGCAGGGATCACACGGGGGGGAGGCCAGGATTGGGAGGGGGCTCTGCTTAAAACTGACAATAAAATCATGCGCAAAAAGAAAAAGAGGATCGCTCATATAGGTAACAAAAGCAGGGGAACACGACCAGAAAATCAGGAGGATGAGGAAATAAAAAGGAAAGGAAAGGACCACTTCCTGAACAAAATTATTTGTAGGGGGGAGAGGGGAGGAATCTAAGAAACAAAGAGAGAGACAAGAGAAACCGTCAGGGACAGGAACGGGGGGGAAGGGGGGGTTCTGTGGTACTGGCAGGTCGTCGTGACAGGGGAGACTCCGCCTATTCCGACATCGGTTCGCGTCCACGGAAAGGGAGGGGGACGTGGCGAAAGTGGGGGGAGACGTTATCCCCGAAAGGACCTTGTCAGGCGGGCGAAATGCCCGTCGGCCTGGTGCAGACGGCACCGGGGAACCTTTCACGAACATGCCGCTTCTGGTGAAAAGGATCGGAGTAAAGGGCGTTACAGAGCAACGTGAACGAAGTGGAACGGACTGGCGTGCTGAATCATATCAGAGGGCGGGGGATTAGTCGGCACTAGGCTGGACCTCCGCGGGCCTGAAGCATATTAGTCGGAAAGTGCCGTATTTACGTGACCTAAAAGGGGGGAAGTTCACCAGGTTGAAATACAGCAAGGCCTGGAACTCAGATCATCTTGCAACTGGAGACGATAAGACTGGCGACACTAACCGGTGGAAAAAGGGGAGCGTGTGGTGGAAAACGCTGGGAGGGAAGCACCTAAACGGGGGCAGTAGGTGTGGGAAATGGTGAGTCATTCCGAAGGGGCAGGGAAAAACAGTCGTCCAACACACGGGTTCCTACATTTAAAGGGGGTGGGGGGGTATTGGCCCAGGGTGCTGCTCGGGGGCGCGGGCTTCAATTTTTTTTAAAAGAGAAGCTTTTCAAAGGGGGGCTACTTTCGGACCTGGGGGTATTTAAAGTCGACTGGGGACGATCCCCACGGGACGACCACGGTTTCGTCCTATTAAAATTTTGCCTGGTAGAGGGGGGGGGGTCATCAGCTTCCGGGAAAATTCTTATGTGGTCCGACTCACTCTTCGCGAGGGGACGGTTACGATATAGGGAAGGGTGAATACTTTGGGACGGGTTAAGCCTGCGTTGGAACGGGCAGAAGTCACTTAAGACCGTAGCCCTCCATCGAAGTCCCATGGAACAAGAAAAGGAGTGCGCGATTAATAGAATGATCATCCTCCTGTAGCAGGGGGAGAGGGTCAGGAGGCCTTGAAAAAGGGACTACTCTGGCCTTCCCGAGAGGGTAAAAGGACTCCTCCACTAGGATTGCCCTTTCCAGTGATTAGACGAAGACCCACTCACCTTGTAAGGGGTCTTGGAATACTATCAAGAGTGTAAGCCTAGGCCTGCCCGGAAAAAATCCGAGGAGGCAGACGGGAAATCCCTACGAACAAGTGGTTTGGGGAGACAGGCCTCCGGCCTTGCAGCGGAAATAGAGCAAAGCCTCTTCCATTGGACGGACACGCCTCGAAAAAGGCCAGAATTGACCACGTGGGGGAATGATATCACAAAATTCGCCTTGAGAAGCACCAGACGGTGGGGATGAGGGCAATAGGGGATCTGCGGCGGGGGTCGAAAACAAATCGAGCGACTGGCTCTACTTGGGGAAGACTCCCGCAATTCCCCTGGGGTCACTCAACCACCCACTGCGACCCACCCCCCGCCACCCCCACCCCCCACAACCCCCAAATAACCAACCAGCACCCACCCACCCCCCAAACCCCCCCCCACCCCAAAAAACCCCCAAAAAAACCAAAAATTACCCAAAACCCCCAACACAACACACCAACCCCAACCCCAAAACACCACCCCCAACCCCTCCACCCTTAACCGCCCCCTCACACCCCCACCCCAAACACCCCACCCCCCACCAACCCCCCAACACATCAGAAGGACAACCTAAAGAGGGCAGTACTTCGTAGTCATTCGTGTGTCCCTAAAAGGAAGTTTGCGGCCGCAAGTACTAAGCCCTCTAACTAAAGAGGGAACAGAAAAAGAGAACTTGTCCACTGCCGCTACTTTTCGAGAACTAGTAAAAAACCGAGGGAGACTACAGGCGGGTTGGGGGGGAGGGTTCAGGGCAAAGAAAGGAATAATAAATGGGGGGGAGGGATAGCTTCTGGGTTTGTGAAGCTGCGAGAGGAAGGCTAAGCGTGAGGGCTTCTTGGGGGCGTTCAAAATACGACCACAAAAACCAAAACCCAAACCGCGGGCCTCCAAAAAATCTTAAACCAGAGTGTAGAACGAAAAGGCATCCGTGAATACCAGACCCAGAAGGTAGATTAAGGAGATCAGTACCCGAGAAAACTGACGTCTTGCACCCCCGTCGGGGCCAGCAAGACCAGAGCTCTGCGGGACCTGGCCGAATTGGCGTAGGGGAAGGCTAGGGGACTTGCAAGAGCTAAACCTGGTTGCCGCGGAAGGTATTGCTACCTACCCGAAAAATCCAATCCGGGAAACGGAGAAAAACCCGATCGGGACGGGGCTGGGGTCTTAGGCGTGGGAAGGCTCACGAGGGATACGTGCAACACGTCCATGTGACGATGAGACCGGGAAAGAGTGGACGGCCAGCAGTCCGGAAAAAAGAGCCGCGCACAGCAGCAGAGGGGAGTGTGGCGGGGAACAACGAGGGAGCGTTGGATCGCTAAGGTAAGCCTCTCCTGAGCGCGGTCCGCCGATGAAAAAACTCGCCAAGGTGAGTAAAAACGAAGTCTCACAAAAAGTCCATTCCGAACGATTTTCTTCAGGGAGAAAACAAGACAATCGGGCAAGGGTAGGCCGATGAACAGGGAACATGGGCCCCTATCCAGGCGGAGAAACAGCATACGTGAAGAATGGAAGGAAGATTGGAGGCGTAAGGAAACATTCGGGCGGGGGCAAGAGATTGGTACATTACCTCTAGAAAAACGACAAAAAAACTTCGGAGGAAGAGAAGGAATTTGATTTACTTCACTAAGGAGGAGCAAGACTACTCCCCTCACGACCTATCACTACGACGGGAAAGGCTGGCTTCCTTCCGGCCGGATCGGGCAGGAACCACTGGAAGAGGAAGAACCTCAAATGCTTGGGCCAGGGGGGGTCTCGCGACGAACGGAGGTGCGGGGGAGCAGGAAGACTGGAGAAGTTCCACGAAAGAGTTGGTCCGTCCAGGCGGCGAAAACTCAGCCAGGAAGGTCATTACCTGCTCGAAGATAAAAAATTTCGTGTGGAACGAGAGAAACTTACACGGCTGTTGAGAGGGGGAAAGGTGCTTCCGCCTGGCAGAATGCATGAGAAGCTCCAGGGTGGAAGCTCTGAGAAACACTCACCTGGAAGTTGAAAACGGGGGAGACATTCGGAGCAGAAAGAAATATCGCCGAAGAAAAAAATCCAAGTCCCAAGGGAAAGGAGGTATCAAGATCTTTATGTAACTGGTAGGTGCCAAAAAGGACCTAAGACGAGGTAGGTGGCACGTCCGCGACTGGAAGCCATATGGGGGAGGCTATGGGAGGTAAAGCGAAGTGTCAAACAGCACGACGTTCGCAGCCCAAAAAGATATACCTCTTACCCTGTCGCAAGGAAATCTACGAAAGGGACACACCCCTACTTCGCATAGACCCTCTCTGATTCAATGAGGAAGCCGTGCCCCGCACAAAAGGAACAGTCCAAAGGGGGTGGGGAGGAGTCGCGACTACAACTGATCGCAAGTTTGGAGCCGTCTCTTTGGGGAAGTAAAACTACTCTTTTGAGGAGATGGATGCTGCTCGTTGAATGTCGGTCAACCAGCGTGATGGAAAATTAGGGGAGAAAAAAGGAAAAGGGCAAGTCTCCCTAGGTTGTCTCTTATTATTCTGCTTTTCGCAGTTTGTGGCCGTCTTCTTACTTCATGGATCGGAAAAATCAGAATCGTCGAGTGTGGGGGCGAGAAAAACCCATCAAATAATAATCCCCAGAAGAAAAGGAAGGTCCCCCCTCCCCAAACATGGAAAGAGTCAATGGACGCAGGACGGGGTAAATAAGTAACAACTTTTCAAGGCGGGGGAAATGGTTCTTTTCGTAGGGACGGGCAAACGGACCGATTAGTGCATGAAGAGCTGCAAGGAAGAGGTCGTATTCAACAAAAAATTTGTTCTGTCGTAGGAAACAGGGGCGCACGTCGCTGGCCAGGTGCTTCCGACTCAGAAAGAAATGCGTGCTCGTCGGAGACCGAAACACGGGGGAGTGAGCGAATCCTAAAACCTTTAAAAGGGAAAGCCTGAAAGCTGATACTACGTTTCTCTCTATAGCAAAACCACCACAACAAGGAAATAAAAAGACACAAAACAAAACCCACCAGAAATACAAAAAGGGGTCCCTCAGAAGTCTTGAGCTGTCCGAGGAAAGCTCTGAAAAGGTTGAAAATGGGAAAAGCCTGGGTCGCTGGCGACTGAAGGGTAACTTCGGAAATGGAAGTTCAACTCAACGGCTACTAGGCTCAATTCAGTGACAATCTTCCGAGATCGGTGTAACAAGCGCGCCCTCGCAAGCGTGAGTCATGCAGGCCGACGGGGAGAAGCTGCTGCCACTATTCCGTCCACAGGCACTCTGGTAAGAGCCCTTTTGTAGGCAAAAAACGCCTGGTATAGTGAAGAGTCTCCTTTACAGGGGAAACCGCATTTAAGCCGAGGGCCCCCGAAGAGAAGGTCCACCCCGAAAAAAACTGGAAATCCGAAAGACAATGCCACTACAAGGCAACCCGCGTAAATGGTGCTGACCACGAGGCGTCAGTGGGGGAAAAGTGTGGGTGACAGACAAATCTCTGCAAGGAATGAAAGAAAATAGGAAACCCGTTTAGGAGGGAAGGCCGCTTCTTGCTTCAAAACAAGACAAAAAAATGCCAAGGAAAGGGATTGGGAGACAGGACTTTGCGTCTCCATTTTCCTGAGAGAGCGGGAAGGTGGTCAAGCCCGGATAAGGGGAACCAAGGGGGAAAGCCGCAGGGGAAAGGCAATAAAATCCTCCAGGCCGCGAAATGCAAATTCAGGTGCAACGGCGTCGGTCCTACTAGGAAAGAAGCCCCATCACTAAACGGGGGGCTCTTAACAGTCAGCACGCCAGTTGCCTGAGTCCCTGAGGACGGGAAGTGCTCCCCCAAAACAAGGACGCGTTAAATTCCTGAGCAACACCACAGCGGCATGTCGGGGGCAAGGGGGGGGGTTGAGGTAGACTTCCTTAAAGCTACCTAAATGGAGGAAACAAGACCGGGACCTTCTGACGGGGGTAATTTCGAACAAGGTCTACGTGTCAACCGCGAACCCAAGAAGGGACGAGACAAGTAAGAAAATGCTCAAAGAGTCACGACCGAGGGCAAAGGCAATACCAAGTCAACCACACGAAAAAAAAAAAGAAAGAACAAAAAGTGTGCTTGGAAAATGAAATGGAGAGAGTGTCGCGAGTCGGGGGTGTCGGGGGGGCAGCTTCCTCCGAGAACGAACCTAAGGTCAACTGGGGGGGGTTAAAGTGAAGTAAAAATGGGAATGGCGTGAAGGGGATTGCGACACCTGCAATAGGGGACTAGGTCGGAAGTGCGACCGGGGGGACCCATCTTGAATAAATTCCAGCGGGGGAGAGGTTTGGAGATGAGGAGACTCAGACAGAATGAGACACCGGGATGATTAACTCAGGGGCAAGAAGAAATGGCAACGAAAGGCAGAGAGGGGGGGTTCTTGCACCAGTAATAACAAGGTCTGTACGGAGGGGAGGGGGGGGGAAGAACCTCGGACTACCAGGATAAGAAACGCCGCATTCATAATCACCAGAAGGGAAAAAAGAGA
>Ga0179593_1313964_pt1 | contig 12459 bp, 14 predicted proteins | sample CZODoug2_1_08_16_FD_185931 | JGI IMG/M metagenome (GOLD analysis project Ga0179593, IMG submission 185931) | Vadose zone soil fungal communities from Angelo Coast Range Reserve, California, USA - CZODoug2_1_08_16fungal (PacBio error correction) | ecosystem: Environmental > Terrestrial > Soil >...
ACACAAAAAAAAAGAAGAGACAAGCATAACAAAAAGGAGTTGACGCGTCAGGTACGGATCGGGAATGGGAACTCGACGGACGCCCAGAGAAGAAGAAGCAAGGAAGGGAATCAAAGTGACACTTTGGGTGTTGGTGAGCAGGCCACAGCCTCCTGCCAACACAAAAAGTCGCTGTCAGGGGAGGGAGGAAAGGAAAGAGATAAGCTGGAAACTGCAAACACTGGAGCAGTGCTATTCAGAGGAAATGAGGTGGGCGCGGAAAAGGCCCGAAGAGGTCACATTCTTTGAACTTAAATGTGGGGGAAGGCGAAGGAGACGGCTGAGAAAAAAACCCAAACGTTGAGGGGGAAAGGGCTAGAGGAAACCTTGTCGGAGTGCTCTCATTTGAAAACTCCTGGGCAAGGTAACGCGTAGTTCCAGCGCGGGAGGGTAGGAAGCCTGGCAGCAGTGGGGGTGGTCAGGGCGAGGAAACAAGTGAAAAACCTGGTGGGGGGGGGGGTGTCCCCGGCATGGAAGGGTCCCGGACGGACTGGGGCTTTGGCGCTCAGAAAAGCTGAAGGGAGCCAGAAAAAAACGTCAGAGGCAAGCCTCATATTGGAAAACTCGGTAAGCCTGTCGGGATAGCGGGAAGAGAAAAATACTGCTCAGAGAACTAAGAACGCGACGCGCTTGACCAGCCAGAGGAGGTCATTGAAGATACCGTTTCGGAAGAAGAGAGCGGTTAAAAGAAACTGTCGGAGGCCGAAAAAACTTGATAGGGTAGCGCACAGGGGTGTCTTGGGCCGCCATCCCCGGCGCGAGGTCTCAGTCGAGGAACGTAATGCGGTATAGGGAGGAAGAAAAAAAACAGATTTCTCTCCAAAGGAAAATCTCCGCGTCTAATGAACCAAGGGGAAGCCAAGGCAGGCATGCACCATTTAACCACCAGTTGGGAAAGGATTTAACGTGGGGGTCCCATTTGCTTTGTGATTTGGAAGTGACGGTCTTATCTAAATTGTAAGAACCTCGGGAGGGGAGGGTGGGAACATACTCAGAAGGGTTGGGGGGGGATTCTTCGGGGTTTAAGGCTGGACCAACTGTGGGGGATCTACAGGGGGATAAATTACTCTAGGCGTCCGCCTTCAAAGACGTTGGGGGTTGCTCCAGCAGAACTATAGGGAGTCGTGGTGATGGGGGGCCGAACGTCAGACTCCCATAGGTCAGAGTGGGAATGCAGCGCACCAAAACACAGGGGGGACCATCCGACGCGGACAGGGAGGGCGGACCGGGCGAAAAGATCCATTCTATGATAAACGCCTCGAATATCAACACTCGCGCGCTTCGCTCCGCGCGAGACTTCTTGTCAAAGGTTCCCGGCGCAATGGAGGGCAGTTCCTGAGCAGGATCCTCAAAAAAAAGGAGTTAGCACGTTCCTGATTACTGGATGTCGCGTAGAACGATTGACCCAAACAAAACGAAGCACACAAAAAAAACCAAAAAAAAAAAATGAGCCATAGACCCTTAAAGTGGGGTCCATGTGGGACAAAGGGTTTTATGTAGTCAGGAAAAAAAAAAAGGGTGTGGAAACTCACTTTGGGGGAGCCAAAGGATTACGCGAGAAAAACGCTGGTTGGTCAAAAGCCAGAAAAGGAAGGCGGAAAACGCGGGGTCAGTGTGTGAGGGGACGCCAAAAGTATGCATGTGGAAGAAGGCAGAAAAAAGAGGAACTAGAACAGGACACTCTTGAATCGCCAGGCGGGGGAGGCGGCATAATCGCAAGTCACAAACTGAGGGCTCCACCTCTCGTTAGAAGGTGGAGGGGGAAACTGTCTTGTGGGACAATCGGACTGACCGTGGAAAAAGGGTCAGAAACTTGAGGGAACACTGGGTAAGGCGGCTCGAGCCATCAGGAAAAGCTGTAAAAATCAAAGACCAGAACTGAGAATTCCTTAACCCATACAGGACGCGGTAGCAAACAACGGCCAAGCAACAAAAAGCCGAAAAGTGGAGAAGGGTTCGCCCAAAAGAGTAGTCGAGGGCGAAATCTTCAGGGCGTTGGAATCTTAAGCTCGCGCGCCACGGAAACGGCGGCTGCCAAAACAGCCGGAGAAAGAAGCTGAGGAAAACGAACGAGAAGCGACACTTGGTAACAGCGCCGCCCCGCCAGAAAATTGGTGTTGACGTCAATTGGTGGAGGCCTGGAACGGGTCGTCGTGCCGTCAAAAAAAATCATTGCACCGGAGGAGGGACCTTAGAAAAGCAGGGGAGCCACGAACGGACATCGCCTGCAGCATCAGGAAAAAAGGGGAAAAAAAACAAACAACAAAAAAGAAAGAAGGGAAAGAGAGAATGGACCGATGGGGCGGCCTCCAACACCCCAGTCGAGCGCGGGAGGTCGAAGAGGCCCAAGTACCAGAAGGGGGAGCAAAAACCGGTCATAGGACTGCAGGAAAGAAAGACACTATATTTCAAGATCCTTTTGAAAAAAATGCACAAAGAAGAACGGAGCCCTAGGAGAGTTATAAGAAAAACCAAAGGAAGAAAGCGACGGGGTTCCTCCAGCGGGTAAACCGGGACCAAGGAAATTCGGAAGAAACGGAAGGCCGGCAGGTTCAAGAACTCGGTGACCGAGGCCGCGGCGCCAAAAAACAGCGGAAGAATCAATGGGATGAAAGGAACAGTCCCCTGGTTCTATGACACGATAAAAGGGAAAAAACGTCGGGTTCCTTCTTCGAAGTTCAGACGTCGGAAAAGGATGAGTCACCATCCCCGCATCCGGGGGCTGAGTGAGGGGACCAGATTACGGAGGGGCAAAAAGTAACACGGGCTCAGAACTGGAGCGGAAGGCAGCCTATCAAGACGGCGCAAGTAAAACTCTGAAGGGGGAACGATAAAGAGAACCGGGAGGGGAAGAAACCCGCCACGAACAAACGTAAAGAACCTAACAAACCCCTAACAGAAGCAAGAAAAAACCTTTTACTCCAACACCCTACATAAAAACAGCGAAGGAGTTCGGGGTTAAAAAAAGGGGGACACCGGGAGACTCGACGATCTTTTGGGGAGTATACGGGGGCTCGGGACCCACTAAAACTCGACATTGAGAAACTCCAAAAAAGACCTTTCCCTCGTAGCCCGAAGGAGCATGCTAGGGGGAGATGAAGTAGCAAATTTGAAGGAAAGTGAGAGGACCTCTTTCCCCAAATTGAGTCGAAACAAGGGAGAAAAGGACTAAAAAGCATAAGAAAATAAGTAAGGGGAATACTGAAATAAAGGAACACACGCTTCTGAATAACCAGGAAGGAAGGCAAAAAGATTATTGTGTCTGAGAAAAAACAAAAGAAGTTGCTCACAGGAAGGGTCGGAACTAAACTACCGGGTACTGGATTCAAATGACAACCCGGGGAAAACACACTAATTTCGAGTTGAATTACAAACAACAGAAAAGAGCGGCAGTAGGACGTTAAAAAACTCAACAAGAAATCCAACTACCCGAAATGCAACCAAACAAGCTACTAAATCAAAACACCCCGATGGGTGGGGAGTACAAGACCACCGACCTGTGGTACCTTTTCGCTGGTTGACTGTGAGATACCATCTTAAAAAAAAGTTCGTTGAGGAGGGAGACTCCTCAAAAAAAAAAAAAACGTCCCTCATCGATAGACCGAAACGCAAAGAAACTCCAGAAAAAATCAGAAGAAAAGGAAAGCGGGCGCAGGTATGGGTGGCCGGAGGAAAACAATAGAGCGACCCCGCGGCAAGAAAGCAAAACACGGTGCATGTAAAAAGAAAAAGAGCAAAGGGAAAAACCTCGTGTAAAGATCTACAAAAATAAAAAAAGAGTAGAGTCACTACACTAACTCGAACAGAAAAAAAAAAAATCTTAAAGTAAAAAAGCCGAATAGCAAAGCAACGAAAGAGAACGCGCTGGGAAAAATTCTTGAGGAGACGGGAAGTGTTAAAAAAAATGGTTAAAAAAAAAAAAAGCCGGAGGGGAAAAGCCGGCGTAACAAACGTCGAAGCCACCAGAATGTACTTATTCGTAGTCAGGAAATCAAAACAGGAGAACTCTAAAAACAAAAACTCCACGTCAACTAATGTCACTGCCTCTCGGACCCTTAAAGAAAATAACAACCAATTCCCGCTTCGTCCTTGTCACGAAACCCCAACCCTCTGGCTTCTAACATCTAAAAAGTTGGAGTCGTAACCTCATTAGTTCTCTGAGCACGACCAAGACGACGATCCAGACTGGCCGGGGACGCTGCGAAAAAAAAAAAAAAACAAAAACCACAAACCAAAAAAAAAAGAAAAAAAAAACGAAAAAAACGAAGGGGAAAAGACAAGAAACTCTAGACGGCGCGGTCAAATTTCTACATAAGATGCAGAAAAAAAACCGTTTTTCATAAGGAAAACCTCAGGGGAAACCTTCTCCACTTGGGAGGATTCCAAAAAACAGAAACAAACCATCAAAAAGAAACAAAAGAAGAGTTGCGTCGGCCACAACTCCGCCATATCGACGAATTGGGGGTAGCTATCCCCCGACCAACCCCCGGACAAGCCTCGAAAAAAACGTTTTAAAAAAACAACACAATGAGGAAAAGGGCCCGGTCCCGGGAACGCCGCCCAGGTAACCTTAGTTTGCGAGGCAAAAAAAGGGACGCAAAATAGTGCGCCGTGGAGGTAACGCAACCATCGGGGTATAAAGGCGTAGAATAAAAAAAAACCGAAACCTGCGTCCAATGTGTGACGGGACAGAGACTTCTTCAACCCGAACAAAACGAGGATAACGGGCGGCCCGTGTCTTCAAAAAAGAGCATAGGAAGCAAAAAGTGCCTGGGAGAGTGGAGGTAAGACGAAGAGTTCTGGCCAGCCGACAAGTGCCAGAGACGCATGACTATCTAAAAAAAGTGAGATCAAGCAAGAGGGGGAAAGAAAACGATGAGGAGTCAACGATTAAAATCCAAGGTTTACTGGCCAAGGTGTCCAAAGAAAGCCGTGGGGAATAGGACCCTCCATTGAAACGGGACGCGGAGACCACTCGGGGTTGCACACGGCGGGTCACTGCTGACCACGCCCCCGCTGGCTGCCAGTCGTGGAGGAAAGGAGAGATCGCGTTCTCATATATACGAATCGATCTTGCTCTAGAAGTATTGGACACCGCGCAGAGTAGCGGAGTGCAGAGATGCTAAGTGATAGGCAGGGAAAGAAACAGGGCACAAAAGAAAAGAGAAAAAGAGTCCGAACGCAAAAAGGACCTGCAAAATTCGCTTTACGCCGGGTGGACCAATGAAGACATCATAACTAATGGCCGAGTTGAAAAAGTGTGTGGGTCCGAAGAGGCGGTAAAAAGCATGATGGTAGCACACGCGGGGCGACACTATTTAGCATAGAAAATTCGGAAAAAAGAAAAAATCAAAGAGCCAAAGAAAGGGGCCTCGGGAAAAAACTCGGTTCAAAAGGCAAGAAGTGAACAACAAGCAGAAAACATTGCCAAGGCTTCGCCATATCGCTAGAAAAACCAACAGCAATGGCAGATGAAGACAATCCTCCTAATCACAATAAAATCCAAAAAAGTATAAAAGATTCATTAATGTGAATAGTCAAAATAATAAAATTACGCTCAGCGGTACTGGGGGATCGGGATATTGTCCTCGCTCAAAAAAAGACAAAGTAAAAACAACCCGGAATCACCGGAGTTGGTGTGTTGGGAAAGGCAGCTAATTCAGGAACCGAGATCAAAAAAAACCACAACTGGAGGAAAGGAGGGAAAAGAGCGAGAATTAAGCTGATGAACAAAAAACACAAAAAAGAAGGAAAATCCCACGGGAGTGGCGCGATTCATCCATGGTCGGGGGGGAGGGAGAAGCCATAATCCCGATCAGGACCTGCTGAGTCGGAATTTGGTTTTTCTGGCGAAAGGGGGCTTGGGAAGCGGAGAGGGTTCCGCCATGCTGGGGGAAACCGATGCTAGAGCCGTGGGCGATGCTCGGACCGGGGGGACCTCGCCCTTTTCACCAAAAAAAGAACAGATCTTTTGCGAGCCCGCGTGGCATTGGAAGGCGACGGGGAGAACAGGAAGGTGGTGAAAGCTCGTCAAAAATTGCAAAACTCACGGGGGAAAAGGTTGGAAAGTGGGCATCCCCGCGCGGGCAGGTCCGGCGTTCGGACTTTTCGGGAGCTCATAGCAGCATGCCGCGATGGAGAAAAGCGCCGGAAGACAGCTGGCAAGCAAGAGAGAGCGCCAGATCGATAGCTGACCGGCGCTCGGTCCAGGCCAACTGGGAAGAGGAGAACGCCAGCCCGCGCCGCGCATCAGTTACAGAGCTAGCCACGGGAGTCGCTTGGCAATAGAGGCGTTTCGTAAAGAGCTGATAGTCAGCGGGGAGAGGACCTGTCGGCCAGCCACGGAAGGGGAGAGTATCCCAAACAGGAAAGGATGGTGAGGGGGGCCGCCCGGCTCATACCGGCGCGAGGGAGAAGACCTGCTAATGGCCTTAGACCGGTTTCGTGATAGCGCCCGGTGGCCGAAACAAAGGGCTTTCCGACACGGCGTAGGGGAGAATTCGGCCGCACGAAAGGTCACCAGGGGCGGAAGAACGGACCGGACGTTTCTGATCAACCACGGGTGAACAAAGTTACAGTCAGGCTGCAAGTTGGCGTGAGAGATACCATAGAATCGAGACGTCAGGGGCAGATGTGCAGCTAAACCGGATGGATGAGGGTGGATGTGTGGACAAAAGGTGTAGAAGGTTGTAGGTCTGAGGTGGTCCTGTCTTGGGCACCGGTTTGTGGCCTGGAAAGGGGCTAGGAGAAAACTACCTCCGCCGCTCAGATGGGGAAGGCATTGAAGTTTTGTGGTTTTACAAACACAAAACCAGGGCCGGGGGGGGGGGAGCAACGACAGTTGGTTGTATGCGCGCGTAGGAAAGGGGTGGGGGAGGGACATCAGAGCACGGGGAGAACGCCGAGCAGGAAAAAGAGGGGGGGGAAAAAAAAAAGAAGGATTACAGTGGAAACGAATAAAGTTGCCCCTCAGCGGGGGACGAAAAGAAGAGGCGTCAGGGGGCATCGCAACTACTAGAATTCTATCAGGGGGGTCTAAGAAGAAAACGCGCTTAAAAATTAGCACTCCAGCCAAAAGCGGACCGATCCGAATGGAGCAAAGAGGGTATGTAATAACTCGTAACAAGGCGCGAAGGGCGGCGTTGACAGTGTTTGTCTGGGCGCGGGGACGAGGGCTCCTTCCCACAAAAAGAAGTCAGAACGGGTAAAGGGGTGGGGGAAAGATGACGGATCTGTCTTCGAGCGAATGAAAAAGAAGCGCACGAGAAGAACCCGTAAGATGTACAAGATCAACACGGAAAGGGAAAGGTTGACAGATGGTACGTAAAACGAATATAGGGGGGGTGGGTAGATTCTGAGACCGGAGGAGCAGGGGGGGTGGGAAACTCGACGTAGTGGTTTCCCAGGGACAGTGTCAAGAAACTTGAATGTAGGAGCGGAGAAAAACCGGTTGTTGGTGGCCGAAAGGTCATCGACCAAGAAGGGAGGCTGACACGGGGTGTAGGGGTTGCCGTCAGGAAAAAAGTGAGAGAAATTGCAGAAAAAGGGAAGAGCGACTGCAAATCTCATCCACCCCGCGAACCGGGGGCCGGCTCGGGGCGGGGAGGATAGCGAACAAGGGCGGTGTCAGGGGGGACGAAAGAAGACGGCCAAAACTCGTAAACAGCGGGACGGAAACGACCGACGCATGCCTCAGTATGGAAAGGTGTTCGCAAAAGAATGGGGGGGGGAAGGGGGTCGGGAGGGGTTGTTCTTCGTTACAGAGAGGTGGAAGGGCCGTGCCTGATTGGAAAATGTAATGGCCGCAATAGATTTTAGGCCACGTATCACCGTGAGCATGCGTTGAAGAGGTGACGAAGGAGCCGTCTTGGGGACGAACTCCCTTCAGTAGCCAACCATAAGTGGACGCGGGGGATGGATCTACTGGGAAAAAAAGAAGCCCGGATGACACCGCACCAAAAGTGGATGAGGGTCAAGACCCATGGCAAAGGGAAAAAAATATAACTCGGAAGACGGAAAAAAAAAAGAAAAAACCGTCGGGATTTCCGCTAGTGAGTCTGACCACTGGACGGCTGATCGACGCCAGTCAGGCGCCGTACCGCTGGATGGGAAAAATGCAGCCGGAAAGGAGAAGGGGGTCGGAGCCCTAGGAAGGCCGGGAAGGATTTCCCTCCCTAAAAGTTGGGGGTTCTGCAAGTTTTTTTGCCGGAGAGAAAATCGGGGAACGAGGGTGGACGAGAGCACCTGCGTTTCACCCAGCTTATTAAAAGGTTCCCGTAAGAAGGGAAGAGTGACCTGCGCTCAAGGTAGGGGCAAAGAGGTAAGAGAAAAGAGAGAAGAATCACCGGTTCCCTCTCTTCGGTCATTCTAGAACCACCCCTCCAGACAAGGCAAAGCAGCAAAAAACAACAAAAACCAAAAACAAACAAAAGGGGGAGGGAAAAATAATGAGCAGGGGTAGATTTCACTTGGGAGGAGCCTCTAAAACATTGAGGTGAAGAGTCTTAAGAGAACCCTTTTACGAAAGAGGTTAAAAAGGGACAAATGAACTCAGAAATGCAAAAAAGAAAAGTACACAAGTAGGGTCCAGCAAAAAAAAATCCGTTTACACAACAAAAAAAATCAAACCCAAAAAAACAGCGGAGACCAATGCGTCAACTTAGAGAAAGGTAAAGAACAAAACTCCCCGAGATACAATGCGCGGACAGAAAGAGGGTGTTCCTGCGCTTGACGGCCTGGAAGGAAAAGACAAAAAAAATCCGAAGCATTTTGGAGCAGAGGAAAGATTCCAGAAATCAAACAGAACAGGAGGGGACGACACTATAAGAAAAAAAAAAGATAATAAAATTAAAATCCAGAGAAACCTTTTTGAGATGAAAAGACGAACGTGCGGTGTCTTGGGGGGTGTCTGAGAAAACAGTGGAGAGGGGAGACAGAATAAACAAGTCACCGCGTCCTGAGGGTTCTACAAGAAGAAAAGACGTGGAGAAAAGAGTCTCCATGAGGTCAAAAACTGATTTAAATGAAAACAAACACTTAATGGACTCAAGGGGAGACGGGGTGCCATTCAAAACACACCTAATCAAAGCTTAACGCCGGCAAGGGGGAAACACCATGGAACCAAAAAACAGACTGGGGGGGCAAAGACCTTCAAAATACGGCGGGAACTAAGACACGAAACCCACAACAAAAAAAACAAAAAAAACACAAAAAACGCTCGCAAAATAGGGGCCGGTGGGGGGTCCTCCACAAAGAGAAAAGACGCGCTAGACAATCTCTGGTCTTTCAAACAAGTTATCTGGATATCTTGTTGGCGAATCTGGAGAAAACCTAAAAAAAAAAACGACTCCCTTGTCAACAATCAGACCCGAAAGCCTTCAACGCTTGGGGACTAGTGTGGAGTGGAATAAGACGAAAAAGCTTTGTTATCTGCACTCATACGCTTGGTAAAAAAGGAAACTGCGTAAAGAGACCTAAAGAAGACGACAGAAAACACGGACAACCGCGTCCTCAGGCCAACCGACGGTGCGCGACTTTCTTAAAGAACAAAAAAAAAAAAACAAAAACAACAACGGTGAGCATTCAAAAGACTAGTCAAAGGGGAATGAACCGGCCGGGGGGGCAAGGGGATGGGAAACGAAAGAGGCGATTCACAAACCAAAACCGGCCGCAGCGGGTCGTTCGAAAATAAAGAGAAGAGCAAAAAAAGATCCCTAAATCCACAGACCGAATAAGCACCAAGTTGCTTTGTGGCCGTACAAATGGGACCAACTCCTCCGTGGAAGTTCAGGGGAGGGGAAGAGCACCTTCAGCTTTGGGGCAATTCAAAAGCTTTGGAAAAAGATTAACCTCCGAAGGGCTGCTCTTGGGAATCGGGCAGCGGTTAAAGATAGCTGACTGCATCAGGGGTTTCATCTGTCTTCTTCCGAAGACGTGCTTTAGGTAATCTTTACGGGTGTTTAAGACTGGTGGCCCCCTCTTGGAAACCGTTCCATGTGCTAGGTTAGCATGAAGAGTCCCTCAGAAAAAACAAAGCTCACTAAATCGAGACGCAGGGGAATAAAGACAGGACTAAAACAGGACCAGGCAAGGTCTGGGGCCGTACGTGGTTGTACACTGGACCGAAACTCTCTCGGGCAAGAAGAAACCACACAGCAACACCGACAAAAAGACTACGAAATCACAAAAAGCTCATAGGGACCCGGACCTCGGTTCAGACGACTGTAAAAACAAACAAAACAAAAAGAAAAAAAAAAACAAAGAAAACAAAGAACTTAGTACAAAAAAAGGATAAGGAGGTCAAATGCTCACGACATAGTAAAACGAATCCGAAACCAGACTAAACACAAAATAACAAAAAAAGCTAAACCTTCTTCTGGGGTCCCCCTGCCCGGCGGGCGCACAAAAAAAAACAGGGCGCGTAAGAGGCACAAGAGCGGAGGGTTCTTATGGAAAGAAAAAGAGAGAAATAAAAAAAGAAAAGAGAAAACTTTCGGCTGCCGGCGGACTCACGACGAAAAGACAACCGGATACGGATCGGTCGAGGGTGTGCGACCCAAAGGACCCAGAAGAGTCTGCCATCATTCACTAACTTCCAAAAGGATCACGGCGAAACAATACTTGACATCAAACCACAATCTAAATTCCTGTCGCTCCCCCTCTTCGTTACGAGCGAAAATCAGGAAGGGGGCACCCTCGTTCGAAAGCGCTATGTTCTCAAGACCCTCGGATTTAAAATAGGCCAGAAACACTACTAAGTATATATCACCTGATTGAGAAGGTGCTAAAATGGTCTGACAAGAGACCACAACTAAAAAAAAGTGGGCCGGCAAGTATAAAGAAGCTCCTGTCGCTATCGGGCAAAGGGGGGTGGGTTCCGTCGGGGTACAGATGACCATGCCCAAACACTTGTTGCAGAGAACAAAACAGACCGACGGGCGTAGCAAAGAAACAACCCGCAGAGTTAAAAGACCAATCTCCCACGGGGGTCGTTCGGGGTCCCGAAAGAAAAAACCTAACATCAAAGGGTTGCCTTTTCTAAACCACAGAAGAAATAACCGCTCTAGGAATATGGGATACCGAAAAGGTAACCCCCTTAACGAAGAATCCGGCAGGAAAATTGGTTTCACCCATTTAACCTCCTTGCCGGAAAGACTCCCCCAGGGGAAACAGGGAGACCTCTGAGACTGAGTGGGAAGGGGGAGGATTGGCAGGGGGCTTTTGCAACCTTCGCAGACAAGACCCGGAAAAGGAAAATACCCTGGACATGCTTGGAAATAAGAAAGTCCATTCTTCTGGCTTCGAGAACAAGGTCAAGGTAACCTGTAGGAAAGAAAAAAAAATCGAATTGGGGAGAATAACTATACCATATTAAAAACTATCAACTAAACTAAACGGTAATCCAAGGGACAAAGATGGGTCAGACACAGGTTGTCTCCTCAAACCTAGTAAGCAAGAATCTCTTAGAGAGGATAAACGATATAAAAAAAAGGAATAAAAGGGCCAATGTACTCAAATGGATAACGATCTTTAACTTACAAAAACTGCGAAAAGAACGTCTTGTAGACCAGAGATTGCGGGAATCGGTTCTTATTCAGTGAGAAAAGCAGGAAAAAAATCGCTGGGGTCTGCTAAAAAAAAAGAACATCCCCAAAAAATCAAAGGGAAATCAAACTATCATGGGGGGCGAGCATCGAGCAGATTAGACCAGATCTGGGACATCGAATTGGCCGGAAGAAACAGGGGGCGGCTCCGAAAATAATAACAGGAAAGGAAAAAAAAGGTTACCTTCGGAAAATAGGGCTACGGGGATGGAAAGGAGAAAAACCAAAGGAAAGGCGCGTGGGCCCACCATGTCCGTTCCCATTTGCAATTTAAAGGGGAAAGAACGTGTGGCGAAGTGTAAACCAAAAGAGGAAAACCCCAAATGCAATGGGGAGCCAAACGGCTACAAATAAAAAAAGAAAACAAAGCCTACTCGGGTTCCTCATAAGGGGGGAGAGCACGGTTAAAAAAAGGATAGGTCAAGTAGATCATCCTAAAAGACGTGCGAAAGACAAGAGGTGAACACAGCCAAAACTGAAAGAGCCAGCCTCCAGGGCCTAAAAGAAGAAAAAAAGGGTCACCCATAGCAGGGAAATACTGGAGAGGTGATTAAAGTGGTTCGAGAGCCAACCAAAAAAACCAAAATGGAAGAGAGCCAAAACAGACAAACGTGAAGGCCCAGTATGGGGGTGGTGGTGACAAGCAAGGATAACTCCCACCTGACCTGTCCAGACTAAAAACCGAACAAAAAAAACAAGGGAAGGGAAAAGAATAAAAAGAAAACTGCTGCACACACAAAACGACGGGAGAACGGCGGGCTCATCTTTGGAGTGGGGCGAGAAAGGGAGAAGCCAGGTGAAGGAACTTTCAGAGCTG
>Ga0179593_1354366_pt1 | contig 12459 bp, 11 predicted proteins | sample CZODoug2_1_08_16_FD_185931 | JGI IMG/M metagenome (GOLD analysis project Ga0179593, IMG submission 185931) | Vadose zone soil fungal communities from Angelo Coast Range Reserve, California, USA - CZODoug2_1_08_16fungal (PacBio error correction) | ecosystem: Environmental > Terrestrial > Soil >...
AGGGGAGGAACGTAGAGCAAACTCGAAGGGTGCTCTTCTCAAAAATTAAAAAAACGTAAGAGATGTGCAATAGTTCTTTAATTAGGGGGAAGGGGGAAAAGATCTGGGCGGGGAAAGAAAGACGGTTCAGGAAGGGAGGGCCTACGCTTCTACTCGCTGGGGTGGCAAAGGACAAGGTCAACGCGAATTGTTCGAAAAAAAAAAGAGGAAAGGGTTGATATGCTCTTTCGTTCGAAAAGAGGGCCATAAATTGGACGCATTACCGGGTTCGGGAAAAGGTGATCTGTAAAACAGAGGGGTGCCCGCTCCGCTAAAAGAACGCACAGGCCACGAAGAAGTGGCGGGGATTGGGAAAGGAAAGCAAGAGAAGAATCCGAGTTAAATCGCAAAAAGAGCCTCATCTTCCACGCAAGAAAAGAATCGCATCGCTCGTCGAGCACCGAGCAGAGCCCAGAAGAAAAGGGGAAAAGAACGTGAAGAGAAGCCTAGTTCGGCGGTTCAAAAGAGTAAGTATGCAAAAGGGAGGGGGGAGGGGAGAGCATCAGTCGGGACTAAACCTTCTTGAGCGAGAAGGAATCACTGGGAGGGTTGGCTTTGGGGAAAACAGGAACGTTGGAGAGGAAATCATGAGGGAAAAATTTATGAAGGGAAGCCACACCCACAGTCAGCAGATAAGTGGAGTTCTCCATTATCCCGCAAGTTCGAAGCCGAAGGGACAGGGTCCACTAGTTGAAAGTGGGAAAGGGAGTACACAGGGGGGGGAAGGGACTGGGGGATCGTATTTATCTTTTTTTTGAGTTAGGACCCCAGGGGGGAAACAGCCGTAAAAATACAGAAGGGGGTTGAAAGGAATCTCTACCATAGGATGTGCTGGCCCTAGGTACGGAAGGGGGAGAAAAATGGCGGGTCAATTACAAGAAAGGGAAGCGGAGATTTTCGCTGTTAAAGAAGAGACATCGGAAGCGGAAATTGTAGCTGCGCGGAGATCTTTAACAATAAAAAAAAACTCGCATACAAGAATGTCCGGAGGGGGAAGGGAGCTGTAATCATACCCAGCAAAGTATCGATGCTTCAATCCCGAGCGTGGGGAAAGGGGGGAGGCGTAGATTAAAACTTTGGTTGGGGAGGGGCGCGAGAGGAAACAAAGAACCGGGGAAGGAGGCTGATGGTGGATTGAGCAGGGGAGTTCAGGAACGGTGATATACGGGATGTCGACTCTTCCCACAAAAATAATTTGATGGGTGGAGGGGTTTAAGGGGCCTCGGGGGGAAGATATACGGAAGTCCTACTTCGCGGGAGCGGGTCTCTGACCCGAGGAGGAAAAAAAATGGTGTCAACCAAACAATACGCTCTAAAAGGAAAATTCAGGAGGGGTAAATCAGACTATCAGCATAGATAGATAATTGAGGGAGACGACCAGGGGTTCCGTGGTGCCCAGACAGGGGAAGGTAATTTTTCAAAAACGGGATGAATATCTCAGAAAAGGGAAAGGGGAGTAAAGGCTTTTATTTGTTTGAAGAGCCCGCTCGATAGGGCCGAAGTGGGTCTTTTCTGACGAAATAACTTTCGCCATGGGGGACAGGAGGGTTAAAGGAGGGGGGGGTCAACTAAAATTTAGGGTGGGGCGGTGCTATCGAAGCACTAAGGAACAAGAAGTGAAGTTTCGGACTCTCTTGACGGTGTGGGATGCAGTCGTCGCGCCTCTTACGGTACTTCGAAAATAGCTGGGCGACCTATTTGGTTTTGGGAGAGGGGGGGGTCAAGAAGTTGGGGACCGCGACGCAAAGCATTGGGACACGCTTTCCTAAAGAGAGAGTGGGGCCCTTACCAGGGCAAGCTCGGAAAAAGGGCCCAGAAGAAAAAAACGAGCCTTCCAGGAGGGATAGGCCCTCAATCACCAAAGAAGTGGGGGGAAGGATAGAAATCGGGGTTCCGTTCACGTGCGGATTGAAAAAACTGATTGAGATGAGCTGAGGGGGGGGAGAAATTAACGTGGGGGAAACGACGAGGGATGGAGAAGGAGATAGAAAAAACAAAAAAAGTTAGAGAGAGAGATAGCACGACTAGAAAAAAAAAGGAGAGGGAAGAATCGAAAAAAACGAACGAGCAGAAGCCCTCCGCAACCCATAAGAAAAGCATCGGAACCGGACAAAAGACTGTAGATCCGTGCGAAAAGAGGGCCGATGGGAAGGGAGGAGGTCGGAAATTGAGCCTGGACAACATTCAATAGGGGGGTAAGCGGCCCATCATCGCTTAAAATACAAAAAACTTAGAGAGGACGAGTAATACCAGGCGCCCAAAAAGCACCACCTAGTTCGAAGACTTGGGCGCAGTTCCCAAAAGAATTAAAACGGCATAACCAAAAAAAAAAAGAACGAGCAGATATCAAGCAGAAACGAATAGGCCCCTCGGATGTCGGACTTAGAGAAAACAGGCCCGTAACTGGTTTTAAAAGGCCAAAAAAAATAAGGGAAAACACATATAAAAATGAGCAGGAGAAAAATGACACACTGAGCCCTCTGGAACGGTCGAAGGGGGGGAACAGAAACAAAATCACGACCGGGGACCAGGAGGAAGGAGGGGCATCAAAGGGGTCGGGACATGACCGTAAACGGTGGGGCCCCCGACGATGCAGGGGCTCAACAAGTCAAAGCTGCGAGGGATTTGGGGGAGAACGGTGGGGGGAGTTACCTCACCAAACCCGCAAGAAAATGACCTCGTAAAAGCGCGTCCAGTCTTTGAACCATCGGGGGGGAAGAGGAAAGTCGGACGCTTGGGGAAAGCCGGTTCGGGAGGAGGGAATTCGACAAATCTGTCAAAAAGGACAACCCGGGACCCGTCGAGGTTTGGTTAGAAAAACATGACAAGACCGCCATGAGAAAAGGAACTCGTGAAGGAGAAAAGCCCCCTATCGAGCAAGGTCGTGGGGCGAAAGAGAATAAAAAATTAAAAAGCGGGTGCAGAAACGCCCGGAACACTCTCTGGCTACGAATCAGGAGAAGGAAGGCGGTATGACTTCACACAGATATCCTATTAAAATCGCTTTTTATTCATAGAGAGGGTCTGGTATGGGGATCGCAAAAAAAAAAAGAAGCATCCAACGGAGCAGAAGCGATGGAGTAGGAGGGACGCGACAAGACCAAGGATGAAAAGATGCAAAGATCAGAGCTCGCCACAATGTTGAACGAAACCAAAACATCGACCTTCATAGGTGGCTCTCTTCTCGAGAAAAACGAACGGGGGGAGAAGATTGCAATGTTTGAGAAAACATGAAAATAAAAACACCATCAGAAAAAACACCAACAAAGCCCCCTACGGGAAAAAATGTACGAGTAAGAAAGAAAAGTCTGGCAAGGAAAGAAAACTTCGTCTTCGGAAGGCGGAGAACTCATAAAAAAAAAAAAGAAAAAAAAAAAAAAAAAAAAAAACATAAAGGGAAGGGAAAACATGCTGCAGGGGGGAGACCTGAAAAAGAGTTTCAGAAGGAAAAAGGGACACGTTCCTCGAAAGGTTTGAAGGAAACAACAGCCAAAAAAAAATGGGGCCGAAGGTCAAGAAGTTCTCCGTCACGAAATGGCTAAAGAAGTTACAGGGGAAGGGTTAAACAAATACGCGACAAGGAGAGATGAAAAGGATACGGAAGTCGAGCGGTGATATAGGGAATGAGGATAGAGAGCGGGGTGAGGCGACGGAGGGATCTTAGGCTAAAAGCGGCTACGTCAAAAAAATGCGCGTGCGGGCCGAGAGAAAAGATCAAAAACTTGCCTCACGCTTTCTTTGGAAATGAGCGGGAGCAGGCGTCGTCGAGGCAAAAACCTATAGACCAGCTACAGAGGAAAAAGGAATGGAACGGTCTTCTGGTGACCCAAGAAAAAAGACACAAGAGGAAGCCAAGAGGGGGAAACAAAAGAAAAAACGCCGCAGTTGCCTGTGAAAGGAAGAGAAGGTCGAAAGAAAGGGGCTTAAACTCCCTCATTGTAAAGTCGGTCGCGGATCGAGTTCAACATGTCAAAAAGAAACCTAAAAAGGGATGACAAGGTATCAGGACTTCATGCCAAGACCCCGTAGCCCCCTGAGAGGTCATGGCTAGAGGAAGTCACACGCAGAGAGAAATCAAAGGAGGAAGAAGAGAAGAAAGAAAGAGGGGGAGGAGGAGATCCAGAAAAAAGAGGACGTTCTCACAGTTTCTTCGCGCACAGGGGCTGCTGGAAAAAGCCATAAGGTCGTAGGCAGAGGGGTCGGTCGTGACAATCTCGGGGGAAACAACTAAAGCGCAAAGCGTAGGAAAGAGGGAGGGGACCATTGGAAAGACTGAGTTGTAGAAGATCACAGACAGCGTGGAGAGGCGCCGTTCAGGTCGAAAAAAGACGGAAGTTTAAAGAAGTAGACGGTCCATTGCCGTGCGGAACTCTTTAGCATTGGAAAGTGGAAAAAGCTACGACGACTGGAGAAGGAGGAAGGGACAAGCAGAAGGGAAAAGGGGGGTTGGGTGGGTGGCGCGGAGCGAAAGAAGAGCGAAGAATCTCGTGGGTGAAAAAGCCGCCTCATCCTATCATCGATAAAAACTAAAGCAGCGGAAAAATAAAAATCGAAGACACCTATAGTCCAGAGGACAAGAAAAAACTTCCTCTTCTAAGGGAAGAGACAAGCGTGGTCGGCGGGTCAACTCAGGGAGGGTAAAGACGGTGGCAGGGTCGAGTGCAGGTAGAAATTAGAACCGACACGGTTCGCCTCTGCATACTGGCTGAAAAGACGACTCAAGAAAAAGGTTAGGCGATAGTAGAAAAAAGTTGTTACAATCCCACAGGAAAGAATGAAGGAATGATGAGGAAGGGCTCATAGGACTCCTTCGAAGAAGAGAATGCGCCTGCAAAAGAATCCTACGTGTGAAAGGGGGGGGAGGAACGTTTTCTCATGCCGGGGGGGTGCGGTGAAGGGATAAAAAGTGTTCAAAAGAGAAACTCCAGACGATGTTACGGAGAAGAAAAAAGCCATATGAAAGTAAAGAGAGAACGCTTTCACATTGTGCGCAGGTTAAGACGATCATTACGCGGGAGGGGGGGACTACGGACACAGACTCATCGCGGGGCAACTGGAGCTTCTGGGAAGGATAATAGGAAAAATACCAAAGACCAGGTCTCTTCACTACCAAGAGGGGTCCGCGAAGATAAGGGGAGAAAAAAAACGGGATCAGGGGAGGTCGTCATAGAGGGGGTCAAGTTACGAAACGGCTGCGTGGAATGGTTGATAAAATACTGAGGACAAGAAATTCCTGATGGGAAACAGGTTGTCTTTTGAGAAGGACGAGCTCTTGGATAAAAAGGTGTCAGGAAGTGAAGGGGTGGGATCCAAAAAAAAGAGTACAGGGCGGTGCGTGGGGGGCGTGGGGGGGAATCGTTAACTATTTGAAGTCAAGCCTGACCTTATAAAAAGCTCGAACCGAGGTATAAACAAACGATTTTCAGGGGAAAAGGCAAAGAGAAGATTGGTCCTGTTCTCTGTAATCCACCTTTTAAACCTCATCGGAAGGGGGGGGAGCACGGAGGGGTGCGATCATCTAAAGCGGGGCCATCAGTCGTAAAGTGCCAGGTCAAAAAGTGATATCCTCATGACTGTGAAGGGGGGGAAGGACCGAGGGGGTTGAAAGGAGCCACCACTCGAGAGGCCAATCGTGGTCAATGTGAGAATTGGGAGGAACGGGGAATCAATCTGTGACTTGAGTTTGGGGGGGAAGAAAAGGCAGGGGGGGACTGTTCTTCTACGGGAATCGTCGCGGGGGCCCTTGCCGGGAGAAGGACGGAATGACTGCTGCGGTTGATGACCGTGTCGTTAATTGAAAAAAAACGGGAGCAGAAAGTTGACGTTAAAACTGAGGAAGTCTAGGTGTCGACGGTGGGGGTGGGCGAGCTGTGGGCGAGCAGGGGAGACCGAATTAAAAAAAACCTGGTGACGCCGCTTTCCAAAGAGGAGGATGCGACCGTAAGGATCGTTTGAAGGAAAAAAGAAGAAAAAAAGCATCAATTCAGAGGAAATCTCAAAGCTGCAGCTACTCCAGGAAGGGTTGGAAGTGAAACGGGGAAGGTCTGAAGGTTTGGCGTGAGGATTTCTGCAACGTTGCGGGATCTTGGGAGCAAAAACGGGGTCGCTAGGGGGAGTGGAGAAATAGAGCGAAAGAAAAAAAAAAGGGAGGAGTAAAGAGATAGAAGGAAGGAAAAAAACTCAAAGGTAGGTGGATCTGCCCGAAAAAGAAACGAAAAGAAAGCGCATGGAAGCCCTCAGCCTGAACGCAAGCAACCGCTTAAGAGGAAGAAAAGGAGCGATGGGGAATGGTTAATGTAGGAGGAGGCCTTGAGAAGCGGCACGAAAACGTATAGGGGGGAAAGAAACGCCATAGAGCTTAGTTACATCTGGGGAAGAGGTTAGTAGAGGGATACACGGAGGCCCCAACGAGCAAAAACGCGGACAGAGGCTTTCGCAAGGAACAGCAAAAAAAAAAGGCGACGTTAAGAAACACCGAAAAAAAGAAATAATAAAAGCCGACCAGGAACCCACCCCCTTCGATTCAAGGAGGGATAGCACCGGGGGGGACAGGGAAGGTTGTTCAAGAAAAAAAAAGCAAGGAAAATCCATAGGAAACATTACGAAAAGGTATTCTACTGAATGGGGAAGACAAAAGGGTCCAGTCGCCGGAGATGTTTCAAGAAGCAAACCAGGGCACTAAGGGACCGGCGGTATCTTTTTCATAGAAGGGGAAAACATGACATTTACGACGATTTGAAAACCAGGCCAAGCAGAAAAAAAAAGACTTAGAAGACAGATGAGGGGGAAAAAAAACCCGCGACCAAGTCCAGAGTCAGCTGGGAAAAGTCAGGGAGGAAAAATCGGGGGGGGACTCCGCTTGGAGAAAAAACAGCAGAAGAGACTGTCGGCTACTCATCGAGAAACCCGGGGGAAACCAAAAACAAGCCAACGATCCCGTCGTATTGGGCAGGAAGAACAGAAATAGAAAGAAAAAGGCGACTAACAAAGCAAAACAAAACAATCCGGGAGGGGAGAAAGGAGGATCCTCCAAGAGTCCACGAACGACGCACCGTACCCACAGCAGTGAGAAAAGGAGCGCCCGGTCTGCTTCAGTCTCGTGAAAGCGCTTGGGTGTACTGTGTGACACTTAAGAAGGAAATAGGGCTAAAAGCTAAGAAGCGAGGGCGTCGGCCGAGGGACCATACTCCAAGAATAATCTGAAATGACGAACGCGACTCGAACCACAAGGGTGAAGAAGCGCAACAGCACCTTCAGATGGAAAAAACTTCTCGAAAACGAACTTAGGGGACGATGTAAAGGGGGAAATGCAAACGAAAACACAAGCCAAGCGAGAAAAAAAGTGCCACCAGTGTACTCGACAGAAAACAGGAGTGACAAATCGCCCAAACTTCGAACTGCTGCTATCAATTGGCTAAAGAAGCCGGTAATGAATGAAGGGGGGGGGGGAGTAGTACCAAGTGTAAGGGAAAGAACGATACCATGAAGGGTCCAAGATGGTGCGCAAAGCCACATCCCGGGATAACAGATGCGATAAAATCTAAGAAAGACAAGGATTCTAAATAAAAAAGACACACGAACTTAAAGAAAGGGGGAAAGTTGAACCGCCTACCAAGGAACCCTGAGAGGAAAAAAAACGGAGGGGGAAGTTCTGAGAGGGGCACTAGGGCACTAGATGTGCTAAAATTGAAAGACGGTGCGAAAACGCTTGATAGGACGTCGCCGTTTTAAAAAACCGAAGGGAAAAACCTTCAGAGGGAAAGCAATCAAAAAGGTCGCCCACCGGTGAGCGCGGATACGGGAGTAGTCGCGGCCAAGTGAGGGTCTGTAAATCTCACGCGAACCGGCAGCACTGGCACAGGTACAAGAAAGGAAAATTTGGGAAAGGGGATAAAGAAAAGCGCGAAGCGGGAAAAACTTTCATACGGCAAAGGTCTACAATCACGTTGGAAAATGGTACATTCAACTCCGCTTCTACCCGCGCCCAGAGTGCGAGCGGGGAAGACCGGGAAAAGCCTAAGACCTAAACTCTTTCGGGCACCTAAAAAGACTTGAATCAACCTGGCCACTAAGAAAAAGAACCCTTGGAAAGGCTCGCTGAATAACACAACAAGGAGGACTCTCAACAAAAAAAGATGATTAAAAGATATAGATCAAGAGGGTATCAACAATCGTGGGGAAAGGATTCAGGGAAAAAAGTTCAATTCCTTCCTGAAGACCGGGTCAGAGCAGAGTTTATGTCGGAGGAGGGGGGGGCGGTACGGGATAGAGCGAGAGAAATACGGTCTGAGGGCAGGAAAACGCTCTGTCTGGTACGGGGAGCTTTTTTCATGTGAACCCAACGTTGTCAGGGAAGCGCCGTCTTAAAGAGGGAGAGTCGGGATCTGTCTGACCCAGCGTGAAAGGTCCCGCAGACCGCCAGGGAAGGGCAGGTAAAGTCGGTGGGGAAAAAAGGAAACAAACAGAGTGGCCTCTAAGACTAGCAAGGAGCATTCCACTCAGAAGGAGACAGTTTTTCCAAGCGGAGACTCAGAAAAATCGAACGTTAAAGTCTCCGCGCTGCTAATCAAAAGCAGCTCCAAACACGAAAAACCAGAGTCCACGCTAAATGCTATCAAAAGGAAAATTGAAATAAGAAATACGAAAAGCCCGTTAATAAGAGAGAAGAAGGGGGGGCTGCGTTTTCAACTCTGAGAGGTTGGCAACTTGCGGGTGGCGGAGTAAGATCATAAGGGTCGTAAAAAAAACGACTGGAATAGAATCGAAAAGCACTGGAGTGGCTTTGCGCAAAAGAGGGGGAAAACAGGAACGGGTCGAGGGGAGGGGAGTCACGTAATCACAACTTAAAGAGGGAGACCAGGATTGACTTTAGAAATGAGCGTCAAACCGAAGAAGCCGACTTTCGTGAAACGTAAGAGGGGACTTCTGGTAGGAGTACAGGGGTGGAGTACGTTTCAGCGAAAGGGGGGGGGGGAGGTGTAATTGATCAACATGCAATCCAAACTCCTCAACTTTGCCCGAGAAGCTCGCAAAGATAAGTTGAAGGGAATCACGAGGACAATTGTGGCGAAAGATAGCTGTCTAATTACCTGTAGAGGAGTGCTCAGTTAGATGGGGGGGGAAGGGCCGGAGTCCACGAGAAAAAAGATCTTAGGAGGAAGGGGATCTTCGTTGGACGGATCATCGACAAGAAGGAACCAAGCAGGAGGAATACACTACCGCTATTGCCTATGGTGAGAAAGAGCACCGGCTTCCGTCAAGCAAAAATATAGTTGTTAAAGTGGCGGCATTCGGTGAGGTATGTAAACTCGAGAAAAGCAGCCGAAAATTGTTGAGGGGGTGAAAAGAAGGCACAGTGCATGGTCTCAGAACGTCGTTGAAACATGGGGGCGAAAAAAAAGAGACGGGATCGGGGAGCTGGGTGGGGTGTGTTCTTTGGGGAAACTTGTGGGGGGGGGGGAAAAAGAACTTCTCTACGGGATTAGAGCTTTTCTCGACGGATGAGTTCCCAATAGTGGGGGAAAACTTGGGGGTGAAAGCGAGGGGACTGTTCGCTTGACTCAAAAAGGGAGCAACAAAGGCGAAGGGCGAGTGGGGTAAGAGAGAAGGAGGGAAGAAGAAGGAGAGAAAAAAGAAAAAAAAAAAAAAAAACAAAAAAAAAAAAAAAAAACAACAGAAGAAAAGACCAAAAAGTGGACCATGTGGAGGGGCTGGGAGGCGAGATAAATCCTCGTCTCGCCCCGCTAGTCAGTTGTAGAAGTCAAAGATGTCCGGGGGGGGAAATCGGAAAACGTAACTGTTCTAAACAGAAAGGGACAGATCTCAGAAGGTAAGAACGGGTAGTGTCCGCGGTGATGTGTGAAAAAGACAAATCAGAGGGCATCAGTGGGGGGCAGGTGTCATACGCTTTCGCCATTGGGAAAGCATGACTGTGAAAACCGTATTTGGGGGAAAGCCGAACCGTCCCGAAAATTTAGGGAGAGAGAAAAGGAAAACTCAGACACGAGGTTTCCCAGGGCAGGTTCTTCGATGCCTGCATGGGAAGGGGGAAATCCTCGTGAGTCGCGACTAGACTTGAACTTCTAAATAGATGTGGAGACTCTCTTTTGGGGAAAGGGTTGGGGAAGGACGGGACCTCGACTCACACGCCTTACGGGCGACCCGCTTTCCGAAAAGTCGGTTTCCTCTTACCGGTCAGGAAATCGTTGGCAAAAGGAAACAGGCAGCCTTAAAAAAACAGAAGGAACGAATACTAATTCTTGAAAGGCTCTCTCGGGTCCTTTCCTCTTCTTAAGTAGGAAGGGATTAGGGAAAGGAAAATGCGCGTACGTGCGGGTCTACGTTCATCTCACCAAGTACCGGGTTCAGACGAAAGGAGTGGAAGTCGAAGACCAACAACAACAAGGGGGGGATCGAGAAAGGGGAGGTTTATCACTAGATAGGCCCCACTTTCATGCAGAGGGAACTACTCCCTAAACAGAAAGCCCTCCGCACCTTCAGAAACTAAAGAGGGGGAAAGGACAGATAGCAGGTTAATCAATCTGGATATAGGTCAGTATTGAATTGCTTGGTAGGAAACGGGGGACGAAAGGGCACTATTCAGGGCGGTAATAGGCAATCAATCGATGGCTGGGCGAGGGAGAAAGAGGGTTAGTCTCTTTTCAAAAAAGCCAACAAAAAAAAAAACGGGGAGTTCCTGACACATCGCTTCCATTTGTCAAAGGGAAGATTGGACTACTTACGAAAAAAAGGGACAAACGTCAGCAGGCATCTCCAACCCGGCAAGAGGAAAAAGACGTCGAGTTCCGTCAGGTCAGAGCCCATTCAGACGGTCGCCACAAAAAACGAAAAAGGGAACAAGGGGCAGATTCCTAAGGGCGAAGGGTAGCGACGCAAAGGACCCACGGGGGGGAAATCAAAGAGCGGGGGGGAGAATTACAAACCAGGACGGGAAGGCTGAGAAAGGGTTAATAAAGGTGAGCCGGTTAAAGGACGAGGGAAAAGAAGGAGGCTCTAACATACGTAGGGCGCGGCTAGATGTGCTCCCCGGTGTCACAAGAAAATCGAGGGCCAGGATGAGACATCGTGTGGCCATCCTCGTTCAAAGAAAAAAAAGCATCCGGGAGGCGAGGGAGTCAAGAGCACCAAGAAAGACAGCACGTCGATTGGGGTGGGGGGAAGCCGAAGAAAGAAAAAAATTCAGGAATCAGGCCTGCTCCACAGCCGAAGAAATCCGGCGAAAGGGTTGGAGCGTCGCCCTAAAACATCCACGCATCGAAAAGCCGTAACAAAGATGATTTAAAGCCACAGGTGACGTCCTGGATGGAGGAAGGAGAGCACTCAGGAATCCGAAGGGGGGTAGGACTTCTCTTTGCTTTAGGGGGGTTCAGCTGATACGTACCAAATCAAATAAAAGGCTCAAGCAGAAGATGAGATGAGACCGCGAAAAGATCCCGCAGAATCTCAGGGGGAAGGCAGAGACGCTATCACGATTTTCAAGGTCAAAAGAAAAAAAAAAAAGGTTGTGGAGGAAGGTGGTCCTGACGCCCTCACAGTTAATAGGGGGGGGGATAAGCTTCTCTCTGAAAAAGCGGAGGTGACGATGTGCAATTTTTTCCAGAACGGAAAACAAACCAGCGTCCAGAGAAAACTGCCAACCCGTGTAAAGGAGACTGAAGTGAAACAAACCGGCGACAGAGGACAAATAGGCTTGACGCCTGCGGCCGATCAAGGTGCGAAACCATCCGTCCGTCAGGCATGGAAAAGGGGGGTTTGGTCTCTTATAAGTTTCCGCAGGATCCTCTGACCCGCTGGCCGATGGTGCGCAAAGACAAAAGAAAGTGCTTTCAAGGCGAGCATCAGAAACGTCACGAACATATGCTCGAAAGGGGAACAAGCAACTGAATCTTGTTCAAGAGTGGGAAAACCGCCTAGACATGAAGGAAAGAAACAGGATTCTGCGAGGGGAACGATAGGGGGAAAGGTTCTAGACGATCGTGACGAGGACTGAGGAAGCTGATTAACGCGGACGGAACTTTACGATATGAAAAAAAAGGCGATGCACTCCATCCCACGCACCACCCTTGGCCTCACGGCGAGTGCCAGGAAGGGGAAGGGCTCGAAGGACCACTTGGCGGTGCTCACCGAAAAAAAATGGTAACCGGTAGGGAGGCACAGGGCAGGCCGACACGCGCACCCAGAGGGAAAAAAAGAATCAAACCGGGAAGCTTTTAACCTGGAAAAATTCAACCGAGACGACGGGCGAAATGCCCTAAGGAAAAAGGTCGGAGCGCGATCGAAAAAGGAAAAAAACGAACGACAGACCGAAGAAAGAAAACTTCAGCTTGCAACAGCTCGGACTTAAGGCAAAGGGACGACGATAAAAAGAGCAAGAGGTTGCGCGGCCATCCAAACAACTCT
>Ga0179593_1427338_pt1 | contig 12459 bp, 11 predicted proteins | sample CZODoug2_1_08_16_FD_185931 | JGI IMG/M metagenome (GOLD analysis project Ga0179593, IMG submission 185931) | Vadose zone soil fungal communities from Angelo Coast Range Reserve, California, USA - CZODoug2_1_08_16fungal (PacBio error correction) | ecosystem: Environmental > Terrestrial > Soil >...
TCAAAAAGGACGTCAACAAAACAAAGGAGGAGGGGGGGGGGAAAAAAAACAAAGAGATCATCACACGCGTCCCGGTGTCCTCGTTCCATGACAGCTCATCCCGAAGAAGAAAAGAAGCCTCACCCTCAAAGGCCGCGAGGGTCCTCAAGGAAAGGGCAGTGATCAAACCGTGGGGTAAAGAAAGGCAGACACCCGCGAAACAACTCATCGGGAATGCCCAGTACACACACCGGTGACCAGACTTCTTCTCCACAAGTGGATACTCTCACTGGCAAAAAAAAGCTTCAAAAGGGTCAATCCCAGGGGAAAAGAGGCAAGATACGTGGGGGTGGGTACAGGGGGTTTGTGGCCCAAGGGTGGGAGGGAGACAAAGTAAATCTCTGAACACTTGGACAGAATGCAGTTCGCAGAAAAGACTAAAAGAAGCGGGAGGTGACTGGCCATTCGAGCCAGTAGGGGGCCGCACAGTTGACCTCCTAATTCATCTCGGGGGGATGCAAGCTGAGACCCAGGCACACACCCGACCTCCGAAGAAAGGTCTTCTCGGTGGGGATACCACGGCTTTGGCCAAAGGGTCAGGTCCCTGCGGGGGAGTCCGGAAATAGACCGTCCCTCGGGAAACGGGGGTGAACGCCATGGGGGAAATTCTGACCTGTGACCACCCCGGCGCAAAGGTCGCGCCAGAAGCTGCCCGGGTTTTAAAAAGGTTACCCAAGGTTATAGGCGGCTGGGCATCTTTGGGGCCCGAACCAGGGTGTATTCCTAAATGAGGGGGGCTCCGCGTGGGAAAGAAAAATGGGGGGCTTAGAAAACGCATGTCCGGGGGGAACAGCGGGAATGTCGGGCGAAGGGTCCCGCAAGGGCCAAATCAACAAGGTTAAACCAGGAACCGCAGGTGTAATTAGAGGGGCGATAAGAGCTGTGAGAATCATTCCGAGGCCACACGACCGGAACGGGAATTTGACCCAAGCCTGCCCTGTCTCCTGAGGCACCACGCGATAGATCGCAGACAGAGAACGAAGGCGCCTGAGGGCAGTTCCTGAGAGGATGGGAAGGGTGGAGCGGGGACAAAACGCGTTTGTTCAGCATTGGCCCCCCAGAGTTGAGCGGTAAACCCCCTCTGCAAAAAACATCACTAGTTAAAAAAAGACTAAACGTACCAAGTTCCCGGGTGGGTCGAAAAATCTGTGTCACGACGGTCACAAACCCCCCCTACCTAAGAAGTGTTCAAAAACCCCGACGCATGTTGTTGACCCCAAAACAAAAGGAGGGCCGGTCCTACCTTTAGGAACGGGCGAACAGAAGGAGAAACAGGGTAATCGCCACTACAGTGGTGGGGAAAATGGCAGGGGGGGTCAACTGGACAGTACAAAGAACACCTGACATTCCTGAAGAGGGCAAGGTCGGCAACATGGCGCGGGTTTGGGGGGATCAATAATCGAGACATGTGATGTGGAATGACACAGCATAATAGAATAGGGGAATCCCTAGCAGAGCAATGAACAGAGGGTCTATAGGGATCAAATACAGGCCCTCACTCTCAGACATCTCGCGCCATGCCTCAACCGCCCCCCCAAGGTTCCCTCCCCACCCATCCTAACCATTTTTCAGTCTAAGTCTTTGTTGGGGGGAACCGAAAAAGGAGCGAAGTTGGAGCTACAACTATTTCACCTAGGAAAACCAATAGCAAGGTGAAAGGGTAAAAAATGGAAGTGACAAAAAAATCCAGGGGGCCACCCGTTTGTAAAAGACCGGGGGGGGGGACCGCGGTGAAATCTCGGAAGGGATTCACATTTTTAAATAGGGATGCCCGGAGAAGGGGGTCGTGAAAAATTAAAAACAACGAAGTTACATCAAACAAACTCTGGCAAAACTCTACCAACTTCGTTTCCAAAAAAAAAGGCAAGAAAAAAGGATGCACAAAGGGGCAGCTGAGAAAATTCAAACGCCAACCGAAAACAACAGAGCCATTCTTTTGCTCGAAGAACACGATCGGAAGAAAGGAAAAAAGTAGGGTGAAAAATACTGGGAAGCGGGGAAAAAGCAACGCCTCCTTTGCTCCCGCAGGTTTTGATTCAGGTAAAAATGCGAGAAAGAAGTCAGGCAGGGTATTAACCGGGGGCCTGCGCGGGTGTAAAGCAATTGGACAATTCTGCAATGGGAGTCCACTCGGACCCAACTCGTAGGCAAAAGCAAAGGGGACGATTGACGGAATGATTTGGGTTTGCTTCAACACAAGAAATAATTAAACTGGGGGGCGCCAGGATGAAAACACCATAACAAGAGAAAAAGGTTAAACGACTTCCGGAAACGTTTATTTCCTCCGATCCGAAAGCAAAGAGGGGCCGCGCGAACAGGGTAGCGAAAACAAGGATAAAGTAACCTGCCTCAAGGAAGGATAGTGGAAAAAAAACGTTCATGGTTTCTACAACTGCCTGGGACCCAGCGCTTGCACCAAATAAGACGGGTTGGAGGGGAATTGGGGGAAAGAAACCCTCTCGACATAAACAAAAACGGGAAGGAGAGTCCCCATCCCATATACAGCTCGTGACTGAAAATTGGGGGGACAGGGTCCGTCAAGGGGGCCAAGCGCCCATGCAGGTAGCAGGAGCACTCGAACAATGTGGTGACCAAACCTGGCCATTTGCGGGGAGGGAGCGCACAGTACTCTCGAAAAGTTTTAGCACAGAGAGAGAGTCAGCAGGGTGGGTTTTCGAGATGAACGAAGACCGAGGGTGGCGTCACGACGGGAAAAAAACGCTGTGGGAAAGCGACGAGTTTTGCGGGCTTGACCCGTGTGCCAGGGCGACGGATTGCTCGAGGAACAATTGTCTGGGGGTGTCAAAACGGGCAAGGGGCACGGGGATTTGTTCCTCCACGAGACGTACTCGTTGGCCCGGTGAAAAATAACTCAGCTGACAAGATGATACATGGGGAGGACCTGAAACCGCGAATTCAATAAACCCTCATTAATACGAAAATCACGTACGCAGAGAAAAGACAAGACACCATGGGGCACAAAAGGCGGCGTTGTCCTCCTTTCTTCGCAAACAGTGGGGAAGGCAAAAAAGAGGCTTTAAAAGGAAGAGGGATAAACAGAAAAGTCCTTGTTTCCTTTTCAGGCCCTCGGCACGGGGGGAATACTCAAAAACTGGGAAAGGCCCGGCGAAGACCGCGGCTCTGTGTTCCCCCCGGGGAAAAGCGTGGTAGTGGGTGGCCCAAGCTAAGGAGAACAGATGGGGGGCCCTAACTTAATCCAGGTCCCGGCAGCACGCGAAATCGTTGCACCCGAATGCCCAAGCCTGGTGATGAATGGAAGAGCACAGGCCCTGTTGACTTGGAAAGCGGAAAAGTGGCCAACGGAGAGTGGGGGAGAGCAATGTCAAGCGGTGGAGGGATCCACAACGTTCGGGAGTCAACGTCAAACAACCCCTGGAAATCCTCTTCTCTGCGACTATTGTGTTGACAAGGGTGCCGAGAAGAGTCGTATGGTCTGATCGTTTGGGGGCAATTTAAGGGAATCGAATTCCAGACTTTTTCCATCACCTTGATCGGTTCGGGGCTTAAAGGAGGTGAAATCATCCGCTGGCGCGGGAGGAAAGACTATGATAACCAACGTCAATGGGCCAGGGAGAAGACTCACCTAAAGTTAAGTAGAAGGTAATGTTAACCGTAAACAAAAGAATTCAAAAAAACCGTGTAAAAAGGTTGTTTGTGCTTTTGCGCAAGTGGGGGCGTGACAATGCTTCACAAAGAAGGGAGGGGGTTAAAGGCGGGACCAGGCTTTTTTTGTGATGGTAACCTGAATGGCGGGTTGAAACAGAACCAAAGAGGTAGTGGCCAGTGCCGTGAACCTCGAGAAGACGCCGTTCTCGTAGTAAAAGCTTTTACTTTTCAACACTGGAAGGGGCCACAGGAGGCAAGGCCTGAAAAAGGAGGGACCAGACTAACCTCAGCGGGGGAAGGCCCCTTGGAAGACGGACTTTGCTTGGGGGTTTGGGGGGGTCCCGCCACGGGCGAAGGTTGTGGGCTTCGTTTCCAGTTGACGCCAGAAACAAACACCTCGAACATTATAAGGTTGTTAAACGCGTCAATAATCACTTTGGCGGAGACTCATGCGACCAAGTACTTCCGGTTAACGGCGGGGGCGGTTGGTACCAGGCTACAAAGTAACCGAGTGAGAAACACATGGGACACCCCAAAAATTGCAATCACTTCCGGCCCTCAGATGGTGAAACAGAGAGGAACTAAGAGCACAATGGAACTGGGCAGGCCCCAAAAAATTCGCAAAGGCCCGGAGGAAAATTTTAAGGGATCATAAAATGGCTTGAAACATCAGTCCAATGAGGAAGGTTCCACGATCAAATCTGGGAATTCTACACTCAAAAATTGGCAGGGCCTCCGGCCATTCCCGCCATGATCAACGGAGAATGAACACTCGAGCATTTTGAATAAAGTGCCTATCAGCGGAGGGGCCAGCATAGGAAAAAAAAACTACTCATAGCGAGAGAAGGGCGGAAACCAGCTCTATGCCACCTCAAAAATTGAGTCCGAAGAAGGGTGAAGATTAACGTAGACGGCGATAGAGTCAGGGGAGAAAAAGGTAGAAATAACTCCAGTTGTCGTCCCACTGTCCACAAAAGGTTTGCGTGGGGACGCGTTTAAATGCTCATGGAACAAAGAATATGGGGGAGACTTTTTGCGGAACCTGCCAACGCGCACATGCTAGGGGGACATAACTACCTCCTTCGTGGAAAAAAATCCAGCGGAAATTGACTGGGAAAAAGAAAAAAGACGAGAGCCCGCTGGGACGATAGTCAAGAGTGGGGGGAAGGAGGGGCATATCGGAAAAAGTCGATCGAGTGTTTTTCCTGACATCCCGGCATCACACACCACCAACCATGGACAGGAGGTTATAAAGGATAGCTGAGAGAGTGGAAAGGCTTACCCGTGGGCAATTCAAAAGGAGCTGGCGATAAGGTTTTCCATACGACATGCGCGAAGGAAATTCGGGGAAGGTCCAAAGAGAAAAAGGGGGAATTTGTCAGAGGAAGGGAAGCAAAAACAGTGGTTAGAAGTAAAAAAAGGGAGAAAAAAGAGGAAAAAAGTTAAACGTGGATAGGAAAGGGCACTACAGTTATAAATGGAGTTGAGGAGAAAAAGGGAAAAGGGGGGGGTGGGGGGGAGGAGGGGAGGGTGTGTCCGGTCTAGTTGGGGGGGTGGTCATAGGGAAAAAGCTCCAACTACAGTGTGAACAGGTGATGTTTAGAGATTGCTTCGTCAGGCTGTTACTCCTTCTAACACTTCCCTCTGGCACAAAAATGTTGAATGCGTCGTCTAACTGTGTGGCTCCCAAATTGGAGCTTGTATCGCTTAGCAAAGCTGTTCTCGGTTGGTCCGGGGGGGGGACCCAAAAAAGTGTGGTTTGGGGGGGGGAATATACCAAGTAGGACTATCCGGCGGAAGCCTACAATTGTGTACCGTACATCCGTGCCGCGTCTTAAACGCAATTGGCTTAGAGGTATTGACGAGAGTCGAAGCCTGATAGAGGGGTGATTAAGCAGTGGGCAAGGACCCGGCGCACCGGGGTCTGTGTGGAAATTAACCTATTGAACGAGTTCGAAAAGGAAACCAAGGGCTAAATACGCTAAGATGTCAATGGGATAAACTCGTTGAGGAAAATTCACACTCCCGCCCTCGCTGTTTGGGGCTGAAAAACCTTCATCCTCATCGCCGCTCGAACAAACACAGATCGCATCCCGGCCTCGGTTGCGGTCTTCAATGTCTTACATATCGGTGACCACGACAGAGGTTTCTTTTATAAAAGAAGAATATTCCTAGGAACCCTCCCTACTGTTTAGGTACTCAAACCGGACAGCTCTTCGACGGAAGTAATGACACATCACATGGCTGTTCCCAGATCGGTTGACTCGTTCGCCCGAGCGGTGCTTTCGCTGTCAACTTGGAAAAATTTGGTAAAAATTTCCTCGCCATCGCCGTGTTCCTAAAGCAAAATACACGCTGGTTCAGTCTGTTAGTCGATTCTGCACGATCTGTGGCCGTTTCATGTTACCACCACCACTCAGTCCTGTAGGGGTCAATTTTCTTTCTTCTTTTGGAAAAAACGACCTAAAAACAGATCTCCAGTTTCTCAATGGCCAAGAAAACCAACAGCTTTTTCCCCTCACTCCAATCCGCCACGCGCGGGGGGGGGCCATAAGTAACAAAAGATCACAGCACCACTCAACGAAAGAGCTTCTGTAGGCAACGGGACCCCAGCTTTTAGGCGTCTTTGAGTCCGTGCTTAAAATGGCGGGGTTGGTAAGCGTGCCTCCGCCCATGGAAATGGACCACCATCAAACTACAGGTATTTTGTTTGGGGGCAATTTAACTTCTTCAGGTACGAACAGCATCAGAAACGGTTTGTATACCATCATTGTAGTCTTTCTGCAGATTTTCTATTACTTGTCTTAGCCCGTCTGGACTATCCGGCGGTTTGACCGTTGCACATGTGGAATTGATCGATTTGTCGGCTCGAACAGGAGGGGCAAAGATTGCCGAACTGAAGGTTTGTTCACCTGACAGTGGCGACCGCCTCGTTTTGACGAGGGATTCTTCAAGCGTGTCTTCCGGATCACTATACCCTATGGTGAAGTGTTGGGGAAGGGGGGGCTAAGCGTTTCGACATTAACCGTTTTAAGGAATCTATTGAACCAGATTAAGGACAGCGACGTCGACGAAAGGGGAGAGTTAGTTTGATGGTGTTATTACTGGGGGCACCAGGGGAGAATGTTACGTGGAAACCAGTTAGAGATATTCGCCTATTCCGCAAAAGAAAAACTCGGGACAGCTTGAAGGTCGATGAGTCATGATTTTCTGGGGCGCGAACCGGTCGAGTCACTTATAGAGGGGAAGTGGACACGCGGGAGAGATGGGGTGTGTGTTTTGTTGGGCGGTTGCTCGCCGGGGGGTAGTCATGTAGGCTCGCGAGGGGTAGGTTGTCGACTGGAAAATCGCGCTAACTAATTCTCGTTCCAGGTTTACTCATATACGGGGGTGACCAAAGATTCAACGAACCAATTTATCGTTAAGCTGCAGACTAAAAAAGAGCAGCGTGAGTGTCAGGGTAGTGAGTATGGCCTCAAAAAACTAGCAAAGCAGCCTGGAGGGTTGCAGAGGAGGATCAGGTACGTTGCGCGCCTGGGAAGGCAAGGGGGGGATTGGGAGCTCCTGTGCTATTTATAGAAGAAACCGTTGGGGGGGGGGGGGGGGGGGGGGGCAGGGAGGAGGAACGTCGCGTCGCTCCGGTAGCAGATGAAAAAGAGTTTCCCTACGGAAGCAGGTGTTGGAGATCAGCAAGGATAGTCCAAAAGGAAAAAACTCTATTGTGTCATATAAAGAAGGACACCTTTTCGGACTAAAAAAATTTGGGGGGGACTAAGCTGAAAGGTGTGACGGGGGGATGTAATGAGAAACACAGTGGGGCCCCCCATCCAGCTAGGGAGTAGAGGGGGGTTTCCTCGGCTATAGACAAACAAAACAGAACGGGAGGAGGGTTAAATAGTTATGGAAACTTTAACCAACTGCGAAAGGGGGGGGGACATGTTTGATCTTAAATTCAAAAAACCTGTCCCTATATTGAAAAAAGAATTGGGGTTCGCAGGGAAGAAGGGGAATACCCGCGCGTGAAAACGGGGCCTTCGATCCAAGAAAGACAGCGGGACCAAAAAAGCAGCTCATCGCAAAAAAGAGACAACACGGGCTCGATAAGCCCAGCGGAAAAGAGGAGCTCGGGAAGATAAAGCGCACGGGGGCGAAAAGCTGAGGAGAACTAAAAAAAGAACCCTTCTCTATCGAGTTCTGGATGGACATCCTCCGCAGACGGCGAGAGAGAGGAGTAGTCGAAAGATGGAATATAAAACGAAGGTGTCGTGGAAATACGGAGAAAAAAAACAGCAGCGAGCTACTGTCTCGAAAGCTCTCTGTTAATCAATCGCATCAAAAAGGAGAATTCCGAGAAGAGACTAGAGGACTGGGGAGGAACTCATTTTGGCAAACAGGATTTACGAAAAGATGCATCTGCGACTTCACGAAGAATGGGGTGGGATTACGGCCTCAGGGGAAACTACGGGAGTTACTACCATACGAAAGTGCGACAGGGGGCAGGGAAATCTCGAGGAGACCGAAGTCAACTAGGTTCGTACTGGGGCCTTAGGAGACTTAAGTCTGGGAGTTGGGGAGAGAAGATCTGAAAAGAAAGGGGGGTGAGGTCGAAAACGGTAGGAAAAGTGGCTAAACACTCCCAGTCGCAAATGACAGATCCCCTGAGAGGAAAACTAACCACGAAGGAACATTGTTCCCCACTGAAGAGCTTCCACTACGTGCTGCCCATCTTGCGAAAAGGAAAAAAAAAAAGAAAACTCCGTAGAAAGGGAGGAGGCCTCAGGGGAGGAGATTTCTCAAGAGAGCTGCGCCGCAGCACCTAGAAAAGAGTACTAGCTCCAGAAGGGGACGACTTTCCGGCACGACCTGGGAACTAATAAAGAAAGAGCTTCAGTGCGGTAGCCGAGAGATCTCCGCCTGGAATCCTATTGAGACAAACTAGTTCTTCTTCAGGGCTACTATTATTCTGGACTGGAGGATAACTTAGGAGGGGAAAAGTTGAGGGAGGAAAGAAGGGGGGTCTTTCGAGATGAGCGCGTAAGGCGTCGTGAGGAAGAAGTCATGCGTAGGGGGGAGTCTAACACATCATGGTGTGATGCCTCGACCTGAGAGCCAGATCATGGGGTCTCCAGGTCTCATGCGGAAAAGTGTACTTGGGGGGAAGAAATCAAGACAAAACAAAGTCTTCGGGAGAGATCCGAGCAGGAGTCAAACGCGTCATCATAGAAAGTCAAGATACCTCGGGGAGAGGTGGGATAGAACAAGTCCTTAAAAAAGGGAATCGTCTGGCAGGGGACGGGGAGACCTTTTTACTCGATTCGGTTGCATTTCAAAGGGAAGAAGGGGAACGAGGTCAAATAAAACCACACGGTGGGGAAAGGTGGAAAAATGACCTTCCAATCTGTCCCGAGGGCAAAACGACAAGAGGAAAAAAGAACAATTACCAACAATTAAGAAGTCATCGTTATGGACGAATCTTCCCAAAGAGCCTCGAGAAAAATACACGACCTGTTTAGTACGTCAACTGAAGTCGTTCGACGGAGGGTCTTGAAGAAAAACTTTAGTAATGGGAGAGGTTTACCCAGGGAAGATTAGGTACTCCGCAGGGCCGCAATGAGAGTGCTCTGGGGTTGGCAGCCAGTCGCTCTCCTACAAGCGGGACCCGGGGGGGGAAGCATTGACGATATTACACTAGGGGAGAAAGTGCCGAGTTAATTTTCGGGGTAGTGTTCGCAGCGGAGAGAAGTTGGCGTCGCCTTCTTGGAACGTCTACTGTCTCGCGGAAGACTCATTTAGTACCCCCGAGAAAGAGAGGGGGGGACCGGAAGGATGGGGCAAAGGTACCTTACCTCCCTCGACTACACCGAACTGATAGTAGGAAAGCAGCTGAACGTAAGAACCTATAAAAAAAAGATTCCAGATTTGGCAAGATCTGGAAGGGAGGGGGAGAGCTTAATCAGGAGGAAGCTATCTCCTCATCTCGAAGCTGCCAAACGCCGACAGCTAAGCTCGCGTAAAAGCTGAAGGGCAAGGTAACGGAAAAAAGAGATCAGCATTTCGATCTGTCCTGTCCGAAGAAAAAAGAAAAGAAAGAAAAAGTTCGCAGGTCAGAAAGAGAGATCAAAAAACAATAAATTGGGGGAGATAGGGAATTGAAGGCGATACACGGTCTTCTTCGCTTATGTGAAGGCTTCGTGAATTGCAGGATCGGCTCGTCTGGTCACAATGTGGTAGACGTGCTTTAGGAAAGGTTGAAAATTAGGTTCCTGGCATGTTATCTACTATTGCTCTTGGGACGCGTACTGTCGGACCGTCATGTTTCCGATCGGGGCGAGTTCTCCCCAGAGTTCGCCTGTCTGAACCCTGTCACGAAAAACGTGATTCCGGTCAAAAAAGATGTCACTTTCACACAACTAAGGGTGAGGGCGTAGTGTTGGGGGTGAGTGGGGGGGGGGGGTGGGGGGGGGGGGGGGTGGTGGGGTGTGGGGGGAGTGTGGTGGGGCGGTTGGTGTGCTGGCGGGTGCGCGTGGTGTGCTCCCTGACCGTGGTCGCGTGGAGCCTCGGCGCAGCTGTCGCGGGTCGAGCCGGGGGGGCGGGACATACCGGGGCGGGGGGGGGGGGTGTGGTGTTGATGGTCAGGTTGAACAAAATTCATACTGCATTGAGTACACTTTAGCGTATGCGGTTCCGAGGCGGCTTCATGAACCTCTTACACCGCAGCCTCGCCCAGAGAAATTGGATCTTTTGGACAACTAAGCCGCGTCTGGAGAAAACTTCCGAGTAACGATATATATCGGCCGCTTGCGAAAGAAAATACGAGGCAAAAAGTCCAACGGAGAATAAGGCCCAACCCGCGTACGCAAAGGGTTCCTCTGATTGACACCTTTAGAGAATCGCAAACTTAGAGGAAAAAAGAACAGATCGGGGAATGGAGAAGGAGCTATGAATAAAGTTCTCAGACTGCTTGGGGGGCCTAAGCCAATAGAATTAGAGGACTTCGGAAAGAAGGGGAATCTGAGATGACATAGGTCGGCGTGCTGGAGTTCGATAGTTCAGGCGTTCATGGGGGGGGCGTGGGTGGTGGGACCAGCGGGGAAATTAGGGGAAGACAATCGTGGGTAAAAGAAAGTAGAGGTCTTCAAGGCGAACCCTCACCGACAAACAGTTGTTCGGGTTCATTGTTACGCGGCCGGCCAGAAGAGTGAAACGGAACGGCCGAGAAGGGCAGAAGCCGAAGATTATGATAGGGATGGGCGGATCGGTTTTACCAAAGTCAGGGGGAGGGGAGAAGGATTACTTAAAATGATGAGTAATACGTTTAGGTCCCGGCTGAAGGGTTTCCGACGCCTCGTACTAAGGGGGGTTCCGATATCGAAGTGAGGGAATTCATCATTCCGAAGAGAAGAACAAGTAAAAAAAAGGTAGATTTAGGCGGAGGAGTATATGACGAGGAAAGGGTTGGTCCTACAACCATGTAGGAGCCATGGATACGCCGTTCATTAGAGGGGGAAAAAAATTATGTGTTTTTATAGACCGCCTTACTTCTCATTATCCGAAAAAAGCATTCGTCTTGATAAAAACAGTGACTGTGAGAGCAAGAAGAAGAACTTTCAGTCACCACGCGCGGGGCTGAGACGGGAATGTGTAGGTACTCTCACTACCGCGCGGAGGTGGAGATGAGGTCATTTTCCAGGCAAAATTTCTGGGAGTACGGGCCTAAATAGCGTAACAGAGGTTCTAAAGCAGTGAGACGGGGAATCCCCTTTTGATATGTAGACCAACAGACGGACATCCGTCCGTATTTCTTTCCGCGGAGCGACGTAAAGGTTGGCAGCCGGTCAATTTACCGACTACACCGTATTTGCACCTAAAGGGAGGGAAAATCTTTGTGGGTGAATCAGGGAACGCAAGATATTGAGCACCGGGGGTAGAGCAGAAGGGTAATTTTGTTGTATCTAATTTTAAACCGAGCGGTCAAATAAAAGGACTTGGGGGTATAGAGGGTCAAAAAAACCAACCTACGTATTCGCCCGTTTACACACGAAGGTCTGTGACGTGGGTCTTGTCTCCCTCACTAGAGCGTCCCGTCTGAAAAAATGTCCTGCACTGTAGCGGTCTATGACCGCTAGGCTCGGGGGGGGAGGATTACGACGAAACGAGACATTTCACGTGGGTAATGTTTAAAGGGAAACTGAATTCTAATCAATGCCGCCCCGTCGAGGTGGTTCGTGCTCACAGGAGGCGCGGCAGGGCAACCTCAGTCGTATTTTCTCTCGGTGAAAGGGGGGAGACGATTGGTGGGCAGGGAATGTAAATATCGGAGGGGGGATATGGGGTTCTGACTTAGTTGGTCACAGCTCACGAAATAAACGGGGCTGGAACCGTCGCGAAGGGGGAATTCCTATTGGAGGCCTTACTTAAAAAAATCTCCTGGAGGAGTGCCTCGGGAACGTCGGCGGTGAAGAGCATGATCTCATCGCTCGAGTTGAGAGGGAAGCGGCGCATCGCGTGCCTTTGCAGAAAGGCGCTCAGGCCGGTCCAACGAGAGGAGAGATGGTCCATTTCTCGTTTCTACCGGCGAGGCAGGAAATTTGGGGTTGGGTGGCGGCGTCTTGGTGTTAACCTTCGGCTGATGGAGACAAGGGCAGATCTTCACGGCGCTCCGGGGGGGGGCATTCGAGCTTCTCATAGGAGGGTTGTTTACGTCATCAGAGGGGGTTTTGAAGGGAGTCAAAAACCAGTCCGGGGTAAACACGGCCATGGAAGTGAAAATTACTGGTTGGGGGCCCGAGAAGG
>Ga0179593_1456428_pt1 | contig 12459 bp, 16 predicted proteins | sample CZODoug2_1_08_16_FD_185931 | JGI IMG/M metagenome (GOLD analysis project Ga0179593, IMG submission 185931) | Vadose zone soil fungal communities from Angelo Coast Range Reserve, California, USA - CZODoug2_1_08_16fungal (PacBio error correction) | ecosystem: Environmental > Terrestrial > Soil >...
TTGGGGGTGGGTGGGGTGGAAAAAGGTTTGTTGAAAAAGAAAACGCTCCAGCTGGATTTCGGAGGGGGGGTTGGAAACATCAAAAAAACAAGACGGACGGGAATTCAAAAACGGAACGGTCACGCTTGGTGAAAAATCGACAGGGGATTAACAAACACGGCGATATACTACCGAAGCGGAGGTGGAGAGAACACTAAAAATGACAATTCTTGATGAATTAAAAAAAAAGTGAAGGGCAGGTGGGGTATGGAAGGGGGGGTTTCATGATGACTTTCAGAAATCATGACGTAGAGTTGTTGTGTTACTATGGCCGGAGGTCCAGATTCAAAGAATGCCCAGACACTCCGTCCAACAAAACTAAAAGACGAGTAAAAGACATGTCTGAAACCCGCCCCGCCCGGCGACCACAATTGGCGACTTGTAGAAATATTATGGACTAGTTATTTGTGAAGGGGGCGCGTGTGGCAGACGGTAGGAACCAACTCCGAAGGTTCTCAAAAAGTAGGTAAATCAAAAGCAGTAAAAAGTTTACACTCCACTACCTGGGAGGAACTCCTAAATATCATTCAAAGGGGAGTGAGAAAAAGTGGGGAAACGACAGGAGCGATCCCAGCCGAGGGCATAAGAGGTTTTTCTGTCCAGTGCTCCTACCCGCTGAAAGGTAAAGAGGGGTCCAGACAACCTTTTTTGATCATCCCGCCGGCAAACAATTTTGAGGAAAAGTCTTGTTATTGTGACTCAAGCAAAAATCAGACCTCGACTTGGCTTGGGACCAAAACGGCCCGCGCCCACCAAGGAATCCGGAAACAAGCCGAAAGACTAACTTCAGTAGTAAACGAAATCCTAAAGTCAGGGCTTGCGATTAGGAGGGCGTAATTGCCTGGGAGTTTGGAAAAGTTCAGCACTTAATAACGTGACCGAAGCTCAGGAAAGGGGCTCAAAAGCAGCAAGTAGGGCCAGTTTTTTGTGGTTGTTTCCAATGGAAGCTATACTAACACAGCAGCCTCCGGGGGGGGCTCAAAAAACACAACAGGGCCGCGGCAAGTAAAAGCACGGGACCAAAACCGATTGCGAGCGAAAGGACGAAAATGAAAGAGAGTTCTGTGAAACAGGGAGGTGGGAAGGGGCTCACAGCCTACTGACATCTGCGCACCACCAAGCCTGCGAGGGGGAGTAAAAGCGAATGCTCCCTCCCAATCATGATAGGGACTTTAGAGCAGATTGGTGCTGCTCCTTTGTGAATCGGGGCCTCTAAGCCCGGGTGGCTGCTACAGGGGAAAAAGGTTGCAAAACACCTGCACGGGGGGACGAGGTTGGTGTTGGGGTACTCTTCTTTGATGACGCCATCAGGTGGCGAGCAAAAAAAAAACGAGCTTGGGAAACGCCCCGCTGTTGCGCTCAAAACAGCGGGGGGGTGGAAATGATCTCATAAGTGGCCTCGGAGGATCAGCCCGCAAAAGGAAACGAATTCACTGCCCAAGGGTCCACTGCTCTACAAGGGGGCCCCGTCCCTGCCGTAAAGAAAATGCTGGGAATGCGTTGTCTTGGTGTGGGCCACACCAACCCCACGTTCAGCTCATTTGCCCGAACAAATAAGACAAGAACGCGGGCCCATGAAAAACGCGAAAAGGGATAGAAAATGATCTGAAGTGGCGCCCAAGAAAGGCCCGCCAAAATGGGGGAACGCTTCGAGCACTTTGCCAAACCGACCGGAAGTAACAAAACATCATCGCGGGCGCATTGCTGGCCGGGGCGGTCATTGGGAAGGGGAAGGGGGGGGGGGAATCTATAAACACACCAAACGGAGTAGTAGAGCCACTGGAAGTTCATGAGGAGGGGGGAAAACGACAATATCCAGAAGCGCGATGAGTGGGCATAGTACGGTTAGACTACTGTGGGGAGAATCAGCGAAAAAACAGAGGGAGAGGGGGAGTATCTGGGAGCCAATCTTCATCCGATCTTCTTCATGCAAATTTTCGAGGAGGGGGGTCAGGGAAAAGGGGCTGAAAAAGGTCCTTCCAACTGGAACGGGACTAAACCAGTGCGGTGAGCGAGGAACAAAAGAAAACACGACATAAGCACGGCACGGGGAATGCGGGCCGGGCCGGGAGATGACGGGGGAAGGAAGGAGGGGAATGGAGAAGCCGAGCACTATGCCAATGAAGCAAATGAGGGGGGGGGGATATTCCACCTGGCAGGCGGAAAAGAGGTAGCAGCGTTTAAAAAAACACGCAACAGGTAATTGAGGAGGCTGCGCAATCTGTCTTGCACGCCCATAGAAAAAGTTAACCAAGCGGCAGGCAAATCAAAGGAAAAAAACGGTCCGCAAACCTGACAATCCAAGCGAATAATCCCCTAGAAGGAAAAAACTTAGCATGAAGGAAAACTTGGAGCTTGGCTACATTCCTACAATGGCGTGATAGCAAGGGGGCGTCGGGGCGATGAAATCGCGGAACCAAAAAAGGAAAAGGTGAAGGTTTGAAACTTGTACGTCAGTCCGTGGGGGGCATACTGAGAGACCAAATCGGTTTGCATGTGGATACAGTTAAGCGGGTTGCGGGGGGAAAGAAAAAAACGGCGGTGGCCGGCGACGGTTTGTAGTATATGACTGAAAAAGGGAAAGCATCCCATCAAAAAAAACGTTGAAGGCCGAAGGGGACACGGCGCCGTACGCTGGCGGGTCATGAGGACCTTGAACCAAGAAAAGGAGATAAAATTGTGGGTTAGGGCAAAGCAGACGGTCGTCAAGGTCTTGTAGGGAATGAAGTTATTTCGGCGGAAAAAGAAAATCCGGGTTGCGAGCAAGCGGGCTGGAAAAGACAAACCGGTCACCTGTGTATTGGAAAAAGGAATGTTCCGCTCAAAATCGGGTGAAGGCGAAATGAGAAAGAGTCGGGAAAACGCAGCAGAGAGCGGTAGGACTAGAAAAGGAAAAAAAAATTGGGTCCTTCTGCCAGACGGAGGGGTAGCACGAGGGGAGTCCAAATCGTTCTAATGCCGACAGTCGGAAAAGGGGGGGTGCCTGGAAAGTGGTTCGATCAAACTGCTGCTTTCAAGGAGGCTGGAAAGACCGGGAAGGGCAGTTCTCTGGTCCTCAGCTCAGCTTTGCCACCCGGACCGGAACTAAAGTCAGAAAAGGCGGAAAACACGAGCAATTTGGAGGCTTGGGGTTGTTTAAAAATGATTTGAAGGTGTTGGGGCTGGAAAAAAAGGTTAGGGGAAGGGGGTCAAGGCATCAAAATTAATATAGGAACAAAACCACCGATTGGAAGTCACAAATTCTTATAATGGAACTCAGAAAAAATCCGTGAGGAAAACCCACAGACGTAAAGCACCCTTTCACCCCCCCAACAGACACTTGCAGAGGGGGGGCGTGGATCAAACAAGCCATGGCAGAAAGACCTGTTTTGGGTTAAACTACGAGATTTCACTCAGAGAAAAAAAGCGACCGAGGACCTATTAGACCACTCTTCTGGTGATTGTACTTGTTTATTTTTCAAAACAAAATACAGAAGAGGAGCGGGACAACCCCACCTTCAACAATCTTCCATCAAAGAGGGAAGAGGTGTTGGGGGGGGGGGGGGGGGGGGGGGGGGGGGGGGGGCTGTTTGAGGACACACAGGCATCTTGCGTGATTGGTTGGGACTCAAAAGAAATCAAAAAATCCGGTATTCAAGCATAGGCATCGTGGACGCTGGGTTTATCAGGTGGATAACAAAGGCGATGAACCCTAATCAGCGATCCACCAAAGTATTATGAAGGTGAGGCCGGGGGGTGAGTGTTGGTTGGCATTCAGAGGGGAGGGATTTTTCTGATTCTCTGGAAGAATTTGTGAAAGGGAAATAGTGTTGGGTTACGGAAGATTATGCCCTCGGAAAGGGCACTCCTGCAAATCCAAGGACCGGTTCAGAAACAACCCGAATCCTCCTCATAATCAAGAAAAATGGGAGAAAAATCCCGCCAAGCCTTGCCAAGTGCCTCCTTTCATGCGAAGGCTGGCAGATATGGTTGAAGGGGTGAGGAGGGGGGTCAAATAGAGCGTGTAGAAAAACTGCCGAGGGGGTCTCAACCAGGGAGGATCAAAGGGACGAAAGCGATAAGCGAAGTCTCCCCTAAGAGTTAAACACTAGGACAGCTAATATCATGTCTTACGTAGGGGGGAAACTAAACGAGAGAACCCGGAAAGGTCATAGGGGAGGGGATCAAAACTACCAGCTCCATCTTTGACACCTACTTTGTTGACCTCCCAAACCAAAAACCACCAACAGCCTTCATCCCTTTTTTCATTTCATCTGATGACCATCCTTTTGAGGGGGAACTCAAAAAACCAAAGAAATCCCTACCGAATCGCCAAAGGACGCACGAGGAACAATTTGTATATCCCAAAGCCTAAACCGGTGAGGCAGTTTTAGAGGGTGAGTGGAAAATCGTAACACAGGACCATCCTGGGATAGGAATGCGGCGGACCAAAAGGGCTGTAAAACGGAAAACAAGTCGGGCCACCGTTGGATGGGGAATGAAATGGTCCATGGCCGAATACTATAAACCCATCCCCGGTGGGGGGAGAGGCAACCAAACATAAATAGCCACTATCTGGAAAAAGATGTTACGGGAAAACGGCTACCACCTACTGATCAGGAGAACTGTCGGGCCACTCGGTGGGGGGAAAGGAATCACGTCAAAAAAAACGTGCTCACCAACGCCTCCCTTCGAATGTTACCGAAATGGGGGCTGCACGTTGCCCGCCAGGACAGGAAGGAGTAAGAGTGTCTTCTGCCTTTGGGGGGGAGTCGCTCGGAGGGAAAAAAAAAAAAGTTGTTGTGAAAAAAAAAGAGGGAACCTTGCCTCGGGGGGGTACAGAAGGCAAGCTGGTGGCGGGGCCAACAAAAACTCCAGGACCTGCCGAGCTTTTTTCAACGCTCTAAACTTTTCACGAACAAGTAACCAAGGATGACAAATGGGGGGGGGGGGTGGGTTTGGGGGGTTTTGGGGGGGGGTGGGGTTTGGTTGTTGGGTTTTTGGGGGGGGGGTTGGGGGGGGCGTGGGGGGGGGGGTTGGTGTTTTGGTGGTTGTAGGAATTTGCCAGGGCGGTCGCATGGGAGCCGTCAAGGACATTTAACAGATCGTCTCTCAAGCCCGTCCGATCACGGAAGGGAAGGAGGGAATTGGGCTTGGGGGATTTTGGTCAAACCGCTCAAAGCAGGGTCAAGATGGGGGCTTGGCCAGTTCCGGACTGACAAAGAAGCCGAAAGGGCCATTGACAACAAAAGAGCAAGGAATGATCCGTAAAATTGCGCACAGCTACCGTCAAACAGAGGAGGTGGTGGAAGAGGACGTCGTCCCGAGAAAACCGAAAGAGGGAACGGAGATTTCAAATACATCATCTTGACACATTGCTGAGTCAAGTGACCTCTGTCAGGTAATTGCTCACAAAAAAGGGGGAGGAGGGGAAAGAAGGGGAAGTCCAATGGTCAGGACCGCGCAATCCAGCTCCCGAGAGGGGGGGGAGTGTGGGCCGAAACATCTAATGGGGAAGATGTTCTGTTGGGACTACGAAGCAAAACGCAACGTTGCGTGGTGCGTGAGGGAGAAAGCTTCAGTAAAATCATTCGGCGATCTGCGTGTCAATTTTCAAGGGGTGTAGGTAAAGGGAGAGTAAAGGAAGGGGGAAACAAAAACGACCTCAAATTTGTGCGAAGACCAAAAGACAAACAAGATGGAAACTTGAGTACTGAATTTCAGATGATCGACTGGACTAGTTTGTATCGGTATCAAGCCGAGGAAAGGAACCAGAGACTGAAGCAAAACTGTCTCGGAGGGAAGTTAGCAGTGATACGGAAGTCAGGGAGGGAGTCGCGCCAAGAAGAGGGAGGGTTGAAGAACCAAAAGAAGAGTATAAACCAAAGAGGCCAATCAGTCACTCTTTAGGACAAAAACCAAAACGAACCCGCCGAGCGATACCATATTCCACCATGAAATTAAAAGTAAAAAGCCGGACAGGCGGGAGGGACAACCAAATTGGAGAGCATGCCATAACTAACGCGGTCGTTGCGAAGGAATATGGGGAAAGGGGGGTAGGTGGAGCGAGTTATAGAACACAAAGAGGGGGGGAAAGGGGGAATTTCGGGACGAGCCTGGGTGAGCATAAGAAGGGAAGTCAAATCATTTGGCATAATAGTTTTACAAAAAAGCAGGGGGTGGAGGGGAGGACAAACACCGGATACGGAACTTGTGTCTCTGCGGAAGACAAAAGAAAAGACCACTGTGCACCTGCCGCAGTTTGATCGCAAGGGACTAACCCGAATTAGAGATAGGAGCCAGCTTGAAACTAAACAGCAAGACGCTATAAAAATTGTCTCAAGGAGTGGCCGTCATTTGGGGATTAAAAAGGGGAGTTTATTTTCTGTGGACGGAGGGTTCCGAACGTGGGCGGAAGGACGGGCTGGAAATGGGGACGCGGGGTCTGGGTGAGTCAACATCAACGGGAATTGGGGAAAAATAAAAAATCTGTTGACGGCTTAAAAAAAGGAAAGGGGAGGGTGAAAACGAGGTGAAAAGTCTAGTTCGGGTAGGCGCACACAAAAGCTGTAGAAAGACGAGGGTTCTGAATTCCTGCTGGAAAGTCAGGGACAAAAAGCAGGGAAGAAGGAAAGGAGGGGAGAGTTGAATTTAAAATAGGTAGGAGTATCGATTAACACTGCTAAGTACTGACTGTGAGAGAAAAGGGGGGAAAAGGGGGAAAAGAAGGCAGTGCGGTTTCACGAAAACTGGGTGGGGCCACAATCCTACATCTCCCAGAAACGGGACGCATAAGAAAAAAGGTTTTCAACAGGAATTTATTGCAGGGAGGATGAAGGGTTGGTGCGGGAAGGGTGCCCTTGTTGCAGAGTGGAGGGACGAGGGCAAATAAAGGAAGCCCCACAGAGGGACTGTCACCAGGAAAATTATGGGATAAGCCTCATCACACTCCCTCCTCTGAATTCAAAAACAAAACCAGTCAAGAAAGGACAGAAGAAGGAAAGGGAAAGGGAGCATCTTTGTGGTGGCGCGCCACATCCGAAAAAGATTAGGAGGATCGCCGGGGGGGGTGGGAATACAAATCCCGTCCAAAGCTAAAGGGTTAAAATAGGACAGAAAAGGGACTGGGGGGGGGGAGGGGGGGCTTGGTGAAAAGGGGTTCAAAAAACATCACTAAGAGCCTCAATCAGCGGGGACGTTCACCCCCACCTAAAATCTCGGATCGACACAACAACGGAGGGAATATGGGTGTTAAAAGGGGGGTTGAAGCAAGCAAAGAATGAGGCTCACTTCGTGATGGTGAAACATCAACAGCAAAACAAAATAGAAGAAGATGCACGTCCCAGGCGTCGCCTTTTGAATCAGAAAGACTCCTGTGGGGGGGGGATAAAAGCGATGCAGCCGCTGAACAGCAGCATTCTCGGGGGCATCACAAAAAGAGTTGAGGAGCTGGACCGAGTGCAGTGGGGGGTGGCATGGAAGGGAAGGGAGGTGCTGATTAAGGGGACATGTCAAGGAGGGGGTGACCAGCAAGGTCCTGGTTTTTGGTGGATAAACACTATTATGACCAAAGGCACTCCGAAAAATCCAAGACACACATTTAGATAAACCACTCCCATAGAAAAACAGGGGGAAGAAAATAACGCCAAAACTGTCGCCAAAAAGTGAGGAACTTTATGAGTATAGGGCGCATCTATGGTTGAGACGGCTTGGGTTTCAAAAGAGTAAAGGAAACCATAAGGGAGGGGTCCAAAGCTGAAACGTTAGATAAAAGCAGTTTACGTAGAGGGTTGTTACAGAAGACTCTCCCTAATGAAAAACTCACTCCATAGCGAAAGGTGAAAATATTGGGGGTGAACACGAAGGAGCAGAAAAAACGCTGAAAGAAGAGTTTTGGGTAAAAAACAAGCGGGGTGCTCAAGAACGCTTAACAGATTCTTCAACCTCTGTTGTAATAAAGAGCAGCCAGGGGGACCAAACTTCATTTCATCCAGGAAGAACTCAAGGGGGTGAGCGTGAACCTATTTAGTGTTTTAACTCCCCCAGAAAAAAGGAAATAAACGACCTTTGAAGACCCAACGGAAAAAAATCCCATGAACTTCGTTATATCCCACCGAAAGTAAGAATTCTCAATTGGGATCGGGGGCCTGGGTCGTGGGCAAGCGGGGGGGGGGACCAGGAACTCAAAGGTGGCCGAAGCTTTCGTACACGAATCCGCTTGAAAACAGGCTGAGGAGACACCGGGGTGTTGGGAATGACACTGGCAGATATACGTCGAAAGGGAAAAGGAAAAGTGGGGTCAAACGTAAAGGGGAAATCAAACTATCTAAAACCGGGGGGTGACTTCCTCGGCACCACCGTAAAATCAAAGGTCTGTACCAAAAGGTGTAGTGGGGGACGGCTCAGATCTACTACTATGACTCTCAGACTGACCAGGGTGTATGGGGGGTGGGGGGGGGGGTGGCGTGGTTCCTGGTGGGGGGGATGGCCCGGGGGGGGGTGGGGGGGGTTGTTGTTGGTGTTGTTTCACGTGTCCTTCTCATAACCCTTTTGGACCATCCTTAGACTTAAGGAAGGGGGGGGGGATTTAAAAAATCTTGGATCTCTAAAGTCATCTGCTAACACGGCCCCGTGGTTTTTGGGGGGACCCTGAAACCCGCTGTGAATGCCGCTTGCCTCGTTTGTTTTGAACTTCTTTACTGTGCGCACCTAAAGCGCTGGTAGACTCCTCAAGCTGCCGAGAGTTTCAACGCTGAAAGGGCTGGTGGTCCCGCCGCCAAAATTTAGAAAAAGAACTCCCGGGGGAGAATTGCCTCTGCTTGCTCGTCCCGCTCCATTAAAAAATTCACTGAGGAAAAGGAGAATCATCTCCCAGACGATCCTAAATGGGAAGGGTCTGGCTGTTGGTCACATCAGGCTAAAAGCAAAAACTTGGTCAATCTCTTGCTGGTGAACATTGTTGACGCTTACATGCCGCCTAAACGCGGACCATTGAACGAGAAGCGCAAAAAAAAATCCGTGGAATAACAAACTGCCAGTCGCTGTGGGGGGCTTCGGATCCTGTGGCAACCGACAAGGTCGCGTAACAGGTGGAAAACAAAAAATCAAGACGAGGCGAGATTCTACTGCCCTGTGAATTCATTGACCAGAGTGGAGAGCTCTCAAAAGAGGGGAGAGGAAGAGAGATCCACAAAAGTGACATGAAAGGGAAAAGTAGACGCAAGAGGAGGTTGGATTGAACGGGGACGACGACCGTAGGGTTTGGCAGGAAAAGCGAGGAAAGAAACCCCCTTTGGGTTTGGATTGTGGGTAGTGGTTGGGGGGGCTGGGGGAGGGGTTGTGCGTTGGGTGGGGGGGCGGGGTGTGAGTCAGAAGTCGGCGAGACGAGTGCCGGGGTTCAATGGCAAAGCCATTCGTGCGGCATTTGTCCCTGCAACTGGCCCAGCACCTGCGCTATGTGCGGGAAAAAACGGATGGGACAAAAAAAAAACCAACGCAAACATGCCGGCAGGAGGTAGGCAGCAACGGGTGATATCGGACAGGGGAACTGGATTGGAAACGGCCGAGAAAAACGAGCAATAGCAGGAGACTTTGGGATAGTTAAGAAAGGACAGGAGGAACGGTTAGCAGCTTGGACTCGGCGGGAGCGCGCCAAGAGCTGGCGGAAGCCCGGAATAACAAAGAGGCCAGCGGCAACAGCGGTCAACCAGGGACGGGGAAAAACCAGAGAAGGAGAGGGAAAAAATCCCCATAGGCAGCCTTAAAATACCTAATCCATGATCAAAAACAGATTTGAGCAGTGAATAAAGGGGGGGACAGCGTCTTGGATGAGGTTTAGAAGGGGGAGGGCACCCAAAACAAAGGGGGGGGAAAAGACGGGTATGGGCGATCATTCCTGTGTTAGCAGGGTCAAAAGGGGGGGAGTGGAAGTGGGAGGGAGCGGAACGTGGTGGTAAGGACAAAACGGAAGGGTTGGAAGGGGGGGTGGGTTATATGAGAGCAAATGGAAAAGCACAGCATCAACAAACTTTTCCTACTTCGGCCGCAGTGGGGGAGGAGGCGCCGAAAACGAAAGCGGGAGGAACAGGGGCATTCAAGCACCGCAGTGAACAAGAAACCATCAAGACATCTACATCAAAGGGGAAAAGAGCCTGGGGATTTGGGGGAAAGAGTGAAAATGATGGGAGCAGAAGTCATTCTCGGAAGGAAGCCAAGGGAACGGCTGGGGATGACGCTTGTCTGTTGCACCGAAACTGGGGAAGGCTCACAAAAATCCGGGGGGGGATAAATGCAGAAAAGGGCTTAGGCGGGATGAAAGAGGGAAAATCCAGCGAGACGGCAAGGGGGGAGAAAAGTTGTTCTGCCATCATGGGAGCGCGAGGGGATGTTCCCAAAATCGTTTTGCTAAAACCACTGCGAAGGGGAGGGAGAGTTCATTGGGAAAGCGTAGGGATCTGATACCAACGACTTTGAGGACTGATGGGTCATACAGAACTGGGAAACATAAAGCATTCTTGGTTCATAGACACGTGGAAAAAAAGGAACAAGAAGCAACAGCCGAAAAAATACCGCAGAAGTCAGGGCATTTTGGGGGGAGAGAGGTGGCGGTTGGGGGTCAGAAATTGCTTGGGGAAGTGAGGAGTATTGGGAACGGGGGTGTCTTTGGTTTGGGCAGGAGGGAAGAGGTAAAGCGGGTTTTCGTAACAACAACCAGTGCCGTGAGTATTGGACAGGCATAAGAAGAATCGAAACATCCTATGAATGCACAACCACCGAAAGGGTCAACGGACAGCATACTAGCTCATCTTTGGGAGGTGAGAAAAACCTGCATGTCGTAGAAAATCGCCGTTGGGGGGGGGGGGGGGGAAACCCACCCCGATTGCCCCGATCAAAAGGGGTATTGAAGTAATCAGAGAGACTGGCTTATGGTAGTGTCACAAAAAGCACGAAAGAAAAAAAGAATGATCTTGAAGGTTCACCACAAAATTCACAAATCTCGAATCAACAACAAACGAAAGAAGAAAATTGGTGGGGGAAGGGGGGAACAGATCACTAGGGAGGCTCTTTCGGTTTGTGAACAATCACTCACGTAAAGAAAGCCGATGACTCATCAATAAGGCAATAGACTTAGGAAGCTCAGGGGTATGAAAAAAAACCGGAGACGATACTACAGCAAAGGGTTAGGGGGGTGGCTGCACGCCAACAATGATGAGCAAGTGGGAGGAAGGAAGTGCAGGGTGGTGGGGAAAGGAGGGAGTTTGAAGGTGAGATTGCTGGAAAATACGAATTGTTTACCAGGCATTGGTTGTGGGGGAGGGATTCACAGGATTGGGACTCAATCTTCATGACACAAGAAGAAAAATCCAAAAGACAGCACAACAACCTACAACCAAAAACAACCAATCATTCTGAACTAAAAAAGTGGGGCGAAAATGGGCCAGAACGATCGGGAGGAATGGGAACGAGTTAGGGGTTAGAGGGACGGCTTGTCAAAGCGCAGCGTAGGTAACCAGATGAATTCACAAGAGGAAGGAGGAAAATTACGAAAGCATAGGGTTAAAAACGGTAAAAGAAGATCATCAGCAGCCTGGATAGGTTTTTTGGGAACACGAAAAAAAGAAATCGCGATCAGCCGCTGCAGAAAACGTGGTGGGTCTTCCAGAACGTAGCGAAAAAGAAGGCGGGAACACAAACTCTGGGGGGTCATCGGATCATCCCTTTTACAAGTAGAATGCCAGAGGGTGAAGTGAACATCCGTTGAGGGTAACTAAAAGACCATTCGGCAAATTCCAATGCCCGCAGGGACTCGTCCAGAACCGAAAATAAAGAAATGCAAAGCGTTAGGGAGGATCAAAAGGCTCGACCAGGACGCTGTGCGTGGTTGTAGAGCGGGGGTCTTGCTGTTCGGGTTCAGCGTTGAGCCGGACCTCGTGAAAAACTTGCGAACGGCGCCGCTGGCTCCCCCTGCGGAAAAGTCGGCAAAAGGGGGTGGTTGGAATTCTTTTATGCCGCATACTAAAAACAAAGTCGACCGCAGGAAGGGCTGAACAACCACAACGCGACGTGAAATCCAAATAAAACAGGGGACTTCCTTAAAGGACAGGACCAGCTACCGTCGGTGCAAAAGCCGAGGGTGGCGTGGGGGCCCACTCGCTCGACGATAAAAAACAGCTCTCCAAAAAAGCCAAAAAAGGTCTGCGTCGACCGCAAAACGCAAAGTACCGAAAAGGCGATGAGGGGAAGTTGGGGGGTACTGCGCCTTTGGTAGAGGGCCTCTCGGAAAAGAAACAAAAGTGGGGGGAAAATAACACTCCCAGGAAAGAAAGGCAGATTGGTTTTTTAAGCGGTGCAAAAGACGGGGTCCGCTCTACTCAATGACAAGGGAGTAGTTAAAAGCATGCTACCCGCTTTTCAAGCCAACAGTTCCGCTTACATATCCGT
>Ga0179593_1270122_pt1 | contig 12458 bp, 18 predicted proteins | sample CZODoug2_1_08_16_FD_185931 | JGI IMG/M metagenome (GOLD analysis project Ga0179593, IMG submission 185931) | Vadose zone soil fungal communities from Angelo Coast Range Reserve, California, USA - CZODoug2_1_08_16fungal (PacBio error correction) | ecosystem: Environmental > Terrestrial > Soil >...
TTTTTTTTTGGGCAAAAAAAAAGCAAAACGGGCCAGAACAGCTCGGGGAGGGAAAAGGGGGAAGCGCAATCAGGTTTAAAAAACGGAGCAGATGGTGCGGGCCCCCCTCGAACTGTGGGGGGTGAAAAACCGGTTCCAAACGCGACAAGCCCGCGTTGGGTTAAAAAAAATGGTGCACCTGGAAAAACCACATGTCAAGAAAACTCACCTCAAAAAGGTTCGATGCGCCAAAGGGAGCAAAAAACTCGCCATCACCACCGGAGAGGCGTCTTCAGAAAACGCAGAAGAACAGAGTTTTTTGGAAGAAAAAAAAAAAACTGGGTCTATCCCGATCGCGGCGCCGGAATCTCGGACAAGACCTGTCATGGGTTAAACTCAAACAAAGGCTCACCATAAAAGCTGCTCGATAAACTGGCTGAGAAGATGAATGAAAAAAAAAAGAAAAAGGCCTTAACAACACCCTGGGTGGGAGTACAGCGGATCGTCCTGGGGACAATGGGAATTTGACGAACAAAAGAAAAACCAACGAAACCTCGACCGATCACAAAAAGATACGCAAAACAGCCAGAAAAAAAAAAAAGAGGCGAGCAAGGGAATACCCGAAAAACTATCTGGGTCAAAACCAAAGGAACAAAAAAAAAAAAATCAGCAAAACGCGGCAAATTGGGCGAGACAGATATTCCCGTAGTGTGGGGGGGAAACGATTTGAGGCACGGGGGCTGGAAAACGAAGACACGGACAAAAGGCCTCCTTCCAAAAAAGCGATCAAAGGTAGGCTATGACCAAAAAAAAAAAAAAGGAATTAATCACCAGACAAAACAACTTCAAACACAACAGGAAATAAACAAAAATCAAAAAAGTAACCGCAGACGAAGCAAGAACAGAACAAAAGGAAATTTTTCTTGGACAACCCCAAAAAAACGAACCAGGTGGTTCATACTCCCGAAGGGCGCCGGCCAAAAAAAACACAAATTGCGGCTTCGGAAGGTTGGGCCGGGAAAAAAAGACGGACAGAACGGAACAACACATCACCGTAAATTGGTGAAAGTTTTGGGCAGGGGGCATAAATAAGGCAAGTGGGGTAATACGTAAATGAGAGGAAACCGCCAAGGTGTCAATTCGAATGGGTGAAAAAGTCAAGTTGGGGAGTCCGTTGGAGTATATGCAAGGTAACCAAAGTCCACCTAAGGAATTGGAAAATAAAAAGCGAGGATCCCAGTGCAAAAACGGATCATAATAAGGAAACTGATTTTTGGGGAACAGAAGTCGGAGTCGGGCTGGAAATCTGGGTCTACCCAGAAAAAAAAGAAACTGGTGGAACTATTCGATATGCGCAAGGAAGTGGACGAAAAGCGAGGGGGAAGGGCATGGTGGTAAAAGGCAAGGGGGGGGGGGGAACGATATTGTACTGAAAACCGGGGGATAAAAAAAAAGTTCGCATCACCCATGTCTCGGGACAGTACAGACTGGATCAGAGGGCAAAACTAATCGTGAGTCACAGATTAAAAAAAAAAAGGTTGCGATTGGGTGAAAACGGTGGAAATCGGTGGGAGATAGGGGACAGGTTTGACCGAACAATTGAATTGGGGACGGGGAAAAAAAAAAAAAACTGAAAGCAGTCCAGTGGGACAGAAGATTGGAAAATAGAAAGAACATTTTCTCACAAAAGAAACGCACTTCCACTGCCTAAACGCAATGCAAAAGCTGGCGAAAAAAAAAACCTTGGCTGGCTCATCGCCAAAGAAAAAAGTCGGGGCGAAAAGATACTCTGTTCCAATGGTCGGGAAAACCTAGAAAGAAACAGAACAGAAAAAAAACACCGAGGGGAAAGAGACTACTGCAATCAGTTCATCAAAATGTGGGAACAGTCCCTGTGGACACAAAGGGAAGCGTGGTCCGGGGGTTGCGGCGAAAACGCGGTAAAAACAAAACCCGCGCCTAGGGGTCGGCAAGGACCATTCACTATGAAAACGATAGTAACCGAATTCTTCTAAGAATGTCCTCCTTTATTGGTGATCAAAACAAAAAGCCCAGAATTTCAATTAAGTCAGCAAAATCTACGCCGGCAGGAGCTGCTCAACGGGGTTTACAGGGGGATGGGGGGACAAAACTTTGATGGAGAAAACGGCTATATCGTCCGAAAATACCAGCAAGCCGGCGGCCCAAGTGGGGAATTAAAAAAAACACCCCAGGGGGAAATTGACCGGGTGACCCCTTTGAAAAGAACATACGAAAAAAAGCAGGTGTGGAAAAAAAAAAAAAACTGGGAAGGGAGACGTCAAGCTTCCTCAAGTCACGAAAAAAAAAAACAAGGGTATGAGAGAGTATGCACGCCTTGTGCAGCTCATCAAAAAAACAAGAGAGAAACGACTAAAAAAAGAAAAGGGGAAAGACAAAGGGAACCTGCAAACTTGTAAGGGGAGCAACTTTTGGAAATCTGAACTGCCCCGGGTATTCAGGCAAAACCTGTCACCCTAAAATAGTGTCCCGTTTTTTGGGGGAAAGAAAAAAAAGCAAAAAACCAAAACGTGGCCCCAGACGCTTCCCTGCAAAAAAAAAGTGCGGGGGGGCAAGATGTTCGGAAAAAAAATATGTTGAAATAAAAAGAGGGGGTCGGGTGGAGTTCAATACACCAGCGAAAAAGGGCGGGGAAAACAAGAAGGCTGGTAGAAAAGGGAGAGTCAAGGAAATGTTCTTTGCCGAAATAGCGCATCGGCGGAAATCGGGGGTGGGAAAAAATCCTGTTGAAGGGGGTGCCCAGCAACCATCCAAAGAGAAGGGGATGGCAAAAAAACAGTAGTGGCGAATATCTGCTGGGGTGGGTTTGAAATTCTTCTTGCTCATGAAAGGGCGGACCAAGCCGGGAAAAAGGGCCCACACCTGGCGCGAGGAAAGAGAAAAAGAAGTTACGCCGTCAAGGGAAAAAGTGTTTTAATTCGGCGAGGCATCAAAAAAATGGAGTAGACCTCTGCAAGGGAAATTATTATGGGAATGCCGCCTGTGGAAAAAAGTGCGCGCCGAAACCTAAAAAAATTATCAAAAAAGGGCGGCACTCCACAGAAAGTCTAAGACCCGTCAAAAGGGAGGGCTTTGTAAAGTCGCTGTATGGGCGCCCCCGATAAGACCAACAAACCCACAAACCACGGGGGTCGACAAAAATCAAAACAAAGGTGGGAAATCAGCGAGAGGGAACGCTTCCGTTGAGAAAAGTGCATTCCCACGAAAACCCAACGATGAGGGGACCACATTGGGGTGATAAGCAAGAACGAATGGCGTAATAAAGTCGTCCAGGGGGAATTATCTTCAAGTTGCCAAGGAAAAGGCAAAAGCCCCGTAAAAGGGGGGGGGTTCTGAAGAACCGCCAGGAGGTGGTCTAAGGAGAGGTAACGATACGACCATTATTCAATGAAGGTGAGAAAACTAAGAAAAAAGCCAGGAGAGAGGGAGGGACAAAATCATCAGTCGTTTTGGATGAGGATAATGGAAGGGACTGGGCACAGTGGGAATGACGAAGCCAGTTTGGTCGGTGGACATGCAACTGACTGGTGGAAAAGTTGGGGTGAACTTAACAAAAGATACAAGGAAGAACCCTGAATGGAAGAAGTGGGTTGGAACGAATTTAAAATGTCTTCTTTGTAAGGATAAATCACTTACGAGCAAAGCGGGGGTAGGTGGACTGGAACAAAGGGGGGGGGTTGCACACATTTACGGGGGGGAATTCTGGAAAATTGTGGCTGAATTCTGGCTTCGGGCAAAACAAAAGCCGAAAGAATGCCTCGCCCCCTGGTTCGATAGAGTAAAATTGTTCTGTTGGTAACTGCGGGGGGGGGGGAATTGATGACCGGTGTCAAAAAAAAAAAAACCCGGCCATTTTGAATACTAGGGCGAAAAAAGGGGAAAGGTTTATTGGGATCCTGGTTGCGGTCGTGTGAGAGTGATTACCCAGGGTTAAAAAAGGGGGGACAATTGGGGTGGGGAAAAACGTCACAGACCCTAAACAAACTTCGAAAAGTTTGCCTAAACTTGGGGAGATGGAACATGCCTATGGGGGGGGTATCCTTTCGTAATGAAGCCGGGAAAAAACCAAAAAAAATCGGAAACACTCTGGGGGGGATGGGGGAAATCGGGGAACATTAGAACAAGTTTGCGGGAATAAAAACAGAGGAAAAGGATAACAGGGAAAAAAAACGATTCACCGAAGAACGCCAGGGGGCTCGGGATGCATAAAGCGTGAGGATGCCAAAGGAATGGCCCGGGTCGAAATTTGCCCCCGTGGCAAATGAATACTGGTAGTAAATTGGACAAACAACAAAGTACCTTTGTTTAAAAAAAAAAAAAAGAGGAAAAAAGCATGCCCCGCTGGCAGAAATGAAAAGAGGAAGCATCAGGGGGGGCAATATTAAAAAAGACACAGGTGGGGGAAAGTCGGGAAGTTGAAAAAAAACGGAGAAATGCGCTCGTGGAAACAACATAAAAGGAATCCAACAATGCAGGGGGGGGGTATTTTCAGAACAATTCGGGGTAGGGTCGAGTCCCGGGAAAACAGATAAGCAATTCGAAAAGAGGGGAGTTGGGAGATGGGTACAGAATCAACAAAAAAAAAAACGGGTGAACAAGGGCCACTCTTGTTGGTCCAAAACTGAACTCGTAGGTTCGCGTTGACCAATCACCCACGGAAACTCAACGGGAAGGGGTCCGCAAATGTAATTCTTAGTCGAGGGGTAACATGAATTGAAGTCTTGTGGGGTCCAGTTAAAAGACGGCCGGAAGAGGAGTCAAGTTTTTTGAGAAAGGTGGGGGGACTGGGTGTGAGGGGGGTTCAGCTTTCTGGGGCCGAGGGGGGGGACAGGGATTGAAAACAAAAAAAGAGTATCTAAAACAAAACAACAAAAAAACGGAAATGGAGAAGAGAGAATTTTGGGGGGGAAAGCGGGCAGAAAGGTAAGCGAGGGGGCAAGGAATGAAAATAAGGGCAAAAAAAAATCCTTTGGACAGAGAGATACATTTGCCACGGCAATCAAAGCCGCGTTGTGCTGGCCAAAATCGACAAATCAGGGGTGGTGGGAAAATAGGGGAACAAAAAAAAATGGGACAAACGGGAAAAAAAGCAGTTCAGCAGCTCGGTACGGGGATCTGTGGGAAAGAGAAAACCGACTCGACAAGAAACCTCGAAGGACAGAAATAGGATTCCAAAGGGGACCAACTCAGCGGGGTTTAGGAAGTAGGGTGGGGGGGTCAAGGAAACTATCGGAGAAACGTCCGGAAGGAAAGAGAAGTAACAACTGGCATTGGGGGGAACAGAAGGGGGAAAATGATTCTCTAAGTAAGTTTGGAAACTTCATAGTTGAAAAATGAGGGGAGGGAAGAAGAAAAAAAGCGGACAACTCCTGGGGGGGTGGGGGTTAACAAGGGAAGGGGAATTGGGGAGAATACTGGAAAGTTTGGGAGGGGGTTGGAGACTCCATCTAGGACAGGGGACCCTAGATAACAAAAAGGGGAATAGGGGGGCTAGCCATTTAATCGACGCACAGAGCCTGTTTCAGAAAAAAAAAAAAAAAAATCGAAAACTGCTGCATGGGCGAGAAAACAAATCTGCGAAAAAAAAAAAAGGGGTGGTTTTTAACCAGGGGGGAAAAAAAACGCCGGGGCTGAAGAAAGGAAACTAAAAAGTAAAAAAAAACCCTCCATCGGCTGGCAGAGACATGGAAAAAAGCTTTAAGGAGAATTGAAAGGGCACCCACAAAATGCAAGGAAAAGGGGGAACAACAAAAAAAACTATCGCAAAAAAAGAAAAAATCCAGTGCAAGGGACGCTCGAAAGCCGGTGCAGGAAAAAAAGGGCAAAATGGGTATTCCCCAGACCAAGAAAACACGGGACCAGGTTGGATCCTACAACACGCCAAACGACGTGGGCAGCCGCAGGTACTGGGTAGGAGGATTTGGGTCCTCACAACTGGGAGAAAAAGAAAGGAAACCGCAACCAGCAAAGGCTGTGGACAAAAGGTTTTGCAGGGGAAAACTAGGAGGTCATGAGATTACGTTAACTTATATACAAACCAGCAATGGCAATTCGGAAATTGCCTTCACAAAAGTGTATTCAAGGTGGGGGTAGGTAAAGACGGACCAGTCAAAAAAGAAGGTGCGTGGGGGCCAAACCAGCAACAGCTTTGAGGATCCAGTGGGAACAAGAGTACATCATAAAAAAAATTCACCCTGAATTTTGAAAAAAAGGATAGGATAGGGAGGATCGGGGAGAAAAAAGAGTCCGACAGGATACGCGATTCAGAAATATGACGGATCTGAAAAAAAAAGCGAAAGGTCTTGCAGAAAGGTTTCAAAGGGAACGGACGAGAATGGGAACACGGAGGATGAACACTGGGACGAAATGAAGAACACAAACAAAGGGGGAAAAGCGACAAGAAAAAAAATCGGAGAACAGAAAGGGAGGATTCAGGAGGATTATATCCACAAAAGGGCGTGGTGTAAACTAGGGGGTCGTAGGTTGAAAAAAGAGAAGCGGGATTTTTGACACAAAACAAAAAAAAAGGGGTAATGTGGTTGGAACGTTCGCTGGGAAGAGGCCAAGGGTAAAAGATTTTATCTCAGAAAGTAAAAAGTGGGGAAAAGTTTCGGAGTCCACGCAAGGGAAAAGAAAAATGTATCTGGCAATCGAACCTAAGGGTCCACAAAAAGGACTAGAGAACAGGGAAACTCAACCTTTCGTGGGCGCAAGGATCGGACGTAAAGGTTGGAAAAAGTGCAGGGCGGACCTCGAGAGAATAGTGGAAACCCAAAAAAAGACATATCTGAAGATACTAAGGTCAAAGAATGTGATATGGGGACGGCGAAATCATCAGTGCCAAAAAAAGGGAGGGGGGGCCAGGGGGACCTCGGGACACTCTCAGAAAATTTAAAAAACTAAAGGAAGGTCACAAGAGGAATATCTACCCGAGAGGGGGAGACTCCAGCGCGGGATTGGATTGCCAAACTAAAAAGGAATAGGTGGCAAAAATAAGGTAACCAACGAGTGGGGGTAAAGAAAGGAAGAGCGCCACGCAAAATGGTTTCTAGGGAAGGTTCCCGACAAAAACGGAGAAGAGAGGTCAAATAAAAAAGGAGGGATAAAAAAAAAAATGACCCTCGATTCACAAAAAGGTAGGGGGGGAAGAAATCACCACAAGGGGGGAAATGGTTGACAGGGGGAAAAAAAAAAAAGTGTTCGTCAGATATGGTGGCGAGCGGGGGCAAATGGGGAGGGAATCTCACTCAACCAACACCAAAGGGGTAAAGTGGGGGATTATTACAATAAGTAAACAAAACCTTGGAAGAGAAAAAAAGCTGCCAAAAATAGAAAAATAGGTGCCCCAGGGAAAAACAGGGAAACGGGGATCGGGGAAAATACTCAAATGTTGAACTCGAAAGTTCAAGGGGGAAGGGGGGGGTTAAAAAAAAGTCAGTAAAAGAAAGTAAATCAAAGGGGACCAGGTGTGGTTGCTGGGTGGGGGGGTCTGGTGGGGGGGGGGGACGTCATCAGAAAAAAACAACTTTTTTTGCTAAGGCCACTTGGGAAAAGTGAGGTGGAAATGAGGTAGTACAGGAAAAAATGGGAAAAAGTAACACACTGTGGTGGGGGGGGGGGCAATAACAAAACTAAAAGCGCCTCCATTCGGGGTATATAGAAAAGGCTGGGAAAAAAGGGTTAAGGGGGGGGCAAAAAAATAAGATAGGGAAAAGAAACGGGGGGGGGATCAAAAGGGAAAAAAAAAAGAACAGGGTGGGGCAACCGAGACGGAAAACTGTGCCCCAGACAAGGAAAGTCTCCACGTGAAAAAGACCTTCGTATGGGGATTCAACGAACAGAAAAAGCAAGGGGATTGTGGGGGGGGAGAGGCTTCACTCTACGGCAGGACAACCCCCAGGGGAAGACGGGGGCGAAATCAAAAAAGGAAAAAATCCGCCAAAATTGTTTTTGGAAAGACAGGGGGGGAGAAAGGCAAAAAGCCTTCTATCCGCAAAAAGGGACCAAGGGCTTGACGTAAAAGCCGGAAAAGGGTCTCCAATTTGGGAATACCACTTTCCAGGGGGGATCCACAGAGGGAATGAACGTAAAGAACAATGGCGAAAGACAGTCGAGAAACCTGACAAAGGAAGGGGGGTCAATTAAAAAAAAGAGCGTAGGAGGAAACCTATAAAAAAAAAAAAAACAAACAGAACGTTTCCAACAAGAAAGTTGGAAAGAGAATCGAAGATAAAGGGAGTCAGAAGAAAAGGGGCTCAAAGATTGAGGGGGAAAAGAAAGGGGGGGGGGGGGAAGCCATCGAGAAAAGGAGAAGCAGGACCTAAAGTTAATCACGCAGGGGTGAATGATTCTCAAACAACATTATCTGGGTGAAGGGAAAAAAGGATACAGAAAAAAAGATGGTAAGAATAGGGCCCCATGGAAACGGGAAGGGGGATTATTTAGGGGAACCAAAGAATAAAACCAGAAGAAGGGGGAGGGAGGGGGGGGGGAAAAATCAGCAGAGGGGGATGAAGGAGACAGGGGAAGAAAAACTGGGGGGATAAATTCAAATAAAGACACTGGGTGTGGCAGTTTACAAAGGGCCACTTCTGGGGAAAAAAGTTTGGAAAGGAAAGACACAGAGAAAGAACAGGATAAAAGAAAAAGGTCGAAGGAAAAAAAGGGGAACCACGGGCGTATACAAAAAAAAAAGTGTAACGTAAAAGTAAACTCGATAGCAACAAGTGGTAAGTGTAAAGATGGAACAACTGGGGGGTAACAAAAGTGTTTAAGGGAAAGTCGTGCAGTTAAGTGCAGGAAGGGGAGGGGGGGAAAACAGGGATAAAGCCCGCCCTGGCGAATAACACAACGGTTCTGAGATGGGAATGGGTGGTCGGTTGTAAGGAAAGAAAAAGGGGGGGGGGTGTTGAAGGGGCAGTTTCCTGGGGAACAAGGCTTTTAGGGGACGAAGGGGGTTAACAGGGGGGAAAGGTGATGGGTGTGAGCACTGGGGGGTTGAAGGGATGAGGGTGGGGAAGGGGTTGTTGGATTACCGGGACAGAGGAAATTTTTCCTCAAAAGCGAAGAAGAGGAGCCAGGGGAGAGAAGGGGACGAAGGGGGAGGGGGAGACTGTGTCGGGTGTAGGCAGGCAAAAGGAACCAAGGGAATGGCCCAATCATGGGAAATAGGGGAGAGGGGGGAAATGACTGAAGAAGGGGAAAGTTAAAAGTTTTTTTGCGCAGGACCGCCAAAACAGGGAATTTGAAAAGGATCTTGCAGAGAAAAGGGAAAAAGCAAAGAGCCGCAAACAAGGGACATGTGACAGAGGAGAGGGAAAAAGAAACTTGGAAAATCTAAAAGAGGAAGGAGGGGGAAATAAAAATAAAGTTTCGACCCTGAGGGGGGGGCAGACAAAAGGGGTGAAAGCATAAAGAACCTTGGCCCAAAAGATTGTGTTAAGCCTTTGGGAGGGGGAATAAATTCCAGAGGGGACACAGGAAAAAGGCAATCAGAGCAGAATGTGGAAAAAAACATGAAACCCATAACCACGGGGGGACAGTGAAGGTTAGGAGAAGGCAGAGGAGGATGCTAATTCACAGGGGGGGGAAACATATAAACAAAAGAAAGGAGAAACAATCTTACACGGGGGGGGAGGTGGAAAAAGGAAAAAAAAAGATAGTCAGGGGATTATTGTCCAACCGAGGGCAAGAGGAAAAAAAGAAGCGGAGACGATCAAAAAAAAAGGGATTATTTGAGAAAAAAGGAGGGAGAGGGAAGTAAAGTTTTAACAAAGGGTCAATATGTTAAAAACAGGCAAGGGGAGGGGGGGTCGGAGGGTGGGGGGGGGGGGGGGGGATCAAAAAAAAAAACGCGGAAATGATGGAAAGAATAGGAGAAAACCTGTTAAAAAAAAGGGAAGGGAGGCGTGGGTGGAGGGAAGAGAAGAAAGAAGGAATGTCATAGTTGTGACTTGACCAGGGAGGAAAAAATCAAGAAATATAACAAAAGAACAAACAAAAGTCTTCATGGCGGGGAAAAGAGTCTAGACTTTTTGCACGCCTTGTCCTGAAACGGGCAAGAGAGGCAAATAAGAACAAGAGCCAATACTGTAACGCGAAAAGATTTGTCTGTCCTCGCTTTATTGGGTGCGGGGTCAACAAAGGACAAAATCCTGAGTTTTTAAAAGAAAGGGCCCATTTGGACAACGAAAAAAACTGAGGGGAAAAAGGTTAGCAAATGAAGAGGGAGAAGGCGTAGGGAGAAAGGCTGTACACTAGTGAATCCTAAACTACTATAGAGGCACAATACCACTTAAGCCCTGGGTGGGGGGAAAAGAGTATTGGAGAAGAGAAAAGAAACTCAGAAACGGGGAGAAGCATAAAGTTCACAACTTGCGGGTGGTTTTAAAAGAAGTCCAAATGAGTGAGAGTACTGGGGGGGGGGCTGCAGAGGGGCAATGACATCGCAGGAAAAAGAGAATTCAGTTAAATATGGTTCCATTTTATCCTAGGGACGGGAACCAAGGGGGGGAAGAGAGAGTCGAAGGGAGGTTCAAGAAAATATATGGCAGATCAAAGGTAAATAAAGAGAAACAGAAGCAACCTATGAGGGACAGGGAAAATCGAGAATAAAGAAAAGGTTTGGAAAGTCGAAGAGAACAAATGGGGAGGAGGTCCTGATCATAAAAGATTTAGTCACATAGGGTGGGTCAAGGAAAAAATTGTCCTTCCAGGGGGAGGCAGAAAGGAAAAAACGAGAAGGAAGCCTCACAACAGAGGGGAAGGGAGGAAAAAAGAAAAAAAACCCATGGCTAACGATTGTTAGGTTAGAGGAAGGAAAGCCAAGGCACCAGGAGAAGGTATCACAAAAAGTGGGTGAACCCCCAAAAAAAAAGAGACGAAAGGGGGGAAAGTACACTGCAAGTAAGAAGCTCAAGGAATCGTTTCATAAAGCGGGAAAGGTTCTGCAAAAGAAAAGATTGTAAAAGGAAAAAAAAAGAAGTGTTAGCCAAGCCTAAAAATTTTGCGCCGAAATTAAAAAAAGGTGCTTCAAGGGAAGGTTGTTGGAAGGACGAAGGTGAAGAAAAAGGGCCCCGCAAAACGGAAAAGGTTTAAAAAAGAGGGGGGGGGAAGTACATAAGCTCGATATTATATACGTAATGGATTAACAGCCAGGTTGTTCAATGAGGGGAAAATTGGTGCAGGAATGGGACTGGAAGTGTAGAAGATGCGGCCCAAAAGGACAAAAGGGAAAGTGAGGGCAAAAAAAAGGGGCCTTAGGAAGTCAAAGTTGCCAAAAGACGTTATAAGAAGAAAAACACTGCCAGGAATTTTGCAGAAGCGATTAGAGGGGGGCGTGAAGAGGGGGGGGGGAGACACAAGAATCCTCAAGGGGGGGGGGAGAGGGAGATTAGAGAAAAGGGGAGGGAGGAGCTTGGACTAAAAAAGAGAGGGAAACAGGTGTGGGGGGCAGCATGGTTCCCAAAATTCACTTAGAGGAAGAAGACTTCAAAGGGGCTGAACAGGAAAGAAGATGGGAAAAAATAACAACCAATTTGCTCTTAAAAAAGAACGAGCATCGGAAAGAATCGTAACCACCCTTAAGAAAAAAAGAGGAATATTTCAAAAAAGGGTGGGGTGGGTGAAAAGCGGGTGGTGAAGAGGGGGGGGAAGATAGGCATATGTGGGCACAGACCATGAAGGTGTCTAAGTGGGATGACAGCCCCAGCTGGAGGCAAAAGGGCGAGGGGGTGAGGCAGGGGGAGAAAGGGGGGGGGATGGAGCCTGTAAAAGACAAGACATCAAATGCAACCCAGCTGGATCACGAGACTGGCAGGGAACTACTCAACAAGATGAAAAAACTGGCAATGAGGGAAAGAATTATGCAGGGAGGGGGTGGAAAATTGTCCAGGTGAGCAGGAGGGGGGGAGACAGAGATAAAAAACATCAAGATGACAGTCAAAAACTGGGGAATAAAAACTGAAAGGGAAAAATAAAGAAGTTTGTGAAGGGAGGGGTGAAGATTTTCACCTCAAGGACGTGAAAGAACAACCAGGTTTTTCTGGGTCTCCTATGTCCACGAGAAGGTTGAGGGAAAAGGAAAAGGAAAGAATTGAGAGAGAGTAAAAGAAGGAGGGGGGCTACGCTCGCGGGTTGTATCAAAGCACCAGCTGTAGTGGTACAAGAACACGGGTGAAGGGGAAAGAGGGGGAAACCCCGCCTGGAAGGAAAGGGGGGGGGAGGAAAGAAAACAGGTGGGGGGAGGGGAGGGGGGATTAAAAGAGGTAAACGGATATATACTGAGTGAAGTCTTAAGAAGTCATAAAACCCTCCTAGGAAAAAGGTGGAGAATACAGGAGAAAAAAGTTTACCCAGGGGGAAAAAAAAAGGGGGCAAACAACAGAGGGGTCGTCCCGTATCGGTTTGGGCCATGATGAGACTGAAAAGGGAAAAAGTGC
>Ga0179593_1368590_pt1 | contig 12458 bp, 14 predicted proteins | sample CZODoug2_1_08_16_FD_185931 | JGI IMG/M metagenome (GOLD analysis project Ga0179593, IMG submission 185931) | Vadose zone soil fungal communities from Angelo Coast Range Reserve, California, USA - CZODoug2_1_08_16fungal (PacBio error correction) | ecosystem: Environmental > Terrestrial > Soil >...
AAGGTAGGAGTGGGGTGCAAGTGGGGAAAGTCGGGGAGGCACCCTAGAGGAAAGGGGGGGGTCTCTTTGCCGGCGCGAAGGAAAAGGAAGGAGGTAGGGGTGGAGCCTCTGGGTTGGACCTAAAAGGTCCGGCCTGGTGGAGTGGAAGGATGGGGTGTTTGCAGGGGTACAACCGGCAGCCCCCGGACGGTGGAGAGGGGGTTTCACGAGGGAAAGCCAATCGCCGAATGTTTGACTTTATGAATCCGGCAAGTATTTCGGGGGGGCTGTCCAACGTTGTAAGGGATTAGCTAGGTTCGAAGGTGTTGAAGAAACTTAGTTTGTGCCGAGGAGGGATAAAAAGTGCGGCGGCTTACAGCAAACAAGTCCATCTACTCTACTCGACACACATGATGGTTGTGCATTATGGGAGCGTATAAAGACCAGCCAGTCGTCGTGGAGAAGAACGTTTTTCTAATGGATTGAAAGAAGTTCAGCGCGCATAGGCAAACTTAGATTCTAGAAGGGCAGTGCTTAATAGTCGGGAGCAGGTTATGCAATCACCAAGGGTTCGGAGGCTCCAGCTAAGTAGCCCATGCTCGAGGAATCTTCAAATGGTCCCACGGGAGTGGTCAACAACTTAAACGGGAGAGCTCATCCCTGGGAGGGGAGTCCAAGTCAACCCAGAAGGGCCCAGGGGTCACTGGCGCTATGCGGGACGTGTCGCCTCGATCGCAACAGTTCGGCGGAACTGGCGCTGGGCAACTAACGCCACTACCACCGAGCTCGATATGCATGTGAAGCAAAAAAAGTGGATCATCGGAAGGGAAAACAAGAGCGAGGAATCTAAGAAAGCGCTAAAAAACCGATGCGTCCGGGCAGTGAGCGGCATGGAATCAGCAGGAGAGGGGAAAGATCCAGGGCCGCCTGCTGACAGTGGAGGAGGAAGGTTTCCAGAGTTCCTCATAGGATATCTTAAAACCGAGGTCAACCGCGAAAGCGTGGTACATTAAGACCTGCGCCCAGGTAGGTTCGATCCGGCTCACGACCCTGTTGAGAAAGTGAGGCTCTTGAACTGTCGCAACATAGGCTGCGAGGGGAAAAAGTCAAGATCGTCGGCACCGGGGCGGCGGCGGGGCGCCCGCGGGAAGCCTGTCTGCGGATAGCGAAACGTGCCTGTGGAGGTGGCCGGGGTGACCATAGAGTAACCGGTCGAGATCCCTTCCGAGACAGCCGAAAAAGAGCGGTGTGACCCTTCACGACCGGGAATCCGATGGAAATTGAAATGTCCGTCCGGAGTGCACCCTACGGAGCAAAAGAAAAGGCAGGGGGATCGTGGAGGACCCTCAAACATCGCGGAAAATGATCCGAGTGAAGGCGACGCCAAACCCGCCAACCAGGTCGGGAGTAGGAAGTCCCGCCACCAGTTCAAAGCAATCTTCGAAGGAAAAAAAACCGTTCGTTCCAAATCCTGTAGCCCCTGGGGAAAAAGATGGAAAAGGGTTGTTGGACCAAGGTTCAAACCCTACAATGCAAAGCCACGACGATGGGTAAAAAGAAAAGGGACTAGAAAACAACAACGGAGGAGGAGGGAGATGGAGAGGCGAGGGGGTAAACACGCGAAGGAATGGAGGGGACCGACTCGACGCGGTCGATACCGGCAACTGGAGTTGACTTATATAAGAGGAGGGGAGAAAGAATTTGGCACTACCGAGAACGGAATATGGGGAGGTTACTACGGCGGGGAACTGCTATACTATGAGTGTAAAAGGGTCTCAGGGACTCGAATATCAGGGGAAAAAATTCCGGGAATCCACCTATCCTTACCTCGGCACGTCTGCTCGCGGTTTCACCAGAACGGAACTAAAAGAAAGGCAAGGTCGTAATTTATGGCAGAAAAAGAAAGAGGACTTCGAGTCCACCGGGGATCTCCCGTCTACGCCAGAGGTGTGGCCAAGCTGAAAACTACGGACGAAAAAGGCCAAGAACCGAGGCCAATAATCATCCAAAAGCCGCCGTCAGGCCGCCGCCTCCAGCCGACCCCCGGCCAGCCTCGTCTCTGAGGGGAAAGTCAAGAAGAAAGAATCGGACAAAGGCTGCGCCCGACGACCGTTCAAGCAGGTCGCAAGGGGAACGGAGATCTAACCCGAAGGGCGAAGCAATGTAAAAAAAAAAAATAGCGGAAGGCGCGTCGTAAACGGGAAAAAGTGTAAAAGAGTAAGACATTCAGGGGAAAACCGCGAACCTCCCCCGCGGAAATGGAAAGAAACGTCCGTCCGTGAAGCAACTTAAAAGAAGTATGAAGGTAACGCAAATAACTGGCTCAACGGACAAAAAAAGCGTTTTTTCAAAAGAATCCCTACGATCAAGGCTGGTTTCCGTCCGCTTAGCAATCAGGAGCCCGAGGAAACCCGGGGCAACGGAGGGCAGGTTGGAAATAAATCGGAAAGGATCAACAGCCCAGGCGCAGTTTGTAAAGAAAGAGAAACTAAACGTCGCAAGGAGAGTAAACCTGTGTTCAAGCGACATTTGGGAGAGGATACCAGGATGCCGGATAATCAGGATTTACATGGAACTTTGATACTGCTAAAACAGAGGAGGAGCCGGAAGGGACAATCTTTAGGAAGTATCTACTGGTTCGCCCGCCACGCGCGGGGACTCAGGGTTGAAGGTAGTTCTCGGAAGTATAGGGCCGAACTGACCCAGGAAGAGTCTCCTACTGGGGAAGAAACGCTAGAAGGTCAGTGTGGACGCTATACTCAAGGGAGCAAGAACCGACACCATAAGGGGACAGCCGGCCACCGAGCTGGAAAGGACAGAAGGCGGTCCCTAAAGAAAGGAAAAAACATCGGAAAAGGATCTCACATGTCCCAAAGGAAGATGCCAGAAAGAGGGATACACGCCCAGGACCTCCTCAGCGCAAGGAGGAGAAAAAAACAGGGACTCATCAGCGATAGAATATTTTGCTGGACGCAAGAGCGCGGGGCAGAAAGTAAAAAAAAAAAAAAAAAGGGGAGCCGACCAACGGACCGACGGGATCAAGGACTCGCGAGAAACTGAGTCTATAAAGAGGGAACTGTGCGTCCTTTTTACAGCCACAAGTTCCGGGGGCTGGGAGGGGAAGTTGAGAAAGAAAAAGAAAAGGGTCATCTAATGGGGCTACACGCCGGCGGAGAGAAGATTCCAGAAAAGAGACGGGGAACGCTATCCAGTGATCCCGTTAACGGCATGAGCCGGTCAACACGAGGAGAAGAAACGGGGCATCGGTAAAGGGCCGAGAAAGCGCCAAGGCCGTGCAGGCGGAAATTCTTTCATAAGGACCGGTAAAAAGAAAAGCAGGGCGCTTTTGGGAGGGATAATATCACGATCCCGGCGCTTGGGGCGCCCAAGAAGAAAAGATTGGTTTCGGCATGGGCCGAATCGGAGTGCCAGCTGGCCACCCTGCCCAAGTCACCTAACTCAGGGCACTCTTCCCTCCGAGTCGGAAAAAAACGATACGGCAAGCTGAGATGTGCGGCCGAGGTGAAAGATCTTGAAAAAAGAAGGGACAGAAGCCGTCAGGCTGAATCGCTGAGGAAAAAGCCCTTCGACCCGGTAAGAAGACAGAGCCCTCGCGCGCTTGTCCAGGAGGCCTGGGGGGGGACGGGGGGAATTCGGGAACCGGAAAAAGAAAGGCTTCCGCCATGAACTCTGCATCGGTTCCAGATCACGGGGGGGAGGATGCTGGGAAGATTTTTACGGTCGAAGGAGAAAGGGGAAAAAGCGCGCGAGATCGCGAAGTTCGAACCCTGCGCGGAAAAATGGAGAGGGTGTTCAAGGAGAAAGGACTGAAGCTCCAGTCCACCCACCCGGCGGCGATGGGAAAAAAAAAAAGGCCCACGCGAAAGAAGAAGAACAAGCGCTGGTCGCGGCTGGGGTCTTATGCAGGTCCTCTGCAGGAAAGTTAGCAGGGGAAAAAAATCAGGCCGAAAGAGGAAGGGGGAAAGTTGAGAAGTGGCCCGCCTCTTCTATCGGGGCCTTGAGTATTTGTCGAGGCTGGAAAGGGGACACTTCCTCCTTCGAGGATGAGCACCACAACAAAGGGGAAGTAAGGATAGAGGACGCCAATCCCTCGCTCGGAGAGGCTCTCAATCCATCTCGAAAAAATACCTCAAAAAGGGAAGAGTCGCGTAAGGTAAAAGAATCAGAAAAGTAAACCACCTTGATGCCCCGCGCGCGAAACGCGTGGATGGAGAGAAGAACTTCAGCTACCCGCAGATACCCCCGCAACGCCACGATTGATCTGAGTAGGTCAGCCGGGGGCGACAGGCTCGGGAGGTTCAAGAAAAAGTTTTGGAGGGGTGGGAAAAACCGGAGCCCGCAGGGCAATCCACGCCAGGGAAAAAGAACAAGAGCCCGAGAAGGGGGCGCGGTTCTCCTGTCAGTTCACGAATCCGGAATCACGTGGGGCAAGACCATGCAAAGGAAGAAAACCGTGATGGACCGAAGAAGTCATGTACAACAAGAGTGGAAACCCAAACGGGGATTGGAGGCTTTCACAAACCACCCGAGCGCGGAGCGTCTGGGAAATAGGGAACCGGTTGGGGGGCGCGAACGGGGCTTAGAAAACGTAGGTCCGAGCGGTATCACTATTCGGGAAAGGGAAGAAAAAATATTGTGTCAACCTCCGGCCGAATCAGCACGATCGAAAGAGGAAAACTAGAAGTTTGGTAAGGACGGACGAGTGTCTGCCCTATTGGGCAGGGTGCAAAGATTGAAAAAAGGGGGGGGCCCCGCCGTTGCCGCTAAGAAAGACCCCAGCCCAGTGCGGGCGCACAGCGCCAGGGGATCGGGAGGGAACTAACTATTTGCAGAACGACAAGAGGTGCACACCCTCAATCGGATAATGGCCGGACTTCACGGCCAGGACTCTCTAGAAAGAAAGGAGGAACAGGTCCGATGCGCTGATGCAACCGCGTTGGGAAAAAAGCTCATGCCGGGTCTTCGTCATTAAGCTGCGTGGTTTCGACGAACGGTCTAGCTTAACGTTGGAAAGGGAAACTGTGGAGGAAAGGGGAAAGAGGTGTGATTTAAGTCAGGGGAAGGTGAGCGCACCTAAGAAAGGAAAAGACCCCCCGACGTGAGCTACCGCGTTAATCCCCGCTACTATCAAAAAAACTGATCTGGCCATCAGATGCTAGCGAAAACGGGATCACTTGGTCTTCCAACCAAGCTTTTTAGGGGGGAGCATACGTAAGAGAAGGAGGGCGTCCAGACCACCACTCTTCGGAGCTCGGCCCGAAAAATTGTTGCCATTAACCGGAGGGAATGGGTCTCGAGTGTAAGTCCTAGTTCGCGGGAACAGTCGCGCATTGGTGAAAGGGCAGAGAGAAGGATGAACAGGAGATCGAGAGTCGCGACCTCCATTCGCACCAGGAGGGAACTGAAGGGCCCAGGAGAGACACTAAGTCGAAGAGTATATAAGTAGAACACCGAGTCAAAAAATCTTAAAAGGAAAAGCCAAGCCACTAAACCATGGCGCTTCCAACGAAAGGGGGGAGGCGCGTGAGAATTCTCAGGGCGTGCATCGACGAGACCCTCTCCTAAGATTAGAGAGCGCTTGAGCCACGTAATTTGAAAAAAAAGGCGGGAGAAAGAAAAAAGGTGGTTCAACAGGGATCCCGCCAATTACTCTCGCCTATTATAGTGGGTTATCGTCACCGGCGGACCGGCATGACCTCGAGATCAGCACGGCCAATCCGAGAAGAAATCCAGAAAAAAAGCAGCGGGTGCGAGTGCCCGATTGGAAAAGGGATCATGTACGGCCATGCCCCCGAGCCGCAAAGAGCAGCTGACAACCGCTCGTGTTGAGCCAGTGGAGTGCGAGGACTGAGTACTCGGCCACCGGGGAAAAAAGGGAAGAAAAAAAAAAAGGCAGGTCATGCCGTTGAGAGGGGGTTAACCTCTTATGACAATTTCCTGCGATCGGTAAAAGCCGTGAGGAAGACCCTCGGAAAAGCTATGGGGTTACATTGGGCAAGGCCGGCGACCTTTATAAGCTCTCCCATTCGAAAAGGGCTAACAAAGGTTAGCATTAAGGTTAGAATAAAAGGGGATCAGCGGGCAAAAGAAATTCATGTACTTGAGAGGTAAAACGAAACGTCGGGCGTGTCCTTTTCGGAGGGGGAGGAGGAGGTCATTGAAGTAAATCTAAGGGGGGAGGGACGTCTCCTTAAAGGGCGGTGGGAACAAGAAAACAGAGAACAACTGAGTGAAGGGAACCGCGGAATGTAATCTGTGCTTAGAGAGGGGGCCGCCCATTCAGACACTGGATCCTGAAAGATCAGGCGCTAGGGTTGCAAACGCCGCGAGCTAACAGTGAATGGAAGGTGTGCTTCCCGCGATCGATATTATCGATTAGACGAGACCCAAAGGTCTTAATCCGTACAACGAAGAGTGTCAAGCAGTCTTCATTCCCAGATCTTCAAGAAAGGACATGTATCCCTCCTAAGGGGATACGACACCATCCCAGTGTGGGGGGAATTTCAGGGGAATTTCGACGAGCGTCTCGGTCAAAAAACTGCGTGTGGAACTTCATTAGGCAACAACAGAACCGATTAGGAGGAGAGATCTAGTCGTTAACCAGAGGAGGAGGAACATAAAGACGGTAATCAAAGGGAGGGGAACAGGAAGAGTTACGGCTAACAGAGGGACTACAGATCTACATGGCCCATGATCGTTAAAGAAAACTCGGCGATGCTACTGTACGCGGAACGCTAGGGGAAGGGGGGGAATCGCAGAAGAGATGCGGTACAGAGCAGGACCAAACCGGCTGCTGAAACGGGGTTTTGGCACCGCGAGCGACGACTCAAGGGACCGACCGGGAGGGGAAAAGCGTCAGTCGCTCAAAAAGGGAAACAAGGATACCGTCTCACGCCGGGGAGCGGTGGGACGCTTCTCGGTACAAGCGCCACCCAGGGCACGGCGCAAGCGCAAAAAAGAGGAAAAAGAGTCCGAAGAACCAAAAAAGCCTCCAGGCCTACTCGCTGACGGCTAGACCGTCGAATGGTTCACAGTGCGCCCATGCCGTACCTATTAAACGGAGCCAAGATCACAGAGACCTGGGCGACAAAGGCGAGGGCAGGTCCCCTAAAAGTTGGACAAAGGGCGAGTCGGAGTGACACACTCAGCGGCCTGGGAACAAGGTCCTAAAAAAGAAAACTAATCACCAAAAGACAGGAAATGGCCCCTGGAGCCGTCACGGGGCCGGCCTATTGGAAGAACTCGAATGCCACCACTGGCTCCTGCCCACGAGCGTTTGCCGAGCTAAAGAGGGGGGAAAAAAGCCCATCGAAGGACCGAAAGGGCGCAATTCCGAAGACGAACACGCAAAGACAAGGAGTCCGAGAGAGCGTGCAGGAGGGGGGGGGAGGGAAAAAGAGAGAGAGGGCCGGCGCCACACGGTGAAGACCCGACTCACTACGAGCAAATCGTATAACTAGTGTCCTCGACGGGGGTATAAATACCAAATCGAAATAGCCGATCGGAAGGGGGGACTCAAATTGTAAAGTGGAATTAAACGAAGGCGCTGATGCCGGAGCGGGAGCCGCTGGGAAGAATAACGAACACGCCGATCAGGGGAAACTCGTCCTAAAAAAATACTGGGGCTCAAGGGGGAAGGTTCCTTCCTTCGCAGATAGGGGCGCGGAGCGCGATCGCCACTACGGTGAGAACTCACCTCTCTAATTCGTTGAAAAAAATCCTTCCAACTCCCGAGCCGACACCATTGTTTAAGGGGGGGGGGGGGGGGCGGTTGGCGCAGAGCTGCCGCGTTCTAAAGCTGACCGCCGCACAACCCTCTCTAGGAAAACACCATGCTAGGCACACCTCCATCATACGGACCCGGCTACCGACAGGAAGGACCGGCTCGCCTTCATCAGGGAAACACGGGGAGGAGCGGGCGCGCCGACATCGAAAAAAAAGCGGCGCGAAAAAAAAAAGCCCCACGTGGGACCGCCGACAGGGGGGGGGCCGACTTCTGGATCCAAAAGGCAAAAGTGATGATCCCAGTCGCGAGCGGGGCCCCGCGGGGCTTAAATTTAACTAGGGGGAAGAGGGACATTTGGGATTTCTCTCCCCGTCAAAAAGCAAAGGACACGATTGCCGAAGAACCGATACACCTAGCTCGGGTCCAGAACTCACGGCTCGCACGCAGCCGATGGCGACCGTCATGAGAGGCCAAAAAAGAAGAAAAACACGGTCGGCAGACAGCGCCCGAGCGAAAAGTAGGCTTCCATTCTCCTAAGAGTGCTGGTCGGGTCAGAATGGCGCTGTGGCGTGAGTCGCCGCGCGGAAAGGATAGGGGGGGGGAAAAAAAAAATTCCCTTCTGTTCTGGAGGCGCGATCGGCAACTACAGATGTAGAGAGATACCCTTAAAAAAAGGCAAATACCGGCGATAACAATCCGTACAACAAACATAGGCACCGGATAGGGGACGGCCAGAGGCTAGGTCAAATCCCCAAGCAGAAAAAAGGCTCCCATAACTGCTGAAGCTCGAAACGAAGGGAAAGCAGTTCCGCACCTTCAGAAAGAGAACACAAGCCCGCTCCCAAGGGTGGTTTTAAGGAGGGAACCCCCTTTTTGCGGAGAGGAAGGACTGGGACCGGAAGAATACATGTGGGGGTTGAAAAAAGCAAAGGGGGGCCTTGTGCAGGTGGGGCCGATAGGGAACAAGACTCCCCAGGAAAGATCGCTACCAAGTCGAAGCTGAAACGAAGGAAGGGGAGATCGCCAGGTTGCCATTCTAAAGGAGAAAATAAGAAATAGAAAAACCACCAGGATGGGCAATTCCCCCGCAGTCGAAAAGGCCTGAAAGGGAATCAGATCTAATAAGGCGCCCTGGCGCTCGATTTCAGTTCGAGAGGAAGGAAAAAGACTTATCCAAACGCGACGCGGGTCCTTCAATGCGGGAGGGGTGAGGAAGGCATGACTCTCGTGGAAGAGTGGCAAGTGCGGTATGGGTTGTCGCGAGGAGTTCAAAAAGACGGCGAGGTTCCTAAAAAAACAACGATGATGATTAAAAAGAGAGGACCAAAAAGCTAAGGGCTTGCAGGCACAGCTCGACAGACGCAAGGCAAGATGGACAGAGGAAAAAAGCCACTAAAAAAGACACTATCGGGAAAAAAAGGCGATCTACTTTGATAATGCCAGGTAAGGAAAGACTGCGAATAAAGCACCGGCGCATTGTGGGGGCATCAGCCGGTGCTCGGTGCGGGCAGAGGAAAGAAGGTTTGGTGCGGGAAAGCCCTGCACGTCGAACCTGTACCATGGAATAAAAAACGCAGTCATGCAGCGAGGCCTAGTCGAATGGTCGCCGTAGGGGAAAAGCATGATCTTCCCAAAGGGGCAACCGCATGGACTCAAAAATGATTCAACCCATTAATAATCCGGAACTGAGGCAGGCAACCTTTAGTCCTCGAATGGGTCAAAACCCTTAAATCAGCGCAGAGAAAAGGAGTGGACCTTGTCGGAGATCAAAAGGGCCGTGCTAAGCGCCACTTCAAGAGAAAGAGGCGTCCACTGTTCTAGCCAAGGCTATCAGGTTCTGGAACCGCTAGCATACGGTGCCGAGATCTTGTTGGGGGGGGAAAAAGATGTCGCAATAAATGGTGCAGTGAGGAGCCGAAATCAGCCGCACATGCCGCGACAAAATGGGAGCGCTGCGCCCACGGGTGGAAGGAAAAACTGTAACATCTTGAACGACCAGCAGAAGAATGGAAATCCTTCCTTGGCCGGGGTAGACCGGGGGGACCCCCGCTTCTGCGATAACGTGGGGGGAAAGCTACCGTCGTAAGGAATAAGGGCGAGCCGGTATCAGGTAAAAGCTTGTTTCCGCCTGCGAACTTGCAAGAGGTGAAAGTGGGGGTGGAGACGCAACGAACCAAGTGAAATGACCCAGCAACCGGAACCTTGAGCGGGACGACATAGAGGACCACTGGATCTTGGGGCCAAATGTCGAGAAAAGTGGCAGTCGAGCCTCCACGTGGTCGGCGGAAAAACAACGGGCCGGTGGAGGGAGCCGAGGGGAAGAAAAAAAGGCGGAAGAAACCAACTACTTGTTCCCTGTGAAGGCGGGCAGGGGGAGAAGGCAGGGCGGTCTAGATGTCCCGGGCCGGGAAATGGGCTCGCGCAAGGGTGAACGAAGTGCTCGGGGATTCGGGATAAACGGGACAGTCCGCCCCAGGCCGCTGGCCGCCTCCATGCTAAACAGGGAGGAAGGTGAAGACTCTGCTGTAGACAAGAAGCGAGCGGAGACCATGGTAACTGTCTGATCGCGGGGTAGGGACAGGGGTAGACGCGCCAGGCCCACGATGAAAAAGGAGCCGGGAAAGGAAACAGGGTAGTCAAAGCGCGCGGGGTGGGGGAGGGGGGCGGAGGCCCAAAATCAGATAGAACGGCGAAGGGAAAGGGCGCGAGTGACTGAAAGTGCCAGTGGGTAATCGGCGCATCAAATCTGAGTATCGTCCAGAGGGGGACGATGGGGAGCGCGGGGCGAGTGTCGGGAGGGGGGATCGACCACCTGGGGGAGAAGAAGGATTCATGTACTCATCGGTAGCGGACACGCAAAGGAATCGCTGTCTAGATCACGTTGCTAAGGGAACCGATGTGAGGCGGCAGATGACGGGACCACCCTCCTAAGCGGAACTACGCAGAACCAAGGCCGGATCTGAAGTGACAGAGTAGATCAAAGGAAGTCCTCTACCCAGCTGAAAAAAAGCCTCGCCAGGTGAGCAGGGCGGTTCCTCTTCCGAAGATTGCCGTCTGATACGCACTTTTACGGGCGCCCGCCACTGGACCACTGCTCTTTAGGAGAGGGCAGGGCCAAGACAGGTGAGTAGATCTCGAGTCAGGGAGAAAAAATGTCAGCAGGTCTCGTCCGAAAGGGAAGAAAGGTCGAACTGAAAAGAGGGATCACAGTCCAAGTCATAACGGCGGCGTAAGAAGCGGTATTTCGAGCCGCGGACTGCGGAGCGGGCACCGTGGAAGGGGCGTGGCCGCGTGGGGTGCGTAAAGAAAGGCAGAAACAAAGGGAAGATCCTGGCCGCAAGGGGATGCTCGGGGGGGCGGACATGGGGAAAACCGTGCCGGAGGTCAAGGGAGGGAGTCGGTCGCAAAAGGTTGCCAAACGCGAGCACCTTGTGAGAGGTGGTTTAAAAGGAGACCCGCAAAAAGAGCGCTTCTTCGCAGAATGAGCGCCCCCTTCCAAGACAGGTGATAAATATCAAGGAAGTCCCGCCAGTGTCACATTAATGATCTCCGTGTGCCCAATTACTTGAAAAAAAACTGGAGTACTATACCAGAAATTTTGACCGGGAAGAAGACCCGCTGTCAAAAGCGGGGGGGAAGGAGAAAAGCTCGGTGGCTGATCCCTCAACAACAAAAACAGGAAAAGAAAAACTGATGGGAAAAAAACACGTGGAGGGGGAGCGGTATATCCATGAAATTGCAAACGGGGAAATTTAACGTACGCGCTCAGATTTGGCACCCGGAAGAAAATACTAGAAGACTGGGTAGGACGTGAGGTCCCGCGTGCGCGACAGAAATAGATCGCGATGCTGTAAAGAGCACCGCGCAAGGTTGTCACCGGCGAAAAGGGAGGAAAAAACTGACCCCGGCGTGAAAGGGCGCAACACCTCCAGGCAAACTGCGAAAAGAGAGAGGGTCAGGAAGGGGGTAAATCTTCTCGCCGACCCACAAAAGTGAAAGAGCGCAGAGAATTCCCGAGGACGTCCCGGCGAGACCCAGAGGAGAAAGAAGAAAAGGGCCCCCTCCTACGCTGGTTGAATGGGATCAAGCTTACCGGTGAAAAAAAAAAAGTGCAAGTATCTACCCTGAAAAGGGAAAGAAAGCCAAGTAATAGAACAATGCAAGGACTCAGGAGTGGGGTCACCCGCCGCATAGCCACTCGAACCTTCTCGGGACTCCCTGCAAAAAAAGGGAGTCCCTCCACAGGGAAACGCGATCACTAGTCGGAATTACGCCTGATGCATACGCGGGGAAAAAATATGAGTAGATTCGAACTCCAAACTGGGAAAAAGCGGTTGTTCCAGGGAATGCGTCTCCCCGACGCGGGTCCTGCATTATTGCGCAACTCCAACTCAGAAAAAAGCTGAAAAACCCCGCGGGCAGTGGACGCCGGTCATCGGTCCATGCTGAAGGCAGGAGCCAACTTCTACAAAACAACGCAAAAAACGCAGAAGAGGGGCGGGACTCTACAAGGGGTATAAGAAAAAAATCTTGCGTTCGGAAGGAGGGCAAAAGGGAATCGCTGACTCGAAAAAAGGGAACTAAAAACTTTCGAGGAACGATGGTCAAGCGCCTACAGCTCTCTGAGGACAACCATGGTTCCATTCCAGGAGGAAAGCTCATCGTGGTAGGTCTCGCGAAAACGAAAGAGCGACTTCAGTAGGGGAGAGCTCGAAGAGGGAGACACTACTCG
>Ga0179593_1478031_pt1 | contig 12458 bp, 14 predicted proteins | sample CZODoug2_1_08_16_FD_185931 | JGI IMG/M metagenome (GOLD analysis project Ga0179593, IMG submission 185931) | Vadose zone soil fungal communities from Angelo Coast Range Reserve, California, USA - CZODoug2_1_08_16fungal (PacBio error correction) | ecosystem: Environmental > Terrestrial > Soil >...
TAAAGAGCATCGTACCAAAAGGTTCTTTAGTACAATAGGTTGGTCACGTAAGGGAGATGAGGCATCCGACTGAGAAAGAGGAAAAGAGAGTTCCAGACTTGGGTTCAACAAACGGAGAAACGGGAGCATCGGCTAGGACGAAGAAAAAAGAAAAGATTCCTCAGATCTTCAAAATCCGGATCGGGGAGAAGGGAGGGGACGGAATTGTCATACAGAGAAATGGAGAGAAAGGGGAGCTCGAAGTAAAAAAAAAGACAAGAGCGAACGCCACGCTGTTTAGGGCGAAAGCTAACGAAGATGCGCCGGGGAGTTTACGACTATGAATCGAATACGCGTAGGGAAAAAGAGCATCGTGAAAAAGGGTGCAGAAAAAAAAAAAAGAACACTGGGAGAGAGAGAGAAAAGGGGCAAATTAAGAAGAAGGGTGGAAGACGAGAAACCGCGGGATCTCTAATTGAAAGGAGAAGACTAGGTCTAAGGAGTCGCGGAAGAGAGATGCAAGAGACACGTAGACAACGGTCGGGGCAGGGCGGAAGTCTCTAGAGTAGAGGAAGAAAAGAAAGTTTACAAAGAAGTGTAACAGAGACGCAAAAATACTTACCTGACAGTCCACTAACTAGGGAGGACTTTCGATATGTGGTTGGAAAATTAGCACTTAAATGGATCTTCAAAATACCACAGGGGGAAAAGAAGAGCATTAACGAATAAAGGGAAATTGGACCGGGCAGGGTCGAAGAGATGGGTGCACGAAATTGGCGTGAAAGGCTTCAAAAGCATAGGCATTTATCGGCAGCCGGGGAAAAGTCAAAAAGACTCGGATAGGAATCAAGGATGGTGAAAGCGGCAAAAGAGGGGGGGAATCATTCTGAGGATAAGGGAGGTATAAGCTTAGGGGGTTGGCACAAGCTGTCGACCATCGGAAGTGGAATATGTCCCAGTAGTTGTTAGTCTGTACTTGGATTCTGAAAACCTTTGCACATAACTTCGTTTAGAAGAAAGCCTGGTAGTGAAAAAGAAGTGACTGTCCATCGTGGTCCACCACCCATGCGTAGAGCGAGGCGGATTTAAGGGAAAAGGAGACGCAAGACTCAACTTAACTCTGTCGGAGCCGGCATCGAGAAAAAAGAAGAACGACAGGGAGAGAAGTCTAACACAGGTAAGGGGGGGGAAGGTCCTGGAGGCTGATGAAGGCGCGGTGGTGTAGAGAAAAAATACTAAGGGAAGGGAAATGGGACTAATTAAGGGACGATAACTGGCTCGGCTAATTTAAAAAAAAAGAGGCAAGGAGAAAAAGGAAGGGTTGCTCTGGGGAGCAGCTTTTGTTCTAGGAAACGGACAATATACGAATGGGAATTGCATATAAGCACCGTCTCTTCCTCTTTGGGGGTAAAAGAATCTGTGCTGACTTAATGACTATGAGGGAAATGGAATCTAGAGGAGTAGAGATGAGGTCTCCTTCTAATCCTCCTCCAGCCACCAGTAAAAAAGCAAGAAGACAGCATGGGCGCAAAGGGTTTTAGAAAAGGAAGACATAAAGGGCCTCGGATCCTTACCATCTGGTCGGGAAAATTGAAAGAAAGAACAAACCGAGAGGAGAAAAATTGAGAAAAGAGGAGGAAATCAGCGGCCACTTCAACACAATCTTTTACAAATTGAGCTCGACAAGGAACCAGACGTCTGGAGACGTGTGGGTAGGAGAAGGTCTCGCCAAGGCGAAAAGACGGCCAGCGGCGTGTCTGGACGAGAGGAACAAAAGAAAAGCCTCGCAGAGAAGAAAAAAGGAGAGGGAAAAGGGTCTGTTCTCTTTTAAAAGACGTCACGACGAAGAGCATGGAGGAGATGAGGGGAAGAGAGACTGTGGAAAGGGGGGGCGTAAGCCCTTTAGCGCCAGAGATTAAAAAAAGGGTGGAACAGACCGGTGGTGAAAGAGGTCAGAGAAATATGGGAAGCGAGAGGGTACGTTGGAGAGGCAATTCGCTCGCTCATACAGACGTATATTATGAAGAAGAGACGCACAAGATAATCTGGTACGCAGAAAAAACAACAGGGAGAAAAAATGAAAGAAAAAATCACACAAGATTATCGGAAAGGAGGGGAAAAAAAGAAATTGAGAAAGAAAAGGAAGGGGGCCAAATCTAAACCTAGATTGACTAGAAACAATCGAGCTTGTATAGAAAGCTATAAAGAAACAGCAGAGGGTTTCCAAAAACAAAAAAGGGGAGAAATTTGAAAGGACTATTTCCCGAAAAAGGTAGCCTAAAAACAGAGCCGTAAAAGAGGAATGAGAGGGGAGACGGAAGACTCGAAAGACATCATACTCGTCCCATGCTACGGGCGAGGCACAAGGAAGAAACGTTCAGATTGTAAAAAAAGCCATCACAGCAAGAAGCTCACTATAAGAGAGACCAGGGAACCGGAACACGCGAAAAAAGGAAGAGAAGATGGAAGGGAGGAAAAAGGGGCAAAGTGGGTTATTCAATTTATATGTACGTTGTTCTGCACTCAATACTCGCAATGAGACAGTTCGCAAAGTGAGCAACAAGGAGGTCAAGATCCCGGACAAGAGGGCGGGGAAGGGGGGAGGGGGGAAAGCAGCGCTCTCTCTGAATCGTCCGAGGGGCAGGAGAAAAAAGAGGAACGAGACCTTCTACGAAATCCCCAGACAATCGAGCAAGAGAACGGAATGAAGCGAGCAAAGAATAAGGAAGAAGACTAAGTCGCACGGGGGCGGCAATGCCAGGAGGAGTCAGCTAGCAGATTTCCCAAGCTAGACAACTATTCTAGTAAAAAAATCTTGAGAAGAGGGGGGGGTGGGGGGGGGGGGGTGTTACTATTTAGTAAATCCCGAGAAAGGATCGCATAGACTAAAAACAGGAGAACGTACAGAAAAAGAGGAGACGTCTAGATAAAAGAAAGGGGGGAGAAAGCCAATTAAATTGTAACCCTAAAAGAAAAGTGAGAGAAAGGGCTTTAAGGAGTGATGCCGGTTCTCCCTGAAAATGGAGTTCCAGGACAGAAAAAGGTTAGGAGATCTTGAGAAATATAAATCCTAGCATATACCCCATGTAAACTATGAAAAGTGAACGTACAGAGTCACCTAAAGGCACCAAGACCTCCTAAGAACGTCCAAAAAAATCAGAGAAGAAATACATCCGAGCCAAATGGGAAAATAGGTAAAAAAATCGAGGCTCCGCCGACATCACCAATCAATTAGAGGGAAGAGAAAGGAAAAGGAAAGAAAGGGGGAAAAAAACCTCATATAGAGCAAGAAAGCAGGGAAATATGACGACGTCCGGAAAAGTGTGGGAAACCCTGACAACTAATAAAAGTTCGGGAAAGAGACATAGAATAGGGGGAAAAACGAGCCTCAGAAAAGAAGCGGGAGACGTTACCGGTTATCTTCAGGTGCTAACGTCGCGCAAAAACGGTCGACGTCGACACGTCGGGGGGACGAGTTGCCAATTTTAATCCAGCCACAAATATCTCCAGTTGGAGAAGGATGGGAACTGGGAGGAGGGGGGACTTTTCGTCGAAGAGCTGGACCACGCGGGGAAAGGTCTAGGGGTAAATCGGACTGGAAAGGTCTTCTGAAGGGGGGGACAAGGAACAAAAATCTGAGAAGGAAAAGAAGAGGAAGAGAAGAGAGACGCCTGCACGCCCCTCCTCCTGGAACTTATCGATCAGACCAAAGCATGATACGATCAAAAAGGCCTGAGGGAAATCGAAATGTGAAGCATCGGAAAGGAGAGAGAAACGTTCAAGGGGAAGAAAGGGAAAGTACCGAGTTTGAAGAGAAAGAAAAAGACCGGCGAACTTCAGCTCGATCGAGGACCAAAAATCGGGCGCAGAAAGATTATGTGGGTTGACGGTGAAGCGGGCCTTGAGAACCGCTAGAAAAAAATTGGGTAGAGGGAGGGGACTAAGTTAGAAAAAATAAAAGACGCAGCTCGCGTCTCTCTATGCCCTAGGACAGCTGTGGGAGCCGAGAGAGAATCGCCGCGTACTTCAAGGTGACGAAAGGGTACAAAAGAAGCAAATTCAAGCAATCTACTGACTCGGAAGAAAGAAGAAAGAGACGACCTAAAAACAAAAGATTGCTTCCGAAGCCTCTTCAATTGCAGAGGAGAGGGACAGAAAAAGGATATCTCATCATCCAAAACGTGGTTGAGAAGATATGAGACTCTAGATTCAGTCAAGAAAAAGGGAGTGCCGGAATAATAAAGGAGTGAAACAGAAAAAAAAAAAAAAAAAAAAAAAAAAAAAAAAAAAAGAAAAAGGTATCAGTATGGGAACGAGCTTCTTCCTCTTCAAAGGAGAATATCTTTAATTTCAAAACTGATGGGGGAAAGCGTAGGAAAGGGAAAGTAATACTGATCTATCTATCAACGAACTCTGAAATCGGGAATCGGCGCAGACTGGACAAGCCGGGGTCGGGGGCTCAACTGGTTATACTCGACTATAAGAAAAAAAAAAAAAAAAAAAAAAAAAAAAAAAAAAAAACAAAAGGACTTAACTAGTCGCCGGAAAATGGAAAGACAACACAAGACAATAGAGAGCACGCTGGGGGGGGAAACTCGATAGAAGAGAAAGATGAAAAAATGGAAGATAGAGAGAATACGACGAGGGTAAAAAAAAGAGAGGAAATGGGAAGCAACGACTAAGGGACCTCTCTTCTACTAAACTGGGGCATACAACCGTAACGTGGAAAGAGACGATACCGGCTGGAAGAAATAAGTTACAGGGAGGAGGGGGGCAAAGGGTTGAGAGAGAGAAGCTCTGTCGGAACGTCTCTATCATCTTCAAGGAGGCACTTTAGGGAGGAGGCCAATCGCAAGTCATCTGCCGAAACCGGGAACCACGCCTGTGTAACGAAAGATAACTCATTCTTCCCAGCAATGACCTCCATGCAGTACTTGGAAGAAGGGGGAGGGGGGTGGGGGGGGAAGAAAAGCGGCAAACTTTTCAACTAAGTGTTTAAAAGGTTCTCCTGGAGACGGAATCTCGCCCACGGAAGAAAAAGTTTTCACGTGGACAAAACGTACGGGAGGCAATTTGCAAGGGGAGGGAGTAGAGGGGAAGAAACGGCGTTACCTCGTCCGCAAACGTCTCCTGGGAGTCAGGGAATAGGAAGGCCAAGGGGCATCTATTCGAAGAAAAATACCTGGCTGGCCTTCGGAAACTGGTTCGAAAAGGGAGGGGGTGCAGGGAGGGCACAAAAGTGTTAACTATGTAAGGGGGGTTAAAAGCGGACGTTACGAGGGAGAGGCTGTGCAACTCGTGGGAACGGTCACCCTACTGGAATGCCGGAAGGGAGGGAAAGGGGGTCGCAACGGGCCTCCAGTAGAGGTAAAAAAATTTCGTGCAGGAAAACAGCACTAAAAGACTCCGAGGGTCGGGAAAAGAGAAGCTAGGAAAAGAAGGAGCTACACCTTACTCACACTTTCAGTGCCTTCAGGGAAAGTGAGGACGGCGGCCGTGGTGATCGAGAAGAATACGAAAGAAAACTGAGGTTCTTCGGAGGGGAGGCGGGACTATACAGGAAGAGGAAAGGCGAACAATTTTTAAAGCATGACGAGGGTATCTGTCGCAGATATCCCTCCGGAATTGCCGAAGAGACCGGCGCGGAACTAGAGGGGAGACGATCTAAAGGAGAAAGGCATGACGGCTAGGCCACGTGGAAGAGAAGGGAGGGTCGCTATCATGACTCCTGAAAGAGCCGGCCGTTAACTCAAACGCAAGCAGAGCCCGCTGGGAGGAAGGCTTGTTCCGCAACGGACGACCCGAAGGGGAGATCAGGGGCATTACCTTCCTGGTAGTAAGGAAAGCGGAAAAGGGGAGAAGAAAAATGTCGAGCTGGTAGATCTAAAGGCACAGAAATAAAAAAGAAAAACCAAAAATCGTGGAAGGTCTCGAGCACGGACTATCTCCTCTGGGCTTTGGGGGTGTGAAAAAAGTCTCAGAAGAAAAGAAGGGGAGGCTAGGAAGAGGAAAGGAGTTGGCTCTCGTTAAAAAAACGGCGGGAAAAAAATCTCCAACAAAAGCGCTGGGTTCGAACGCAGGGAAGAAGGACGGGTCAGGAATCGGGCTCGGGGAAAGATACAAGGGAAAGGGGAGGACTAGGATGGAGGAAGAGGGAGAATCCCTTTAACAAATAGTCAGGTGGAGGTCACTGAAAAGACGCTGTGCGTGTCGAGTCATAAACTCATGACACGGGAGAAAAGTTCAAGGGGAGCAGCGAATAGAGACTGCGGACAACGAAATGGTTGCTTAAAAAAAAAACGTCCGGAAGGGAAGAAGGAAAGAAGCTCTCAAGAAAAAAAAAAAAGAGGAGAAAGTATAACAAGAAATGACAGAGAGGTAGTCGAAACAAACGTTAACCGGCCGTGGTCCCGCAAAATGAACTGCTCCGCAGAAAAATCGCTGAATAAAAGAAGACCTCAACTCCCATCCGAACCACAGGAGAAAAGAGGGGGCAAGAAGGAAAGGAAGAAAAAGCAAAACAAAACGCGATCTCCATCATTATAAATTGAAATGCGCGGACTCCTTCAACCCGAGAAGGAAACGCCCGTAAAGAAAACAAAGAGAGGTTAACGTCTATTAAGAAGATAGGGAAGAAGGGGAAAAAAGAAATCAGCTAGGAAGAAGAAGAAAAGGAAGCTGATACAACTCCTTACCAACCGGTCAAGAGGATAGTCCGGGAAGCATAAAAAGTACACTAGGGTGGTGGATTCGGGGAGAATGCATGTCAAATTCCTCCTCGGTCATGCGCCATTGCAAGAAACGAAAGGAGGTCAGGACCGAGCCCCATGATTGGGACTGAGTGCAAAGGACTCAAACGCTCGCTGCGCCAAGAGGTGGCGGAGAAAAAAACGGGAAGCTCTCCAGGAGGAATAAGGAAAAAAATAACTACAAAGGACAGAGAAGGGAGATCCTAGAGGAGAATCCGAGTTCTCAGCGAGGAATCTTGCGCGATCGCAAGCCCAGCTATGAGTGCGAGCAATTTCAACCTCGACGACCACGATGACACTCCGCCAGTAGGAGAAATTTAAAAAATGAAAGAGAAAGGAGAGAAAGAGAAAAAGAGAACCCTTACCGGCAGTATGATTTCTTCGATCAACCAGGCGGACTCTACGCAGGAATGATGGGAACAACCCAGAAAAGTGGTTGAAAAGATGATAGGAGGGCCTTCCATTAGGAAGAGAAAAGAAACGCGGGAACGGGAAAATTTGGGGGGGGGCACGAACTATTTCCTAAACCGCCAGCTAAACACTCCATGAATGGTTCCCGAAACTACCTGTGAACTTCTTCAAAAATAAAAGGAAGGGGACCGAAGGAAGAAAGGGCAAAACATCACTATCCGACTCACACGACAAGGAGGAATCCACGAGGGTAAAAAAAAGCTTCGCTGGATCCGCCGACAGGAACCACCGAATCAGAGTAACAATCAGTGACGCAGCAGGGCAATAAAGAAGGGGGACGAAAGGGGGAATGAAAGGAGTGGGGAATTTGGACTGGACGACGTCCTTGATACAGGTTGACACTATCATTAGGAAGCCGAGGCTGAACAGAAAACACTAATCGAGCACACGACGAAAATCCACCCAAAGAGGTAAATATGTAGGCAGGCGGAAAAATCGCTCAAAAGGGAAGAAAGCGTGAACTATTTCCCTACCAGGCGCAGGAAAAAAAACAGAGAAGTACTGCCTCCGGGAGGAGTGTCTAGGCCTAATTGCGGTTCTGACTGTTCACACGGGGAGGGGGTAAAGAGGCCGGCCTGCTTAAAAAAGAGGCTGGCTAATGGGATCGAATGAAAAGGGAACGGGAAAGACGCGAGTAGGGATCATAAGCGAAAGAGGCGAAGGGAAGGAAGAACACGCAAACAAGTCATTAGAAATCAAAGGGGGATCTCAAAAAGTTCAGGGGAATTCGAAAGTTGCTCCAGCACGCGGCCCAGGAGGGGTCCGGACGGGGAGGTGTAGACAAATTTTCCGCCGAGTATTGAGGAAAAAGAGAAAAAAGGGGATAGGAAAAAGAGCGTGGTGCGTATCTCTGGCCCGCCCGGCGCGACCTGAGTGGTGGCGGGTGACAGAGAGGGCAACCAGAAAGGGCAAAGAAAGGAGAGGAAAGGGGGAGAGCGCAGGAAGAGAGGAACCAAAAACGACTCAAAAGTAAAGGTATTCGATTAACCCAAAAAAGAGTTTTCGTTGCTCCGAGATAGAAGAGAGTTCGTAAGTGGAAAGAAGCCTACTCGTTTACCAACTCGAAGGCCAAAAGAAAAGCGCGCGGAAAAGGGAGACCGATAAAAATGAGAAGCAAAGAAGCGATTGCTGCCGCAACGACAGTCGGCGATGAGGGAAAACGGGAGAGCGGTCTCTCTGAAGAACAAACTTAATTATTATTAAAAATATCGGGCATCATATAGTCTTCCTAAGACGGGAGGGAAGGGAAGCAGAGAGAGAGGAGGGGAAGTAATCCCTTTACAGACGGAAAATCCCCTAAGTCGTAAAGCAATGATTTCCGTCGGGGGGTGAACGCGTCGGCCCCGGGAAGGGACTAATCGGGATATCATCGCCGAAAGGAAAACTCGGGATAAGGGAAACTTAATCGGCCGTTTTCTTTTTAAAGTTTCGGCAAACATTCCGGAGTGACAAATGGTAAAGGGTCTAAGGGGACCCTAAAAAATCTGTCAAGGGAAAGCTGTGGAGGGACAGGAAAAGAGAAAAGAAAAAAGCCAGCTGAACGGGGTTATGTCCGAGAAAGCTTCAAAGCCACAAGAGCGTCACAAACGGAAAGTTCCGCCCCGCTCCGGGAAGCGAGGCTGCGAAAAGGAAAGGCACCCGAGGTCGAAGACGCGTGGACTAATTGACAAAGGGGACGGGCTCGGAGCGGAGCAAGAAGAAAGCTGAGAGCATCTCGAGTCGTCAATTCGTGGGGGGGGGAGGCTAAAACCAACTTCGCGCAAAGCCGGAAAAGAGAACGTGGACAACGCAGTGTTAAATCAGGAAAAAAACGGCCCAAACAATGAAAGAAAGCAGGAAGGGGAGGATAAGGGGGGTAATGGACTAAAGGTCGAAAACCTGGGCAAAAAAAAGAAAACTATCGGACCGGCGCTAAGTCCATCGAGGAACTATACAAGGTTCAACGTGAAGGCGTTGAGGCAGACAAAGTGTTTCTCACTGGTAGAGACGGGCGTCCCTCGGCAGGGAGAGAGTCGACAATTCGAACGAAGGGCGGAATCCACCTGGGTTGGAAGAAGAATGCGTCCCACATTACTGGGAGAACCTAGCTGCTACTGATTTAGAGAGAACGTCGGGGGTTGAAATCTATACCAGCTCCGGTACTAGAAAAGGGAAAGATGTCAAGGTGAGGCGGAAAGAGGGAGGCAAAGAAGAAAGCCTTCGTTCACACCTAGCTGTCGTGGTCCGCCGGAAGGAATTTTCCAGAGTCAACCATGCTGGAGGTCGGAGACAGGAAGGGATAACCTCAAAGAGAGCTCCAGGAAAAAAGCTGCGAAAAGAAAGAACAGCCTGCATTAACTTAACCACGGAAAAAAGCCAATCCTTGACGGGCGCCGTGTTGGAGAAGTAGAGACTATCATACGCCTGAAGAAAATTGTACGACCTGGCTCTGATTGGTGCGCGGCTAGCCAAGTAACGGGCGAAAGAAGGAGGGGAGGGAAGAATAGGGGTCTCTATGGAAAGGAGGCAAAAAGACTTGGGATTGCCGGCACGAACTGAGCGTCACTCAGAGGGATACGGAGTTCTTTAAGACGCTCGCAATTGGGGACTAACCAGAGGTCCGGGGTAAGGAGACGGAAGAAGTAAGCGTTTCAGACCTACACCCTCAAAAAAAAGAGTAGACACGCTTGTTACGAAACGTACAACGACATGTGGCCTAGGGATACAATGAAAGTCCTGGTCGTGACAGGGGAGTCTAAGGAAAAACATTCGATCCGAGGGGAGAAAAACAAATATGAAAAAACTTACTAATCATCACCAAACAGACTGGCAAGCTCGCAGGACGAGAGGAGGTCCGTACTAAGAACGACATGGAATAGCCTAGATAGGGAGCTAACGAGGAAGGAGGACGAGAAAAAAGCTCGGCTTGCCCCAAAAGAAACAAAGATAGACACGCTGTTTCGGACGAAGACAGGAAAGGAGAGGGTCGACGTCGAAGATCTCTCAAAAGTGGCACTCAAAAGTGATTGTCAAAGAGGGGGGAAGAATAAAGGCGCCCTCGAAGGGAAACGGAAAAGGATTGGGGGGGTCACCATGCTTGGTGAGTGAGGTTCCCTCTCACGCAGGCATCATCTAGAGGTTTTCGCGCGCAGAAAGAATCGGCGCGGACACTGCCTGGGTTATATGACCACGTTTATAAATCCGGCTCGGTCTCTCTCAACAACACTGGGAGAGAAATAAAGAAAAGGGAGAGGGACGGCGTGCGAAGCTTGGAAAGATAACCCCCCGTGTAAAAAAAGAGCATCGCACCGCGACAACCAGAAATCGCGCTGCTGGGGAGGAAACTCTGCCGCACAAAAGGGGAAACTAAAAATGTCCATTACTAGGCAGCAAAGGGAACCGTCCCAAGAGGGCGAAGAATAAGGGTAAAATTGCGTGTCTGACCCTAAGCGAACAAACCGCTCTCATCATAGGGGGAGTGACACAAGCGCTGGGGTAAAGAACGATTGGACCAAGCTACTATCTTCAAACAGTATCGCAAAAAGAGCGCGAAAGAACGAGAAAGCAAAGAAGGAACCTTTCTCCTCAACAGAACTAAAAAGGTCAAGGCGCAGAATTACCTGCCGTAGCAGAAGAACACGAGGGTGGGGTGAATTCACGGGGATGGTCAGGACCCGAGATAGAGGGGAAGAGAGGAAGGAAATTTAATAAAAAAAAACCGAATTTCGGGAAAGTCCCCCCAGGAGCCGTGGTGAGAACGGAAAAAAAAGCTTAAACAGCAGAGAGCTGCGCAGGCCAGATTGGCGGAAAGAAGGAGGACGGACGCATCTCAAGAGAGAAAAGTGCAAGGAGCGTGCATGAGGGTAAAAAAGAGAATAACGGAGCCGGAGCGACTCTCAGTCGCGGAAAAAGAAGACCAGAGTATATAGAGAAGAAAGGCAACCCGATACGACCAAGGCGATCGACCAGCAGGGACTCTGGATACGTCCTTCCAGAAGGCGAATCAGTCAGTAGACCGGCAACTGTCCATTCATTAGAAACGTATAAATGGCGTCCGTAAGCAGTAATGGGAAAAAGGGCCCCCGAACCGGGGGATGAAGGTTCGGGAAAAAACGATCAACCAGAAACGGGAAAGGAAAAGGTAGATCCGTTTTTTCTAACGAAAGTGCAAAAAGAGAAAGCGCGACCACAAGGGCGCCCGCTGGGAAACTTTACCCGTCCCGTCGAGAGGGGACCGGGAGGCGCACGAGGTGAAGCAGATGACTGACTACAAATTACACGGAAAAATGACAGACCACTTATATGCTCACGCCGAAAAAAACCACCAAGCTTCCAAGGAAGAAAAAAATCACAGAAAAAAAGGGGGGGCGCGGGAGAAAAAAAGGGGGGAAGGTTGACCGGGAGTCCTGTATACAGGTGACCCGACCAGCCTGACATAAATCAAGCCGAAAAAGGAGACAACGAAAAGCGAAAGGGGAAAACAAGGAAGCGCGACAAGCAAAATGACGGACAAACGTTAAATTCGAGAGTCAGAGAAAAGGCGAAGTAGGGAAGGAGGTTGAGTGGCCAAAACATTTGACGCCAAAACCAATATCGACAGGACTGACCGGAGGAGGGGAGAGGAAGATTGTTCTCAAGGGGGGGAAAAAGGGAGTCAGGTACCTCAGTTAGAAGTGGCTTACACGCGGATAACGGGAAAATCAAAAAAAACGGATAAATTAGAGAAACCGAAGGAAAGCAGAGCACGCGGCGGAGAACGAAAAGAATAATTTCAAACTTAGGACTAAAACTCTTTACCAAAAGATCAACGGTTCAACGGCTTAGGCAACCATGTGCGCAACAATAAAACATGCAGTCGTTGCGGGGGAATGCACTTTGGTCGAAGACTAGGGTGGAAGAAATATTTTGCAAGGAAGAAATCAAGAGAAGAGGAGGGAAGAGGGGTTCTGCTCAGCGGCCCGCCACAGCGGCGCGACAAAACGATGGAACTGGTGTGGCGGAAAGGCGCGGAAAACCATGAGCTCTAACGCGGAATTGAGTAAACATGCGAGAACAAGAAAGCCAGAGGGGAAGAGGAGACGAGAAACGCAGTGCCAATGTTCATTGTAAACCAAAAAAGAGAATCCATCTTACTTCAAGGGAAGAGCGTGTGGACCAAACGACGGAAAAAGGAGACTCAGGGAAATTCAAACCGGAATACAGATCTGCATCCTAAAAAAGAACTCGCTGCTTGTGAAAGCAGAGCACAAGGATTGACGAGGATGGGGAGGACGAGCGAAG
>Ga0179593_1543490_pt1 | contig 12458 bp, 16 predicted proteins | sample CZODoug2_1_08_16_FD_185931 | JGI IMG/M metagenome (GOLD analysis project Ga0179593, IMG submission 185931) | Vadose zone soil fungal communities from Angelo Coast Range Reserve, California, USA - CZODoug2_1_08_16fungal (PacBio error correction) | ecosystem: Environmental > Terrestrial > Soil >...
AGACGTTCTGAGAGATCGCCGAAAGACCAAAGGAAGCAGCTCGAAGGGTCCCGCCTGGGAAAACTGTCTTTTCGACCAGCTCTTAGTCGCTTCGGGGGCTTCCTCTGAGAAGAGGAGGGGCCCATCACGAATGGACCCAAGAAGGGGGTGACGTACTGGACGATCTCTTTGGGCCAACGGCGGGGTCCTGCATCTGGTCGACTGGGGGGAGGGGGGTCGGGGGCGAAGGCGGGCGACAAAATACTAAAAAGGCGGCAATGTGCGAAGACCGAAAGAAGGCATTAGCAATAGGAGCGGGGAGAGTCCGGAGAAGAAGAGTTCCCCTTCACTCTCCTCGTGAGCGGAAATTGCAGAGCTTAACCCGAATTGGGGGAAAGCGCATGAAGAACCAGTGGAACGGGAGGACCGCCCGTGGGGCGCGTCCGGCGGTTACAGGGGGTCCTGGAGGGGCGCTAATACGGAGAATAGAAACCGCAGCGCGAGTGACGAAACGACGGCCGAAGGCCGTTGCAATCAGCGCGAATTCGCGGAAAAAAAAGAAATCGGGCAGGCTCAAGGGAGCAGTAGTAGTCAAGGTGAGGAGTCGAGACGGGGGTCCAACCGGCACGCATATTAAAACCCATACGCTGCAGGAGCAGGGAAAAGGGGAGACTAATTTACGGGCCGTCGTAACTAAGGGGAAGGGGAAGGGAGTAGGATTCGCAACGAAGATAGTCCCCGTCCACTAACACGCGGGCATCAGTAGAAAAAAATGAAACCACGCGGAAATCCTGTAAAAAAGTGCAATGGCGATCGACTCGGAGGATGGGGAAAGGGTCACCGCCTGGCCAAGTACGTGGGGAAAGGGGGGGTGAAGGGGGGAACTGCGCAAATGTCGAGCAAAGGGGAGGGGAAACTCTGCGGGCGATATTGCTGAAAACACCCCAAGAGTTCCGACGGCCCTTACAAGCACCCGGGGGAGCTCACTAGAAGAAGTGGTGGCCAAAGAGGCTTCGGGACCCGGAACCGGAACTGACATCGCCCCACCGAAGAGAAGGCGCTGGCCGAGGGGGGGGGACTTGGGGGAACGCTCTCTTGAGGACAGAGGCAAAAAAAATGGCATCGCGTGGGCACTCGCTGCTGAATCTCGCGCTGCAGTGACGCAGAGGGGGGGGGGGTGTCCTACAAAGACACGAGACGTTCAAGAAAGACATATCGCCTCTACCAGGGCGGCGAATGTTGCTTCCGGGGTAAAAAATTCCGTTTCTGGTCGAGCTGGGGAAAAGGGGGCGAAAAGAGAGCACGAAAGGAGCTTGACCGGAAACTCTCGTCGAAGCAAAAGGAAGGCTCGCGATCAAAGAGGGCAGGTCTCATTCAGCTGTCGATGGGTCTTCCATCGGAGGAACGGGGCGCAAGAAGTCCTCCCACTACGTCCGGCCAGAAAACCAGCGCTGCAGAGCATGCAGGACACAAAGGAACAAGATGATCGTCCAGCGTCTCACCTGGGGGGTCCTCGACTGGACCAGCCGCTCCCTTGGAAGACAGGCCCCAGAAAGGCAAACCGCCGACCTGTGGGTGAACAACAGGGGGGGCTCACAGGAGGGGACCGAAAAAAAAAAGAAATAGCTGCGCAGCCGGGGCGGTCGGGGCGGAGGACATAGACTCATGAAGCTAGACGAAAAGTGAAGCCCGAAGAGAGGGGGGGACGGCTGGGCAAAAAAACTCCAACCGGCCCGAAGGGAACACGATGACAGCGAGCAGGGAGCTGCTCGATGTGATTAAGAAAGAGGCGGTAAAAGAAAGAAAAATCTGGCGGAAAATGCTGTGGGCGGCGGCGACAAGGATTCTCCGCGTGAAAGAGCCGCGAGTGAAAGAAGGGATGCCACAACAGTGCCGGAGGCGCGCCGCAGTGAGAAAAAGCCAGCGAGATGGAGCGCTACGCCATCATCGCGGACAGAAAAGCGTTCGGGGGCGGGGCAGCAAAAAGGCCTTGCGCTGCGAAATCCCAAAAAAAAAAATTAGGACGCGACAGCTAGGCTAGAAACCTGGCCATCATTAACGGGGCGTCGAAGCCCCAAGGCACGCCTCGTGTACCCAATGCAAGGGACCAGGACGGATGAACTCCCGAAAATAGGGATCTGCGCAAAAAGACTGGTTGAGCGTTGGTCACGAACCTGAGCACCGAGCCCGGGCCGGGGCAAGAACGCACCATAAGGCTCAATGTGGCGCAGAAGCAGGAAGCTGTGGGGTTGGGTAAAGAGGAAAACCCCCTCCCCCTAGGAGAGAAACACCTCGAGGAAGTCCACCTTCCTTCGACATAGAGCTCGCAATAGGACTCCGCAGTCGTGGAAAGAAAGAAGAGCTGTTCGGGCAATGGGGGGTTAAGGGCTTGAAGTAAGACTTAATTTTCGTGATGACTCAGGGAGCGCGGAAATGCGTACGCAACAACAAGGGAGCGCGGGGTGTCCAAATGAAACAGTGAGGCCTTGAAGAAGGATAATTTCAGCGGCGGGGGGCGAGGGAATGGGCGGGTGGACATAAGAGTGCCGTTGCTGCAACGGGTAGGCAGCATCTCGTCCAACTGGTTAGGCACGGAAAGAGGGCGGCAGTCTCGCTAAATCCGACACGGCAAAAGGTAATCTCTCGGTTCTTTTTGAAGGGGGAGAGCCTTCTCGGCCTGCCAAAAGTGGGGAAATTCGCGCGACGAGGAAAGGACGTCAAAAAAAGGGACATCAGCCCGGCCGCCTTCCAAAGTTCAATCCCCAACGGTCGACCGAAAAACCAGGGTCGAGGTGCCAAAAAAAAATAAAAAGACGCGGCCGCGCAAAAAAGAAAGTCTCAGAGGAACATGATGCTGCGAAGAAGTATTGGTCGGCGGGGCGGATCTCCCGAACCTGGAAAGAAAAGGGAGGTCGAGCCATCGCTCTGGCCAGAGGGGAAGGTCGGAATGAAAACCAGGAAGTTTATCGCTATGAGCTTTACAAACGGGTGATACGGAAGCCCCTTGAGCTGCGGTACGCAACCTTGAAAGGGGAAAAACTGAGCCGAAGGCGAACTGCTCGTGGGGGGGGAGCGCCCGGAAGAAGAGAAAAAAAGGGTTGTGGTAGTCCTGGCGTGGAAGACCGTCACCGCGGGGAGGGTCAAAAACGTTTGACGCCCGAGAGATAAGAACAAAAAAAACTGAGGAGGATTGGGGGGATACCTCTCTTCAACGTTAAAGGGCTCGACGAACGGTGAAGCGTATCCGCCACCTACCTCGACAGGTGATGAATGAAGGGCCAGAAGCTCAACCCCAAAGGAAGCAGAAAAAGTGCGAAGCTTCGCTGAGGAAGGAGGGGGGGCCAAGCTCAAGAAAAAAAAAAAAGAACACACCCCGGGGGGCCCGGGGTGGAACTAAAGATCAACTTCGCTGGTCTGAAGCAGGAAAAAAAGAACCTATCTGGCCAGCCGCCGAGTGGCAGAGTCCCGCGGTGGAAGACCCGCTACTGGGGCGACGGCTGAAAGCATTACGTCACATAAAACGGGACGGACGGTCTTGCGCGTGCTCTAATGAGGGGTTTAACACCCTCGCAGGGGGAGGAGGCTCGAAATGAACGCGGGGAAGCTGAAGGCTAATTAGCAAGAGATGAAGTTGCTACGATCGAGCATAAGGGGCGCGCACGCACAAAGGGAAGACAAGGCCGTAAGAAAGAAAATACGGTCAACCCTGGCACAACCGAGGCCTTCAGGGCTGTACAGGAAAAAAGCGCGGAAAAGAAAGAACCCTTTTAAATAATCCGCAAAGGACTGACCGATTCACGGGAACAATTCTCCATAGAAGAAAGGCCCTACCGAGGGTAAAAACCTGTTGAACGGAAAAGACGCCGGTTCGATTCTTAAATCTCCTGACGTACTGGCTGGACAGGGGAGGGAGACAAGACTAATGGAAGGAATAAAGGGAGGAAGGGAAAGAGGGGGAGGATGAGAGGAGGCAGGAGGGGGGGAGAAAAGAAAGTGAATGGCGGAAGGGAGAGGTAAGAGGGGGGGAGGAAGGAAGGAAGGAGGGGAAGGAAGAGCGGAAGGGAGAGAAGGGTGGTAAAACAAAGAAGGGAGGAACAGGATTGAGGGGAAGAGATAAAAAGTGGAATGAAGAGGGGGGGAGGGCGTGGAGGGAGCAAGAGGTGTAGAATGGTGGGGAAGGGAGGGCGGGGAGAAGGGAGAGAGAAGGGGAGGATCACAGGTTGGAGAACTCCTTCTACAAAACTCTAACTTGGTGTTTATGATTAGCGGAAATTTCTCGAAAGGGGAATAGTTCTACTAAAAGAAAGAAAAAACCCCAGAAAATTTATAACCCGTATGAAAGACCAGCTCTAGGGACGCTTCGAAATAATTCCTTTTCCCTTAGGGAAGGGAAACTGTTGTGGGGAGAAAGTTTTTTTATATTTTCTCTATTGTAAAGCAGGACTCGATGGAGCCGGAAGGGCCCACCATCTTCCCTTGGAGATCCATAGGCCAAACAACGCAGGGTCCGAGAATGGGTTTCTAGCTCCAAAGAAGGTGGGCCTGGGGGAAGGTTCGTGTCCAACGCTGCCCCTCCAGGCGCAGCTGACATAATCCTTTATGCGCAGGCTGAAAGTTCATCGAGGATCTAGCGCGAGTCCTAAAAAGCGATTGTTGAAGGCCTCAAAAGGGAGCCAGGGGGTCGTGTGTGAGTCGGTCATAGTAAAAAGGATGTCCATCAGGCAGAAAGGGGAAACGAACCTAACGCTTATAGCCGATGAAAATGTAGGCTTGCGGCGCCAGAATCAATCGCGGCGAAGTAACGCGAAAAAAACGACTCGCGGAACAGGGGGGGAACAAAAGGCCGGACTCATCGCGAATGTCGAAAAACTGAGAAGGCCGTGTCCGCCCAACCACTTAACCGCACCCCCGGGGAGGAGTGTGAGCAAAAAAAAGGCGTAAAAAAACTGCTGATCCTGTTTAAACGGGGAGGGTTGGGCAGTGAGGGAAGGTTTATTCGTGTGTGGGCAAGTAGCCCTGCTTCGGAACTATCGGAAATCGGTCATTAGGAATGAAGTGGCCGAAACGCCACGGGCGCAGGAAGAGAGCCGGGCTCGGGTCGTGTAGACGGATGGCGGGGACCTATTAGGGGGGGGGAACCCCTCTGCGGCGTCAATTTCTGCGTCGCGGAAAAGCCGGCTGGAAACCGGAAGGGACACAGCACCGGGGTGGAAAACAGGGACGATCATCTTGAAGCCGCGTGTCGAAGATCCGCGCGGCAGGAAGGAAATGGCGGGTGTGACGAAAGAAAAAAGCCGGCTGTCGAGAAAACGAAACTCGAGCAGCTAAAAAAAGGGTCGATCGCGACGGGAGAACCAGACCGAGCGTCGGGTAAGGGCCTAAACGATCGCCTTGAGAAAAAGAGAAAAAAGAGGGGGAACACGGAAAGAAATTCGGGAGAAAGGGGGGCCTGGTAGAGGCGATACGTCGAATGCGGATCACGATCTAGGGGGCCCTGTGTAAAAAACCGGACCTGCCCGGGAGGGGCAAAAAAGCGCAGCAGCGGGAAGGGAACTCAGTCCTCGGCCGGGACGCGCGAAATAAAACATCTGGCAGGCAAAGGAAGAGGATGGTAGTCGGTGGGTGAGGGAAAACAAAATTACGGGCGGTCCCCGAACAGCAACTTCAAGAGAAAGTGGCCCCCGGGACCAAGAGAAGGGAAAGAACCCTTGGCGATCCGGGGGAGGGGGCCAGACAATGCGGACGGGGAAGGTAGTCTTGGATTGTGAACTCCCGAAAACGGGGGTCCAAGGCAAAAAAAAAAAATCGCTCGACAAAACGCATGGGGACTCCAACCTGCCCGGAAAAAGGCGGTGAAAAAGGGAATAGTCGACCACAAAAAGAGGAAAAAGAAAGAGAGGGAAATCACGCCTGGGCCCAGCCGACGTTCATGGAAGAGACCCGAGTGGTTCAAAATTCGGGAGTGACTACGCGACGAGAAAGTCAATCAATGTATCGAAGGCCCGTCCCAGCTTTCAAAAGCCAGGACAAGGGAAAGCGCCATGGTTCGGGAAAGGAAATAGGCGAGGGTTTCCGAGGAGATGGAGTGACTTCGGGGGGAAAGGCCCATTACCTGCCATCGGGACCCACTACAATGAGAGTGAAGGAAAGAAGGGGGTGCTGGAGGGGATCTGAGAGGTGAGCGCACGCTCCTAGGAAAGAGATGCATCAACCTCGAAGGGGGGAATCCGTTCGCAGTCAGGAGCAAAGGGCCGCCCGGCACCGAAAATTATAATAAAAAACAAGGGAAGAGCCCTGGGCGGGAAAAGTGACTTCATGGGGGGGGGGGAACGATCGTTCTGGCGGAAGCAATTCACGAGGAGCCGTAGTACGATATGGCTGACGGCGGAAAGAAGAATGAGAGCATGCCTCTTCTAGGAGGGAGGATCGAAGACTCGGAGGTAAAGAAAAAAGCCGCCCACACATGCTTCAGGTCCTGGCAGTGATGCAGGACCAAGCGGTTGCGCCCACAAGATTAAATTAAGAAGAAAAACAGGAGTGGTTCCTCGAATGAAACTCGCTTCTCCGAGACAAGCCACTAGTGCCAATAAGGAAGAGGGTCAGCAAAGTCGGGTGTCAACCATGAAAGGCTCGACCCAAGGAAAAGCGCAAAGGCGGACGCAGTCGGGGACGGCAAGGAACTGCCTCTGAATAGAGACTAAGTTCAGAGGGAAATCCGTACGAGAAGGGGGAGACGTCGTGGCCACAAAACTCTCAACCGAAACGGAAACGGGAGAATGAACCAGGCTACGAGAATCACGCTGAGGTCTTACTAGGTGCGGAAACGACTACTAGGTAAGGCGGTGGGAGGATAGGGGCGGGGGCGCAAGGCAGAATGGACCATGTCTCCGAAAGAGGAAGTCCTTGAGCCGCAAGGGGCACACAAGTCAGGAGACCGGACGTGGTAAATTCTCCGAGAGATGGGAGAAAAAGCTGCCCGCAACCATCAAGAACCAGCGGAGAAGAGGCATCGGGTTAGGGGGGATATTGTACACCTGGCCGCGACTCAAGGGCTCGGATTAATAGAGCTCGTAAATCACGATATATGGAAAATAGGCGGAGCAAAATAATGCTTCCGAAAAAGGGTGGTACAGAAAAATCGCTCGGGTAATTCATAAAAGGCGCATGCCAGGGAAGTTGAGTCGATGACGAGGCCTGGGGGGAAGCGCGTGGGTCCGCGAAAAAAACAGCCCCGCGATTCTCTAAACCCACCAGCGACAAGGGGGCTCTTCTCGCGCAAAAGCTTGGGGCTGCAGCGTCCTCACCCCCAAAGGGAAGGGCGCCTCGAGAAGAGGAAAAAAATGGGGGATCCTGCGCATACAACCCAAGAAGAAAGGGATCCAATGCCCTTGTTACTAAAGAAGAGCTGGTCTTTCAATGTATTTTATGAATTACAAGTGGAAAGGGGAGGAGTCTCCTCTCAGGGGGGGGAATCAAGACCGAACAAGGAGGGGTGGAAGGTGAAAACAGGTCAATGAGGAGGAGACGCCGAGGCTGGGGACCTCGTTAAAGGAAGCGGGGGAACTGGCTATGGAGCCTTTAACTGGAAAACGGGCATGAAGAAGGGCGCACCTTCTGAAGAAGAAAAAGTAGAAGCGGCCTCTCTCCTCCTAGGCAGCTGAAAGGGCATTGCCGTGGGGAAGGAGCCTCCTTCCAAGCCCTTCTGACTCGCGACGAAAGGGAGGCTCAGCCTATCAAAGGAAATGAGCAGGACTCCTGAGCAAGGAAAAGAACCCGAGGAAGAAAAAGGGACCGAATGGTCGAGGGGGTAGAAAATCTAGAGGAAAAAGTCCGACGCGGCTAAGCCGGACGGGTACGCTAATATCTTTCTGAAGGGATCTCAAAAAAGGGAAAAAGAAAGCTCGCCGATTCGGCTGCCATAAGATTCGTGAACAACGCCGAGTTGATCTGATGCATAAGGAAAGGTGTGATCATCTGCAAGAAACGTGAGAACCGGGTTAGAAGAGGTGCGCGAACGCTTCGCAAGGGCGAAAAGCGTGCGGGGTTAGCTTCTGTTCACGAGGGGAGAGGTAGGCCTTAGTTTACGCGATAGCGTCGGAGAAGTCCCGAGTGGGGCCGCGATATAGAGAGAAACCCAACGATTAGGAATTCGAGGGTCTCCCGGGGGTTGTCTCGAGAAAGAATGGATCGCTGGATCCGAAAAAGGCTACCTCGAAAAAGGTGATTCCGGGACCATAAGCCAAAAAACTAAGAAGAGCACGAGAGATTGAGGCAGAGAGGATGGTTAACACCAAAAAGACTCAGGATGACCTTATGTCCCTTTATAACATTGGGGCTTCGCACGGGGGAAAGAAAAAAGGCTCGGCCGACACACAACCGAGGAGAAGAAGGCGGAAATGCTCATAAGAGGGTCACGCCCAAGGGGTGCGACACGACTTAGGAATCAGGGCCTAGGAGGGAGGAAAGGGACTGGAGCGGCGGCGCGATGAAGGGGTGGACACCGGAGACCGGAGGCGTCAGAACAGGAGTGATTCGAAGGAGCACAGGAGATGAAGGTTCTTACATATGCCAGGTTAGTCTCAACGAAAAAAAAATACGGGCCGAATGAGAGGAGAAGGCAAAACTGAGAAACGGCGTGGACAATTCTTTAATAGGGAAGAGCGCCTCTGCTCGAAGGTTCAATCCCAGTGCGAAAGGGGCTTATGCCTGCCGTTCAAAGTGCAAGGCTCACAGAGCAGTCGGGAACAGTGCTTACCAGCAAGAAAGTCAAACTGAGGGAGGCGCCTTCAATCGCCGCATTCACCCAAGTACAAAAAACAAATAAAGGTCATTTCTTTATTATCCGCGCGCGGGGTCTCCAAATCAGTCGTATTCAGACAGCCAAGAACTAACGAATAGGAGGATCACTATGTCCTGGGTGGCCTAGAAAATAAAGAAGGTGGTTGCGCAGGGGTGGAGAAGGCGTTTCTCAGGTGTCAGATAGTTAGGGACTACTAGAGGAGTAACTTGGCTTATCGATAAGCTACAACTTCTCCTTTTGAAGAAGAAAGGTGGCGGCTAAGAATGAGCGGCGGCCGTGCTGCGGCGGGACAAAGGGGCAATCCACATGTCCGAGGCCTCAGACCATGAAGGTATGGAAGTCTCAATAGGAGAGAGACTGCCGCGTGGCCAGGTCCCTCACACTCTGGGAATCGTCAGGTACAGTTTGGAAGAGGGGGAGAGCTGCGGAGCGCACGGAACGAAGAGGAATGTAGCAGAGGCAAGATCTAAACCACCCGGAAATACGAGGTTACGCAAGGGAAAAGGGATTGCCTTGCGGGCAGCGCTCCATAAATCTAGGAGGCGCAATGGAAAGGAGGAAAATGGGTGTGCACCCGTGGGCGGAAGAAACTCTCCGATGGAGGAGCAAATAGATGCGGTGGAGGCCGGCCCGGACCAGAAGGGGAACCCACGCACGGGGGGGCTTCTGTGGAGGGCAGCCGGGGAAACCTCGTATAAAGCAGAAGACCACTTGGGGAGAGATTGTGCACGTCGGGCAAATTGTAGCGGGAGGGTGAAGCAGTAACTTCTGTATGGTGGGGAATCCGTGAAGGAGGTCGGAAAACATGAGGATGAAGGCCAAACTAGAGAGAGCGTAGATCTCTTTTGAAAAGCGTTAGAAAAAAGGGGCAGTGCAAACACCTAGGAGGGTGTTCTACACAATCTGAGGGAGGGCCTCGTACTGGGCCTTCGGATAGGAGATGGCCAGAAAGGATATCCAAGAACCGGTGTTCGGAAAGACGATCATCTTTTTTGCGCACACAAACGCGGGGAAGGAGCTCCCAGCGACTGGGTGGCGCTTTCAAAATGGCGGAAAAATATTGCGAGGCCCGATGAGATGAGAAGACCTCTAGAGCAGAGGCATCTCGGCGTGATCGGAGAAAGAAAAAGAGCAGCAGGGGGTCAAACAATCCTCTGCTAATAAAAATTCCAGAGAGTTCGATTGTGAACAAGGCCGAAATAAAAAAGGAAATGCGAACGGAGAGGCGAGATGGCGGTGTTGAGGGGATAAGCTCGTGGAACAAGTCACAAAAAGGCAGGCGGACTGGCAACAAGCCGTCATCACGGCCAGTGAAAAGGCGAGGGTCGGACCGGCCCGGAAGGGGGAGTAGGATAAAAGAAAGCTGCAGCAATATGAAAAAATCGCCAAAAAGTTCGGTGGGGGCGGGCTCGGGTCTTCCACGAAGAAAATTAGAGGGAAAGAGGCCCCACCAATGCCTGCATTAGCGGGATCGAAAGATGGAATCAACGTACGGGGAAAACGCAAGAAGGCGGTTAAGGTTGGATTCAAAGGGGGATCGAAAGCACGTCTCTTAGTCAAAAAGAAGACGATCGACCGGCAGGGGGGACGATTGTTCTCAAACTCGGGGGCCTCGGAGTCCATTCTGGATAATGGAGAGTCTCTACAACAAACCAACGGAGAGAATAACAGGGGGAACTTCAAAGATCCTGATGGAGAACATTCTCACGTAGTGGTTCGGAGGAGAGAAAGAGCCCGTGGGACTACTACTGCGGGCGATCATCCAAAAAACTTAGCTAAAGACGAGGAGGGGGCCGAAACAGAAGGGGAAAAGGGTTCGTACGAGAACAATGGGGGGGGTCAGGCGCTGCAGGTCTTCGACAGACGCAAAAAAGAAAAGCGGGGCCGTCATGCAGAGAAGGCGTTCTTGGGGAGAGCTAAATCCGCGCGAGACGACCGATTAAAGAGAACAAAGATCTGCGACAGGCCTAAGCCCTGCATCATCTTTTTCCTAAACAAGGGGCTGCTCGAACAAAGACGTTAGGCCTCTCCAGGGCTTCTACGCGAAACTTAATTTCAGGGTTTCTGGAGGGGAGAAGGATATGCAATAAGTATCAAAGAGGAACTAAAAGGGACACGAGCTTCTACTGGAGAACCATGAGGCTCAAAAGAAGCAGGTCCTTCGAAAGTAGAAACCTGGGCATACAAACGGCCGACCCCGACATCCTGAGCGGCCCAATAGAGAGTAATGAATACCCCGCGGGTGACGGAAAAGGACGTAAAAGAAAACACCGAGTCTGGGTCAGAACAGGATGGGGCCAGCAGCTCCTGTAGGACGATGGCCCACACGCGGACAGCAGACACGGTGACAGCACACCTCATATGGGAAACCATTCTGCGACGAAAAAACATCGCCGAGCAGCGCAAAGCCGTGGCTTCAAGGTGCTAAAAAATGACCGACGCTCGAAGTGGAGGAAAATCTATTTGGTGGATAAAGCGGGAACTAAAACTCAAACCTGCCTACTGCACCAAGGCGATGAAGGGAGCCGCTATCGGCTGGAGAAGAGGTCAAGGACGGCAAAAGGGGGAAAAGGTGGGCGGGGGTGGATCGGGGAGACATCCAAAAGAAGAGGGCGCGGAACAATGTCCTGGAGCCTCGTTGAAACTTCCGCTAGGCCAGAAGAGGAGTGGACTTCCGCCGCGAGATGGGGACACCCAAGCCAAGTAAACCGAGGCGAAGATGGTCGGGAGCTAGAGCGGGAGGCACTGACAAAAATGCCGGGGGGAAAAAAGCCTAGACGAGACCAGAATACGCCTGGGGTAGGCAAAAGAGCGTCCCTCTCCGCACGTTTAAAGATAGGGGCTATCTATATGATAATTACCAGCATTCTCTAAACCGCGAGGACGTGCGCATCTGCGGAGGTGAAAGAGTCTCAGGAAACCTTAAGAACTCGCAGATAATAAACTCACATCTATTACAAGTGAGAGGTGGGGGTCTTAGGTAAAGAGATCGGGGGTGCGCGTTCCAGCCAATGACTGGATCCTCTCGATAAGAATCAGGACACCCTCCGAGGACCGCTCGATGGAAAAAAAAGTCTCGTGGAGAAGCGCAGGCAGCGCTGGCAGTCAGGGGGGTAAGGGACGGGAAATCGAGGGGGTACTGTCGTGAGATGGGTAGATCGGAGTTCGTAATCAAGCCTTATGGGACTCGGGTTGAAAACCAAAAAAGACAAGTGTGACCGATGAGGCGATGGGGATCTTACTATTAGTGGCTCGCTTGGGAGTCTTGACCCAGATTCGTCATGAAAAACGGGAATATTCAGTCCTCTCGGGCGCACCCTGTGAAAAGGAAAGGTATTATAGCAGAAAGAAGACATCCTCCTAGTTCCCAGCTTGAAGCGCTAGAAGTGTTTTACTTGCAACTAATCTGGTTCTTGCGCGGGAACATCTCATTCTATCTTCATCTCGAGGCCGCGCCTTCAGACTGTCCTCAAAGGAGGAAGCACTACGACTGTCGGGTTGGGACAAAAAGCCCAATAGCGAAAAGACAGCCTCAGAAAGGAGGGGAAGAAATCTGTACTGATTCAGCGAAGGTTCGAACCAGAGAGAAAAAGAGAGCAGGAACGACATCGGCGGCTGGGCCAAGGTTATGGGCAGACCCGGGGAAGGGGAGCTTTCGTGCGCCAGCTTGAAAACCGTG
>Ga0179593_1302755_pt1 | contig 12457 bp, 24 predicted proteins | sample CZODoug2_1_08_16_FD_185931 | JGI IMG/M metagenome (GOLD analysis project Ga0179593, IMG submission 185931) | Vadose zone soil fungal communities from Angelo Coast Range Reserve, California, USA - CZODoug2_1_08_16fungal (PacBio error correction) | ecosystem: Environmental > Terrestrial > Soil >...
AATTTGGAGACCAGGGGCGAAAAGCGACTATAAATGAAATCAGGGATTGGTCCACATCAAATCAAAATATAGCTGAGAAGGAGGGGGCGAACGTGAAAAGAACCAGTCAAGAATCGAAGGGGACAAACGGGAATTAACCCGTGAATGGGCAGGACAGAAAATGGGTTCCACACGAGTGGGCCTTTGCCCCGTCTGGTGGGACGGGACAAGGAATGAAAAGGGAGACCCACCTCAAGGCGACGATAAAAAAAGTGTTTCAGTCATCTTCTCTTCGGGGCGGGGAAAGTAAGCTGGAAGGGAAAAAAGACTAAGCAACGTGAAGAGGGAAATCCCACAAATGTCTAACTAGGGTGGGGGTAGATAAGTAGCATAAAAAGGTACAAATAAAAAACCCGTTGGACAAAGTACCCACTAAGGGGAACGAAAATAAGAATACGTGGGACCGGGGGGGGCGGGGGAAAAACACCGGGTTGACTGGTGGGAACGGAAAACGTAGCCGGGGGCACTTTAACAACGAAAGAGGAGGGGAAGTCACGGTCACGGTAACTTATGGAACGGAGAGCAAAAAAACCGAAGTTTCCCAAGAAAGGGGGGGGGGGATTAAAGAAAGAAAAATAGAAAAATAAAAAAACCCGCGGGGCACACACCGGCTAAAGAAAATAGAACCGCGGGCAAAGGATGTTGTGCACAAGGGCCAATAAAAAGAAAAGGGCGGGGGGCTCCAAAAATCGTGTGTCCTTTACCGGCTGAAAACGGTGAAGGGACCACAGTTAAAACCCAAAACCAAAAAAAAAGACCAAAACTCCCATTACTTGACCAACGGTGGGGATGCCAAAGACAAAAACAAAGTTGCGGGGAGGGAATGGGATCCATCGTGAAATGAGATGGTCAGGGCGGGGGGTGGGTCAAGAATGTCAAACATATGGGGGAGAAACGGAGGGGGGCAGACCCGAAACGGAACTGCAGGGTAGTATTTGAAGGAATGAAAAACCGACGCCGCAACCGGGGGAAAAAAATAGGACAGCCTTGGGACAGGGGGGGAGAAGATAACCTTCAGTTGGGAAAAAGTCTCTCGACAAAGAAGGGGGTTTAACCGTCTGGTCCCGGGACGGTAAAAGGGGGGGGTCCCACCGAAGCAGGCAAAGAATACCAAAGCAAGATGGACACAAATGAACCTGGAGGGGGGGAAAGCCGCGGGGGGGTGAGCACTGTGGGGGCCTGTGCGAAAGGGGAATTGATGACGGGCACTGTTCCCGCCAAGGACAAGGGAAGGGGAAATGGTAATGGAAAGTGAGTACTGACCAAAACGCCAGGGGGGAAAAGGGTAAGAAATTGGGGATCTTCACGCAGGGGAAGGCGGAAAAAAAGATTACGTGGAGGAATGAAGGGGGCCGACAGGCCAAAAACAAGGCTTGTTTTGCAGTGGAAAAGGTACGTCAGGGGGGGGGGGTGGGACACCGTCCGCCCGTTACATGGGAACAAAAAACACTAAGGAAAGACTAAATATAAAACAAAATTCACCAAGTCAGGGGGGGGGGGGGGTGAAATGACGAGAGACAAAACCAAAGGGTGTCCACGGTTGGATGAGGCAAAACGACCGTTTAAAGGCCAGGCCCGGAAAAAAGGTGGGGGGGTGGGGTTTGGGAGGATGAAATGGGAAAAGTGCACCAATCGCCATTTGGGGGGGCAGAAAACAGTCAAACAAAAAGTGGGGTAACAAAATGCCGGGCAACCGTGGGATAGAATTAAAGGCCAGGATAACTTTCTGCCGAAGGGTGAGGTATGGGTAACATAGAAAGGGGCAACTATAGAAAAAGAGATAAGGGTTGAGATTCCGCAGAAGTGAGAGAGAAAACAAAATAGGAAAACATAACCACCCAAGACGGTAGATTATGGGGGAGTGGTCAAATGCTGGGGTGGGACTTATAGCTAAAAGGTGTCATCAAAAAAAGGGGGGGGGGGAAAATGGGGGCCCCCCGTGGGTTTGGGGTTCAAGGGGGTTCGACAAAATGGGGGGGGGGGGGGGGATAAGAATTTCCTAAAGATAAGCGGGCACATACGTTAAGAGAAGGTAAAAAGGGGGGGGAGTGTGGGGGTGGGGGGGACGACATGGCAGATGAGTTGGGGGGGGGGAAGAGGGGGCGAAAAAGAAGGGGAGGCCACAAACGGGCAACGGCAAAAACAGGAGGAGATGCTAAAAAAACTTCACATGAGAAGGGGGGAAAAATTGGGGGGGGGGCCGGCAAAAAGAATGTCACAAGGAGGGAAAAGAAGGTGAAAAAAAAGGATGGGGGACCAGCGCCACTTGGGCCAAGTTGAAATCCGGGAAGGATGGGAACGAAGAAAGGTCAGGCTTGGGGGAACACTAAAATATCACTTGCAATGAAAGACAAAACCTAGGGTGACGAAGAAAGGAGGGAAAAAAGGGAACGCACCCGGGAAAAAATTGCAAGTTGACAGAGGGAACCCTCTACAAAAAACAAAAAGGGGGAAAGAGGAAGGGGGAAAAGGAAGAAAAATCAAAGGGGTGGAAAACGGGGAGGGACCACCTATAAATCGGCTCAGACGCTTAAAAAGCAGCAGTCACAAAGAGGGTGTTGAAGGGGGGGCAATCAGTGAGAGGGTAAAATCAATCCGGAGGCCACCCGCCGCAAAAAAAGTCGTCGGAGTAATCATTTGTGTGAGACATTAACAGAAGCTGGAAGTGGGGGTTCAAAAAAACAGGGGAGCGGGCAAGTGGGAAAGATAAGCTCACGCCCTTGCAAGTGGGGGATACAGTGGGGGGGACCATGCAAAAAAAGTTTGAAAAAAACAAACTCTTCAAAACGAAATAGAAATGAAAGGGGAAAACAGGGAGTTACAAAATCGTATTCGGGTGCAAGCCTCTAGGATGCAGAAAAAGAACAGAAAGGTTGGGAAGAAACCTGCTAACCCTTTTTTTGAAGGGGGAACCAGGGGGCAATGTTGTGTGGAAATAAAAAAGGGGGAACGAGAACGACCAGCTGTAAAGGGGAAAGGAAAGAAGGAATGGGGAGGGTGGGGGGGATGTGCTATATGGGGGGGTGGGCTATTAAAGAGAAAAAGGAAAAGGAGGAAGGATCAAAAAACTGGGGGAAATCTTGACAGAGTAAAGGGCCCACTGCTAAGTGCAAAAAAAAAAAAAAAAAAACCAACGACAGCAAAAAAAAGGCTAAGAAAAGTCATGTCAGGTGCAAGGACCAGCAATGAAAAAAAAAGGAGGCGGGGGGGGGTACGGGTGTATAAACCAAGGGCGAGGGAGAAACTGTTCAATATCATAAAACAAATTCACAACAAGTACAGAAAAGAAAAGGATGGGACTCCACCTCAAAAACGAATGCGGAGCAGAAAAGGGGAAACGAAAGGGTGGGGAATGGGGACGGATTCATGGGAAAAAGCGGATTCGGTGGTACAAGGGGGAACGGGGAGGGGGGACGAGGCCAGAGTGACATAAGCACCAAGTGGGGGGCCGCATTGATTCAAGACCCGAAATAAATTATTGTTACCTCCCCGGAACTGTCTAATGAATCCAAAAGGGTCAGGAAAAAGACACCAAACAGTCCGTTGGGGGCCAGGGCACCGCTAACGTGAAATGACAAAAGGACAGTGGTTGGCAAGGGCTGGGAACGGTACAGTGTAAAAAAAGAAATTCATGAACCTCCTCAAAACACAAGGAAAACATCGGGTACAAAATACCAAGGGGGAAATGGGAAAATGGTGTGGGGATCCAGTAGTGGCGAGGGTGGGGGGGAAAAAAAACATGGGAAAGGTCAAAAATAACGTCTACAAACCGGGTTGGGGGAGAAACAAAAAAATAAAAAAACACAGACACAAATCTTAAGAAAAGTCAGCTTATAAAGGTTGAAGGGGGGACCCGCAAAGGGTTTTCACCTCTGGAAAGGGGGGAAAGTTGTAAATGCAAAAGACAAAAGTATTTACGAGGGGACCGACAGTGAGCCATCGGTTACATTTGAAAAGAAACAGACACCATAGCAAATCATCATTTTCAGGATGGAACTCACCGACGAACCTAAAGGTCGGGGGGGGTAACGGGGTATTTGAAAAAAAATGCCTGGAAAGGGGGAAAAAAAAGGGGGGGGGTGGGGGGTATCGGTGGTTTTCAAAAACGGGGGGGGAAACGGGAAAAGCAAGGAAGAAGGAAAAAAACTGAAGGGGAGGAGCGCCACGCAGGGTAGGGGGGGGGACAGGAAAATAAGGGGGGAGCGGGGGGATATGGGGGTTACAAAGTTGAAAAAAGAGATACGGAGGGACCACCTGGCAAATCCGATAACGGGGGCACGGGACCCGGAAAATCGGGGGAATAAAGAAAAAGAAAAAGTGAAGTTGAAAGGCAAGTCGAAAGACCACAGGTAAAAGGAACAAAGCAAACGACGTCCGCACCGTTTTTTCAAGTTTGTGTTGCCAATCACAGATCGAGGGGCAGGTGCCCACCAGGAAGGGGGGGGGGGAAAACATGTGGTCAAACGCTACGAGTAGAAAAAAGAGAAAAAAGTTTGGGTGATGGGAAAAACCGATAATAGGGAAAAAGATGAAACGGGGAGGGGAAACCTTACCAAAAGGATTAAGGTCAACACGCAATAACCCCGTTTAGTCGAGAACCGTTGGGGGGGGGTAGGGCCTAAGGAAAGAAAGAAGGTCTGTAAGCCAGAGGGGGAGTCGACGAAACGGGAAAAGCTTGGAATTTCCCCTCTGAACCGTTGGGTTTCAAAGGTTCACTAGTAGGGTTTTTCAGAAATTTGAGGGGGTGAATGGTTGACATGTTAAAAAGAGGAACTAACCCAGTAAGAACAGGTATCAATTGATGCGGAAAAAAAAAGATGTCCATTAGGTCAGGGGAGAACCAAAAAAGGAAGTTCAAACTAGATAAAAGGGAACGAAAACAACAAAAAAACGGGGGATGGGGGGAAAGAGAGAGATCGGTGGATCCGTGGGTGTGGGGGGGCGACTGTAAGATAATGGAATCTGGATGAACAAATCACGCATGAAAGGAAAAATATAGCCTGATAATTGGGGGGAAAAACGACAGGTGGTGGAAAAAAATAAAACAGAAAAAAGAAATCGAAAGCTAAGGTGGGGGGACGCAAGTGGAAAGTCACTGGTAGGCCGGAAAGCGTTGGCCTTTCGCAGGAATCACAAAAAAAAGGATATGGGTGGGTCAGAGAATAGAGACGTTAAAAAAAAAAACGTCAAGTCAACGGGAGAGAAAAAAAAACTGGGTGGTCTGAGTGGGGACAGAGGTGGGGGGGGGACGGGAAGGCAAAAGGGGAAAAAAAGGAAAAGGGGGTCAACGAAAGTAATAGAAACTACCCAACTGGAGATGGAACTGGGGGGGGTTCAGAAAAAGAAGAAAAGAGGAAAACGGTTAAAAACAAGGGGGCCCCACCGGGACGGTGTAAACCAAAAAGACAAAACAAGGGGCCAAAAAACGGGAGGGGGGGTGCCAGGGGGGGGGGGAGGGGCCGGTAGCCGTGGGTTCACTGGGAAACAAGAGGGGGGGGGATTGAAAATCACGGGGGGGGGAAAAAGAAAAAAATCAAACAGACTGACCGCGGACCGTGGACAGAGTGGGAAAAACGAGGGGACAAACCGGAAGGCTTTTAAGGAGGGAATTAAAATAAAGCCTATGAGTCAACTCCACTCACGAAGGCCCGGTGCTCGGGAACAAAAAATAATGTGGGTCCTAAGAGGCTTTCCGTGAAAAGGTAAAACACAACTAAACCATCACACAACCAACGGGGTAAAAAAAGGGAAAAGGGGGCCCACTTTGGGGGGGAGTCCGAACAAAAATCTTGAGGGTCTATTAACCAGCTGAAGGATGGGGGGGGGGGGGAACGGTTGGGTTTCCAAAACACTAAACTGCAAAGAAAAAGGGTTGCGAAAAAAGGGGGAATTTTTCCCAGGGACGTCCCCCTGTGGTTAGGGGAGAAAGGGGGAAACAACTGGATCAAGGTACCCCGAAAGAAAGTGCAATATCCGCCTGAAAATGAGAGAAGCCTGGGAGTTGATTGGAGAACCCAAACAAATAACGTCTGGAAAAGGAGGAAAAGGAACGGGAAAAGGGAAACAGGAGACTCCTCTAACAAACACTGTAAACACTGACAAACAGTGAGGTGGGGAAGACAGGCGGGGTTTTGTTTGTGGTAAAGGGGAATGTGGTGAGAGTTGACGACATTTGAAGTTGATTGGGAAAAAGGGGGAAGGTGACAACAAACCTCAAGGAAGAAAAAAAAATGTGGAAATGAATGTGGGTAAGGAACTGGGGGCAAACCAACCACCGCCGTGGGTGATGTTGAATGACCTTGATCATCCGCCAGGTTGAAAAAAAGGGAGGGTGAAAATAGAACGAAAGGCGGGTGTGCCCCAGTGGCGCCGTCAGTTGGGGTGAAATTATGGAAGGAAGGGTTGGTCAACTCTAAACGAACGCTTGTGAACTTTGGGAAAAAAGAGAGGGAAAACCAAGAACGGAATCCAAACCCATGGAAAAGGAAATTGTGAAAGTCCGTATTCTCGCTAAAACAAAAAAAAAAACAACAGAAAAAAAACGGGGGTGGGGGTAATCCGGGAGTTTATGAAAATTGGAAAGGGGACGTGAAAAGACGGAAAAGGGAATTTGGTAATGTGGAGGGGGAAAAGAAGGGGGGGAACTTTGATAAAAAAGTCCAATCAATTGGGGGGAAGTACACAGGGGGAAACAACAACCGACAACCGGGGCGTTTTGGAAAAAGCAACGGAAGGCACGGGACTTGAAATTAATTGGGGGCGGAGGGCGAAAGTTGGTGGAGGGGGGGGAAAAAGTAAAGGGATATAGAGCAGGATCAGGGTGGTTGGAAAAGGGGAATCCTTCAAGGGGAGAATTCGCCAAAAAAATAGAAAGAAAAAATCAACCACCAAACAGTATTCTTAAAAGGGCGGTGACAGGAGTGGGAGGGAAGCGGGGGAAAGTCGTCGAACAAAACGTGGTCAATAAAAAAACACAATGGAAACCTGGGGTGACAAGGAAAATTTTGGGGGAACGGGGAGGGGACACACAGGGAAAGGGGGTTTCTTCCAGACTATAAGATTACATGATATAATAACTGCAGGGGTGGGACAAACGTTATTGGGTTAAACGCATTTTTCAGTTGGGAAGGGGTTGGGCATAAGGCCAGGAGAAAAGGTGAGGCAGGAGCCAAAAAATAATCACCAACCTGAAAAGAAAAGGAAATTCCGGGTAACTGCCGGTATGTCCCCCTGTGGGGGAAGCAAAAAACAATATTTCCAAAGCAGAAAGGGGAAATTGAGGGAAAAAAAAAAAAAAAAGGGCTGAAAAAAGCAGGGAAGGAGGGGGGAACAATCATAGGCTTTGTCCCCAATCACAAATGGGGAATGGGGTGACAAGAAAAAATAGACAAAGACATGGAACGCCAAAAGCGTTAAACGAAGGAAAAAAAATAGGGGCCCAAGGAAACTTCGAAGTTGCCTCACTAGCACAAAGCCCAAAGGGGGGGGAAACGAAAAAAAGAAAAAAAAAAAATGAAAAGAAGTTGGTGGGACAGGGGGGCAACCCGATCGGCTCTGAAGAGGTTGGGGGGCGGCAACATACAGGTCAAAAGGGGGGACACAGGGAAACAAGCGATTAGGGGGTGGAAAAAAAAAGCCATCCGGAAGGGGGGACAAGAACTCGGGGGGGGGAAGCCCGTTTTGAAAAACATGGAGAAAGGGTCAGCTTAAAGGAAGGGAAGTGAGGAACCACAGTGGATCAGGGGAAGGGAAGGGGAGAAGTCTCCCGAAACAGGGCGTTAGAGGGGTGTGTCCCTACCTGGGTGTTCAGGGAAGCATGACAAAAACCCACAAAATGGAGGGAAAATGCGGAAAAACATAACTTTGACACTGAGGAAAGAGAGGGGGAGGACCTCTGCCGAGGGAAGCAGAAGAGTACAAACCAGGCGAAAAACTCCAAAAGGTAAAAAGGGTTTTTTTCAAGAAAAAAGTTAAAAATGGTGTTGATGAACAGTGGTAGGAGAAAAGATTGGAACGAAAACAAAAGGAAAGAAAATCCAGGATTTGTGGGTGAAATTGTGGCTCTATGTGGGTAAATTGCAAAGGGGAAGATCAAAAAAAGAAAAGTCAGGGGACCAGAGTAGCCCCTCAATACTTCCCAAACCAAGAAAAAAAGAACCTTCGCCAAGAAAAAAAAAGGAAAGTGAAATGGGTGAAATGAAAACGCCCGTCATTGTTACTGTGGGTAGGGGGAAACCAAGGGAGGGCTCTAAAATGGGGGTTAAAACGAGCATCAAACCCAAGGAACCAATTCCCGAGAATGCAGGTCGGTGATCAACCAACGCAGCGATGGCTGAGGAAGGAATGAACCCTGAAGGGGTGAAGGGGGGGCTGGAAGGTAAGGGGGACGGTAGTAGGGGGGGGGGGCAATGTTGGGAAATCGTAGGGAGCGGAAAACTACGGAAAACTAAGCAAAACGCACAGGACGGGCATGCGGAAAGAAACTCCTCAGTGGAGAAGAGGGAAACAAGGGAAGGGACATGGCGAAAAAAATGAAAAGGTACTATCCACCCCAGTCAAAATTGGCAAGCCGAAGACGGTCCATTGAAACCCAAAGAGATTTCAAGGTGGGAAAAGGGGCGGGGGAATCCTAACATCACTTGGGAAAGGAACCCGCGAGCAACAAAATAAGGAAAGCGGGGGGATTGAAAAAAACCAAAAAAAAGGGGGTTAAATGGGGTCACGTAGTTGATCGAGGAGATTGTGGAAAGAAAAAACCAAGACAAAGCAAAGGCCGACCACGTAAAATGTGAAGAGCCCAAAACGGAAAAAGGAGAGTTCCCTAAAACATCAACATAGGATATGCCAAAAAATGCGGGGAACAAGCACCAGGGGTAAATTCTGCAAAGACAGAAAAAAAGGAGGGGGGGGAAATCGTCGGGGAAACCGAACTTGCACTAACCTGAGGTTGGGGCAGGGGAGGCCAAACCCAAAAGGAGCCCCAAAGAAAGAACATTTTCGGCAAGCACCAGAAAAGCAATTTGGACCTGTGTGGGTGTTGTCTGATTAACGGGACGGGATGGGGGACAGGGGGTTGTGTACGGTGGGGGGGGGGGTGGGTGGAATGGAAAAAGCAAACCGGCCGACACGTAGTGAGCCATCGCAGGTGGAAGGGCAAAAAAAACAAGAAAGGGCCGAGGATTGAATCGAAAGATGACAAACGGGCAGGTAAAAGGGTCCTGCAATCACATCCCGGAGGTCGTAAAAACACGGGGCCTGACGGGTTGGGGGGAAATAGGGGAAGTGAACAAAAAAACAACCTTCAGAAAAAGGGAAAACAGGGGAAAAAAAGGCATACGAAGGACACCGAAAAAAGGTGGTTTGGCCCCATAAAAGATGTCGGTTAAAAAAAGAAGGTGGGGACCGGGGGGAAAAAAGATAGCGGGTAAATGAATCGGTAAAAAAAAAGAACAGGGGGGGGAGGGGAAAAGTGACATCGGTTGACCGCAATCAGGCTTTCACCAAAGGGACCAGCGGAAATCCACCGCAAGGTTTATAGAGGGAAAAAAGGTTGGGGGGGGGGAAGCAGGGGGGGGGGGGGGTACCTAAAAATCCAGAAGTCAGACCAAATTAAGGAGGACGCGAACGGAACGAACGTTTGAATGGTCGCATGAAACACAAACGGGTTTGCCCGGTAAAGGGAAGTTCCGTGTAAAGGGGGGGGGAAGGGTTCAAGTTAAAAAAAAACCTCTCAGGAACAAACTATATCCTGGGTCTGAGGGATTGGGATAGAAAAAAAAAGGTCATTTGTGTCCGAACTGAGGGGGAAAAAGATCAACTATCCAGAGGAGAAAAACATAAAAAAAACACGGATGGGGGGGGAAAAGGAAAGGAAAAAGGAGAGAGAATTTGATCAAGGGTGTGACGAAGCGCTGACTAATGTAATCCTTAAGTCCCATGCCGCAAGAAAAAAAAGGATATAGAAGGTAGTTAGGGGGGAGGCCGGGGGGGAAAAAACCTGAACCAGGCAAACAAGAAAGGGCTGGGAAAGCCTAGGTGGCTAGGAACAAAGGGGGGGGTCATCGGAAAAGAAGGGGACGGTCCGGGACGAGGAAACTTGAACTTATGTGGGGGGGGAGGCGGGGGAAGAGACCCAAGAAGACCTCAAACGGCTAGACTGGGGGAGGAGGGGGGGAAAAGTAAAAGCTTGGGAAGAAAACGGAACGGAAAGGAGGTCACCATTTGGAGTAAACATCCAAACGGGTGCAGAGGGGGGTCGAAAGATGAAGGGGTCCTGAACGTGGAAAAAAAAAAAAGGGGACCCAAACGGGAGGGGGTGACCGACATCTGAGGGTGGGAAACAATGGGGGACAAAAAAACGGAAAAACAGGGGGGTGGCGGGACACGTAACGTGGGGAACTTTAAAGGGGAGATGAACTTGGAGAAACACTGAATGGGGGGAACGAACAGCTCCAGCTATTCAAACCAGACGTTCAGACCACACAACAGGGAAAATCGGGAACGACGGGACCTGCGCGGGGCAAGGAGGGGAAAAAAAGATGACGCCTAAACAAGGTTAATGGGAAAAAAAAAAGAAAAAAAAAATAAGGCGTGGGAGGCTACAAAGACTTGGGGGGGTAGAGGCCGGAGGGGGGGGGAAACTTGAAAGGTTTGGGGTAACAGTTCAACCAAAAACGTAAAACCAAAGACTACTACAAACGTCCCATTCACGAAACCGGTGAAATCCACTCACCTTGAGGGGTCAAAGAGGGGAAGCCAGCCGAAATTGGAAAGGGGGGAAGGGGGTTTGACTCCAAAGGCACTGGGGCGAACGGAGGTTTTGCCAACCAAACACAGAAAAGGTAGGTGGGGAAAAACCGTTGAAAAACACTGCGCATGGGGAAAGGGACACTGGCCAATATCACAACGCTGCATTGAGAAGAAAAGCACTGACAGTTGCGGTGGGGCGCTCCAAACGAAGGGTCCGGCGCACGGACCTTGGGTACTGCAGTTAAAAAAAGTGAACCACCAACCGAGCAAAGTGCCGTCTCACTAGCCGGGGGCAAACATTCAGTCAAAAAAGGGTGGGGGGAGGGGGAAAAGAAGGACGCTGTGCAAGCTGTGTGGGGTTGCCTAAAACGGGGGAGGTTGGCGGAAAAGGGAGTGATGGACGGGGGTACATGGAACTCAAATCGGAACAGGAAAGTGGGGGGGGGGGGAATGGGAAAAAGTTGAGGACAGTTGCCACCAGACCCCGGGGGGTGGTTTTAGGTAAACCCTAGGGTTACAAGCAGTTCCTTCGGGGGAAAAAAAAAAAAGTAAAAACGAAAGGCTTTTGTGCAGCCAAGGAAATAAGGCCAGCCCACGTGTGTGAGGAAGTGGTAAGGATCCCAAAAAGGTTAAAAAACGCACAACCAGCAAAGAAAGAGGGTTCCAATTGAAACCAACCTAAGGTCCCGCTCAAACAGAAAATCCCTCACCCCAGTATAAAACCAATCCAAAAAGTGAAGGGGGAAATGTCCAGTGGAGGACAAGAAGTTCAGTTGGAATGTGTAAATACTTGGAGCGCAGGTTAAGGGGTGGGGGGGAGGATAAATGGAAAAGTTGACAGGGGCAAAATAATAGAAATGGTTGGTTCATACAAAACCAAAGTAACCCCGAAAACCGGGCCACGGGTTTCCAAAGGAAGGGGAAAAGAGAAGGAGCAGGGGATAGTATTAACTGGGGGGGCTGGGGGGAAAGTGGGGGGGAGTGTAGGTTGGGTTAGAGGGAAAGGGCGATGGAATAGGGCAGAGCAAGTTTTGGTGTTGGGGGGATAGGTCTCACCCTCCTTGGATCATAATCGAACCAAAAGAAGAAACACATCACACCCCACGTGACAGTATTCGTCACGGGGTCGTCAGAGGGGGTACGGATCGCAAAGATGTTTCAGAACCCAGGTAATCCGTGGGGGGGGGTAAAAAAGGTAAAAAAAATGGGGAGGGTTTCACGAAAAGCCCACTGGTTTGGGGGGACGGGGCACCAGCCGAATCGATAAGGCAAGAAGGAGTGACTAGACAGGGCACTTTTTATTGTTACCAGACAGCAGTTGGAGTAGGTTTGGGTGTAGTTGGGGGGGGCAGGCTGGAAAAAAAAAGGGTGATGCCAACAAAACCGACACGAAAAGAGTAGAAAGGAAAAATCAGACGTGTGGTCAACAATGGAAGGCACCAAGGTGTGCCGACAACACTAACAAACTTGGGAAACAAAAAAGGAAGAAAAAAGTGTCGCAAAACTGATACGGCTCCGGGTTACGGGGGGGGACAGGAAGGATATTTTCAATACACAAAGAAAAAATATTTGGCACGAAAGATCACCCCTGCCGCCGGAAAACCACCGCGCAAAAAGCCTTTCGACTCAAAGAGTATAAGGGGGGTCCCCAGTCCCAACGTTGGGGTTG
>Ga0179593_1319591_pt1 | contig 12457 bp, 14 predicted proteins | sample CZODoug2_1_08_16_FD_185931 | JGI IMG/M metagenome (GOLD analysis project Ga0179593, IMG submission 185931) | Vadose zone soil fungal communities from Angelo Coast Range Reserve, California, USA - CZODoug2_1_08_16fungal (PacBio error correction) | ecosystem: Environmental > Terrestrial > Soil >...
TCTGTCTTAAAAATCGTCAGGGCTCTTGTAGGGCATGGGGAATGGCCTTGATATCGGCCGGAAAGTTGAGGGGAAAAATCGTTCTTCTTACAATCGGAAAATTATCAGGGTTTCCATCAGGAACCTAACCAGCAGTCCGGCAAGCAAAACCGCCTTACCTCAATCAAAAGTGTTCTCATCCTAGCGGGAGCACAGGCTGAAGAAGGAAGGGAAGAAGAGTGAGAAATATAAGCGCTTTCGTGACTGGAAAAAATCATGGACGCCCGGTAAGCAATTCCAGATAAGACAATGCTCATTAAAAAAGAAAATAGGGGAAACTTCACCGGGAGAGGGGGGGGAAGACATCCTCCGCTGGCGGCATAGTCGGAGTTAATCGAGTGCAAGAAAACAAAACAGAGAATGAAAAAAAAAACCAACCAGACCTGGTCGTCAGCACCGCGTATTGGGAAAAATCGTATTTTGCGGCAACGGGAAACCAAAATTATCAACTCTTCTTAAGGGGGGGGGGGGGGGGGGGGGGGGGTTTCTTGGAACGGAAAAAAACAGCCGTCAAACATCAAGTGTGCGGCTGGGGGGTAATGCGGAAAAGCTAGGGGAGTTTGGGGGAGTCGTTGATCACGGAAAAGAGGCCGCGGAAGGAAGCATCCAGGGGAAGACGTCTCATAATCTGAAACATCAGGGCTAAGGAGAGGAGGGGCCCGGGACCCCAACAAAACCCGAACGTTGAAGGTAACAGAGGTCCAAACGGGAACCTTGTAATCATCATTCTCCCCCAAGGCCGCAGGCTTGGCTGGGATCCTTGGTCCTGTTCAAAGCAGGAGATCCCTGAGGTCCTTTCTCAGGGGGGGTGACGACACCGCCCTACTTGTCGTCAGCGCCGGGAGAGCCCTGCGAAAAACTGTGAAGTGATTGAGTGGTCTCGCAAACCCCTGGCGGCATCCAAGGAAAGGAAAATTGTGAAAAAAAAACACCTGGCTGTCTGTGACCCGAGGGGTCCGCTCTCTTAAGAGAGAGACAAACATCTCCGTGATGATGAAAAGTCAGGCGGAAAAACGGGGAGTAGGATGGGCCACATCGTTTCGCTGGGTTATAAAAGAGACGCCAAGTAAGAGGGCTTTCCTCTTTTCAACTTCTCCATTCTGGAGGGTCTTTGGACAAGAAAATCCTCGAGACTATAGAGAGGGGAGAGGGGTCTTCAATTACTGCTGTAGGGGTACAACGCGTCAAATAGACGGCTGCAGAGGGAAAAAAAAAAAAGAAGAAGCACCCGCTTAGCCGATCTGGGGTATCATCTAATGGAAGGAAATTGGCCTGCCAGCGAAGACCCTTGAGGTTTAAAAAAAAAAAGTTCTTTAAGAGAAGACCCGGGCGGGCGGGAAGGGAGCTCCGCACACAGTGGATTTCCCTTATAGGCAGGGGCCGGAGAAGCGTGCAAACGTCGGCGCCGGGAAAGACTCATAGTTCAATGAATGGCTGGCGGAACCGAAAGGGAAGGAAAGCACGCCGCCCTGACCATGCCGCAAAGGGGGAAGGGTGAGCTATACCCTAGAAACTGCTGCTTTTGCAAGCAAACTAAGGTGTCGAAGAGAAGGATACTATTCGTCGCCATCTAAAGCAGTGACTGTCAAGCGCTCATCCCGACCCAAAAGATGTCAAAAAGTACTGGCTATCCACCATGTCGCAGAGAGGAAGAGGATGGGGGGGAGCGGTAAACTCCGATCGAGAGGGGGGGAATGTCGGCCTCCAGCCCGTCACACATGCAGTATAAAAGCACCTGCTCATTTATTTGCCAGGGGGAAAAGAAAATCGTAGGAAAATAGCACGAGCTAAAGAGTGGGGGAGGCCCTGCGAAAGCTAGACAAAGAAAGTAGAGGCGCGTCATAGAGAAGCCGCCTGGCATTCCGCAAGGAAGCATTTTTCACAGCAATGAAAGGAGTCCTGGTCGGGAACAGGAAAACAAAAGGTCAATCTAGAAAAGAGGAGGAAACTAAGGGAGGGAGGAGGTTATAAGTTTCTACTCCGGGATGGCGAATACAGGAAGGGAAAAGCCAGTCCTCTCGAGTTGGGCCCATGTCATCGGGAAAGAACCCAGATGCCGATTCCATCACGGTGGAGGCTTCCTGGAAAAGACAAGATCAGCGGGTACATCCTGGGAAAAGGGCCGCGGTTCGAACATTTTCCAAATGTCAAAACCCGAGGGGGGACATATCCTGAACGGGAAAAGCTGGAGCAGGGGGGAAAGAAATCCCGTTCTTCTTGAGAGGCAAGAGGAAAGAGAGGGGAAAAGGGCTCTAAGGGGGGAAAGGAAAGCGACGCCACGAGAAACCGCCCGCGAGTAAACGGGATTATCACATGAAAAAATTCTCTGGAGGGAAGAGATCTATCGTCTTCGTCACAGAGTGGGGAATTTGATCAGGGGACGGAACGCGGATGGAGAGGAAAGGAAATAGTGAGGGGGACTAATGAAAAAGGGGGACGGGGCGGCCGCATCTAAGCGGGACTGTAAGGGGCAAAGACCAACGGAGGGTAAAAAAAGAATATATATTGAGGCCCTGGAAACAGTCGCGATATGCGGGCCACAGCGGGGGGGAGAAACCATTCATTAGAACCAGCCATCGCGAAGGGAGGATCAAAAGTCAGTCGTGAAGAAGGAAAAAAAGGAAAAATGAACGAGGTGCAAGAGATAGATCTCGGTCGATATAAATGAGAGACAAAGACCTCGTAATGAGCTTGCGTTGGGACTTAGAGGGTCCGTCGCTTCGGAGTATAGCAAGGTATCTTTGACGAATGCCAGAGCAAGAAGAAACGGTATTTAGGGAATGGGACTCCCGATGACCGGAGAGACGATCTGTGAAAAAGAAAAAGAAATTTAAAGGGGAGGGGGAAAAGGGAGGCAAGTGGACACAGGAAGGGACCAGGGAGTGTTCATTCTTTGGAACGAGATTCACCGTTATGAGGGAAGATGGGGGGATCAGAGGACCAGACCAGCCTGCAGCGGACTTCAAGTCAGACAAAAACAGAAGGGGGTAAGGCGCATCAAACCAGGAAAAGTCTTTTCAAACGATGGCATAGAGAATTGGGTTTTCATTGACAGGCGGCCCAGAAGAGATGAGGAAAAAATAACGAAGGAGGAAGACCGGCTAGAGCGAAAAAAAACAGAGATGCCGTCAGGGGGTAGAAAGGGAGCAGGAAAAGCCAAGAAGGCAATCGGGACTGATACTAGGAGGATGAACCGTCGCAAAAGATCAGGGGATGTTTTAATAATGAGGGGTGAGAGATGGAACATGGAGAAGAGCAGAAAGGGAAGATCGTCATGCTCCTGGAAGGGGGACGAAGATGCCGATCGGAGGACAGGGGGGAGGGTACAAGGACGCTTTTGATATAGTTTTGGGGGTCATTTATTAACGCGGCAAGAAACGGAGATGGCGCACATCAGGAGAAAAAAAGTCAGGAGGGAGAGGAGATGGTGAATAACACTGGCAACGATAAACGAAGGACAGCAGTGGGGGGGTTTCCTGGCAAAAATGGATCAGGGAGGAGACCTATGGTTGGTTTTGCAGGCCATGGCATGGAGACAAAATGGCAGGAAAAATCGAACGATTACGGAGTGCCGGGGAACGGAAAGATGAAAAAAATTAACAGGTTAAACTCAAAAGAAGAAAGTGCGGAACAAAAGTCGACCGTTTCAGGCTCTGAAGACCAGGAGGGGGGGGGTGAAAAAATCACGGGGAGCGCCTGGAAGTGCAAACGCCCAGTGAAGCTGGGGGAAAAGAACTGCTTTTGGGGGGTTTTTCCTCTAACACGGCGAGGGGAAGGGAATAAGAGAAAACAGAGGCCTCATTAAGGAAGACAACCAAAGCCCAAATAGAGAAAAAAAAACCAAAACAAAAAAAAAAAAACAAAACCCCAACAAAACCCCACCCCACACCCCCCAAAAACCCCAACCCACTCTGGGAGTTAATCGGCCAGGAAAAGTGAAGTCCAAGAAAGTGAAAAGAAAAGTCATAGTAAGGGAGAGAACGCCGGTGCATAAAAACCAACTTTGTACCATAGGAGAGATAAAGCGAAAAAGACGGTCTCATCACGGAGATGGGTTGAGAGATATCTGTCAGCACGGAAAGCCCCGGGGAAAGGGACAACAGGTTGGGGGTACAGGGGGGAAGGGGATGGAAAACGAAGAAATAAAACGAGGAAAAAAATGACTTATTACAGTCTGGCGGTCCTTAACCAACGGACAGACCCAGTAGCGAGAAGAATCCTGACTAGATCCAAAAGGGCAGGAGGGGAAGGAATTGGACGAGAAAGTTAATTGGCAATAAGTTCAAACAGTGTCAAGAACGCCTCAACGGCGACGGAGCATTTTTACGCAATATATATTGTGATGATCGCGAGGGGGCAAAGGAGAGGAAACGTCGAGGATAACAGGCGAAAAAAACCCGAAAGACTGAAAAGTGGACGGAAGTTATTAACGGCGAAATGATGTTGACGCTGTTGATGGAGGACACCTACATCATCAATCTGTGAGAATGAAAAAAAGTGAAAAGGAAAAGAAAAGGGGGCAGGGGATGCAGGAGATGGTTAGGGGGGTGTAGGTGCGATCGGGGGGGGGGGTTAGGGGGATAAAGACAGCCTATCCTGGAAGCCAGAATCTGATCAGGAGAAAAGGCAGGAATAGCCATGGTTGGTGTCTTACCTTTCTTCCGATTGAGGGCGCTCAACAGGGAGGAATATAAGTAGGGGGCTGGGAAAGGGACGAAAGCGGAGGATACTGAGCCCAGTACGGCAGGGAGCCGGCGCAAGAAGGCGGAAACCACTTTCCTTCGGAGGACCGGCCGGTGGGAGCGACTTGACAGGACTGCAAAAGGTAAGGAAAGGGAAAAAGGACGACTAACCAAAGAAAAACTACCAGACAGCGATGGAATTCCATCCCAGACAGAAATAGACAACTTGATGCCGTGAGAAAGCTCAACACAAACGGTAGGAGGGGATTGCTGTCTCACCTGCAGCTAAGGCTAGGGAGGGAGGGGTGGTTTACCAGGTGCCTGGAAAGGTCAGGTGGGAGGAAAGGCATTGCATCGGAGTCCACAGTGGGTATCTGTCCTGAAAAAAAGGAAAACTTCATAGACAGAAAAAAAACCCGTAAGCAGCCTGGAGCCACCCCACACCCGGTGGCCCGCACCTCGAGGGGGTTTCTGCCTCTTCCGAGTACATGAAATAGAGGCAAGTTCGGGCCTTGCACCAGATATAAGCAAAAAGATAAGCTGCCGCGGCAAGCAAGAGGAGAAAGAAAAACAGGATATTTCCTTCCTGGGAAGTGGGAGAAGACGCCTGATGGATGAACAGTAGAACTTCTGAATAGTCCGGCAGAAAAAAAACCGAAGGAAATGAAAACATACACGAAACCATAAAAGTTCGTCAGCAAAGCTGGGAGAGATTGGACGGCAAGTTCACCCGCCGACATAGCACGACGATGTCGGTGGAACTGATCAAAAAAAGTCAAAAAAAAATTTTGGAGAATTGAAAGAAGGGCACGGAAAAGCGGAGAGGGGCAGGGGGTACAGCCTTGGGACATCTAAAGAGAACGCGCAAGCCGCCGGGAAGAAGGAGGGGGAGGAAATCATAAATCGAGAGCGCCAAAGATAGAAGTCGACGGGGAGGCGGCCGTGAAATGAAAGTTTGTATGAAAGGGGACAAATGACTCAGGGGGGAATCGAGTTACTGGGGAAAAACGCTGCCACTCTTTGAGGTATTCCTTTTCCTGGCGGCAGAGATACAGGAGGGAGTTCAAAACGTTGTTCGTCACTAATGGGAAGCAAAAAAAAATGGGGACTCCCATGTTTGCAGTTATTGAGGAAAGACCAAAAAACTTGCGGCATCATTCCCGTACAAAGGGGAAAAACGCAAAGCTGGGGAAAAAGGTTGCCCTGTCTTTGCGGAGATATGAAAATATCTAAAACAAGCAGCCGGGAAAATGTCAGCTGGATAGCGAAATGAAAAAAAAAGAGGGTTCGGGGGGGGGACTGGGTTATATGAAGGGGGGATCAAGACCAAAAGGAGAGCCGTTGATCAGTCTTTCACGGGATAATGAAAAGGTACTGGAACTGGCGCGAGACCTATATATAGTGAAAGGGTAGGGGGTTCTTGATGACTGGGAGGAAAACTACTACGCCAAAAGAAAAAAAGAGCGCGGCAAAAAAAAGAAGGGATCGGAAACCTCTTTCGCGATCATGGGGGTGTAGGAAAAATCAGTAAAAAGAACAGGCGCAGAACCGTGGGGGAAAAAATCCTGGGTTCTTGAAATCCACTGAGGGCGACCGACACTAAAGGGTCCCTGATTCCTGGGAGGAGAAGAGGGGGGGGGGAATCAGGCTTAGAACTGGTAATCGGCATCTTTGAAAAACGCATTTCTGGGCTTGCCGATAAGGAGGGGAAAAGAAGGTCCGCCTCGATCAAAAAATGGGAGTGATCGTAGAAGAGGGGGGCCCTTCAGAAAATTACGATCATAGAGGAAGAGCAGAGGAGGATCGATTGTCTTGAAAAACAGAATTTAGGGACTATCAAATGACCACAAAAGTAGAGAAAACGTCCTGTAGAAACCAGTTCTAGAAGAAGATATATGTTGTTGGTTACCGTACAGGCACAGGAAGATAGACATCATTATATTGTCAGCCCCCCATTTCCGCAAAAGACCGAGAAAAGAAAAAAGAGAAAGAAAGGTGCGCGGACTTCATCGAACATCGATTCATCGAAAGGGAAGAAGGGGGAATATGGCAAACTACCAAGCTAACGCATAGAGTTTTCAAAGAGCAAAGAGGATCCTACGCCTTAGAGGAAGGGGAAGAGGAATAGAAAATGTGTCAAGACGGTAATTGAACAACAATATGCTCGGGGTAGGGGGAACCTCCGGACCGTCCCCACCCTTATTATAGGGGAAAAGGGCCTTGTGACGTGTCTGTCAACTGGAGTAAAAAGAAAAGAAAAATGGTGGCCATAACGTAACCAGAATGCCGGAGGAAAAATAAACTGTGACAAAACTAAAATCCCGAGGGATCCTCCATCTCGCCAATTAGCCGGAGGACAAAATTTCCAGCTCCCACAAGGAAAGGAAGAGAGGCCGGGAATCGGGGGAGCAACCCCGTGATAAGGGCCATCGGCACGCGAATTGAGATAAGAAGAGAACTGGCCCCTATATACTCTCCAGCGCCTTAGAGGAAGATAACATGTGAAGTCAGACATCAAAGAAGATCTGAGGGAAAAAAAAAGAAAAGGGGGGGGAGGGGTCGACGGCCGGTGGATGACCGGAATAAGGGTCTGGGGGGCTCTTAATGAAGGGGGAGGAAGGATTAAGCAAGACTGTTGTCATAAAAAGATCTCGCAAAAAAAAAACTTATAGTTAAATAGGATGATGGAATGAAGAGGCGGAATGAGGCGAACTCCAAGAATTCAAAGAAAAAGAAGGTCGTCCATGCCTGGAAAACTACAAAATTAAAAGATCGTAGGGAAAAGATAGGATCTTCGAGTAGATCTTTAATAGACAAAGGGGAGATAAGAAGTTCGCGATTTCTTGGTTGGGAAGAATCAGGAAGGGGAGGGAAGGGAAGAAATGTCGCGATGCGGAAGTATCAAATGAAAGAAGAACTTGAGGGGGGAATTTCATACGTGCCCTCTATAGGGAAAAAGAGGGGGTCAATCCTGTAAATGTTATGACGCGGAAGAGGACGAAAAGAAAGATTAGAATTTATTTAAAAAATTCGAAGAGAGGAACCGTTATTTGGGAGCATGAAGGGGAATCTGGCATTGAAAAAAGAAGTTCAAGGAGGATGGCATGGGCAGTATTTCTGCGAAAAAGAAAAGGGAAAGTAGGCAATATAATAATAGTCAGACGGGAGGGGAAAAGACTCGATAGGGCCTAAAGGCGAAAAAGGAGTTCATTGGAAGGGCGGAATGGCGCGAAAAAAGGGGGAAAAATACGAGATTAACAGATGCGTACGGAGGGGGTGAAGGAAAATTCCCATATCTTATAAGGTGCTATGAGGGAATGGATTGGTCCATCAGCAAATAAAAAAGAGAAGAGGGGGGGACAGGGGTTGGAAAGAGGGTCGAAAAATCCTTGGACGTAAGATATTGCCGGGAAAAGAAAGAGGGAAAAGAGCGACTGGTTTAGGGACCAAAGAGTTTTGAGATCGGTTTGGGGGTACAGCGGAGAGAGGAAGGAAAAAGCGGAAGATGGCAAGAAAATAGAGAACTAAGAGGGGGAGAGGCAAAGAAAGCATTACAGGTATGAGAGAGGACAAAAAAATGGTTGCTGCCGTTAGAGGGGCGGAGAAATTCGTGGGTGAAAAAAGTATCGGGAAGAAAAAGGAAGAAAGAAAGCCGATTTCCCGACACGCCTATGAAAGATCAGTCTCCAAAGAGGAGAAGGAGAATCCAATTATTGGGAGGTGCTTCACTGAAGAGACAGGGAGCACCTATTCGTGGCAAAGCAATGGGAGGAAAGGGGGAAAAGATCAGGAAGAAAACCCAATACGGCGGAAGGGTGGTCCGAAGTTGGCCGGGCGAGAAGAGGGAAGGGGGGAAATTAGAAAAACCGAGAAGAGGAAGGAAACAACGAAATGCCCAATCTAGAAGAGGTAAAGAGGGGGGAAGTTATCTCAAGTACGAAAGCAGAGAATTGAAAAGAAATTATATGGTAGAAAGAGAGAAGAGAGTGAATTAACCCCTAAAATAGGTGGGTAAAAGAGAGGGAGAAAAGGAAAGAAAGGTAATCACTGAAAGGGGGAGAGAAATATATGTTAATATCGAAAAGCCCTTTTGACAAGGACCCTTTGAAAAGGGGGAAACTTTGTACGTGATCGGAAAGGGGTTGCTAAAGACGAATAAAAGACTAGGGAAAACACATCTGATATCACGCACGGGGAGCTTATTACCAGTATGCTGGGGCGAACCAAAATGGGGAGGAAGCAGGGATAGAAGGAAAAAGTAACATTCATACACGCAGGCAAGAGGGGGGAAAATGGGAGGATTACAAGCAAGTTTTGGCATATCAACCTCAGTAGAAATGGAATTTCACGAAGCCTCCAAAAAAGCTGGTTGGAAGAATAGAGGGGAGGAAGAGGAGATGTCAACCCTTCGTCGAGATGGCTGGATAAAAAGGCGAAAAAGCCCCTCGATTTATGGGAAGTAAAGATTAAAGACAAAAGAGTACTCTTGCGGATCATGGCCCACGGGGGGAAAGAAAAGAGGAACGTTTGCGGGACAGTCCGTCCCGGAGAAAGGAAAAAGAGGTGCTGGCGAACAGGGATATGGTTGAAAGGCGAATTGTGAAGGGGCCTTGTTGTTTAGCAATGGGGACAGGGACAGAGGGAAAGAAGGACGCCAGCGGAAGGATGCTGATCACTTCGAAAGGAAAGACGAAAACAAAGGTGAGGTACTGATCATAGGAGGGAAGTGGTCAAGTGACCTGGGCGTTATGCTGGGACAGGGGGGAACGAAGCGGCTATCTGGCTCAGATGTAAACGTAGAAGGGAATGAACGCTAGGGCGGAGAAACACGTTCCATCGAGGAAAGGGGGGAGGGTGGGAGCTCCAGGGCCGAGGGCTGGTTAAGGAAGAGGGAAAAAATGATCGACGACAGGAAGGAAGAAAAAACTACATTCACGGCCGCGAGCGTCAAACCATAAATGAAACAGGAGGTCGGGGGAGCGATCAAAAAAACGGAAGGGATGGGAAAATGATATAGAAAGGAAAGAAGGATCTATCCTTGCTTGTATGGAAGGAAGCGCGGCAGTTTCAGTTGTTTGGAAATTTCTCTTAAATAGGGAGTAGGGCTTATATTTTTCCATCTTCTTACCAGAGGAAGGAAAGAGAGACCAAATCCTGCGCCTACCTTGGGCCCGCAAGAGAGGAGAGGGACAGAGAAAGGCTTACCTGGACTCTGAGCCAATAGCCTAGGTTACGGGGAAAGGGACAACGAAAAGATCTGAGCCAAGAGGGAAAGATACAGGGCCATCGGAACCAGCTGCTCAAAATAGACCGGAGGTCTATTTCCTGAAGGAAAGGCATCCTCCGCTAATGGAAGAAAAGGCTGAAGATCACATTTCCCTAAAAAAAACCAATGCAATTGGAAAAAACAGAAAAATCAAAATAAGTAAAACGCCCTTTTCGGCTCGGGGGGGGAGGAAGGGGGAAAACAGCAACATGATAAGACGTCGGGGGGGAACTGGGAAGCAAACTAAAAATCATTTTGGCCTTTAATATACAGTGAAACCGAAAAGCTCGAGGGGCTTTGTTGAAGACGGGAGCAGGGCCATCGTAAAGAGGGGGGAAGGGAAAAAAAGTTGCCATAGTCATAAAAAAACCTAGGCTTAAATCGGACTCCGTCTACGGAGGATGAGGAGGGTGAATAGGTGAACTATGCCAAAATTGCTCTGGGAAAAAAAGAGAGGGAACCCTCCTGCAGCTGAGAATTTTCGTCCTGGGGAAGGGTAGCAGGAGATACGGCTTTCAGCTGTTTGCGGGGATGAATAAGGGGGGGAGGGAGGAAGTAGAAGTAAAGAGGTGAGGAGACAGGATGAGGGGAAAAGAGAAGCGGACAATGCGGGAAATGGACAGATGAACTGTAAAGATGTGGTAGAGTTGTGGGGGGGAGCAAAAGGAGGGGCGAGATTGGAGGGGGGGGAGTAGAAGAGGAGTGGATTGAAAGGCACGGTAATAAATAGGGGGAGGGGGGGGATAAAAGAAACCAAACCACCAAAACACCCCACAAACCAAAAGAAAACCAAACGCACAACCGGGGGAAAACCCAAGAACAAAAAACACAAAAAAAAAGAAACAGAAAAAGAAAAAAAAAACAAAAAAGAAAAAAGAAAAGAAAAAAAAAACCAAAAAGAAGGAAGAAAAAAACAAAACACACGCCGGGAGGGAAAGACTGCCTGGTGATCCCTCTTTGCCTCCTTCTTCGTCCTCGCAACCCTGCGGAAATCCACTTCCCGTACAATTTTTCCCCTAACTGGACGGAAAGTGGCCCCGCAGTCGATCTTAATCCTCTAAAAAAAGAGGAATGGAGACCGAAGTCAGCTGGAAAGATCGGAGGGAAAAGGTTCTGCTGGGGTTCTAGAAAGTCGAGGAGCGCTATCCCTTCGGATGCCTTACTAAGTCTGGGGGGTCACGTTCTCCATGCGTACTTTTCCGTTAAAAGAATCTCAACTCGAGAATATAGGGGGAAGGGGTAGGTGGTTCGGCAGAACTGATCGTTTCATACTACGACAATACGAGGCAAGAATCCGCGGCAAAAAAGCATTACGTCTCACAACTATTAAACCGATCTTGGAAATCATCGAAGACTGATAACTGGTCAGGAAAGCCAGACACTTGAGTTTGGCCAACGGAATAAGTTGGTCTTTCAGAGAAACCCGTCGCGAAAAAATACAGGGGATCAAAAATCTCCTGCCTTACCCGTTTTAAATAGGAAGGCGCCGGAGGACTCTCTGTCAGGGGCTGTCTGGCTGCCGGGAAAGGGAAGCCCCACCCGGTCTCCGCCCTAGCCATGCAGCAACCATGGACGGATCACCTCGTTGCCCTCTGACCTCTTAAAACAACCTCACATATCGCATGCTCATCTATGTCGTCGACCAAAAAAGCCGTGTGAACAAGAGAACCTTTCCCACCGTAAACGCGTAATGGCCGAATCCACCTGTCGGATCGATAGGTGGGGACCTACGTACAGGCCCTCGATCTGCCTCAGGAGATGTTCATGACAAAAAAAAAGTCCAGCAATTCACAGCCTTCTTAATAAAAAGAATTGGCGCCGGCTCATCATCCATAGTAAGACAGCAACTAGCACTAAAGGATATGGGCCTGCGAAAAGGCTGCTAAATAAAATATAGGGGGGTTCCCTAATCGCAGCTAGCGAGAAGACTGTCATTAATCGCCCTTCTCGGCTGGTTTCAAAAGGAAAAGATTTCCGAAATTAGGAAAAAAATTAATCTCTGCCATGAGGTCTGGGGGAAAACGCCGGCTGACGCTTATTATATTTCCCCCTTGGAAAAAAAATGTCATTATAAAGAAGCCGGTCCATGAAGTCCGCAGGGCTGGTGGAATTTCAAATAAAAAAACCGATTAAACAATCACGGCTCCTAGAACCTGAATCCAGAGGTCATACAGGCCATCGGGAGCAAAGGAACGCTAGTCAAATTGCAGTTATCACCCCGGGACATAGTCCTCAAGAAAGGGACTCCAGTCTATTGCGCGGCATCGATAGTCTAATGCAAAAAAGAAAGAAAGAAAGGAAAACGGACAGAACTGCCCTCAACGGAAAAAAACTAACAAGGTGGATATCATAACACTTATGACGAGATCGAGGAACGTCACAAAGAAGATCGTGGAATTTGTCGCCAAAACGACCGGAATATATGGATGGGGCAATTAGGTAACGCTGACGGAAGGACTCGCAACTGAAA
>Ga0179593_1406867_pt1 | contig 12457 bp, 12 predicted proteins | sample CZODoug2_1_08_16_FD_185931 | JGI IMG/M metagenome (GOLD analysis project Ga0179593, IMG submission 185931) | Vadose zone soil fungal communities from Angelo Coast Range Reserve, California, USA - CZODoug2_1_08_16fungal (PacBio error correction) | ecosystem: Environmental > Terrestrial > Soil >...
GGTCAGGGCGGGCGCCGAGGTCAATAATAAAAAAGAATTGGGGCTTTACCCTTTTGCCTAATTGGACGCGGAAATGTTCGCAGCAATGTAAGACACTTACGGTTTTTTGTCAGTACGGGGGCAAAATGGAAGGGCGAAATGAAAGGAGAAGGACGGCCCGTAAGGGGGGGCAACGCAGGTCCTCGACGAAGAAATAGTAAAACAAGAACAAGATAACGCAGGGAATGCCGGGAGAAAAAAAGGCACAGGGAGCGGCCCCCCGAATCCATCCGGTTGGGTCCTGCAAAAAGACCTGGGGTATCCCTTATGAACGGTTGAGGGCAGAGCACCGAAGAGGAGAGCAAGTGTTCACGAGCACAGTGATGGGACCCAAATCGAGCCAAAAGTTTAATATGTAGAACAAGGAAACCAAAAGCTTTCAGGTGAAACCTCTTGTTTCACAAACCGGGCATTCTTGCCCAGTGAATGCAACTCGCAAGGATCAAAATAAAGAGCCAAGATGACGTGAGCGAAGTGGGGAGGACAGACATGTGGAGGCACACAATCCCCGGGGACAACCAGCGATGACCGCAAAACCCGGATAGGAGAGTTTTCAACCCCAGCAAAAACAAAGGGGGCCGCTCCGCGAGGTGAGTCCGTATCGGCGCAGCCGAAGGTAGAAAGTCGGCTTGGTGGAGGAGTTCAAAGAGAAGATCACGGCGTGCACGACGAGGGAATGGGTATTGGGATTATATGAACAAGGAAAAAATTCACCCTGCCAAACCGCCCGAGAGACAACTCAGTGCTGGCTGAGTCGCCTATGGAATGGGGAGAACTGGGGGGGGCCCGACCATTCCTTAACGCAAGGTAAGAATGACCACTATATTCGGGGGAGCATAGGAGGGAGAAGAAATGGTTGAGGGAGAACCGGAGATAAGAAGGGGGGATAATGAATGCCATTTCGAGGAGCGAAAGCAAAAAAAAAACGCAAGGGCCCTCAAACTCTTCAGGACAATCGGAGATTTGGGGGGCAAGAAGGTTTGCGACACTTCTTTCGCAGTCAAACAAAGGACAAGGGCCCTAAGTCAGGGACGAAAGGAGAGAGAGTCAAACTCCCTCAAAGAGCCCTGCAAGAAAAAAAGTGACTGTCCTAGGGGGACGATCGAAAAAAGGAAACTCAGAGGGATAGGGCTCTAAGATCACCACCTGGGAAGGGGAGGAGAAATTTGGGCTCAAGGAATAAAACATTTGATAGGTGGGAGAAAGAGAGGTGACGAAGGAGTCGGGTCAAAAGTTCTCAACGGGGCAAAAAAATCCACCGGTGTGAAACGATAGCGTGGGAATGTTCGGACATCTTACTAGGCGAGAATGACCGCGGGAGGTTTCCGACTAATCTAAGATAGCGGGCGAAGAGGGAACGGGAGAAATGGAACGGATAACCTGGGAAGGAAACACAAAATAACGTGGCTTAATCCCACTAACTTGGATGGCCGAAATAGCGTTAAGCGGCCCGAAGCTACGATGGGGTCATAACATTGAGGCCCGGCGGAATGGGAAAAGGGCTTGAAGAGGACAAGTACAGTCTGATGGAGGCGTGAGCCTGGCGCACCGTAATGCGAGAGAGGCAGGAAAACCAGAAGCATTGTTCGATGATACCTCGAATTTGGATGATGGGCAGAGTAAACATGATTGCGGACTAACACAGAAAAAATCGAGGTTCGGGTACGTATCCTACGCATTCGACGGGGTGTTATTTCCTCGAAATTGTAATGGCCGAGGCCACTAGGACATAGACGGGGACATCACCCCGGCGTAAGAAGATACAAAAACAAAGGGTGGGGAACGGGGGTATTGGGGGGGCCCTTAGCTACGACTTGAAAAAAAAATAAGAAAGGAGCTTTCGTGATGAAGAAAAAAAGGAGGGATAGACGGAAAATCTCGTCTTTCCCTCAAGCCTGTAGGGGGGGGCGCCGCAATAATGCCTAGGCGAACCATCATCAAAAAAAGAGAGGATAATATCGAGAAGGGGGGCAAGATCGACGGGTCTGGAAGGGGGTCTAAAAGCGGTCCGGAGATCCAGCAGCACAGAAAGGGTGAGGAGGAAGTAGACGACTACTTCGCGGCCGGGGTGGTCCAAGATGGTTGCAAAACTGCAAGGGATGCGCGTCCGGGGCGATATGGGGGGGAAAATCAAGTCGGGTGTCACTTCAAGGGGTCAGACTGCGTAGAAGCTTCGCTGAAAGATGAGACGCGTCTCCGCAGATGAGCTCGAATGAGGTCTTCGTATTCCTCGTTGAGTGAGAGACTATTAAGGTATTTCGGCGGGGTAGATCGTTTTACCAGAGGGTCTGCGTTCAAAGGTGTGCAACACGGGAAAAGAACAGCGGCACTAACACCGACTCACATGGTGGAGGAGAGGATCTCAAGGGGAAGAGGAAATCAAGTGGGGCAAGGAGATAATAGAAAACCTTCGGGACCGGGGGGGGGGCGAGAGAAGACCGAAAGGTATCCCAGTTGAGAAGGAGACGGAGGAAAGGACTACGAATCGGATTGCAACCATACTCCCTCGCACTGGAAATGTTTGTAGTCGGCCTAAAGGGGGTTCGGCAAGGAGAAAAACCACCTAATCTTCAAGAGTCTGAGGGCCGCTTGCTTGGGGGAGGGGGATTCTGATCAGTAAACACCGAAGGGTTAGTACATGAGAAGGTATACGGCTAAAAATGATAACTGGGTCAAGCATAATGGGCGTGGCAATCGACGGGAAACCAGTTCGTCACACATTTCCGACGATATCAGCATGGGCATTCGGACGTGGGTCTCATGGAGTGGGTGAGGGGGCGGCGGGAGATGAGGAACACTATCTAAAGCCAAGACCAGACATCTCGTGGCAATACCTGGGGGGAAAGATTCCGGCTGTCGGAGAAAAGAGGAGACAGGCCTCGCTCGGAAGTACGAGGCGATCGGGGGGGCGGTGCTGGAGGGTGTTAAATGTTTATCCTTGAAGGGGCGGTTCAGAAGGTGCTTCCCATAAGGGGGTGCCGCACAAAAGAGTTATGAAAAGGCGCGAAGTAGTGGGGGATCGCGACGTTGGAATCTCTGGAGACGAACTGGGGGCGAGGGGCACAAGGTTGGTGAAAAATAAGGTAAAGCAAAAAGGAGTTTTAAACTAGAATTAAACTTAGGAAGGAAGCATTGTGGAAACCTGGTGCTCGTGGAAAAAGGGGAAGGAATTATGGGAGGAGCTGGAAGAAAAAAGGGACAGGTAATGGATCCGATCTTAGGTGCAGCGGAACCAACGGGGGGGATTCCTCGGATGAAGGAGTGATGCCAAAATCGGGACATGAGAGGCGGAAAGTATTGTGCCATGGGAGGGCGCCGGCATTTTCGCAAGGGGACGGTGCGCCGAATTTCTCAATGAGGAACAGTAAAACTCAGTGCCGCAAGACAAGGGGGCAGTCGGGTATGGGGAGAAAGAGAAAAACCTCGAAGATAAACGGTACACAGTCATGACTAAGATGATGGCCCGAGCGACCGACTAAAATTTAACAAAGCTACCGATGAAACGCAAAAGAATCCATCCCTTCTCAAATCTGAGTGGGTCTGTGCTAGAAGACGACTGGAAGTTTACCGACGCACTTAAGGGGGAAGGGGTTAGGAAAAAAATCTGAAAAAGCGTGATTCCTCAATCAATGTTATTCCGACAAAGGGCGAGGAGCGCATCGGATCGAGCACGGCAAAAAGAAATGAAGAAAGAAAAAGGTCGGATAGGGGAAAAAAGGGGGGAAAACGATGGTGGAAGTAATCTTTTGATTAGGAGGGGGGTGAAAGAGGGAAGGGACGCTTGCTCGGCCTGTCGATCTTCCCCTCAAAACGGTCGGAATTTTGGGGGAAAAAACCTTGGTGCAAAAAACAACTTGGTGGGGCATGCCAGTAGAGTGGACAGTTGACCGTGGAGGACTTGACACGGTGGGAAGCCCTCCAATGAGTAGTTCAAAGAATCATTATGTCACCACCCAATAAAGAATCACAACCAGCGCACGTCAGTCCTGAGGGTGGATCAGAAGCAAAAAAACATATGAGGAAACCCTCCCAAGGGACAAAAAAAAAGGGGGAGGGAAGGTGGGGGGTTTCATAATGAGTTGCTTCTAAGGAAAATAATCACCTTTCTTGTCTCAAGGAAAGGAATTCCACTCGGCCATCTAGAAAAAGGCACTAACACACGGGGGGAGGGGGACACCGGTTGGGGGACCCAATAAATTCAGTCATAGCCAAACATCGGAAAAGCGCTTTCCACTGAAAAACTAAGAGGCGGCAAATGCACGATCACAAAAATCTCTGAAATTCCTTCGAAAACACACAGGACAGAGGACGTGCTATTCTGAAACCTACAGAGAAATCGGCTCAAGGGGGTTATGAATAAATTGGTAATAAAAAAAAATCGTCAATCCACAACTATTTTCAGAGTGGCGTCATAACCGGGCTAGGGTAAGTACAAATACTTGAGCTCGATTCCTCACGTACGCCAAAGAATTGGGAGAGGTCGTACTTCAAGGCGGCCAGGGAGCTGAAGAGGGTGCTTCATTAGGGGGGGAGGACTCCATTTTCGTGAAATTCTCGTCGGCCAGCGAGTCGGGGATGGAAAAGGTTTTTACTTCGAGGAAAAGGTTACGTATCGGAAGGTACTCCGGACCATGTTTGGGTCCTTCCGAGCAAGGGGGGAAGGGCGGGCTACTATGCTACATTAAGGACGAACGGGTAAATTTGGGAAGGCCAAATGAAGGAGGACCGAAGGTCCAAGAGAACCCCGCCGACCTGAAGCATGGACCGGGGAAAGAAAGGGGGAAGGCAGCCAGAGGAAAGGGGGTTTGGTGGGCTGATTCAAAGCGGGGTAGTAATTAACGGGAAAGGGACAACGTTGAATTCCAACGGCACCATAATTCCTACATTTGTTCAGCAACAGGGGGGCCCAAAGAAAAGTCACTGCCAAATATTTTAATTTATCTGACCAATCGGTTGGGGAGGAGGGGGAGAGGGTTTCACAAACACGAATATTCGGAAAAAGGAGGATGAGATTCGCACCGCAATCGTTCGAGAGAAAAGGGAAAGTTCGCGCAATTGTGCGCCAGAAACCGAGCTGGAAATAGACACAAGAAGGAAAAAACACCGGAAGGATAGTCAGCATTTCTTTGCAAAAAACCCAAAAACGAACAAAAACACACAGAAAGGGGATCAGATGGGCGTACCCTTTGCGCTGACATGGGGGAAAGGAAGCTTGGGGCTCAGGTTAAAAAAAGGGAAAGATTAGAACTTACTTGCCTCGAGGAGGTAGGGTTCGGGGATAGAGAATCCGGCACAATCCCTCCGCCAGATCCAAACACTTATGGAGAAATCCGAGAGGCAAAATTCTGAAGGAGGGAAGAACTGGGTTGGACCCCAGAAGAAAAGAAGGCCGGGTTAAAACTCTATATTCTTTGCCAAGAGGGGAGGAAATAACAAGGATGGGGGGAGCCCGTATAAGGGTCGGGTGTGAAAGGGGGAAGGGAGGAGGGGAGATAGCCTACAATCAAAGCACAAGCAACGGTCAAAAGGAAAAAAAGCTTCATTGGGGAAATCGTAACGAGTGGGGGGTGGCAGGTCTTTAGCGATAAAAAAAGGAGCTGGACAAGTGGGGGCGAAGTTCGCTGTCCCTGAAGGAGAGGAGCGGGGAAGCTCCAGACAGAATCCTGACCAAGAGGGTAGACTTTCAAGCGGGAGGATCGCAAACCCGGCAAGAGAGATGTCTCGTTCGAAACACCTTGCTTGGAGCTGAACTTGGGAGCTCAGGCCTCCCAAAGGGAATCGTGGGGGGATTTACTAATGAAACTAAAAAAAAAAAAAAAAAACAAAGGGGAAATATAAGCACAGCATTGAACCATCGTGGGCTTGAGACAAAATATCTGAAGCGGGCTGAGAATAGGAAAAAAAGGAAGAGGGCCGAAGAATTCGCATATCACGTTGGAGTATCTGAAAAAGGGACCAGAAGCTTTTCAACCTACAGAGGGAGAACCTTTAGCGAAACAGAGAACGAGGTGGATTAACCCGAGAAGACAAAAAAGGCACCTCTATCCCGCATGCATCACGGGGGGAAAGACCCCTGTCGGAAAGGAAGGGATTGACGGCCAAGTCCTGATAGGGACTCAGCTAGAGCGGGAAATGAAAAACCGCGAAAAAATGGACCGAGGGAGGCGTAGGGGATCACTCGTGTGAAGGGGCTAATCGTAGGATGGCGGGAGAACACACCCCTCATCGATTGTCCAGCTTGGTCACAAAGAAAACCAGGGTTGGTGGAAGTGAAGAGAAAGGTATTTAGCTAGGGTCAGACGTAGTATTCGAGAAGTGGCAAAGACAAAACAGATAGAAAAAAAACAAAAAGGTGAGTATGGAGTATGAGGATCAAGGTTGTTATGGGGGGGGGAAACTGTCTGGAATACGAACGCGGCGCGGTCACAAGGAAAGGAAAAAAAAAGGGAAGCGAAAAGGAGAAGGGGGAGAATCTGGGGCAAAAGACTTTGAAAAGGGTTGTGGCAGAAAGCATTCCCCAAATTAATATCGAGCCAAGGAGAGAGTGTGTGCTTCATTTGTGCTAAATGACTCCGGAGGCGCCCGGCACGGCAATAGGGCGTAAGGGCGCCACAGCCAATCAAGCCTTCGTTATTGACAGCGGCGGGACAGAGTCCGTAGTCAGATCGTCTTAAGAAGGACGTGTAAAGGCGCTTCACGGGGGGTCGACCGCGGTGGACTGATAGTAAAAAAACAGTGGGCAGGCGAACGCGGCGAAAGGACTAAGGGCGCGAAAAAATATGATCTGCAAATATCCTCTTTAAATCTCAGAGAGGAAAAAAATTCTATAGGGGAGGAAAGAACGCGTCAGGGGAAACTAGGATGGATGAGAAGAGGGGGGAAAAACCGATCAATCGGTAAACGATTAGCATACTATCAAGGGTGGAGGCGCTTGGGTTATCAAAGGGCAGCGCCATGGGGGACGAGGTGCTACAGACGAGGTCCCGGTGGTCGAGGGCAAGACCAGACACAAAAAGACCTTGACAAACTTTTGGTCTCAGTTCTTCTCTGAGGCGGCCCGGGCGGAAAGGAAAGCGCACATGCGGGGTTTGATCGAGAACGCAGGTTTGGTGGGGAGGAGCGTTCGGCCACCCACTCGACGATGGGCCAAGGGGCGTACGACGCTTGATTGCCTGGAACAGAGTGAAGAAAACGAAAAAGAGATGGCCATTAAAGAGGAGCTGCCGCAACAATGAGGGGGGAGACCAGGAACTATGGGACCAAAGATCTAGGCTGGAAGACGGCGTTGTCCTTGAGGTGAAAAAGGGAAGGGCACATCTCCTCAGGGGAGGGAGACTGAGGGAAAGTAGGGGGGGAGAAGTGTGGGCGGTGAGGCTTGCGCAATATATAAAAAACAAGAAGCGTACGAGTCGCGGCTGACGGGCCGCCACAAGAACGGAGAAAAGCTCGCAGAGAACCGGAGAAGAAGACTATGGGGGTTTATGTTCTGGGTAGGGGTTGACAGGACAGGATAGGCTATAGGGGGGGGGCATCCGAATATTGTGTTCCAAAGTTAGCGCACAAGGAGAGAAAGGGGTGGGGGGGACTAAGGAAAAACGATTACGGGCGAAGATCATTAGAACTAAAAATTGTCAGAATGCATGTTTGGTGAAAGAATGTAGAGCCAAAATTCAGGCTAAAAAAAACAAGGCGCGTTTGGGGAAAATAATGGGATCTTTAATTCCTGAAATGAATCTGGAAATCAACTTGAAAAAAACCTTAAGGAACATGGAATACGGTAGCTAACGCTGTAATACCGATTGATGCAGCGGGGAAGGAACGGAAGAAGTCCGTTAGGCGTCGGGTCTGTTCCGAGTTATTAAGGAAAAGAATTGAAAGGTAGTGGAAACGGACGATGTCGGAAGAGGGAGTCCAGTATAACTGACAAATGGAATGAACAAACAAGTGTCGGGGAGATATCTCGCTGGAACATCAGTCTTCAAAAGGATCACACAGTTCGACATAAACAGATGATGGCCAGAACAGAACAGACGAAAAAATTGGGTGAGAATGAAAAAAAGCCTCGCCTCTGAAGGGGCAGAAGCCCAGACCTAATCGCAAAAATGTGAGGGGGCTGTCCGATTATCGCGCTGAGAAACGGGCAGATAACGTTCAAAGAAAGGGGTGTATGACTGCCGCGGAAAAGAGGGGCTGGAATACTCCCAGGATTAACACTAAGGAAAAGCAGCGTCGAGACATAAGGCACTAAACTACTCGGGTTAATCTTCGCAGCGGTGACTGCAGAAGTCGGCTTGGAGCTCGGCACGGGAAGTTTCGTGTACGTGGGAAACTACGGGTTCCGTGGGGCTAGGGCGGAGAAGAGGACCAGAGGACGTATTGTAAAAAGGGGGGGTTGTTTGCAAAACCCAAATAACTTGGGGTCTGCCAGATTGATTGGCGAAAAAGCAGGGGAAGGCAAATTACTTTAACGGACCGCCGCAAAAAGTGAATGTTAGGGATAACAACTCATGCACAACCCAATACGAGAAAAAATAATCACGTCCCCAGGGGGGGGATCAGATCTCAACAAGGGGGAGGAAAAACCACTTGACGACGGGTGATGAGGGGGGTTTTGGTGATAAGGGGTCTTATCAAAGGAATTGGACTGGGATGGCTCCACCGGGTCTGCCGTAAATTATTCAAAAATCATAGGGTCTGGCATGGACAAACTTCTGTGGGACAAACATGTTTGAACAAAAGACAAAGGAAGCGTCGAAGGAAGAAAAGACAATAAAGAAAGGACATAAAACCCACAAGTTCAAATCAATAGAAAAACCAAGCTCTTCTCCGCCAAAAGGAAACGACGATTAAGTAAGAGGTCGGTCAGGAAGTATGTCAGAAGGCACCCATTGTTCTGATAAAAATGGAGGATTATCATTAAAGCAACGCTTAGGGGGGGGGCCGGGAATACCACCCCGTCGAGACGTGGAAGTGACAACTGAATAGGATTAAACTTACTCAAAATCAAGAGATTTGGAGACTTCGAGGGCAGGCCATATGTCAGTGCGATCCCCCAGTTTCGTAGGGGACTCTGCGGCCAAGAATCTTAGTCTGGGCCGTTTACCTATTGACGCGAAGGGTGCTCAACCGTACGAAGGAAGAAGAGGTTTGTCATCCTCACCCGGCGGGTGGGAGAAGGGGGCCGGAACATTCGGGAGACCTAAAATTGAACCATCACGAAAGAAAGAATACGTAACAATAGACCCAACCTGACATGAAGCATGGGGAAAGCAAATCCGATGATCAGCGGTTTGGGGGGAACTCATAAAATACGAGGTTGACAGTTCCTTTAATGGAAAGGGGATGCCACGGGCAAGATTAAGGAAAAAAAATTGGGGCGCACATGGGATGGTCCAAACCAGGAAAGAGGAAAGGGAAGGGAAAAATATGCTTTAAGTAAAAGGGGCACAAACAGTTCATCGAAACCGGGCAACGGATGCCGAGAGACGCACCGGTACAAGCGGTCACTCCAAAAAAAAATATTCCTGGGTCGGGCGCCTTGGGGGGAAAAAGAAAGCACTAGACGTGTGAGCACCCATAAAATGCTGAAAAAGGGGACCACCGACCGGATAGCCGCTCATGTGATGGGGGAAAAAAAAGAACAGAAAAGAAACGACTCTTATAAAGAAAAGCGCATGGGAACTCCTTCTGTGGGCTTACAAGATCCGGAATATGCGAAGTAGGACTCTCGAAGGATGGAGGGAACTTGGATGGGGAAAAAAGATAGGGGGCAGCCATCCAAAGCCGCCCTCGAACGCAACGCGGATTGATTCAAAGAAAGAAGCAGCGTCGTCCGGATGGGGGTGTGAAAGAAAAGTCCGGAAACTCAGGGGGAACGTTCCCACTAAGGGATGGTGGGGAAATAGGTGAAGAAAAAATTGGAATGAACCGTAATTGGAGAGGATGGCGTGGGAGGACGTCACGAGCAGGGAAGACCTAAGCCCGAATACTCTTCCTTGAAATCGTAAGAAAAGGGTGAGGGGGGAGGGCCCGGAACACGCGGAGGAACCGACGGTCCCAAAGCCAAAAAAATTGGACGGGGAACTTCGAGGCGTCGCTCCCTCCGCGCGGGTTGGGGCCAGAGAACCAACATGTGGTAAAATTCAAAGGGCAGACAAGTCCAAAAGTTCCCGAGTATTCTCGTGGCTCGCGTAGACAAAAAACTTAGGTGAGATTGAGAAAAAAGAAATTTGAGCGTGGCTAAGGACGAGTTACAGTTCTTAAGCGGCACATTTTCCCGATACTAATCGCTGGTCAACAACGATAAGCGGGGACAGCCGCCATCTATAAAAATGCCGCGGGAAGAGTTGACAAAATCATGAAAAAACAGTCGGTGAAAAAAAGGAGCTGAAAAAAAGGGGGGGGGAAGGATCAAAGTCCTACAACGCGGTCGGAACCCAGGGTGAGCTACAAGATAAGAGGAAGGGATTCCTATGCACGGAAACGCGGGGCCCGTCCAGAGGAATCACATTGATGGAAACTCTCTCCTCGTGGAGGCCCGTCCGATGATGGGGGGGAGGCTCCTGGGCGAACAAAAAATGGATCTCGTGCCAAATGAAAGCAAAACCCGCGATGCATGGGGAAATCGCTATCGGAGCAAAACGTCGATGGTTAGGAGGGAGAAGTGACAAAGTAGGTTTGGCTCGAACCACCCCTCACAGTATCGATTGCCAGAAAAAAAGAGCTAACAAACTCTCTATGGGTGGGCCTTTCCTCGAAAAGGAAAGGTGTCCGCAAGGCCAGCGTATTATAGCCAAGCCCCCGGTCGATATCGCTCGTAAAACACAAAGAGGAGGGTGTAAGTATAAGTGGGGGGGAAGGTTGGAAATTGGGTGCCACGTCTATGAAGAAGTACTCAGGTCGCTAGGACACCTTTATTTCTGACCTAAAAAAAAAACCGGAGAGCAGGGGAGAAAGGAGGACGTCTGGGACGCGAGAAGTATTGAAAGCAATCATTCCGGGGGTGGGGAAAAAAAAAAAACTCTCCATACTCCGGATATACCGGAACAGGACTCGCGGTTGGAGCGTGGTCAAAGAAGTGAGGGCAGCCGCCGAAATCATGGCGGGTAAATAGCGGGAACCAAAGGCACTGTCAAAGGGTCATAAAGGAGGGAGGATGGGAACGCGTCCATGACGTTGGCGTATCACTGCGTTGATATGGTCGATGAAGTGTCAGGGGGGGGAGCGGGGAGGGAATGCCGATGAGAGGCCAGGGGGGAAGACCGGTCAACCCATGCTCGCGACTTATAGGGAACAAACGCTAGGTTCAGTCTCGTAATAGGACTAAGGGAGATTGCGGCGACTCGATAAGGGGAACCTGTCGCTTACGGCAAGGGCTCATCGTGGTGGGTAAAGAAAAAGTCACTATTAAAAAAAAAAACAAATCAAATGGGGGGAGGCGCTGAGAGAAAAGGGGGAAAAAAAGAAAAAGTGCGAGGAATTTCGACCCGCACGCAGAGACGGGGAAGGTGTGCTAAGACTCCTCACAAGAGCATCCAACAGTAAGCTTCGCGGGGAGGATGGAAGAAAAAGCAAACGAACGAGCAGCGCCAGGCGCACTGGGGGAAAGTTTTGTTAAAAATATCAGGCCCGCCTGTTAAAGAAACGGAGAAACCAAATCGAAGGATTGTGGAAAAGATAGAAGGCCTTGCGGGAGGGAGGGCTCGTAGAAAGAACTAAAAATACTAAGATCAATGACGTTAGACGGCTAAACATTAGGGGCACGAAAGGGATGTGGGACCAATCTACTCGGCTGCTGGGAAAGAAAGTGGAGGCACAACCATGACGTATATCCAGTGCCGTTCGATAGCAAAACGGGGGGGCGGAGGGCGAAGGGGAGGCGGAAAAAAGGAAAAGATCCTAGATCACATCATTGCAAGACGCGCATAGGACCAGGCTTGAACGGCGCCAAAAGAGACAATACGCGGCCGCTAACCGGAGCAGAAGGGGGGGTCTTGCTGGGAGGTTGGGGGAAATCACTAGTAGGCTATCAGGGTAATTTGGCCGGCCAGGGATGGGGGTAAGAGAAAGCTCGTTGTTCTGGACAAACAAGGCGCTAGAGTGAGGACGAGGAGGACGTTGCGAAAGAGCAAAAAGGGCAGAAGGGCCTGTGTAAACAATTCGCAAAAAAGCAGAATGGGGGGAGACGATCATTAAACGCGGGAGGAGAAAAAGTGGACACAAAAAAATCGTGAACATGCCTGAAAAGGGAGGCGGCCGGTCAGAAAAAAGGAAAGGCGAACGGTGAGCACGTTGGAAAGGTCAACAAAAAAGCTGGAAGAATAGGGGAGGCAGGCGGTGATTCCCAGGATCTTCAGTGGTCATGGAGGTGGATTTAACTGGAAAGGGTCGCCGGGAGGGGTAGAAAGGGGAAGGGCGC
>Ga0179593_1526863_pt1:0-2500 | contig 12457 bp, 7 predicted proteins | sample CZODoug2_1_08_16_FD_185931 | JGI IMG/M metagenome (GOLD analysis project Ga0179593, IMG submission 185931) | Vadose zone soil fungal communities from Angelo Coast Range Reserve, California, USA - CZODoug2_1_08_16fungal (PacBio error correction) | ecosystem: Environmental > Terrestrial >...
CGTAGCGAGGTATCGGTTTCCAATCCTATTAACGTTTAAAAGGCAACAGGGTACTTCTCCATACAAGACGAATGGTCATAAATCATTGGGGGGGAGGGAAACAGCGTCATGTCAAAAGATAGTACACTCCTTGCGCCAAAGAGATAAAGGAAAGCGCGTTAAGATAGTCGTGCGGGTAGTGGAATGCTCAGTAAGGGCCTGGGTACTTGAATACCATTCTCGGGAGGAGGGGTATTGGGTCGACGCGGCTAACAGAAACTGGACCAATAGAAGACCGCAGTGGGGGGATAGCCCCACTTGCAAAACTCAGGGGGGGGAATTAGAAATAAATCGCGCAATAACAAAGATCGCGAATTACTAGACGAATTTTTTCAACCAAAACTTAAGGATTATTAAAAGTTTCTTTGGGGCGCTAAAGCGCCAACCCAGAATCTATGTTAGAGAATTCCAGGATGGAAGACCCAACCTTTGGTCCTCGCTTGGCGGACCATATCGGGGAAACGAAGGTAAACAAGCCTGCTGGGCCTTAAGGAGCAATGGGAGGTCCACTGCTAGGGCGGTGTGGAAAAAAAACCTTGAAGCGATTCCAGAGACCCATAAGGGTCTCCTTCTCGGGGGGGGAGAGGAGAGTAATTGGTTTGAAACCCAGGGGTCGAATTCGTCATGGCAGTGGAAGACCGAATTTGGGGGGGCCACCTTGGGGGATATTTGGGAAATCGGACTACAACTGGAAAACATGGGAAAGGGAGTAAAACTGTGTTCCACAATCGTTAACATCGGGTGGAAATTCCGCCTCCGGGAAGGAAATGCATCCCCCTACGGAGGGGAATCCACAGTATGGGGCGGGAGCGGGACAGGATACCAAATCGCGAACGCGCGGTGGGGTATGCGGGACGAATCTCGACTCCGAGATCTAGAAGGCTGGAAGCTAGACTAAGGGGGAGGGGGGATAGCTCCATGGAGTTGTTCTTAGCAGTCTTGGGCACTCGAAATAGTCCTATGGAAATAAGGGCTGATTGAGTCTTATGTGAAACTCCACCACGAAATCAAACCGCGGAGGGCGGGATGGGGGGAAAAAAAGGAACCGATGATGAAATGGGCTGTATTACCAGAAAATTGGTAAAAAATGGTCGCTCTATCCCCCCCTAGAAAAATCTCCAAAGATCAAATTAAGAGATTCCTTGAATGAGGTTGGATCGTTCTAGCACACTCGCGTAGCTGGGCATAGACATACGTAAAAAAAAGGATCGATGGTTTTAAAAGGGACTTTCATATAAGGCCCTGCTAGGGGCCAGGATATCGGTCCGGGGTTTTTGTGGGGTCGCTCATGATAGGAGGGTGATCGAAGAGACCGAGAGAGGATCACGATTTATCCAAAACGATTAATGGACGCGCAATTAGGTTTTTGAAATTTCTAAACGCCAAATAAAGATCTAACCACTAAACTTGGAGGGGGGTCGACCCATAAGGAGGCTCAGATCCCAAAATCATAAGGGGACTCGAGTTTTGATTGTCTTTGGGGGAGATCAGACCCTCCCCGCGCAAGGGGGTTTCACATTGGGGGGAGGAGGACAAATAGGGAGCCCAGTTGGGCGTCCTTTGACATGTGATCAAGAAAAAGCTTATTTGGAGGCAACAAGGGTTGCAAAAGTTAAAACCTCTTTTCCATTATTTCCCCACACACAATTCAATTCGACGGAAAAGGTGAGGAATCAAAATTACCTGACGTTTTTTCGAGGTATCGCGAACGTATCGGGGAAAGAAGGACCTTACCTGGACTAACTAGATGACAAACGACAAACGCGGGGGGGGGGAAAAAAACGGGGAAAAGTCCACTCGAGCTAGCGGGGGTGGGTACATTATACGTAGGGTCTCGAAACAAAAAACAACGGAATGAGGAGAAGAGACCTAAAATGGCCCAATAACGCTAGCTGGTTGGACATGAACTCCGTCTTGAACGTTTAAACTCTGCTCAACTACTGAATCAGGCTCAGGGGTGGGGCCAGAGTGGCCGAGAATGGTCAAAAGGGAATTGTGGAAGGGGGGGGCCGGGTGAACCTTGAGAAACGTTTAATTGAGGAAAGAAATGGAAAGATTATATTGTTCCCGAAACTGGGGGGGCTCCAAATAAGCGTCGAACTGCAGATAACGGTCGAAAGGACCAAATGGGCCGAAAACAACTCAACCCTGTGCCAAGACGGGGCGGGTGAGCAGAGACCACAGGGAAAACTTAGTCTTTGAAGTGGTATTGCCTGGAAAGTCACCAGGTGATGTGTCTGACCTAAAGTACCTTGGCTGAGAGAGGGACAGTTAATTCTTACATATTCCATTCTAATCTGGGATAAAAGAGAGCGGTTTTTCTCTGCGAGTACGATTAATGAAAGAGTAAACACAAAAAAAATAACCACGCCTCTCATTTGAAATACCCTCCAGGATCTAAATTCTAATGAAGGGCGGGTACTCTCCTAGGTGGGGGGCCGAGCGGCCTGAAAAGTCAACT
>Ga0179593_1526863_pt1:7500-12457 | contig 12457 bp, 7 predicted proteins | sample CZODoug2_1_08_16_FD_185931 | JGI IMG/M metagenome (GOLD analysis project Ga0179593, IMG submission 185931) | Vadose zone soil fungal communities from Angelo Coast Range Reserve, California, USA - CZODoug2_1_08_16fungal (PacBio error correction) | ecosystem: Environmental > Terrestrial...
TCGCATACGAAGAGATGGAGGGGGGGGGATGAAAATTTTGAAAGACAACAATGGAATGCCGTCGTCGTGAGAGTGCAAGGATCAACTCAATGCGAATAACAAAGCTGGAGTGTCCGACTAGGGATTGAAAAAATTGCGCTTGCAAGGTAGTGCTCGAGAGGGAACTTGGAACGGCCCGCATATAAAAGAGGTGGAGGGGGTATCAGACAACCGCTCTCACAAAAAGGGAAAGGTGGGGGTTCGACTCATGATGGTGAGCAGAGTCCAACCCACCTGAGGAGCTCCCCTATGGTAAAACTGGGGAGAAATTGAGTTCGTAACGCCCTGTTCCCTTGTAAAAGCATCGTTGAATAAAGGACGGGAAATAAATAGAACCAACAAAAACAGCGAGAGGGTCAGTCACGTCGAAAAGGAAAGGCCAGGCCGAAACAGAACCATGTTTCCTGTGGAAAAAATGGGGAAAAGGTCGACTATCACAAAGCCGGAGGTGGGAAAAGCGAGGGGCGAGAGGGGGACCAAAAAGCCCCTAAAGCAGTGACCTGGAAAAAGGTAGGGGAGGGAAAACGACCCCCTAAGGCTTTGCTGCAAGTAGGATACCAAGAGGCTTCAAATCATGGAAACACTGCCTAATGGGCGGTTGAGCGGAAATAACTTTAGTCTCTCTGGCGGGTGCACAAGAGAGAGCCTTGTCCTGCGTTAGGTAGAGCGGGGGGGGGGGGGGCGAGGGAGAAGGCACAGGGGCGAGGTTCACAAAAGCGGGGGAGAATGACAACATTTGACTCGCGGGAAAGCAAGAGGAGTAAACTGTACCGAGTCCGTGGACCGGGGAACAGAAGACGATGAACTTTCAAAACGAGGCGCAAAAAGTTGAAGCTCAGCGAGTCTGCTCTGCTGATTGGGCTCCTGGGACTGTTACTGGAACAGTGGGTGGATCGGGAAAACTCAGGGGGGAAGCCGCAAAGGGTGATTTATTGGATAAATGTCGGCCCAGATTCCGAATACTAAGGGGGGGGTTGCGTCCTGAGCACTTGGAAACGGCCAAGGCGACCAAAAGAGAGCTCTCTCACAACCAAAAGAAAAGAAGAAGAGATTCATAATGTGTGTCGCTGGGGCATAAAAAAGGCCGCCGGGATCGGGGACGCAACAAAGGATTACGAGACCGATGGTATAAGGGGGGGATCAAACTCGAGTCTCAAGAGAGCAGAAAAAAATGAGGAAGTGGTACAGTTCGAAAAACGCAAAAGAGCTCGTAGATAAAACTTTCGGTATGGCTCAAGAGGCCTGTCGTAGAAAAAAGGATCGGTATCAGTTCGACCGGCGAAAAACCTTTGGAACAATAGTACACCCGCAGAACAGCAACTTGCAAAAAAGCAGGGGGACATCTGGCCAACGGCCATGAGGAGCAAAAGAAATACATTAAAAAAAGTCCCTCTTGGTGAACCACGAAAAAAGCGGACTATTGAGAGGAATGTTTGAGAAAACAAGGACGCGCCAACGAAACATCAGAGGGATAAGTCAGTTTACCGGTGACAAATTTGCAGATTGGAATCGCATTGTCCTCGGCGCAAAGTCCGTAATATAGAAAAGTTAGGGGGAGAGGAGGTGGGCAAAGCCTCAGAGTCAAAAGCTTCCGTGAGGACAGATGGAGAAGTCGTGGGGGAAATCCATTTTTGGGGAAAAGTCTATGGGAAAGGGGCCGGGAATCCGATTTGGTTTCAGAATCGACTGGTTCTAGTATTGAAAAAAAAGGCTGACTCACGAAGAGGAGGGGGAACGGGCGGACAACTCAAGACGCCGATCCTAATAAGGGTAAAATCGTGAGGGACTAGCGGACATGCCAAAAAGAAGGGAGGGAGGAACCAAGTGAATGGAAAAAAAGGTCGAATAAAAATCTGCTTTTATCATGAGGGAAGTGAAGCTGAGCAATATAGAAGAGACGAAAGGGAAAGCAGAGTAGAGAAATCCATGAAAATTTGGTTTTATACTGGAAAAGAAAGAAAAAAAGCCAAGAAGGGCTACAGGAAAGGAAGATTGTTCTGGAAGAATGGTTCATCAAACTAAAGTCTGCGGGCGAGGAAAAGAGGCGAAAGGAAAAATGGCTGATAAAGCGAATGGTTCCCAAAAAGACCTGGTAGAGAGACCCAAAATCGAAAAAGAGACAAAGTCAAGAAAGAAGGTTGACGAAAGATGAGGCCACGGTAGGAGGTTCAAAAGAAGAAACACTCCCATCGTGCGGAAAGTAGAACGGGATGCGACGCATGGGGAGCCTTAGGAATACAAAAAACTGGGGGGCTTAGATCCCATGAGGGAGGTGAGAAAGGGAAGGGGTTTGGCATGCTATGACTCAGTAATCGAAATAATGAGAACAGGAATACGAATTAAGCAATGGAAATCAGCCACCGCTGGGTCTTGGGGAAAGTTCTCCGCAGGAAACCAGGAGGGGAACCTAAAGAACAGGTGGGAGGGACGAATATTCACAGGCCTTTTCGACTCGGGTTAGTTATTGTAGGTGAGAGAGAACGCGCAGCGCGGGGGCAGGGGGATGCGCATTTCGAGCCTTGAAAACCAATGGGCGCCTCGAACGGGATTCTCCATAGAGTACTAAAAAAACAGGGGGGGGCAACAGGGGTAATACCGGGGGCCTGACTTTCCTGAGGGAAGGAAAGAGGAGAATTATATACCGGCAATCAAAGAAAAAAAATGGGGAGGGTTGCGCTATAGCAACCACGAAGAGACTATCGCTTACCCTGACTTCCGAAGGTCAGAGGGAAGAAGGACAGCGTGGTGAAAAAAGTTTCATGTCCACAAATGAGAATTGGGGGAACATGATAATGCTAATGGAGATCTCTCAAAAAAAAAAGAGGGAAAGGAATTATCCCCTGAGCATACCCAGAAGATAAAAGCCGTTGGTGGAAAAAGGAGTTTCACCGCGTTTGTCGGCGATCTCCAAAGGAGCTCAGTCTGGTGCTGACCGAGGGGCCCGTATCAAATAAGTGTCATTTTTTGATTGGCAGGGTACTCTGAGACCGGGGGTGAAATTAGGAAAAAAAAAAAAGAATGGAAAAAAGCGTTGAAGTGCAAAAGGGCTCCAAATAGCGAAGAAGGGAAACCTGAAAAAGGAAGGAGTCGCAACAAGGGCACTTCGCCCGACGCCTCAGCGGGAGGGGAGCAGGAGAATGTAGAAAAAAGCAGAAAAACCTATTCGAAACAATTGGAGGATTTTGGGATAAAGGGGGTCGGATCACCCCTGGTTCAAAAAAGATTTTAAGGGACATTGAAAGGGCAAACAAAAACCTGACAGAAAGGCGCGTATGCCGATGCTCGTAATCGTGATCAGAGGGGGAGGCTTCTAAAGATAGCATGAAGCCCGAAGGAAAAAACAAATGCTCGAAAGAGTCTCTTGATAAGGGCGGGGCAAAGAAAAGTCTCCGGAACAAAGAAGAAGGGGGACGAACTTACTACGAAAAAAGATTGGAGTGTGGAGGCCTTGCGCTCAAAAAGGTGCCTCACTTTTTGGAAAGTATTCCGATGAATCGGGGGGGGGGGGGAGACTGCGAAGGGGTGGGAAGGGGGGATCTAGTTCGACAGTTAAGGTCGTTTAGAATGGGGAAGACGAAGGTCAAGTGGACTATGAGAAGAGCGCAAACCGAGGCGATCAGGTGGGGGTGTGTGATAAATGGCAACCGCCACTCTGAAGGGGCCAAAAAAAGATCGAGACTTTGGCGCGGTCGTAGCACAAGACAATGCGAATAAATCTTGCAGGGGGGGTACGCCTTCGGGAGGTGCGCTTTAGGGCTTAGACGATTCGGGGAGAAGAGAGTCACTTCTAGGAAGGAGGTTGGAGCGAGGTGGTATTCGACACCCGCTCGCAAAATTGACAGTTGGGTTCAAAAGGGGGGCGTCATATAACGAGATTAGAAGGTGGGAAAAGGAAAGGGGTGCAGCTCCAGGATGAGTCAAAAACTTTGTCCATTGGGGGAAAGGAAGAGGATGATTCCGACGTAAAAGAAATCCAGCGAGAAGTGGGGGAGTCAAAGGTGAAGGAACCCAGGGGGCCGAAAAAAAAAAACTGGACAGGTTGAAACCACTGGACGGGGAGAAGAAAACCGAAAATTAGCGGATGGCCGCCGGAAGACCGGGATCGCGCTGTCAGGGCTTTGACCACGATCTCCGACCTCTTGCTAACAGGGCAAAGAAGAAAGAAGGCTTTGCTGCAGGAAAAAAGGTAGCCCGCAAATGTGTAAAAGAACAGGTAGTCTAGACATAGAGGGGAGTGCGGTTGGAAACCAGGGTTCTATCAAAAAAAGAAAAAGGAAAGCTCAGTCAAGGTAAATTGCGGTTACCACGCGGGCAGACGGCCCATCCTCGGGACCTGGGATGCGGGAAAGGTGGGAACTCAGGGTGGAGGTGGAAGGGAGGTTTGCTAATTCACTGAGGGTTTGCAATTTGCCTAGGAGCCTTCTGGTGTCGTACATGTTGTTGCTTATGGGCCGAGTCGATCAACTGTCACGCCAGGGTCGCCAGAGAAGGCCCGAAACCGGTAGCTCAAAGGATGTCTGCTGCTAGGGGGAAAATGCTTGTACTTCAAAAGGGGGGAAGGGAACGCTTTAGAGACGCAAGTTTTGATTGAGACGGGGAAAAAGGAGGAGGTTCCCATCGGGAAGTCCTTGGTGGCGTCCCGGAAAAATGGGACGAATTACGAAAAAGGAAAAAATTCGCGACTCAGGGGGAACAAAATGAGGATGAGGAAAGAAGAGGAGAAGGGGGTCGCGGAAGTCTCCGCGAGAAGGTTCGGGACGCAACCAGAGCAGTGGGATGGGAACGTAAGGAGCAATAACTCAAAATGGGGAGGATGCAAAATAAAGATCACCCATGATGGAAGATCGCCAAAATCAGCAGCAACATGAAGTGAGCTAAATGGAAAAAGGGGGGGTCAGTCTGTCCTGGGGGTAAGGAT
>Ga0179593_1527394_pt1 | contig 12457 bp, 17 predicted proteins | sample CZODoug2_1_08_16_FD_185931 | JGI IMG/M metagenome (GOLD analysis project Ga0179593, IMG submission 185931) | Vadose zone soil fungal communities from Angelo Coast Range Reserve, California, USA - CZODoug2_1_08_16fungal (PacBio error correction) | ecosystem: Environmental > Terrestrial > Soil >...
TTGGGAAAAAACTTCGGGGGGGGGGGGGGGGTCTGTACGAAACCAGTTAAGAGAATGAGGGAAACAGAATCGATAATACTGTTATCTGGGCAAAGAGGGGGTCACAACCAGTAGGGGGGAGGGCGGAGGGGGGGCGAGGTGCGTAAATAGGACGGCAACGTATCCGGATTAGGAAGGAGGAAGTGATATGTTAGAAAAAGAGTAGGGTGAGACCAGGGGGGGCAGCGAAAAAACCCAGAAGGAAAAAGTACCAAGGGGGGGGAGAGTACCTTAATGGGGGGGATAGCGATGGGGAAAATTCGAAAAAAGGTATGTAGCTGTCTGTAACGGGCCTGGACGTAAAGAACGAGCCTTCTTGGGTATCATCTACGTGAAATGCAGGGAAAAAAACAATGTCAAAGTAACGTCCCGCCATGGTTCAGTGGGTTTCCGTGGAGTGGGGGGAAACCATCCTGGAAGGGATCGGAACAGGATATATTGCAAAGGGCGGGACTAATTCCTGTCTGTGCTAGACTTGCCGTAAAAGTCGGGGAGGAAAGGGAAAAAAAACAAGAAAAAATAACTACGGTCTCAAACGATACGGGAACGTTCAATTGGGAACCGGGGGAAAAAGGGAAAGGGGCGGCGGGAAACATCAGAAACCCGAGGGTTTGAAGGGGGAAGCTGTTGGAGAAAAGGTCTTACGCCTCAAGCAAAAGGGGGACTGCAGTGGCACCTCAGCTGTGTAAATAAGGGAAAGAGGGAAGCCAGGAAAAGGCCTGCCAACGCAAAACTGAGGAAACGGGTGTCAAGAAGCCCCTTGAGGTGTGAAGGGGCAACTGTCCTGGCCGGAAGAGGACCCAAGAAAACGACTGGCCGTAACGTCTAAAAGCCGCGTGGGGGTCACCAGAAGAACCAGAAAAGGGGTGCGTAGGAACGGAAGGAGGGAAGAGAAAGGGACCGTACTGTTCCAAAGTCAAAAATGGGCGGTGGGAGAGTGGGCGGGGATGACCATTAGCTAGGTTAGTTATAGGGTGTCGGGGGAGGCTAAAGGGAGGGACTTAGGATGCACAATGGGGTTTTTTGGAGGAAGAGGAGGGGCCGTGACGAGACACGTCGTGCAGCGCCCGCTGCAAAATAAGGGGGCGGTCCAGAACAAGAAAGTTGCGTGTGCAAAAAAGACGGGTTTCCGCCGAGGGTAAACGTCACAATCGGGTGTGGGGAGGTTGCCCAGCGAACAAAACAAAAGAAAAAGGAGGGACAAACCGGCAAGAGGCACAACCGGTGTCAAAGACTCAGCAAGACACTGCTTTTGGGGGTGGGAGACGAGAAGACGTACTGGAGGTTGGAAGAGCGGGGGGGGGAACGCAAAACTGCACCATTTAACCGCCCATCCATGAACTAGGGAGCAGATGGGCGTCTGAGACAGGGAAAATTGTTTTTGACCTGCAATCCAAGGGGTAAGACTAAGGTTCCGATGTTGGGAAAACCATCGTAACCTGCTACGGGAGAAAATGGGAAAGCGACAGCAGACCATTGTTGGGGGGGTGAGGCGCCTGAGTAAAAGGGTTCCGGGTAGGGCATGCTCGATAAACTCCAATAGATGCAAAAAAAAGAATAATGTCTAAGGGGGGGAAATAAGAAACAAAGATGAAGAAGGTCATGTCCTATTTCCGGGCCTCTGCGCGGATGCAGGGGGGAGCGGAAAGGTACGTTACTTAAACCGAATTGAAACGAGGAAAGATCAAGAATGCGAAGGGGGAGGGGGGGAAGAGACTTTAAGGAAAAGTAAGGAAGCCGAAAGGGGAGGGCAAAAAATCTTCCAAGGGTGAAATGCGCCGTGAAATGGGGATCGGGACAGAGCATTAAGTCTCGCTTGGGAACATATCAATCTCTCACGAGGGGAAAAAAGTAAGAAGGGAAACCGGAGTTGGAAAGGGGAAAAAAGACAGAGGGGACACTATGTGCATAACAGATGGTCACTGCACAAGTTCGGTAGAACGAAATTACCGGAGCGTTTAGGAGGAGGCAACGTGAAGAACTTAAAAGCTTGCCAAGAAAAGTTCGTTTTACTTAAGACTAACGAAATCGGGAGAAGACGAAAGAGGGACGCAAATATGACAAACAAGGAGGATGGGGGAGAGGCAAGCCGGCCAAGAACATTCTTTATCTGGAAAATGAAGGGGAAAGAAAAAACCTTTACCACCCGTAAAGGGGAGCAAGAGGCTCACTCAACATGGTCAACTGCAGAAAAGAACTGCAGCAAAAACGGACGAAGCACCGGGGGTAGCAAACGAGAACGTTTCAGACACAACCATGGACAAGAAAAACAAAGCCACCTCGAGAGCCTAAGGTTCATCGGGATGGGGGAGGGGAAAATGGTGGGAGCGGGAGCTGCGCTAAAACAGACTGAGATCAAGGAAGAAAAACCGGAATCAGTTGTGGAAAAAAATTGGGGGAACTACGGTTGGAGCAACTTTTGGGAAAGGGGAAGGGTGTGAGTTCTCGGGGGGGGAACAAACAAAGAAAATACAGTTGACCACCAACCAAACGCGAGGTGAAATCACTCCACCTCTTAGTGGGGGAACGAGGAGAATCGCGGGAAGGGTCCTTTAAACTTGAACGGAGGGGGGGAGGAAAATCATCAGAAAACTAATCCATCAATCAAACCGAAAAGACGGGATAAAGAAAACTAACAAACTCATCACTAGACTAAGACAACGCCACTATCCAGGACAATACGTGACTGGTAAATGGTGGGAAAAAGGCAAATGGGGGAGGGGGAACCGGAAAGGGTAAGTGAAAAACAACTACAGATTGAAAGAAAGACCAGGTGACCTTTTTATCTCTGCGAGCCATGAACAGTATTGCAAATTTTTTCCCTTCACCTCTTCCGAATCTTTCTTCTGTTATAGGGGGGGGGAACACGTCAATGGCGAAAGGGAGTTGCTTACTAGGGCTTGAAGCCCATCCCTATAAGAAGGAGATTTGCAGTACATCAGAACGGAAGGGCAAGGGTGCTGGTGGGCGACGAGGGGGAAAAGCCTTTCTCAAAAATCGGATTCAACAAGGGAGATATTTCGCCGGATAAGTAAAAAGGGACGGAGAAACGGTGGAAACGGGACAAGGAAATCGAGAAGGGGAGGGTCGGGCACATTAGTAACCAGGGCATGAAGGTTGGACTGAAATTCTAGCAGATAAAAGTATCTTAATCCCACGGGGGGTGTGGAGGATCGTCTCACTTCAGAAGGATGGACACTTTAAAATCCACGGGAAAACAATAACGAACTAAAGCATGGACGGGGCAAAGGGAAATGAAGGATTGGACGTGAAAGGGAGCAAAAAGTAGAGCTACACAGGATGACGAAAGGTTATTGCCACGTGGAACGGAAAAAAAAAGCTAAGAGGAAAAAAGCAAGTACAATAGTCCTGGAAAAAGAAAGGATGCAGCAAAATTAAAACTTTGGGGTTTCGGGGGAGGTGGACTGAAGACGGGTTCGCACAATCAAAACTGGCATAACTGGCCGAAACGAAGGATTAATGGCTCAAGGGAAAGGCAGACTCAACAGTGAACAGAAAAAAGAAAGGGTGAGGGGGGGGGTGTGAACTATACATTGACCAAGGTCCATATAAAGAGAGAGTTGGGAAGGCACGGGCATAAGTGGAATCCAAAAAAAATAGGACAACCAAAACGAGCTGCCCGTGGAAAATATAGGGGGGAGGGGAATCGAATAAAAAAAAGTAGGAGGAGAAAATATGGGGGGATTCTTTCCAGAGGAGGTCCAGGGGAGAGTTTTTGGGTTGTTTGGGGAGTCGTGGGACGTAAAAACAATGATCGACCTCGTCTCTCAGAAAGGAGAATAATGCAGGGAAAGGGGGGGAGACCCAATAGAATAACAACGTTCTTGGGGTACTCGGAGGGTCCGGCGAAAATTGAAAAAAGAGTGCATTGACGTAGCCTGGAAATCCCGAAGGGGGGCAGGAGGGGGCCCTGGGATAGGGGTTTCAAAACCCTGTTAAGTCGGAAAAAAGGGGAAAGACAAAGACAATAGAAAATGTTTCACGTGACTTAACGTAAAGGGCAGAATGGAAGGAAGTCCGGAGGGGTAACAGATGTACGAGGTAGGGAAAAGTCCAAAAGTTCTTGCAAAGCAAGACCCTGCATCATAAGGGATGGAGCAATCTACGTAGTTTTGGCAGGAAAACTTCCAAGAATACACATCATTGGTTGAGGCCGCAAAAGTGAACGGGGGGTCAGGATAACAAGATTAAGGTAAGCCGGAAAGTGTAGATAATTATAAAAAATACACTTTTCATTAAAAGGTCTGGAGAGAGAGAAAATTTCCGGTAAGAAAACGGAGTGGAACCTTTGGCACTGGGGAGAAAAAAAGCCCCAGAGCTGCAACAAGCGACTTAAATTGTAGGGCGGGTGAAAAGGGGCGGTGCTTTGAAGGGGGTAGCCGACTAGCGAAAAAAAGGTGGGGAAACGTGGCCGACTGTTTCGACCGTCGTAACGCGGCAGACGAAAGAACCAAAAAAAATCCTTCTTATAAGGGGCCACCTGGGTAAGAGGTCTAACTAGAGGAAGAAGGAAACCACTGCACGCATCGGCCACGGGGGTGACGGTGAAAAAAAGAAAGCAGCCCTCAAGAGTTGAAATAAAGGGGGGGTAGGGCAAGGGACAAGAACATCCAGAAGAAAACTAATCGCTGAAGTTCCGTTAGGGAAAGATCAAGGAAGGGGAGGGAAAAGGAGGACAAAATGTTGTCGTCATTGAAACGTGCCATAAAAGACAGGTAAAGGGGATCAACGTCAAAAGGGGGGGAAGCGTTGGCTGAAAGGATTACCGGGGGGGCGGAGGATAAGGGGCTGAGGGGTCGCCGAGAGGGGAGTTTTAGGGATGCGGTTCCGTTGCAGATCAAAAAAAAGGACAAGGGGGAAAGCAGAGTCCGCGCGCGCAAAGGATAAGGGGAAAAAACACGGAAACGGGTTAGTGGTAAAAAAGAGTCACCGAAGCAAAAAAAAAAATGAGTAGTCCCGGGGTGATGTTGGCCCACAAAAAAGGGGTGACCACCGCCCCATAAGCAAGAAAAGAGGAAAAGAAGAAGGAAACACACGTGATCCAAAGTCGGGGGGAAGAGTGGGAAGTCTTTGTGAACCGAAAAAAGCAAGGAAGGCACCAGAAAAGAAAGGAAATGGAAAATTCTGCGAAGGAGGGGAAATGGTTGGAAAAGAAGGCCGGTTGAGAAAGCCTATTGGGGTATTACCCGCTGGGTGAAAAGACCTGCGTCCGTGAGGGGGACAGGCGAAGGCAGACCTTTTGCTTAGGATGCGCCGGAGAAAGGAGTTCAAGAACTAGAAACTCCCATCGGAAAATACCAAAAAGATGGGCGCCTTGGGGGCAAGGGAAGCCAGCGACAGAAGAGGGTATAAGGTGAATATTTGCCGACAGACTGGAGCTGAGAAGGAAGCTTAAAGGAGAAAGTAAACCGAAGAAAGCGCAAGACATTTCTGGAAAGAGAGGGCTGGTTCGGAAAGTTGACGAACGTGAAGGCGAAAAACACCGAAGGGAGGAAAGTTTGGGGAGGGGGGACACATATTGTGACTCCAAAGCATTTAAAGAACCATAACAAAAAAAAAAAAAGGTTTACCACATTCGGCCAATCTCAACAAAACAAAAGCGAGGAGAGACGGAGACTTCATGCGGATGAAAAGCGACAAAACTTGGAAGAAAAAAGGGGAAGAATTTTCCGTGGGAGAAAGTGAGAGAAAGTACCAAGTGCAAGGAGGAATACAAAGAACATTCAGAGGGAGATGAAAGATAGGGAAATGTGGAGGGGCCGCTACCGAACAAAAATAGGGGCCGGATCAGCGCAATGTGGCGGCAAAGGCGACGGATGGAGAGCTTTCATGAAAGGAGGGCAGAAAAGAGGGGTATGAATCAGAGGGGTTGAGTGAGAGCCATACCAAGAAAGGTCTCGAACCAAAAGGCTGAAATAGGAAAGACAAACATTGGAGGAGGGAAGAAGGGGGGCAAAAAAAAAAAAACGGGAGGGGAAACAAAGCAAACGGTGCAGAGAGCACAAAAGGTAAGCCACATCATTTCTCGACACAGAAACTAGTTAAAAGGATTGTGTTGGGGGGGGGAATTTGAGATACAAAAAATGACAGACGTTCCGATCATAAAAGGATCAAAAAGGAGAGGGACGTCTTTGACCACTGATTGGGGGAATCGGGGGGCTTGGGCGGGGGGGAAACGGGAGGGAGGCAACATCCAACGGAGAGGTGACGAGAAAGAACGGAGAGTATCACTCAACCTCTTACTTTGGGAGGAAAAGGGAACGCGAGGCGCGGGGAAAGGGGTGCAAAGGATCGGAAAAGGAACAATCAAGCATTCACGCCGAATCCACGGAAAAGACGAGGGAGGAACCTATAAAAGCAAAAACACAAAAAAAAAAAAGAGATCCATGTAGAGACAGAAAAGCTATAAAAACCGACACTACTGGGACGGGCAAATACGGGCAGTGGGAAGGAAAGGAAAGGGACAAAAAAGGGTCTGTGACTAATCTAGGAGGATTGTATGAAAAGAAAATCAACTTCAATGCCAAAAATAGAGAGGGGTGAGCTATCTGTCGAAGGCACTTGGAATGAAAAATCTCTCCTAGTGTAGGCTTTGAACAAAAAGCAAAAATAGGGGGGAGCTGTAAGGGGGGGGGGGGGATGAAATAGGGGGGGGGGAAAACTTATAAGGACGTACGCTGCAGCAGGGGGCCGAAACTCAGACATTGAAAAGAAAAGACAGGGATCGGAGTTAAACGGAGAGAAAAAAACGTTCAATCAATCTTGGGAATAGATGAAGCAAGACCGAAACGGGTCAACAAACGGAGAAAAAGGGGAACGGAACGTACAAGCGAAAGGGTATGATGGTGGAAGGGGGTTGGCACTTACCAGGGTACATCCACTTGTTGGGTTTGGAAAGGAGAGCAGCTACATACTTAATTAGGGGGAGGCAAAAGGAGGGTTTTAGGGGAAAAAATCGTGAGGGAAAGGGAGCGTTTAGAGGAAAAAACTGGGGAAAAAAGAAATAGACGGTCAGAAAAGGAACGGAAAAATGATGGTGGTGGGGCCGTGGACGTAAAAAATGAAGACAAGAAGGCTACCTCTAAAACACAACTGCAGGGTATTTACGAGTAACAAGGTTTCCCGGATCTGAAAAAGAAAAGTTAGGACTAAAGGCGACCTATGCACCAGGAAGATAGGGTCAACTTTGCATTTGAATATTGGAGTGAGAACAAAAAAAAAAAAGTTAAGACTTACATTGGGAGAAAAAAAGAGAAAAAAAGAACCTTTCCTAGCGATTACGCCACTTTAAGGGAGAGGGAAGGCGACATCTTACTCAGGAAACGGAAACGATCGTAAAACGGGGTGGATGGGGGAAAAGACTCAAACCGGGCCAGCACAAATCTCACAGGAAAGGGGACTCGGTAGAGAAGAAAAGGCAAACACAAAGCCAGACACAACCCCACCGGAACCGTCACCAGTTTACCAAAAACGCGAGAAACACAACAACGGAGTAAGGAAAAAGGAGATCTGTCAAACGAGGGAAAAGGGAACGGGCGTGTGGGTTGTGGTTTAGAAAACCAAAGGCCCGGACACAGAGCGCCTCTACCAGAGAGGGGGAGAAAATTCTCGGAAAAAGAAATGGTATGGGAAAAAAATTGTCAAAAAAGGATTACGCTTGGTAAGATTCGGGGAGGCATTGACGTATCAAGGGACTCCCAAGAGAACGTTGTTTAAAAGGTGATAGGGGGGGGGAGAACAAGTTCCCGGGTGGAAAATCACACCAGCAATACGAAAAATGACTAAAAAGGAGACGGAACTTAAGGACAGCAGAAGGGGGGGGGTAGAGAAAGCGAACCGGAGAACGGAGGGGACGGGTTCAAGTCAGAAACAGAAAAAGGGAACAGCATGGCTTTTGTAGGTAGCACGTGCTGAAGAAAGAAAAGAAAAAGCCGCCTAGGGTCCGGCAAGTCAGAAAAAACTTATGGGGGGGGGGGAAAGTGGGAAAAAAAGCTTAAAGTTGTCCCATCGGGTACCCTGATAAAAATATTGAAAAAAGTGACCGAAAGACTGGAATACTGTCGAGAGTGCAAAAGGAAGTAAGCAAAAAAAGGAGGAGGAACTGACTTCCGGGGGAAGGACAAAAGGGGGAAACACACATGCACTCCCAAGAGCAGGAGCTAAGGTGAAAGGTTACAAGTTCTTTCTGGTTGAAAGCGGAGCAAAAGGGAAGCTGGAAAAACGCTTCTTTTTGGGAAAGGGAAGGCTGAAAGGCGGAAAGACTCTCAAAACGGCACGCTACCAAAAGAGAGTAAGTGTCACCTTATCAGAGGAATCGAAAGAGTTAAAAAGAAAACACTTCAAAAAACGCCAAGGGAGGGGGGAACGGGGTCAAGGCATGAAGTAGAGGTTTGTCGCCCACTGTACAGAAAGAGGCGCCAAAACAGAAAAGGGAAAATTTAAGGAAAAAGGTAATGCATCCAGTAGGGGGGGAACGAGAAGGGCTTGCAAGAAGTGGTTGTCGTCATGAGTGAAACGGAGCAAAAAAGTAATGACGCCCAGTCCCGTAGTGTCGGGGAGGAACGTTAAAAAAAAAGGTCGGTTGGAAGGGGGGGACCTCTTGAGATGCAAGGGTGGGAAGGGAGTGGGACGTACAAAAGTGTCCCAACCGGATGGATTATGTTTCGTGAATCCTTAAAGTTGGACAAAAAAAACAAAGTACCCAGCGAAGGGAGGCAAAGCTAAGGGAGGAATCAAACTTAAAGGTTTGCGGAAAAAAAAAAAGGTGGTAGGAGTCACCGCCAAGGAGTGATTGAGGAAAATACAAAAAGGGGGGAACTACTCAAAAGGAGAAGACAACGGTAAAGACTCATCGGAACCCATGCGGGGGAAACGGTGATCCGAAAAAAAAAAAGGCAGGACGGGCTTTTTCATCAAGGGGGGGGGGATCGCCGAGAAAAAAGAATTTCACCAGGGGTCAAAACCCAATAGTAGTAACTTTTTAGACCGGGGGGGAAACATGAGGGTGTGGTGGGTTCTGCCCTTAAAAAAAACGATGCTACGTTCAAGGGGTGAGGACATCGGTTGAGACGGAGTGGGTGACGCAGGAACTAATGCAAATGTTTGGGGGGGGAAAAAAAAAACAAATTGTGAGAAGGGGGGAAGGAGGTCACAAAAATGTAAAAAAAAAGATAAGAATTGGAGCAAGACCGGACGGCAACGAGGAAAATAGGCAAGCCTCTTTTCCGAAAGACATATGAACCGGGGTAAAAGCCGCGTTAAAGGGGAAACTAAGGAGAGAAACTTAAGAGAGGGTTATTGTAGGAAAAGCCGTCGGCGGGAATGTCGAGAGAGCCGAAACTTGCGCAAGGAAAATCTGTCGGGGGTGTATAAAAGCAATTTTGGGGAGCAAATTTGCCAAAAAGCATGAAGGAAACGGGGGGAAAGACGAAAACAAAGAAGGAGGAGGAAAATCTAAGATATTGGAAGGGAAAAATGATGGGAACGATCATACCAAATGCTTGGATTAACTAAGGATACAAAATGACAATGGACAAGGGGAGGGCTCTACGCCGACATTAAATAAAGTTCAAGTCGTCACGAAAAGAAAAGAGGAGGAAAATTGATTAGGAGGTCCCGGAAGAGGTGGAAATTCCCGCGAACGCGCAGAAGCGGATCAGAAGCAAAGGAAGGGGGAACTATAACCGGCAGAAGTGAAAGGCAGCAGGCGAAAGGAGACGTCTTAGGAAGGAATCCTAGGAAAGATGCGTACAGAAAACTGTCTAGACTCATGTAGGTCGCACTCAAAGGAAAAAGGAAAAACAACCCACGAAAAAAGGCCCCTCAGGGTACGAAAAAGAGAGGAACGGTCTCCAAAGGAAAAATGAAAACACATGGACCAAAATTCTCCTCCTCCTAAAAAGTGCTAAGACTTTCATCGGGGGGGGAGGAAAGGGTGCAAGCTGCTGGTCGCGGAGATCCACAAAAGAAAGGACCTCCCTCTCTTCTCACCTGAACACTAAAGGGGGGCTGAGGAGGGAACCAGGAGGCTTCAAAGGATGGTAGGAGGGCTCGGAAAAGTGTGAGGTTCGGGGTAAACATCACCAAACTTTACTATGACAAAAGGAAACAAAAAAAAAGGAAGGGGATCAACTAACCCTTTTCACGAGGGTACAAAGGATAGGTTGCTCGACTGCTGAAAGAGGAGGAGGGGGACCGCGTGGGATCTTCAACCGAAAAGGAGAAAGTCATCCGGAATTCCAGATAAAGAACTAAAGAAAAAAAAAACGATAAGGAAAAGTAAAAAGTCAGAAAACGAACTATCAACACCGGAAAATCCGGGGGGAGAAAACGAGGGCTTTCTCAGGATCACGAAATTGTCGAGCCTTTCAAAAGTGGGACAACCACAGAAAAAAAGAAACACATGCCAAGCGATTAACAGGGCTATCTTACGCAAGGGGGGAGAAACAAAAACCTTTATTTTCAAAGTCCAAGACCCTAGAGAAGATTTAAGACAGTCACTAATGGGGGGGAGCTTGGGAGGGGGGGGATTCACTGAAAAAATAGGGTCGTTGAAGCTTTCAGTGCCAATTACTAAGGATGGGACTCCGGGGGTTAGCGTGACGGCAAGTTTAAGAAAGGCCAGAAAAACAAACAAGCGGGTTCGATAGGTCGAAGAGAACGAAGAGGTGTCAATAAAGCATCACACCTGTAGGGGAAAGCAACGCAAGAAATAGAGGGGGTGTGGTTCAGTGGGCAATTACAGTAAGTGTGGGGGCTTCGGAATTGAATATCTCATACGGGAGTACGTGGGAAAGGGGGGGGTGTATATCAGATCACTGAGGATCAAAGGTCAGAAGGACTTAATGAAAGGGGGCAAATAAATGAGAAGCTACGAAAGTAAAAGGGGGGGGGGGGGTAATGGGGTAGGAAAGCAGCAAAAAGGGGTAATAAAAAAAATACAACAAAGACCTGCGGGCACGTAGTGCGGAAAGAGGGAGAAGGGAAGCCAAATCTTTGGGAGACTTAAAGACTACCTATTAAACCAAAGAGGGTGAAAAAGGGGATTGAGGGGGGATGGTGGGCTGACAACATGGAAAAAAAGAAAGGGGGGCGAACACAAAAGGTTCATACATATTTTAAACGCTCACGGAAGTCGGGGGCGGAAAAATTCAGAACGTACCAACAAGACAGAGCCAAAATAAGATTAAAGTGATTTGAATCTGAAAAGGTCGCACAGAAACGGAAAGAGGAAAGGAAAAGCTGCCCTATCAACAACTTGATCCGAAAGAAAAAAAAAAAGGGAAAGAAAAGCAACTTGACAGCAGAGAGAGAAAACACAAAAAAAGGGAGGAAAAGAGAAGGATTCAGGTGGAGTTGGGAAAAAACTGGACAACGGGAGTTTTTGGGTGTTGGAGGGAGGGAAAAGTTTCATCGTGACACTTGCGAAGGAAGGAGGAACCGGGGGGGGAGGAAAAGGGGATCGGAATTCAATACAAGGGGGGGGCCCGCTGGCGACTCGGTTCGTGAAGGGAGGATACGAAAAAGTGGGAATCGTAAGTTAGGGAAAATAGATGTGGGGTAAAAGGGTTTCAAAAAAGTCGTAAAAGGTCAGCTCCAAAAATCCCAGGAGGACAATGGCAGCATAGGGATGGACGGACCGGGTAAAGAACACGAAGGAAGGCGGGTTCCGTTCTTCCCCGAAGACCGTGAAAGGAAAAAAAAAAAGTGGGGAATACGTGCTGACGGGCCGACGCCAAGGAAAAGAACCAAGCATGGGCCGGGGCAACGTGAAGGGTTGTTCTTCGGAATGAAAAGAAAGGGGGTCCGGGGATTATGACCTTATAAACGGGAAACCACGGGAAGACCAAGAGTCTATATTCATAGAAGTTAAAAGACAACTGGTAACTGCCACCCCCAAAAATACGATCCGCTCGTACGTACGTTCAGGGGAAGGGGATGGGAGCGTTGATGCGGGGAAGTCCGAATATAGGAAAAGGAGTTGGCGGTGCGAGTGAATCGAGAGAAAAAAGGGAACCGTCTGAAGTAAGGGCAACCAGGGGGAAAAACGGTCAAAAAAAAAAAAAGGGGAGGACATAAAGGGAGCATCGCCACTGAGGGAAGGTGTTTCCAAATAATGCTACTCTAGGCGTTTGAAAATCGGAAAAAGGAGCAAAAAGGGGAGGGCTCTGAACGGAGGGGAAAAGTCAAAAGAGGTCACCTCGACCCTTCTCCAAGGGAGATGACGTGGGGAAGAAGGTGAGAAGCGTATTGTAGGGGGGAGAAGGTGGGCGTGTACGCTGGAATAGTTCGTGATGCGTGGGGGCGGTTGAACCGGTTCGAGGTAAGGGGAAGGGGGGCCGGAATTCTTTTTTGGGAAGTGAATGCAGGGGGGGGAAGGATCAAAAAGAAGGAGAAG
>Ga0179593_1632549_pt1 | contig 12457 bp, 18 predicted proteins | sample CZODoug2_1_08_16_FD_185931 | JGI IMG/M metagenome (GOLD analysis project Ga0179593, IMG submission 185931) | Vadose zone soil fungal communities from Angelo Coast Range Reserve, California, USA - CZODoug2_1_08_16fungal (PacBio error correction) | ecosystem: Environmental > Terrestrial > Soil >...
GCAAAAGCAGAGGGAAAACACATGGTAAAGCTCACTGCCTGATTGAAAAAAAAATGCAGAAATCATGTAGGAAGGGAACGGAGTAAATCGGCGGATTCGTGTGAGGCCGGCGGTTTACGCTGCGACCGCGAAAAGAGACCGCGAACTTTCGATATAGGGGGCAGTAGCGGGGTGGAAGAGGGAAAAAACGTGGGTGGGGAGGAAAAAAGGGGACGCAGACGGAAAAAAGAACAACAGCCAAAAGGTCAAGGTGCGGACCTGAAAGCTCTCGCTGTCTTGGAACGGGCATATGTTCCGATCCAGGAAGTGAGATCAAAAGGAACGGCTGACTTTGTAGCCGTAATTCCAGCCACCGATAAAGCGGAGAGATGGATTAAGGAGAGAAAATAAAAAAATAAGAAAAAGACACGTATGTCCGCGATTAATCACAGTACCATCCCTGCTCGCGATAAAGAGTCCAGAAGAAGACCTAGAAACATCTGTGTCCAGTTGGAGGAAATGGCTGTACCGAAGGGAGTGGAGGTGATGAAAAAAAAAGGGGAAAACCTACGAGAAAACCTGCAAGAAGGTTTGTCTTAAGCACAACGCGGGTTGAGTCTGGTGCGACATTACACTGGAAAGGGGAAGGGTTTATGCCGGGGTTAGAAAAAAAAAACACAACAACAACGGATAGGATTAAAAGATCATAGTGGGGGGGGGGGGGTGTGGCATAAAAAAACGGCACAAGAGGGTGTGTAATCCACCGCAGGACACCACCGTGGCGCCCCCGTTACCGCAGGGGGGCTGAGAGAGGGGCCGGAATTACGACGAAAGGGGATAAAGCACCTTCGAGGAGGGAAGGAGGCTTTCAGAAAAAAGGATATATAAAGTTCCCGATCAAGACAGAAGGGGGGGGGGACCGGGAGACGCAAAAACCTGGCCAAATAAGGAGTTGATACTTTAGGACACTTGCAGGGCGCTGCAAATTAGAAGAGCGGGAGGGGGGAAAAGAAAAGGGAAAAAAAACATCATGAACCCGGAAATCCAAACCGTAAAGAAACCTGCGTGCCGGCAAAGCCTCACGGCGGGAAAAACTGAATGAAAGATATGTAGCGTCAAGACGCAAAAAGCACGTGATCGAGAGGAGTGTTTGGGAGGGCAGTAATGGAGGAAGGAAGGGAACTATATGCTTAGGGAGAGGGGAACCAAACGCCTTGCTACTGGTACCCGGGGGGAGAGTGGGGAGGGCGTTGACAGATTGGAACGTGAGGAAACGTGGAGACTATGGACGTCGAAATCGAAATCAATGCAGCATGTTGCCCGGGGATGCGGGCTATACGCAGCTTTCCGCCTGGATTAAAGGTATACGGGGGGTTCAAGGGGGGGGTCGGGTAAGATCAAGAGGGAAAGGAAAAAAAAAAAAGTATGGGTAAAAGGAGAATGGCACAGGATCGGAGTCACGTGCGCATGATCAAGCTACGATGACACGCAAAGTGGGAAGGCTTTCGCTTGTCCCTGCAAGAGGGAAGGGAAACAGGACGTCGTGGGGTATAGAATCGGGAAAGGTGCACGGAAGCCTCATGATTCTGGCCCGGAAATGCTGCTAACGAAAAGTAAACGGGAGGTTATACTCGGAGAAAACAGACGACGTCCCAATCTTCTAGCGGCGTAAAAAGGGAAAATCGGGGCAGGATAGGGAAGAGGTGGGGGGAAAAAAAAAAGGGGGGAAGGAGAAAAAAGGGTCTAGAGAAGGGCCAAGGGAAAGTCATCTGGGGGTCAATGCAGTAGGCTTAGGAGATGGGGACTGGACCGGGAAATTCACAAAATCAGAAAGGTCTGGAATGCTGGCTGAGCATAGCGTCGGTGGAGCTGGTTAAAAAGTGGCGGACAGTCGATGGGGTAAGTCGAGGGAACTTGGAAAAGCACAAAATAGGAATGTAAAGGCACGGCGAGATACAATGCTTCTGGGAGGTAGGGGGGCAAAAATCGCTGGGAAGAAAAGCAAGAATCGTAATCCTTAGGAACAACCGGGGAATATCGCTAGAGAGACTGCGAGCAACTCAGTCGAGAAAGCATCAATGTGTATCTCGGCATTCCGAATCTTGTGGAGGAAAAGAAAAGAATGGGACTCAAGGAGAGAAGTCACGCCTTGGGAAAAACCCAGAGCGGATGCATCGTAACCGGGGGGCGGCTAAGTAAGCTAAGGTAACACATCGGGGACGCATCTGGACAAGTCGCTTGATGTACTGCCACTAGGAAAGAGATACGTCGTGGGGGGATCGTAGGTCGAAGGCAGCAGGACCGTGACAGGGGAAATTTTGGTAACCGGTTGACAAAGATGTTAATGTTGTATTGAATGGCTATGTGTAAAAAACGGTAGAATCGACGGAAAGCGCAGGGGGAATTAGGGTTACAAGTGGGGAGAAGGCAGAAATAGTTTTCTGACTGGAAGGACCAGGCGAAGTAGCCAACAACCATGAGGAACGGCAAGGAACGGGGGGGGGAAAGAAATTTGCTTGAGGTGCGTGGGTCATCGACCCAAAACTCCTGAATCTGTGTCTCGTCAAAGAAGGAAGAAAAGGAAGGAAAAGGAAAGAGGAGAGTAAGGTGAGACGAAAAAAGGAGGGAGGGAGGAGATAAGGGAAGGATGAGTAATTGAGAGAGGGGGCAGGTATCGCGAAGGGGATGGGACAACCTTTCCTCAAAGACAATTGGCAGTACGTGGACTTTATGTACCGAGGGTTCGTGTGCAATAACTTTCCGAAAGGAAAGTAGAACGTAGCGTCACAAAAATTCTGACCCTTTGTAAAGTTCATGGGAAACTCTCCTTGGGGGGAGGTCCTAATGCTGTGTCCCCTTAAGAAGGGGAAAGGGGGGCGCAATGGGATGAATGTCCTACCGAACTCTACTTCGGAAATTGTTGGAAGTCAGCCTGTCAAAAAGGGGTGGAACGTTGTCCAAAAAGGAAAGTCAGTCGGGGAGGGCGGGGAAGAAACAACGCATTGGAGGCTGTCAATAGCCAAAGTCTCCGGGGTCGCTGTCCTTGGCTCCTACAAGCAGTGGGTGCGGGGCTTACGGGGGGAAAACGGAAATGGACGAGAAGTTCGCCTGCGGGGCGGGTTAACATAAATAGTTCGCAGACAAAGGAGACAAGACTTCGCGGGCTTTCCTCATGGTGTATCGTCTTGCAGGCAATAGATAAGATCACCGAGGAAAAAAAGGTGATACTGGTGAAAGGCGCTGTCACGTGCCTGACACGTCGGAAGCCGGTCAGCGCCGGGAAAGCAATATTAAGGACTTTGTAAATAGAAAACCAAAAAAAGGCAGCAGGGGGACCAGGTCGCGAGTATTGGAAAGGGGCTTCAGTGACCGAGCAAAGGCGCGGCAGATCGAAAGGTGCGGAAGTCGTGACTGGTACGACTTCAACGTGGGATGGGCCATCCGGACACAATTGAGGAGGTGACCCGGCACAGTCGGGACCAAATACTCAGGGGAGTGCTGGAAGGGGACACGAGAACGTACGAGGTCAGGAAAAAAGGGGAACATGCCGGGAGGTCAACGAACATTGCGCGCGTTAAAAAAGAAAGAGAGGGGGTAAGAGGGAAAATAGCGGGGGTGGCGGGAGAAAGTCCAGCTAGCGGAAAGAGACTGGTCGTCGACGACAGAAGGGAAAAAAAGGCATCTTTGACAGCGGGGGTCGAGGAACACACGGTCTGCAATAGGGAGGGGAAGGCGCGATGAATTGAGCAAAAGAAAAGTCAGGTCTACAAGGGGGCACGACACGCTGCGTGTCCTGCACGAGATCAGACGGGTCCACAGCCAAAAAAACCAGGGAGTTAGAGAAACTGTAGAGGGGATGTTTCGCCCGGAAAAAATGTTCGACGGGAGAGCAGGCGGGTACTAAAAACGGGCCTTGGCTACGTGGTCTCCCTGCTCAGTCGGGGCTCTGGGGGCAAAGAGGGGGGGGTTGCACAGCGACATGGGCAGGTCTAACGTAGAGGGGGGGGTCAAAGGTAAACATTACTCTCGTGGCGGAGGGGTCGCTTCAGGGGGACGTTGCGAAGGATTTCAAAAATTTCACGGGTCGTAGGGAAACTTCGCACACCAGTTGAAAAATAGACTTAGCCCTATCTAAGGGAAATTGGTGGGGGGGGAGAGTCAAGGCAGCCAAGAAGAGAGGGAAGGGCGGGAGGAAAGGGGGAGGGGGGAAGGGAAGGGAGGGAGAGGAGGGAAAACCGTAGAAAGGAGGCACCGGATGAGGGGCAAAGGAGGAAGTTCCAATACAAACAGCCGGAGTCGACTGGGCGAAAGAAAAGGGTCGGAGGAAAGGTCGGAGGGGGCACAAGTGCTGAGGGCTCGACCACTGGAAAATGAAAGGGCCATGCGGTGGGCGACCAAACAGTGGTCCCGAGTCGACATGGAAGAAAAGGCAGGATCGAGACCAGAGGGAAGGAAAGAAATTCTACTCAGAACTATGGAAAACAAGATCCGTTTATGGTGGTGTCGAGTAGGGGCAGTCAGTGAGAGGAGCAACCTGGGGGAAGTGGGGGGAGTTAACCAAAAGGCAGCCACCGGGGGGCAGAGACTGAAGACGGTAAGGAGCAAGGAGCAGATAAATCTAGAGAAAGAAAAAAAAGAAGGAGCCGGAGGCTACCGACATATCCGTGGTAAGTGACGATGCAAAGACAGCGTAAAAAAAGCAAGAATAGGCAGTGTCAGATCCGTTGGTCCAGGCGCATCACGTGTAAATACGCAATCGAAAGCGGGAGGCTAATGCAAATAGACGGCACCGGAAAAAAAGAGGCCTACTCGTTAAATCCATATGAGGCACGCAACGGCAGGGGGGAGCAGAGATTTTGCTTGGGAACCCTGACCGTTCAGTTATTGGGAAGAAGCGTCCGAGCAAGCAAGGCTACAAAAACGCGTCAATTTAGTCTGGCCTCGTATAGAAGAAGAGATATCCAAACGTCCGCAAAGAACCAAAGATGGGCGGGCGCAGGCGGAATTTTGCAGACTCCACCATGCCGTCGTGGGGTGAGCGTTGGGGACTCTAAAAGAGAAAACCAAAAGGCATGCTGGGGGGAATGATAGCGGGGTAAAAGGCTAACGGATGTTTAATGTGGTCTGGGAATAGGGTGGGAGTCAATGAAAGGGGCGGGGGATGAGGGAGGCGACTAGGCAGCAACAGGGTAGTAGAGAGGCTAGGCGATGTCTTTCGTAAAATGCAAAGGATGGTAGGAGGGGGCGAAGAGGGAAATGAGCAAACAGGGAGTCAAGGTACAACGAGCAAATTAGATTCTGACTGTAGGTGTGAATGGTATGGAAGAGGGGGGAGAAAACACCTAACAAATCGTGATGCCGGGTCCGCATTCTCCGGCTCCTTCGTGGCCAGGTGGAGCTCTCAGTTCACAACAGTGGCTTCAGAGCTGTCACTAGAAGTACGGTGAAAGGGGAAAGGGGGGAAAGGGAGGAAAAGGAGAAAAGGCAACAGGGAAGGTGGGAGCGAAGTGGCCAGACAAGGCCGGAAAGATGTGGAAACTTGGGGCAAAAGGCATCAAAAAGAAAGGAGAGGGGGTCCGCGGCATGGATGTGGAAACTGACAGCAAGAGGTCACAAATTCAAGAAACATGGCCCGCGTCATAATTACAGAGGGGGCCGGAGGGGGGGGGGGGAGGAAGGGTACGTACAGAGGGGAGAAGCGTGGCGCAGAAAAAGTAGAACAAGCTGACTTAATGACCAAGAAAACACCGGAGATTGCTGGTCAATCAAACGAATGGCCTTGGGGAAGCATGTCATAATGGGGAGGGTAAAACCGCCGAAAGGACCGGTGAGGGAGGATTCGGTGAACGAGGTCTGGAGGCGCTCAACGGGGTGGGAAGGAGGTGCCTCGGCGACTTAAAAATTCTACTACAAGCGCCATTTGACGCAATGGGGCTTGAGCCCGAAAGGGGGTGAGAATACAGGAGGCAGGTAACACCAAATCACCTCCACCCCAGCATTGGACAAAAAAGCCATTGGAGACTGAAAACAATTAAGACTGGGGGTACCCTGGCAGGACGGAAGGGGAAGAGGGTCGGGGGGATGGATCGCGAGAAGAAGGAAAAACGGTCAAAATGGCAGAAGGAGCGCCGGGGAGAAAACCTCAACAAGACAAAGACAGAAGGTAAAAAAAAAAAAAAGGTAAGGCAATCCTCAGCGCATAAGCGGGGGAACTGAGGACCGTTACGATGACAACGTAGGGGACTGATTTTGCGGAGTGAATGGCGGGGGGGAGGATAAACGGAACAGAAGGATGGCACGGAAAGTGAAATGAGCGTAAGTTGGTGAGTAAAGCATTTTTATGGGCGCTCTGCATCGTCGTAAAACCACCCGAAAACGTTCGTGAGAAGGGAGGAAAGGATAATGGAAAAAAGAGGGAGTGACGGGTAATAAAACAGAGAAATCACGTAGTCGGGGCGGTGCGCCCGTCAAAAACGTTCGGTGGAGTCGGCTACCGAAAAGAGAAAGACAGCTAAGGAAAATAGGGGTCTGCGGGGGATGAGATGACCGCACGGTGCAATGGCTGAACGCACTGGTGTAATTAGAATTGGAGGGTGGGTAGAGAAGGTGGGCTCTTGCGGAGGAACCGATTGTAAACGGAAGTAAATGGACTGGGAAAGGGGGGGGTGACCAGGGGAGGGTACGTCGTCTTTGGTACAGAAGAGTGTATAACAAGTGGTGGACAAGGAAAGGCAGAAGGGTAAGGGAACGTTGAAAACAGGGGCGTGTAGTGAGAGCGTAGGAATCCCGTATGCAAACTACTGAGATGATGGAGAACGGGAAGTAGAACACGAGGGAAAAGACTGATGGGAAAGGTGTTGTGCAATAAGGTGAAAAAGGTCGGACTGGGGAGGGGGAAGGGAAGTGGAGGGGAAAAAAAGAAAGATAAGGGGGGTACGAAACATAATTAGCGGAGGCTCTCCAGTCATCCGGTTAAATTAGGAAGAGGCTGGGCAGGAACGAACTGGTGTAGTAAAAAGTAGTAGTCTCGGGGAAGCCCTTTCGAGAAAACGGATGGTAAAAAGCTGGGGGGCGATGATGAAGGAAATGAAATTTGTGGGTCTAATACGGGGGGGGGGAACGCGAAAAAAAATCGGGAGTTGAAGCCTTCGGAGACAAGATCACAAGAGAGAGATGCATGGAGCGGGGCACGTACGGGTCGTATGTGGAAAAAGGGGGGGGCGGGGCAAATGGGTGGAGGTCGGTGGCCCGTAGGCGCGGGTAATCTCCGACAGCGGCAGTAGGGCCCGATGTGATGAAAAGTAGAATCAACTGGCCTGCGCTACCTGTCGTGGGCGTGGAGGGGCTAGGGAGGATAACTGGTCAGGTGCAAAAGGGGTTGGGCAGGGGCAGGAAATCGTACGTGTCAAACAGGTGGGGTAGTAGGGATTGAGAGGAGGTGAGGAAGAAGGACTTAACAGGCTTGATAGGAAGACGCCAAAGCCGGAGGGATTAGTGTGAAAGGTTACGGGAGTATGTCTTTGAAACAGCGTGAGTTGAGGGAAGGGGCCGAACTCGGAATCGGCGAAACGTCGAGACGAGACGCATGCAGGCGGGTGTTGTCGTGAGAAGAAGTGAGTGGGTCTCGGGGGCAACTTCGAGGAGACAACGAACGGGGGAAGACAAAAAAGCGGGAGAGTATCTGTAGGAGAGGCAACAGGGCTTGAAGAAGCAAAGGGAAACGACACTAATGGTTGAGAGTGTAAATATGAAATCACTGGGGCAGACCTGTGGCCAAGGTAAGACAGATCGGAAGAGTCAACAGATCTAGGTGTGTCCGCTGAGGGCCACGGTGGGTCTTGGGTAGGGGGATTGTAAATGCAGAAAGGAAAGAAAAATTGGAAAAAACTTAAAAGGCCAGGAGGGATAAAAGGGGTCTATGCTAGGAGGGTGAAAGAGGGATCCGGAGAGCATGTTGCGTGAGGCGCACAGGTGGAAGATGGAGAAAAAGGCGCCAAGCGGTCCGCCATGAGAAGGGGCTGGATTTGGAAACGACATAGGGGCGCAACCGGGCATCGGAGTAAATAGGCAAGGGAAGGGCAAGCGGCAGGAGAAAATTGGTGCGAGAATATGGTAGGATAAGGCATGAAAGGGGAGAAAAAGGGTAGTTGAAGGGCAGAATCTGGAATGGCAATCAACTGAAGGGGGAGAAGATTGAAAAAGCGCAGATGAGAGGAGATAATGAGGAGGAGAAAGAGTAAAAGACGAGGACGTGAGAATATAGGTGGAGAATAAGAAAACAGTTAGAAACGTAGATAAAACATTACGGGACAAAAGAGGAATACTGTAGTAAGCCAGGATGACACACGAAAAAGGATTGAAGTAGGGAATTGCTTAATGCAATAGCAGATACGTTGGTGAGTTAATATGATAGGGTTGGCGTTTAATTCAGGAGGAGTGATGTATGGAGCCGGGACTACCGTCGGACAATATAATTTCTGAGCTAAAGGGATTTGATTAGAAACCTTAGAAGTTATCCGCGGATTACGTTAAAAAAGCCGCAGGTTTTAATTTGCCGACTTAAGTAAACCTTCGTCGTCATCGTGGAAAGTCTTCTCAGTCTGCTTCCGACAGCACAGATTATATAGAATTATGACAGACATACCTTAAGTCTGCTACGCTTGAAGATAGTTTTACCGTAAAAGCACTACCGGGGGGTAATGGTACAATATACAAAAAGGGGGGGAAATAGAATAAATCCTATTCCGTGTTAAAATCGTACATGTATCCTATAGCGGTGTCCTGTCAGTAAGAACGGGGGGGGGGACCAAGTTCTCAAGTGCCACTTTGAGGAGGGTGGCGGCGGCGAAGGGATTCAGAAAGGCGCGTGGTGAGGCGGGTAACAAGGGTGCCAGGGCAGGGCGCAGAGGAGAGTGGGGACTGGTAATTAAACCTGTAAGAAGCCTGCGAAAGGGTGGAGGAGGATGTAAAAGAGTCAATGGCTGAGAGGTGTGGCGTTTTCCTGACTATCCGCGTCCGGCCGAAGATAAAAAAATTATGAAAAAAGCGGAAAAGGGGGGGGAAGGAGGGAGGGAGGGAGGGGCAGGGTTAACGTAGTGAAAGAAACGGCGGCCGGGGTAGAGACTTGGGCTTTTGGAGTCCGTTTTCGGTGTTGCCATGATGGAGAAGAGGTTAGGGGGGAAGGATGCAAAAACAGGAAGCCAGGAATGGAACAGGGTCCTGGGGGGAGGAAAGCCTGAATTCGATCTGAGTGTAGGGACAGACTACAAGAAAAGGGGGCAGCGCCAGGCGTTTTTGGTGGGCACACGCAGGACTAGGAAAAATGAATGCTTACAGGGGGGAGAGCCTGGAGTAAACGTGGACGAAAAGGAGGTGGAAAGGGTTAAGGGGAAGGAGAGGGGGGGGGGGGGGGTGGCATTAGGGGGGGTTTCAAGCCAAAGAACTAAAGGCGTGGTAAAAAGGTGCCGAGCGGTTGAGCCGGGCCCGGCATAAGGGATGTTGAGGAGGGGAGCGTCATAGGAAAAAAGAAGGAAGGGAACGAGGGATGGCGCTGAGAATAACATGGTAAGGGGGGGTGCATGGAGAAAAAGAGAGAAGAACCGGCTGCACATAGTTGTACGGTGGAAGGGTGGTGGAATGCTCATTGGGGGAAGGAATCTACAACAGGAAAGGTTGCACGGGGGGAAGGGATTGTACGACCGGACGGGAGCGAAGGAGGGGTGGGTTCTCTTCACAAAGGGGAAAGATTTCAACGTGTAGGTCGTACCGATGCCGAGTGCGGAAGCCAGGCCGGGGTAAGTTCAGAGAAGATGCTCGTAGGAAGGGGCATCAGGGAGGGGGGAGGTGCAGAGTAAAGTAAAAGTATTGGTCACGAAAAGGACCGGCTTGTTAGTGCGACGCAGAACGCGTTGAAAAAGGGATGGAGTCGTGACTGGAGGGCGGGCTGAAATCTGGTTTATGCAGCCGGGTACGGGGAAAAGTGGAAGACTAAAGGAGGGAGGGAGACCCGAGGGAATCTTTAGGTCACACGAGGGGCAGTAGATGGAGGAGGGAAAAAGGAAAAAAGGAAAAAGGGGGTGGGGGGCGGTCATTATTCTACTGCCTGATCAAGGGGGGAAACGAAAAAGAGACAGGCACGGGAGTGCTGTCGCTCCACCGAGGGAGTCATGTTGTGTCCAGTGACCATCTAAAGGGAAGGAAATCCAGAAAATACCAGACGGCGAGGAAAGGAAAATACTCCGGTGACTGCGCATCAAAAACGGGTCTTCCCTTTTTGAGGTTTTGGGTTAAAAACACGATACGTCCAGCTCCGTGGCTGAAGGGAAGGAAGATAGGAAAAAGAATGTCTTAATAGAGATAAGGGGGGTACGTATCTGTGATGAAAAGAAAGAGCACCTCTGGGTGCGTAAGACTTCCGCCAGGGAGGCTCGCTTTAAGCGTGGTCTCATGAATGGTGTGTTACACAGTGTAAACAAAGGAAAATAAATAAAACGGAGGGTGCACAAGAGAAATACTTCATGGGCGAGGGGGGAGCATGTAACAAGACTAGCGTCGGTGTATTCAGTTGCTAACGGCGTAAAAAGGGGAGTGGGGGAGGGGGAGTCGCCGTCAAGGGAAGAGAGTCTTATCAAATCTTAGGAATTTTCCTATGGGGCCGATGCGGGGGTACGGAGTGAAGACTGGGGAGAAAAGAGGCTGCTGCCAGGGGGGATAAAAATGGACTAGGGAGTTTCTAGCTCATTATTCTGGCTCGCAGTAAGTTAGAAGAAATCTCTAAAGAAAGAAGAGGATCCCTACCGAAAGAATCCGTTAAGGGCATGAAAAACGTTGCATTACCCTGCAAAGCTTCTCCCGAGCCCCGATTTCGCGCTATCAAAATATAGGAAAAAAATAAGGCACATAGAAAGGTCGGTTTCGAGGAAGGGACTTAAAAAAGCCTCTTGGAAGAAAGAGGGGACGAGTCCTCTCCACGTCATCCGGCATCCTATTTACCACGCACCGGCAGCCGGAGCTTCCCAAGAAAAGGGGAGAAAGACGGGACATAGATCGAGAAACTCCTTGATGCGAGCAAAGCTGAAGGGCCGAAGTGATTCGTCGCCAGATCCGTGGATGATATCAGATATAAGGGAGGGGAGCGTTCGAAGAAAGCCTCTCTTCAGATGCTCAGGGGCGAGACGTTACTATGCGAACGGCCAGACGTTTCTCCTGGCAGTCTTAGAAGAACAACGGGAAAAAGAATGAGGAAACGAATTCTCCTGCCGCCTGTCAGCTACCGGAGAAAAAAATATTCCGAATGCCGTCAAGGGAGATTGCAAAAACGAGAGAAAACGGAGAAAGAAACGTCTAAGAAAGGGTGTCAAGCGCACAGGTCAGATTTTCCGACTGCCATCCGGATCTGCGGGCCCAAGCGGAAGTTCGAAGAGGGGAGGGTCATTACGGAGCTACAACGACTCTTAGAAGAAGGATTGATAAAGGGGGTCGGGAAGAGAAAGGGGGGCAAAGGAGGATCGGTTTCAAAAACGTGCGAAAAATTTCCGACCCTCCCGGAGCGATCAGATCCAAGAAAAGGAAGGCTCATTGGAGGAAGGGGGACTGGAAAGAGAGAGGGGACTGCAGAGAGAAGAAAGGAAAAAATCAGACCGGCCCAGAAAAAGTTTAACTCGTTGACACTGAGTGGGAGTCATGAGGTTGGTTGCCACTGGGAACGGAAGAGTGGTTTAGGAACGGTTTTAGCCCAAAACAAACTAGAGAAAAGGAAAAAAGGAAGTAGGTCTAAAAGAAGAAAACGAGACGGGGCCCCCAAGAACCGCCACCGGACTCTGACCAATCCTTCAACATTCTCAGAGGGCCGGGTTCGCTCGTACTTGCACTTGACCCCTGAGAGCTTTCAAGAATGGGAAAAACATCAGAAAGAAAACAAGGGAAAACGTGGAGGGGCAGTTTATCTTAAAGACTGAAAAGGCAGCCTGGTCCAGGAAATCAGTACAACCGTCTAAGGAAGGAAGTGGGAGGGGAAATAAGAGGCAGAAATATTTGGAAGACCTCCTACTCTGAACTGGGGAGAGGTAAAGAACCTGTACGAAACGGTCCTTACCTAAATTTTAACTCTGCTCGTAAACCGAACTAGAGGGATGGGAGGAAAATCACTGAGGGGCGGGGACAACGAATAGAACCGTTCGGTCTCGGATAGCGTAGTACAGGCATGAAATAGAGGAGGAATAGGGAAGATTGACAAGGGAAGAGTCCGCGGCGAAATTTAAAAAGGTCGGGTGGGACGTGGTTCCGGCAAACGAGACTAACTACGGAGGAAGGTCGGAGGGTCAAACGACGCGGAGAAGAGGAGAGACGAGAGGCGTAGTCTCCGTCCCTCGAGCCTGATACGTATGTATATTATTCTAGACGAAGAAAAGGGGTCCTGGAGGGAGCAAGAGAAGCTAGAGGGTAAAGTTCGCTAGGTCAGGAGGAGCCTCATGACTTT
>Ga0179593_1660512_pt1 | contig 12457 bp, 12 predicted proteins | sample CZODoug2_1_08_16_FD_185931 | JGI IMG/M metagenome (GOLD analysis project Ga0179593, IMG submission 185931) | Vadose zone soil fungal communities from Angelo Coast Range Reserve, California, USA - CZODoug2_1_08_16fungal (PacBio error correction) | ecosystem: Environmental > Terrestrial > Soil >...
GTCCGAGAAAAGCGAAGACTTAGGGAGGAGATCGGGGAAAAGAGGCTCCATTGAAAAGAATGGCGTCGAACAGGAGGTTCACCTGTCGTCTATACTTTTCGAATGGTTCGCGAGCAAAGGGAAACAAAGAAACTTCTCAAAAAAAAAAAGAGATCCTCTCCGTCGGACACTCGGTAAAAAAAAAAAAGGTAATCCAGAAGATCTAAAATCAGAGGAATCGACGTTCAATCGGAACGCTTTCGGCAGAGACTTAACACGCTCAGAGGAAAAAAAAAGATGCGACCTTGGGGAACTGCACGCAAGGGGTGCGCGCGTTCTCAATGCAGTCGAAACATACCCAACCGAAAAAAAAAAGAAAAAAGCGCCCGAGAGGAAGCCACAGGGGGACGTTTAAAAGAGATCTGACCCCAACCATTCTCCTCTCCGAGTCTCGGAAAAGTGAGAAGGACTCCAATGAAAAAAGCACGCTCAAGACGCGAGGGTCGGCGAAGGAAAAACTTACAACGGGGAAAAATGACCGCCCGAGACCCCGGCAAATCCGAATGCTTGAGGAAGAAAAGAGCGACGTAAGGTCTAAGGTGCAAGGATTAAGAGCGGAAAAGTGCTCATAAGACTAAACTCTGTAATCGTCTATCCGCTCGACGGACTCGGTTGGAGAGAAAGAAAATCAATAACGGGGAGGAGTGGAGAGGAAAGGGGGGGAAGGGAAAAAAGAACCGGAGTCGTAAACCCAATGAATATCTTGGGTCCACCAAGAGAGCGGTCTCCTTGCATCCAGAAATCATCGGTTTCGGGGTCAGGAAAGCAAGAGAAGAAAACGACGCGAAGGAAGCACAAAAAAGCATCCCAAAACTCTCGACTTGGAACTGCGCTCGCAGGCATATCGTGATGCATGCGCTTGGAACGGCGGTGGTCGGAGCCGCCGAGATCGAAATTGGGTGGAGGGTGGGAAGCGGGAGCATCCGATGGGGGATTGTGAGTCTGTAGCCGATCATCCTTTGGGGCATTGCTGCGGGTAAGCCTGGTAAAGGAAAGTCGTATTCATAAAAGAGCTAGAATGGGAGGGAAAGGGAAGGTAGTCCGAACAGAACATTCACCGATTATTCGGCGGGTCGAGAGGAGCTCCAAAAAGGAAACCCATACAAAAGCTTTTCCAAGGTCTGGGGAGGAGGGGGCTGGGGGGGGGGAGGCAGTTCCGGCGGAGCCCTCCTTCTGAGACCTCCGCGTCCGGCTTATTGGGGTTGTAACCAATGTGGCGCCATTTAAGATTTTGAGAGGGGGTGGGGCCAAACGTTCCTCACCTGAGCGCCCCTTGTCGGGAGCGTAGTGCTCTATACAAGTCGGACCAAAGGTCTCTCCAAAATTGTCCGACAAGCTTGCAAAAAAAGGGAAGGGAAGAAGACGAGATCTCGGGAACAGGCAGGTGATTGCCTGGTCCCAACAAAGATTGGGTACGGATGAAAAAACCGACGCGCGAGGGGGCGAGAGGCTTTAAAGGGGAAGGAAAGTTCGGGAGCGCCTGGGGCCTGAAGCGGGGAACCTTGACGAAAAGGGGAGGATCAGGGGGTGCGCTTGGGGGGGAGAGAGGAGGGTAGGGGGAGGCTAGATCTAGGTCCGCCGACCTTTTTATTAAGCTTGGTACAATTAGGGGCATTACGGAACCAAACAAATGGAGCTGTTTTCCTGGGCATGCTCTGCACTTTTTGGGGGGCTTGATCGATAACATGGGTGCATCGTCAAAAGTGGAAAAAAGAGAAGCCGGGCGCGGACTCGTTCGCCAAAGATGGCTCGAGGGCAGACGCCGCGAATCTCCGGCATGGATGGAGGACTCGTCATGTAACTGACTGTGACGGGAAGCTCGTGCTCGGTGCCTCGACTTGCAGACCGCTCATACGATTAAAAACTCGATGATGGAGGGCACCACTACCGGGAAGGCTCGAGAGAGGCAGTGCGTACCGGAGGGGGACGCGGTGTAGGTCTAACCTGAGACGCAGATCTCAGGAGCGAACTCACGGCGGAAAAGTCACCAAGAAAAGCCATGTCCAGACTGGACGGAAGCGATGAATGGGGGCCTCCACGCAGCGAAAGAAGAGGGACTGGGTCTAGGAAGGGGAAAAGCAGAAACATCTCTAGAGGAGGGCCGAAAACAGGGGGAACTAAGGCTAAGAAGCCCAATTTCTCTTGCACTCCAAGAAGAGGGGGGCGGCGGGGCTGAACTAGGATATTCGAATACGTGTTTGAGTAAATCCATCGTAATCCTGCTTGACTGTTCTTTTTAGGTCAGTTTTTAGGAAACACAGCAAAACAAATCGACACGCGCAGAAGGACACACGGAGTCTTGTAGATACGCCAAGCGGGGGGCCTTGAAGAAAGGAAAAGACCAAGGAACAAAAGGGGCGAAAGGCGCGGACGCTACAAGATTTAGGTTCGGGGGCTGCTGCCTGGAGGGGGGACAGGCATGGGGAACGAAAGGGCTCGAGGCTTTGGGGAGCAGGCTCCCTGTTCGCAAGTTCCAATCTCTCGTAAACAAAAGGGGGAAAATAGAGGTGAAACTAAGTCGTCCAGTAAACCTTTATCAAACCAAAACCGGACCCCCCCACCAAAAAGGCCGTTAAAGGGATTCGGACTTTCTTTTCCAGGGGAATTCTCGCCCCGACCCCTTGAAGGGGGTACGCTTTCGGAATCGAAGAAAAAAAACCAGGCGCGACAGCAAGAGTAAAGGACAGACTTGCCGTTCCTCCATCTACGCTCGGGAGGCTTGAGGGCTGCGCGTTGAGGAAATTTAGGCAGAAGGGGGGGGGGTTCAGGGATGGCGAAGAAAAATAAAGAAAACTAACAACGAAACACGGTAATCAGGATATGATGCAGGGGATGACTATGGCAAAGCCCCTGCCATGTCTTTCATTCCAGGAAGGAAAAAGCGTGGGCAAGGAATACTGACCTCTTCGTCCACTGGTTGACGTTGGGACGCACGAAAAAATTCGTTCGAGGCAGGACGCAACTAGAGAAGGCGCAAGAGCGGGGGAAAGAATCGATAATGCGATGTGAGGACCATCCCCTTAATCTCTGAGAAAGCCATTTTGGACGAGTGATGCCTCCGTGGGATCATCCTCTCCAAGTGTCTATTGTCGGGTCTCCTACAACGCCCTCACGGTAGGGGAAACAGAGGTAAGATTCCACTTAAGGGGTAGGGTGAGGAGCCTCGATTTCGTTAAAATCATTCTGTTTTCATTGAGCAGGGAGGTTCATAACGAGAACAACGAAGACCCGGCAATTCCGAACATGGAGACTAAGAAGGAATAGGATGGTGTGAGAGAAAATGACTTCGGAGCGATGAGGGGGGGGAAAGGGCTTCACGTACTGAGAAATTTATTGCCTGGTGTAAGGTTGCCGTGCATCATCCCATGCTCTGAGAAAAAAAGGAAAAAAGAGCAGAAGAGGAAGAAGTAGGAAAAAAGTGTCAAAAGTCATCAAAGGGCCCTTCTATCGTCGAGAGAACGCAACTACCCAAAGAAAGGAGATCACTCAGTTAGCACGGCCCATAAAGATACAGAAGGGGAGAACCGAAAGACAAAATCGATCAGGGAAGCAGGCAAACAAGAGCCTGAATCGATGAGGGAGAAGATGGCGAGTCACTGATACGCCAGTGGGAGGATTGCTAGAAACGCGTCCGAAATAAAGACAAAAACGACGCAGGCGAGGGAGTGAGGAAACACCACCAAAGCGATAAAAAAATTGCGAGGAAAGGAGGGACGATTGCTTGCTCCATGGTCCGCCTACATAGACACAGCAGGGAGAGGGAGGGAGAATAGGGAAGCCGTAATAACGACGGAAAAAACCCGAGAAAATAAGAGACCGTTTAACTTGTACTGGGCGAGAAAAAAGCCTGTGGGGGGTGGGTGACCATCAGAAGCGTGAAAAGCGTTGCCCTCAGGATGAAGAAAGGTTTTGATCGTCATCGCGCAGGTCGAGACGGGTTGAGGAAGCCGCGCGCAACCAGCGCGATCAAGGACCGCATTTCAAAGAGGGAAGTCTCAGCTCCCAAGAAAAAGAGGAGGCGGCAGACCACCACGAGGACGGCGGCTCTACCCCTCATTCAAGGGAGGAAGAGGAGGGCAGATAATGAAAAACGCAAGTGCCTGGGATGCAGGAATTTGCTCGGCGACTAAGGACGGTCCGACATCACCGCTTGTCGCCGGGGGCCACCCACAGACTTTTAGAAATGCTTCCCTTACACCGCTCGGAAAAGGGGAAAACACCAGGGGGTTTGGAAGGAAAAATGGTGTCGACTCCTCTATCAAATTGCGGGATTTCCGTGCATCAGGGTCAGAGGGTGGGAAGGGAGGACGGAGCGAAGGGTCTAAACGCCTTCCTCGCAAAGGAAACCGTAGGCCGTACGAATGTGACGAGTTCCCATTCCTCGGGCTGCAAAGCTTCAGGGGGGGACGAAAGCGAGGTTTGAAAGGGCTGAGAACCTGGACTAATAGCCAAAGGGGTGGCCATTGGAAGAGGAAGGGATCATCAAAAGGTGTTCTGGACATCGCCGGCGTAAAATGATGTACCTGGGGGGGGGGGCTCTCAAATGCCCGCTTCAAGATCGTGTTGCTGCTTTGGTCTTCAGGAAAAGTTCAAAAAACAAGCCACGTGAGGGCTTCGAAACCAACGGCTTGACGCCGCTGGTTCGCCGGGGCGGCGGAATGCTGCCGACGCTTCGAGCAAGAACGTCAGACAAACGGCCTGGCGAAGGAATGAGGGAGGGGTCGCACGCGTCACGAGTCCGACCTCGAGGCAGAAAAATCTGGGGGGGTGGCCCCCTTGCGCGGGCCGGCGCACAACAGAGAAAAAAAGGTGTGAGGGGGGAGAAAAGGGGACCTAGACCGTTTGAACCCGGGTGGTTCGACCCGTCAGGGTGTTGTCGGAGAACAACAGAAAAGTGCTCGGCCAGCTTTTGACTGGAAGAAAACTCTCAGGAACAAGGGGAGTAGAAGGGGACGTGCCAGAAAGATTTTTCCGAGAAAGCACGGCTTCGGGCTGCGGCCAGTCCGCAGGCAGCCTAAAAAAACGATTGGAATACCGACACGCACATCGCGGGGGGGGAAAGAATATGAGAACCGGGAACTGGGGGGGGGGGAGAAGAAGCGCGAAAATGTCACGAGGGTGCTGGCAGAATCGGCCGAGCAACATCCGAGCTGTAACGGCGTTCATAATTAACATGCTATCAACTTGTCACAGCACGCAAAAAGGGAAGGGGAGGGTGAGAGACAGGGGGGCAGACCTCCTTACATCCTCGCCAAGGAGAAAGCGGACGAAGCCTGGGGGGATACTCCCAAACAAAGAAGCGCTCTTGACGTTAACGCGTCTAAAGGCAGAAAAAGCGATAGAGGAGGCAGGGGGCAAATGGAAGAGCCCAACACGCTGTTCATGTTTCCGCGGAAAAAAAAACTGGGAAAAAAAAGCACGCTCCGCCCTCTAAAGTGATGAAAAAGAGGGGCAGACGCAGGCAAGCTCTATTCGGCGAGACTAGGATGTACAAACCCGAGGAAGCCAATTTTCGTCACCGCAGCGGACGGGAAAAGACGGAGGGAGGAAAGATGCGCGTCCGGGTCCTAAGGAACGGGTCCGGGAGAGGAAGGGGGGACGATCCGAGAAAATACTCAACAAGCTGATCGAGACTGTAAAGAAGAACGACCGAACGGCTATCAGATAGGGGGAGATGAGCGGAGACCATTCAAAGGTCCGGCGGAAACCACCCCTCCATTACGACGTTTCACCTCCTCTATCAGGAAAAGTCTCCTTGAAAGAAGTCATAGGAGGGGGTCGGAGGAACTCTTCTCTGATCAGGCTTCTATTAGCACTGCCGGGGAAGCATCCGGAGTGCTCGTCGGGGGGGTCAGAGAAGCAGGAGGAGTCGCCTGGCGGCGGTTCGGACCGACTCGACCCCTCGCAGTGGTGGCCTGGAGGGACTGATGGCTAGGGAGGGACAAATGGGGGAGGTATGGGGGGTTCTCGAAGCCGCGGAGAAGAATATCTCGACTTCCGCGGAAGTGATAAAAAACCGAAAAGCCTAGTAGGTCAACGACGCCCGATTATTCTGCGGGCGCTAAAGGCGCAAAGAAAGGGAGCCCCGATGGCATCAAAGACGAAAATAGTCGGTTCTTCTTCAGGACAGTTCTGGGCCGGCTGGGCCCAAGGCTCCAAAAGTCCTTCACCGAAAGGTGTGCAGTCTAGGTAGGGGCGGGTAAAAAGGTCGCAATCTAAGCGCCCCGATGTGAGGGGTCCAGGATGGGGGGGCCAGCCGCCCTGTCGTGATCGTACTCTATAATCAAAGAGAGGGCCCGAGATCCAGGGAAGAGGTCTGGATCATCTTCGGACTCGCCATCGTGGCATCAAGAGCGGGGGGAAGTTGGTTCGAAGAAGGAACGATCCGTCGCCGACCCTTCCTCGGGGCGTCGAACTACCAGGGGCATCTGGGCCGTGCATGAGTCGGAAAATCGGCGGCGAGGAATCCTCGTGGAGCACCCGTTTGGAAGCTCTTGGAAAGCTGAGCCCTGCTCGTGTTCCACCTTCTAGAGGTTGGTGTGTGGAAAGTGGGGATCGAGGGAAAACTTTAAAGAGCCTCAATCCGGGGTCGGCGAACGCGGCTCCATATTGAACTCAAGAAAGGTGCCTCGTCCTCTCCGAAACCCGAAAAAAGGTCGGGAAGGGGGGACGCGAGAGTCTCGTTTTTTCCGAGACTTGCAGGACCAAAAATCTAAATCTGCTAGGAAGAACGCCCGAGGAAACCACACGGGCTCGATCTACAGGCGTGGCAGGGGGAAGAACGGTGCCGCAGCTTCAAGGGGGGTAGGTCTACGGAAACGAGTCGAACTAGGGGGCAACACCGGGGGACCAAGAAGTGAAACACCGCCGGTGGGACAATTGATTACCTTGACTGGGCCTCACATTCGAAGAGACAATCCGATACAAGAGACTTTGAAAAATCGTGCGGTGCTCCTCACGAACTGCCGGGCGGACTTCTAGGGAAAGGGACCTTCAGTATGACCCAAGAGTAGTGCCAAACAAAAGAGTCAGAGGGACCGATCAATAGGAAGGTGGAAGGGCAGAGGGCTGGGGGGAGTGTTCCAGTTTTATTTGACGCGTAGGTCACCAAGAAGGAAAGGATCACCTTGGAACCGCGCCAATCGCCTCAAGCGCAAATCTCAATTCTGTCGCTGGAGGAAACGGGAAAGGTGGGGAAAGAATCGAGTCTTCCTGACGGCGGCGGGGGGAAGCCAAGGAAACCGAGAAAAAACAGGGTCGTTGTGAGGCGCCGCGGCCAGGCAAGAAGAAAGAGGATTTGAACGCGGGAGCGAGGAGAAAGCCGGGCAGAGAAGGTCGATAAACTAAAAACTTACGGAGAGGAAAAGAGATGAGATGAGCAAGACCTACCGGAGCTGAGGCGCCCCGACGGAGGCCGCTAAAGAGGTGGCAGCAAGACCCCCGCAACCCCGGCGTAAAGCATGTTATCGGCGAGCTCAACGCCGAAGGAACGGCAATCATTATTTCTCTTCAGGAGCTTGCCGGATTAGAAAAAAGGACAGAGCCTCGTCTGTGGCAATCTGCGCGTGAGGAGGAGGACGAGGTGAGGTTGACGAAAAGCTAAAAAGAACACAACACGGGGAAGCAGTATATTTAGGACCGGGAGGGGAAAAACCTAAGGGATCCCGTCCCGGGCAGGCACAAAAGTCCGGGCGGCACGTGGGGGGAAGAAACATTTAATTTCAGAGTCGGGAACTACTTTGAGGGCGGAGAAAGAGCAGTATATCAAGGGAGCCAACCGAGGAGAGGCTTTTGGAAGGCGAATAACGCCAGAGCGCCACGAGCGGATGAATTATGGACCAAGCCGGAGGGGATCAAAAGGGGGGGGTGGTGGTGCCCGATTGATAAGCCGTGGTGATCAGGGCAAACGACCTGCTGTCGATAGGGAGGGGATAGACAGCCATCTTCAGTTACTTGAAAAAAGACGCCGATTCGGACTCCAGCACTTGTAAGGGAAGAGAATCCTCGAAATGGGGGGGTTGTTTTCGAGCCTTGCTTTTCTGCAAGGAGGAAAACAAGAGCGAAAAAAGAGCCGAACCACTACGCGTATAATCGATGAAGGGGCCGAAGCCGCCGTGAGATTCTATAAGTCAGCGATTACATGGAGGACCCGCCCGGCTTGACTGTGTGAGACGGGACTACGAGAACAGAAAAAGGGCCAATTCGGAAGTAGCGCGAGTTCAACGCGCTTCAAGGGACCGGCTATCGTAAAAGAGATTAATGCCAGGAGAAATCAAAAGGGCCCGAGGAAAGGGACCAGGAGAGAGGGAATTAGCAAATAGTCGGAGAGGGAGAAAAGGTGGACTGTCTACCGAAAGGAAAAATATCCGGAATATAAAAATCGATTCTCGGAACAGCCTAAACTGCCGGGGGCGAAAGAAGAGACAAGAACGCCCAAGGTAGGACGTCCTTGGCACGCGGTCCAATAGGAATCTAAGCAAAAACGAAAGGGGGGCGCAGACGGTGAGGAAAAACCAAATCCTGAAAGAAAAAGCACGAGGAGAAAAAAGGATCGGACATGGTCAGAAAAAGACCTCTTACTCAAAAGAGCACGCCGCTTCGGGAAGAAGGGAGGGAGAAAGCCGCTCCAAGAGCGGGGGAGAGCATCAGGCCTTTTTCCAAAGGTTCGATAGGGGCGTTTCTCCTCAGAAGAGAAGGGGGGACCGCGTTGCCCGAGTATCCTTGTTTATCATTTCCCCGCGAGGGCCGTCGGGGAGAGGGGAAATGAAGAAGTCGCGCACGCGAGCGATAAACCCGCAAATTACCACAAGTCGGGGAATAGCCATGAGGCAGGTCCAAAAAGCGAGGTAGAAGGGAGTATGCAAACAGAAAGAAAGACTTCTGCGAAGGCCTCGCGTCGAGAACCCAGGCCGCCGAAAAAGGGAAATGAGGGGAATGCCAGCTACTACTGAAGGTCCCGCAGGGAAAGCTGGCGGGAACACCGCAACTCTGATCTTTGGAAAGGCTGGGCAAGAGAGCCTGCAGAGAGGCAGGGCTGGGTTGTGAAGACGACGAAAAGGTGCGGGGCATAGCCTCGGGGGAAAACGATTAGGGGGGGGTGCGGAGAGCGAAAGAGCTTAGCGGCGATCCGAGGGGGTGGTAGTGTCTGAGCACGACGCGAGACCATGAAAAATGGGAGAAAGAGGATTTAAGGAGGTTCGTTTCGCTCTAAGTGACGAAATTGCCTTCCCATGGAGCGAAGGTTGAGTGACGAATCGAGAATCGCGCTTGATTTTCTTCTGGGGAAGGACGCTGAAAGGGGGTTAAGGAAAGACATGGGGACAGAGAAGATTGACCCTCGGGGGTGGTCTAAAGTCAGCCGCGGCATCTTGGCGTCGGGCTTCCATGAAGAAGGCGTTAAGGTAAGGAAGAAAAGATTGAGGAGGACAAGCTTCGCTCTTTGAGGGAAGCGGCACGGATTTCCGTCTGGATAGGACGAACCGTCGAGCTTAGTCGATCAAAAAAGAAGCATGGGAGGGGCGAAGAGGGGGAACACTTTTCCTACAAGGATGTTGGTGCGAGATTGAAATAAAGGGCCTTGGAAGACCGTCCCACAGTATCGCAAAGGTGCTGGTCAGGGGGAGAGAATTACGTGATTAGGGAGACCTGGGCATCGGACTTCCGGGAGAAGCAAAGGCCAGAAATGCCGTGAGGCCAAGGAAATCTTTAGAAAAAGAAGACTCAACACAAACAGGAAGGGGGAAGGAGAGATTTCTTGCCGAAAGATTTGGAGGCCGCACGTAGTCTGGCTGCGTCCTAAGGGCCAGAAAGAAAAGTCGAAGAATGAGTGTTCAACGAGGGGGGGTGGGGGGGAGTAGGGACCCAGAAACGAGCACCGGCAGGGGGAGGGTTTGCGAGGTCCGAAGCAACACGATGTAAAAGTCCTCGAACTCAGGGAAAAAAGGGGAATCCTCCATCCTGGAAGGTCAGGAGAAATGGGGGGAGAGGGGGGGGTGTGGGGAGGGTGGATGCGTGGTGGAGGGTGGATTGGGGGTGGGGTGGAGGGGGGGGGGGTTTGGGGCGATGAGGGGAGGGGTAGCGGGAGGAGATATAGAGGGGTGAGGGCGAGGGGCGGTGTGAGGGGCAGCGTGTGTGTATCGGCGTGGATAGGGCAGGGGGGAGGAAGGGGGTAGTGGCAGGTAGTGGAAAGGGGTTGAAGGGAAACAGCCACCTGGAAAAAGGGGTGATCAGGACATCATAGACTTTCTTTCTTAAGCATCCTCCTAGAGAAAGCGACGAGGGAAATAATGATAAATAGACTAAGGGAAAGATTTCTAGCGTCTCGCGGAAAACTCAGGGATGGAGGCAGAACCATAAGAAAGAAATGATGAACGATCTTTCATTTGAAAGGGAACTGGGGGCAGATCTTTCCTGCGATGAAAAGGTCTTCCGCTCCTCACTCCAAGGTAGGATAAAGGTGGATCAAGGGAGCGGGACTTCTATGGAGCACTTACAAAAGAGCTCAGGAAGGAAGGCTTAGACCGTAAGAACCGAACCTAGGAAAAAGAGGGTCGGCGCGGCCGGGCTACGTTTCCCACGGGCGAGGAAGAGGGGCGAGCGGAGAAGACAAGACCGACAAAGGATGGCCGGGAAAAACTGCACAGGGGTCACAGAAAAGGGAGATCGATCGGGACCGACGAAGTGCACCGGGGGGGGGCGCAGTCGGGAGGAAAAAAAGCGGACGATCTTTTAAAACAACCCGGCCGAAGAGGGGTTGCGGAGGGAAAGAAAAGGAAGGTTGAAAAAAGGAAGCTCCCCTCGAACTACGCAGTCGCACTGCGCACGGGGGAAGCAATCAGCCGCGAGAAAACGTGTAACTCTCTCAGAGCATTCGTGGGGAGGCCGAGGTGAAGTGATTTTTCTCACAGCCTCTACCTGCTCTTTTTTTTCAGATTCAACTCAGGGGATATTTGGAGAAGCGGAGGGCTAAACGGGTTTCAGAAAAAAAAAGAAGTCTCATCCGATCGCGGGGGAGGGAATAGGATGATCAAAACCGGGCAGGTCAACTATTACATTCAGAACGCGATAGGGGCTGCGGCGCTCAATGAGAAAAACGTCAGAAAAAAAAAAAAATAGGAGCTTCAGATCTGGGCCCTTCTTCTCGGTAGGAAAGGAAGGCTCCCAGACGACCTCACTAAGTCCGGGCATTATTGGGATTAGGGGGAGAAAAAGGGGCAAGAAGTGAAGGGAACTCTCCTCTAAATTTTTATCGTCAGGGGGGGGTCAGCAGAAAGGGGGCGTGAGCGTTCTCTAAGAATCTGTACGGTTCCCAAAAATAAGGAGTGGGAAAAATTCGTGCTAAATACGGGCATCAAGGACTAGCCTTTCCCGGCAGTTGATGCCGCCTGTCCCCGAGATCTATGGGTTATCAGGAACGACCACTGCCCAGGCGTCAAGTACCACAAAGAAGATCGGGCGAAGGGTACTGAGCTCTCACGGTCGCATGGTCTATTTTCTGGCAACAGGTGGATGCGCAGCATCTCAGGCGGAAGCCGCCAGTTTGGTTAAGCGCGTGACAAAAAAGAGATGACACTCCGAGGCCAGAAAAGGGGACCGGCCCCAGAAAACGGTTTTTGATGATCTATAAACATGCAGAAGCGTCAAATTTGGGAAAAGCAAAAATAAAGCCTGGCGGCGGAGAAATCAGAGAATCGCAAGGAAGAACCGGTCTCTTTCTCCGTCGCTGTGTCGGGACGTGAAAGACTCTCGGGACGGGGGGGGCTTCAGTACCAGCTGCGCAGAGACCGGGGAGAGGAACTAATGACGGGATCTAATCGAACTGCTTTGTCAGCGTAGGAAGCGTTGTCGCCCCAGGGGTGGGGGGGGCTACCTTAGACCGGGATCGAAAGCCTTGAACGTATCCAATCCGGGCAAAAAAAAACGGCTCATGTCAAACGCGGAATCTGGACAGTTGATTCCTGGGCAGCGCTCAGCATATGAACCGCGAAGGTACGATGGGAGATAGGAAAAAAGAAAGAGGAAAAGTCTCTTGCTCTCAAACTTAAGTAGGAGAGAAAGAGGGAAATGAAGGGGGGGGGCACTCTGAAGGCGTGCGGAAGGAGGTAACTTTTTTTGAGCGTTCCTCCTCGCGAAAGCTCTTCCTAGGGGGAATGGTTGTGGAGGGGGGGGGGGAACGAGAAGGAAAAGCAAGGGACACCGAAGAAAATCGAATCACATGAGATCACCGAGCTTCTGGCTGGAGAAGAAAAGGAAACGAGGGAACAGAGGAGGGGGACGGAACGGAGGGGGAAGGAGCTCTCCCTCTACGGGGGCCGGTTAAGGAGATGTGTAGGGTGATCGAAGGAGGGTCTCGCCGATGCTTATCAATCTGAACGGAGCGGAGCATCAGCGGAAAAAAAGGAGGTGCAGAGGGTGACAA
>Ga0179593_1733553_pt1 | contig 12457 bp, 15 predicted proteins | sample CZODoug2_1_08_16_FD_185931 | JGI IMG/M metagenome (GOLD analysis project Ga0179593, IMG submission 185931) | Vadose zone soil fungal communities from Angelo Coast Range Reserve, California, USA - CZODoug2_1_08_16fungal (PacBio error correction) | ecosystem: Environmental > Terrestrial > Soil >...
CGATCACTTCCTGGTGCGCGAGAGAAGGGGGGGGGAAGGGAAAAGTAAAGGACGTGCCAAATATTTGCCTGAATGTGCTCTTTATTTTAGGCATAAAAGAGGGGAGGAAAAAAAAAAGGGGAGAAGGGGAGGAGGAAAAAAAAAAATAGCGCGGGTTCGCAATGAAAAGATGTGCAAAAACCTTTGGGGCTGGGGGCAAAGCGAGGGAGAAAGAGGGAAGGAGGAGGGGGAAGAAAAAGGGAGGGAAGGAACAGAGAAGCCGCGGCCGTACGAGAAGGTCTTTTTGCCTTGGCATTTCATCGTTGGAGGAAAAGGAGGGAAAAAAGGAGAAAAAGAAAGGAAAACGCCCAAAGCCCCCCCTATTATTTCGGGAAGCGAGGGAGAGAAAAAGGAGAGAGGTGACCTTTTTATCCCCCTCCTGCCGGCGAGCACTGGAGAGAGAAAGCTGCATCTTCTCCATTTCAAACTTCTTTCCTTTCCCCCCTTCGCTAACCGTCGAGGAGGAGGGAGGGGGGGGGGGGAAAAAGGAGAGACACATTTGTCGGCTTTTCTGACTGCTTCTGTTCCAAATCCCGGGAGGGTAGAGAGAGGGAAAGAAAAAAAGGGAGGAATAGTTCCAAGGTCACTGGGAGAAGGATCCTCTCTTCCACTTTAGTACTCATTACACGATTTCCAAAAGGGAAGGGGGAGGGAGGGAAAGGGGAATGAGAGAGAGAATATGCAGCTCACCGGGAAAAAGCTCTTCCTATCCCCATCACATTATGCCATTGTGGGCCCGAGATGAGGAGAAGAGGGAAAAAAAAGGAGAAAAAAAAAAAAAGGAAGGAGGAGGAAAAGAGATCCCACATATATTTTGTTTGCAATCCGGTTTGACAGAAGGGGAGAAAAAAAAGGAAGGGGGGGAGGAAAGCGGTCGGTGAGGAGGCCTTTCTCGTCATATCTCACAGCGCTCAGGTGATAGGGAAGAAGGGAGAGGGAGGGAAAGGAGGACGCCGATTATCCTCTTTTTGACCTTTACCTTGGAAAACGAAGGAGGAGGGAAGAGGGAAAAGAAAAGAGGAAAAAATCAGGATTTGAGCCCTTCCTCCACCGTCCGAAAAAAAAGGGGGAGAAAGGGGAAAAAAAAAGAGGGGGGGGGGAGGGGAGAGGGAGGAGGGTAGCGAAGGACAGCACTCCTTTGCTCCTGGCCGCCGCTGCGGAGGAGAGGGGGGGGAGGGGGGGGGAAAAGGGAAAAATCCGGAGAGCGATGCCTTTGGATTCCTCGCTGAACGAAAAGAAGGGGGGGGGGAAAAGAAGGGGAAGAGGAAGGGAGATACCGAGAACCGCCCGTTTCGCAAAGTATGACTGGCCCAAAGGAAAAAAGAAAAAAAAAAGAAGAAGGAGGGGGGGGGGGAGGAGAAAAGATGCGAAAAGCTGTTTTTCAATACTTACGTCCATATTGTTCGAAAGAGAGGGGGGGGAAAAAGGAAAAGAAGAGGGGGAGGGGTGTACGCGCGGCAAAAGCCTGCGGTCTTCCTCTTTCTGGCGCCTTGAGAAACCGAACGGGAGAGGGGAAAAAGGGAGGGGGGGGGAAGGAGAGAAAAGAAAGAAGGTCCCTTCTATCAAACCAATCGATTCGCCGAAGAAAGAGGGGGGAAGAGAGAGAGAAGGCAAAAAGAGCTCGATCATATTCGTGCGCTCAAATGGAAAGGGGGAGAAAAAACGAAAAAGAAGGCCTCTGCGTAGAGATGAAACGGAAAGAAAGAAGGGAGGGAAAAAGCAGAGCAAACTTCTATAGATCTTTTTCTATTATTTGTCGTGAACGGAAGGGGGGGGGGGGGGGGGGGGGGGAGAGGAAGAGGGAAGAAGAAGAGGGGAGCTCCTCCTTCACTCCCACTTAAGGTGGAGGAGGAAGGGAAGTGGAGAGCGGGCGATGAATCCTTTTAACATAAAAGGGAGAGAAAAGGAAAGAGCCAAACCGGCCTTTCTTCTTCTCACGAAAGAGGAAGAAAGAGCAAACTAAAATCTCCCCGTCTCCTTCTTTTGCTGGAGTAAGGGGCAGAGGGGAGGGCCTGGCTTTCCTCCCTTCTCTTTCTCATCCTTGTCTAGGTAGATAAAAGAGGGAGGGGGGGGGGAAAGGAAGAAATCCGTTCTTGTTTCTCTTTCCTCTGTTCCCCAACTCGGCCAGGATGAGAGGGTGAGGATGGGAGGGTGGTAAAAAAAAAAAAAGAGGAGGAGGGAGCCTGCTGATCTCTTGTTGGCCGGTGATAAGGGGGGAAAAAAGGGAGGAAAAGTAAAAGAGAGCAAAGATTGTCGGGACGTCCTCTATTCGTGCTAATACCCTTGCTCGAAAGGCAGCCCAAAAGACAGAAAAAAGAGGGTTTGCTGCCATTTCGAGCAAGGAGGGAGAAAAAAATCAAAAAAGGGAGAAGGGCAGATTGAAGCCTCTCTTCCTCCTCTTCCCTTTCACCTGAGCACCGGGAAAAAAGAGTGAGAAAGGGTCTTCCTTCTCCTTCCTCGTCCGATGTGTGGAGGAGAGAGGGAACGGATCAGTTCCAAAATCTCCCTCCTTCCCTTTTGGGAGGGGGGGGGGGAGAGAAGGAAACGACTCCGGAACCCTTTTCCCTCTACAAAGAAAAAGAAAGGGGGAGGGTAGGTTTGCCTTCTTCTCCCCGGCTCCTTTGCAAGTTTGCGCAAGCCAAGAGCCTGTTCATTACATCTTCTTATTGTGCAGGAAAGGTCCCGGCGACATCCCCTTTTCTATTTCCCTTTCTTCTCCCCTCCTCACAACATTTTAAGTGGGCGGGAAGGCAAGACGGGGGGGGAGAAAAAAAAAGACGTGCAAAAATCATCTCCCCCCTCTCTCCTTTTCTATGCTTCTTTAAGCCACGAAAGGAAAAAGGGAGGTTCGCTCTCTCCCTCTCCTTCTTAGTCGGGGGGTGGAAAGAGGTGGGAAAAAAGAACTATCTCTTTCTTTGAAATAAACATCCAGCATCTCTTCATCCCTTCCTTTCTCGAGAAAGAAGGGGAAAAGAGGAAGGAAAGTCCATTCCTGTTCCAATTTGCTGAATGGAAGAAGGGAGGAGAAGGAGGGGGGAAGAAGGGAGGGAAGAAGGGAGGAGAGAGTACAACCATCAAAATATCTCTTTTCTCAATCCGCAAGGGAGAAAAAAGGGGAGGGAGGGAGAGGGAGAAGAGTGATCCTACCCCCCTCACTTCTCTCATACTATCATCCGCTTAAGGAGAGAGGGTGGGGGAAGGAAAGGGGGAGGGGGGGGGTTGATATCACTTCTTTCCCGGAAGGTAAAAGGGGAAGAAGGAGGGGGGAAGTTAGACGATACTCCAAAGCTCACGCGAGGAAAAGGGAAAGAGAGGGAAAGGAGAGCGGGAATCTAATCTTCCTAATTCCAACTCAATACGGAAGAGGGGGGGGGAGAGTAAAGGAAGAGGGAAGGACCAGCCGATTGTCATTTATCCTTTTTTGGGAAGGGAGAAAAAGGGGGGGAGAGAGGGGAGGGGGAAGGGGAAGGGGCCTGTTCTCCTCCACATTGCATGTAAGATCATAGCCTATTTGGCGGAAGTAGAAAAAAGAAGTAAAGAGGAAGGGGACACGATTTCCACTCTTTCCTTTGTCTAGCATTGGATTTCGGAGAAAGAGACAAAGAAAAAAAAAGAGGGAGGGACACCATCACATTATCCATTTTGTCCTTCTATTCCGTCGCGGCAAAGAGGGGGAAAGGGAAAAAGAAAAAGGAGAGGAGGAAAAATAGCTCATCCCACATATATGTTGGGGGCAGAGGGGGAAAGGGGAGGAAGGAGAAGGGGGGGGAGAGGGGGGGTCCTCTTTCTTTCTTCGGCTGAGCGCAAGATAGGAAGAGAGAAGGGGGGGGAGAGGGGGAAGAGGGGGGGGGGGGGAAGAGCCAACATTACTTCCTATCTCCTCTTTTTAAGTTACCTTGGAACGACGGAGAAAAGAGGGCGGGGAGGAAAAGGAAAAAATTTCAAAAAAATCCATTCTTTTGACTCCCGCCCCGCCGCCACCAGAACTGCCCATTACACCTCTTTACTGGGCAAAAGGGGGGAAACAGTGCACGTCTCCTTTGAAAGGGGGGGGGGGAAGGGGATTGATTCCTTCTTCTCATCCCATTGCTCGCAGACGGAGGAAAGAGAAAGAAAAACCTCTCGTATCCCGATGACTTGGAGGGAAAGGGAAGGGAGGGGGGGAGTTTTTGTTTCTTTCCCGTTCTTTCCCTGTGCCCCTGCCGGGGGGGGAAAGAGGGCGAGAAGGGAGGGAAAAAGGAATGATTGAAGCCTTCCCCCCTCCCCACCCTCGAGGGGGAAGGGAAGAAAATGGGGTCTGCTAAACTCTGCGCCAACGAGGGGGGGATAGGGGGGAAAAAAGACCCACTCGTTTTCTGCACAATCGGGCGGAGGGAGGGGGAAAAGGGGGGGAAAAAAAAGGGGGGAGGAGGAGGAGGTCTTCGCATTTAAGACAAAGAAAGGGAGGAGAAGAAAAAGGAAAAGAGGAGGGATAATTTTCCCCCCCTTCTATCAAACCAAGCGAGTAGGGGAGGGAAGAAAAGAGGGAAGAGTAGGGCTACTTCACCCAAAGAAGAGAGCGGAAGAAGAGGGGGGGAGAGAAAAAAGAGAAGAAGACTTCCTTGTCCGAGAAAGAGGAGAAGGGAAAAAAAGGAAGAAAGGGGAAAAAAAAGGAGAGGCTGTGTTCGATATGTCGTGCACCGGCGGGGGGGGGGGAAAAAAAAAAGAGGGGGGAAAGACTCTTTCCCTCCCACGGAAAAGGGGAAGGGAAAGGAAAGAAGAGCAGAAAATTTTCTTCTCTTCTATGATCAGGGGGGGAAAAAGAAAAAAAAAAGAAGGGGAAAAGAGAAAAAGCAAAGGTCTATGCTCACTTCCCATGATCCTGAGGGGGAGAAAAAAGAAAAGGAGAAAGGAGCCTTCCTTTTTCTGTGTAGAGGGAAAAAAAGGGTATAGGAGGGGCAACTTTCTTTTCTCGCTGCGATCAGAAGGAGGGGAAAGTGGTAAGAAAGGGGGGGGGAGAGGGAAAGGAATCTCCTCTGCCTTCGACGGCAGGCAAAAGGGGAGGGGAGGAGAAGGAAAGGGGGACTTTTTTCCTTTTCTCATGTGGCACTTGAATCGAGAGGAGAAAGAGGAAAAGAGTCTTCTCTCTCGCAAATTGGAGGGGGAAGAAGAGGGGAGGGCGAAGGTGCCTCGAAATGGCAGCCAACAAGAGAGAAAGAAAAAAAAGGGGGGGAGGGGGAAAGGGAAGCACTGTCCTTCGCCCGCTCTCGCTGAGGAAAGAAAAAGAAGAGAGGGGGGGAAAAAGAGTTCCCTCGCTATTCAATGCCAAAGGGGGGGGAAGGGATGGGAAAGGAGAAGACTTTTTTGTTGGGTGGGAGGGCCAAAAAAGGGAAGACGGGGGGGACAGGCCTCTCCCCCCCCTTCTCCTTCTTCAATCGAAAAGATGCATGAGAGAAGGAAAGAGGGGGGAGGAAGGACTCAGCAGGAAAATTTTTCACTATACTCCAGCACACTGACGGGAAGGGGGGAAGGGGAAGAAGGGGGGGGGGGGGTTTCTCCCATATCATGGCACGTAGAGGGGCGACGAGGGCCAAGATCATTTCATTTTCCTCTTCTTCTTTTTCCCATGATCATCTCCGAGAAGAAAAAAGGGGAGGAAAGAAGAGGAAAAAAAAAAAAAGGGGAGAAAAAGGGAGGTGCCTTCTTAGCTCTCTATTCATCCATTCTTCCAGTTCGCTGTTGGAAAAAAAAAAAAAAAAAGAGGGGAAAAGGAGTAGGAAGCAAAAGACCTCTTTCCCCCCCCGCCGGAGGGAGGGGAAAAAAATAAGGGGGAGAAAAAGTGCAAGGTGGGAGGCACTCCTTCTTCCTCTCTCTCTTCTTTTTCGTATAGAGGGAGGGAAGGGGGAGGAAGGAAAGGGGAGGGGGAATCGCTTGTTTGATAGATTGACCTCTTCGAAATAGAGGAAGGGAAAAGGACGGAGGAAAGAAGGGGAAGGAGAAAGGAAAAGATGCATGACGAGGAGAATACCTCCCTCCTTTCTCCTCTCTTACAACCAGCAAAATAGCGCGGTTCGCAGGAAGAAGAGGGGAGAAAGGGGGGAAGGAAGGGAAAGGGAGAAAGAGTTATCATACCCCCTCACTTCTCTCATATGAGCATACCGCGGCCGGCAGAGGGGTTGGGAGGAGAGGGGGAAAGAAAAAAGGGGGAAGAGAGGTTAAAAAAACACTTCGTTTTCCATTTTCAATCCCTGGAAGGAAGGGAGTCTATAATCCAAAGGCAAGGGGAGAAAAAAATAGAAGGGGGGGAAGAAGAAAGGTATCCTAATCTTTCCAATTCCAACGAGAATAAGGAAAGGAGGGAAGGGAGGGAGATAGAAGACTCTCATCATCCCATTCCCGGGGGGGGGGGAGGAGAAAACGCCCCCCCCCCCCACATTTTTTAAGGGGGGGAAGGAAGGGAGGGTTAGCTGGGAAAAAAGTTTTCCTGTGCCCTCCACCTTGCAGTAAGATCAAAGACGGGGGAGGGGGGGAAGAAAGGGGGGAAGAAGAAAAGGTCCACCTCTTTCATGGTCTTAGCCATTGATTTCCTGAGAAAAAAAGGGGGAAAAAAAGAAAAAGAAAAAAGTCTTCCTATCACCATCCCTTATGTCCATTGTGCCAGGAAGATTAAGAGAGGGAAGAGGGAGGGAGGGGAGGGGAGAGGAGGAGAAAGGGGAAGGGGGGGAAGGATATCCCACATATATTTTTTTTTCATCCGGTTGGAAAGAGAAGGGGGGGGGGGAGAGGGGGAAGGCATCTTTCTTTTCTTCTTCTGATCGGCGATCGCAGCGCTCAGGGGGGGGGGGGAAGGGGGGGAGGAGGGGGAAAAAGGGAAGCCGGATCTCTTTTTACAGTGACCTTGGAAGACGTAGAAGAGGGGAGGAGGGGGAAAAAAAAGGGGGGAAAAGGGAAAGCGAAAAATCCATGATTTTTGAACGCATCCGTCCGCAAACAGAAGAAGAAGGGGGGGAAGAATGGGGGGGGGAGATTCTCTGTTATCGCCTGGTTACAGCACGAAGGGGGGGAAAGGGGGGAAGGAGAAAGTGCTCTCCTTCCTTCTTTTTGGAAGGAGATGATGTGTTATCCTCGCTGACGGGGAAAATAAAGAGGGGGGAGGAGGGGAGAGGAAGTGTGAAGCGGGGGACCCCCCCCTCTTCTCTACCCTCCCCAGGGGAGGAGAGGGGAGAAGAAAGAAGATCTTCCTTCTCTTCTTCTCCTTCTGAGCTCAGTGGTAGGGGGGTCATGATAAAAATAGGAGGAGTAAAAAGGGGGAAAAATAAAACTCTTTTTCCCTCCATCCCCACCTTTTTTTCTGCACCATCGGAGGAAGTGAGAAAAAGAGAGAGAGGGGGGAAAAAGGGGGAAAGGAAAGGGGAGCTCAACTCCAGATTCCATTCATCACAATATTTTACTGCTATGGAATGGGAGGAAGAGGGGAGAGAGAGAAAAAGGACTTCTCTACTAATCTTCTTGCGCGGGTAAGGCTAGAGAGGGAGAAGAAAAGGAAAGGGGGGGGGGGGGGGGGGAAAGTGGAGAGAGAGAAAACCCCCTCTAACTTTCTCTTGCTCGAAGCGAAAAGAGAAAGAGGGGAAGGAGCTCTTCAATCATCCTCTCACCTTCTAAATCTTTGTCGATGATGTCGTGAAGGAAGGGGGGAAGAAAGGAGAAAGGGCAGCTCCCACTTTACCTTTTTTGCGGGGAGGGGGGGGGGAAAAAGGAGGGGAAGAGGTTAACAATACTCTCTTTCCCCCCCAAATGAAAAGGGAGGAGTTATCTCACTTTTCCCATGATCCTGGGGAGAAGAGAAAGGAGAGAAGAGAGTCATTTTTCTTTATTCTCTTTCCCAACGTGTTTCCTGAAGGGAGGGGGGGGAGAGAAAGGAGAAAAGAGGGGGGGAGGGGAGGGGAAGAATTAATCCTTCCTTTTTTTATAATTGCCGATGTCAACAAGAGGAAGAGGAGGGAAAGGAAAGAAGAAAAAAAAGGAGGGGGCGCCTTCTTCTGCTTGGTGCCGGGGAGAAGGGGAAGAGAAGGGGAAAGAGAGATACATTTTCTTACGCAGGGAGAGCGGAGAGAAAGGGGGTAGAAGAAAAAAGGAAAAAAAGGAGGAGAAAAATCCTCTCTTTTTTTCTTGCCCTTTCGGAACGGGAGAAAAAGGAAAGGGGGGGGGGAAGGGAAAGAGGCCTCTTTTCCTCCTTGATGCCCGAGGAGGAAGAGGAGGAAGGGAGAGGGGTTGTTTTTTTATCACTCAATTTTTCTTCCTGTCGAAGGCCAGAGGCCGAGTGGGGGAAAAGGGGGAAAGGGGAAAGTGGAAGAGGGGGGAAGGGGAGAGAAAAGCCCATCTCTCCCTCTATTTCTTTACCTCCTTCCGGAAGGAAACAGGGGAAAAGGGAGAAGGGGGGGGAGATGGGTTTGTCTCCTTCTTCTCCCAGTATCATGGGCCAGGGAGAGGGAAGAAGAGGGGGAGGTGTCCTCGTCGTATGTTAAAGGAAGGGGAGGAGAGGAGGGAAAATTTCTTCTACTACTACTCACAAATTTGTATAGTGGGAGGAGGGGGGGAAGGGGGAAGGAGAAGGGTTGGAACACCACCTCTTCCTTCACTACATCATTACCACGAGCTCGCCAGGTGAAAATAGGGTAGGGAGAAGAAAAAGAAGGGAGTGGGGAGCTCTCTCCATCTTCCTTCTTATCTTTTTTTTTCGCCACGGGCATTTGAGAAAAAGAAGAAAAGAGGAGGGGTGAGTATCTCTCTCTTGCCTTCCCCTCTGCCAGCGCCTGAGAGAGAAAAAGGAAGGGAAGGAGGGGAAAGCAGGAAAAATACCTTCCTCCTCCTCTTTTGCTGACTGGCCGCTGGAGTTGAGCGAGAAAAGGGAGGGGAAAAAGAAAAAAAAGGAGGGGGGAAGAAAAAAAGCGATGTTCTAAAACCTTTTGGCTGGTGCAAAGCTAGTTCGAACAATAAGGGGGGAAGGGGGGGAGGGGGAAAAAAAAAAAGAAAAAGGAAAGGGTTTGTCTTTTTTCATTGGCAATGTCATAACTGGAGAAAAGGGGGGAGGGGGAAGAAGAAAAGGAAGAGGAAAAAAACCATCAACAACGATTATTTCCCGCTTTTCAATATGAGGGAGCTAAAAGTTTTCCCTTTTCCCTCCTTCCCCTTCGAGCAATGGATCAGGAAGGAAAAGGAGAAAAAAAGGGAGGAAAGGCGAAAAAGTTTCCTTTCCCCCCCTTTCTCTTAACCTCTCATAGAAAAGAAAGAAAGGAGGGGGGGGGGAAGGGGGAGAGGAGGGAAGGCTTCTTTTTCCAAATCCTTTATTTTGCGCTGTGAAGTGGAAGGGGAAAAAAGAAAAAGAAGGGAAGAAAAAAAAAGAAAGGGGTAAAAAGAAGAGGAGGCGTCAATTTATGCCTCCTTCCACTATTTCCACCTTGCAGGGGGAGGAGAAAGGGGGAGGGAAGAAAAGAAAAAAAAAAAAAAAGGAAAAGGAAAAAGAAAGGAGAAAGTGGGGTTCCCGTCTATTTCCTTCCTCTTTCAAAATTCTTTCAACCGGATGCCACCCACAGAGAAGGGGGGGAAAAAAAAGGGGGGGAAAGAAGCCTAATTATTTTAAAAAACTCTACGTATCGCCGTGACCCCAATTGGCGAGGGAGGGGGGGAAATGAGAAGAAAGAAAAAAAGAAAGAAAAAGGAAGAAAGACCATTCAAGATGTTGACATCTTGTCATGATTCCTTACCTTGACGAGAGGATCAGAGGGGGGAGGGAGGGGGAGAGTACACACTTTCCCCATCTAAAAATAAAAGGATGGGGGAGAGGAGGGAAGGAGGGTAAAGGAAAACCTTCTCCATTACACATCGGGACTGGGGAAGAGGAGGAGGGGGGAAGAAGAAGAAGGGGGGGGGAAAACTTTCCTTATTCCGTTGGAAAAGAGAGGGAGGGGAAAAGAACCTCTTAATCCAGCAAGAGAGGGGGGAGGAAAAAGAAAGGGGGTTTTATTTTTTTCTTTACCTTTATTTAACTTTGAAAAAAGAAGGAAAGAGGGAGGAGGACTCCCTTTCTCCAATTATGACATGTCCCAGAAGAGGGGGGAAGAGAGGGGGAAAGGGAGACTCGTCTTCTCCTTCTTCTCGCCCTTGCTGTGGGGTCGGAGAGAAGAAAAAAGGGAGAGGGGGAAAAGGAAAGGAGGGGAGAAAAGGGGGGGGAAGAAAAAAGTACTCTCTTTGGGGTGCCGAAAAAAAAGGGGAAGAGGAGAAGAGGGAGGGGGGGCGGGGGGTATCTCTTCTTTCCATTCTTGCGTCTTCTGCTGAGCCTGGAAAAAGAAGGAAGGGAGAGAAGGAGGGGGAAAGAAATCTATTTCGAATAAGGTCCCTTCTAATCAAAACCAAGCGATGAGGGAGGAGGAGAAAAAAAGGAAGGGGAGGGAGGGCTACTTCATCCAAATAATATCTCTAGCAGATGCGTTCCGCGCAAAAGGGGGGAAAAAGGAGGAAGGGAGAGAGAGCTAAACTACACTCCCGCGGGGTTGCCCATCGGTCGTGGGGAGAGGAAAAAAGGGGGGGGAAAAAGGGGGGGGTTTCAACATCTAACTTTACTACTTGATCATCCGAGAGAGGGGGGGGGGAAATTTTTTTTTGGAGGAGGAGTAGGGGGAAAAGGGGGGAGGAGGAAAAAAATTTACCCCTACGCCGCGGGCAAATGAACAGGAGAGGGGGAAGAAGAAAGGAAAATTTCCCCCATTATCCTTTCGGCAGACGGCGCCAAAATAGAAAAAGAGAAAAAGGAGGGGGGGGAAAAGGAAAAAAAGCCTCGCGTAGTCTTTCCTCTAAATTAGAGGAGAAAAAAGGAAAGGGAGGGGAGGAATTTCCTCCCCTGAGAAGAGGGGGAAGAGAGAGAAAAGAAGAAAGGAGGAGAAAGAAAACTTTCTTTCTCACCCAACAACACATGCTTCTTGCCCTGAGAGCGGGGGGGGGAAAAAAAGAGAAGAGGAAGGGGGGGGGGGGGGGGAGGGGGAGAAGAGGCTCACTCTCTCAAATTTTCTTTACTCAGCGAGAGCGGGAAAAAGGAAGGGGAAAGAAAGAAGGGGAGAGAAGGGGGGGGTTGTCTGCCATTTCTATGCACTGTCTTCGCCCGCTCTGAGAGGAAAGGAAAAAAAAGGAAAAAGGAAAAAAAAAAAGCATCCGCAGGCGCCCGCCTCATGTGTTGTTGGTTTGCCACGCAAGTTTGCTGCCGTCAAGGAAGAGGGAAGAGAGAGAGAGAAGGAGGGAAGGGGGACGCAGCAATCTCTCCATATAATTTATTACCGCCTCCGGCAGGAAAAAGGGGTAGAAGGAGGAAGGAGAAAAAAAGAAAAAAAAGGGGCAAGTTCTCATATACTGCTGCTCTTTTTTCCGAGGGCCAAGAGCAATGGGAGGGAAAGAAGGGAATCTCCTCAATCCCCCTTTCTTACTCTTCATTGGGTTCAGGGGAAGGGGAAAGGGGGGAATTTTTCTTGCCTTCGGAGCGCGCGATGATCAAGGAGGAAAAGGGAAAAAAAAAAAGAGAGATCTTGAGATGATTCTTTAAGCGCACGACCGAGGGCACACGCAGAGGGGAGGAAAAAAAGGGGAAGGAGCTTTTTTTTTCTCTCCACGGGCAATTGGAGGCAGCAAGAAGAAAAGGGAGAGAAGAAACCAGCATCTCTTCTCTCACTTCCTTGCTCTCGCGAATCGCTTGGTTTGAGAAAGGGACCGGATGGAGAGAAAAGGGGAGAAAAAAAAAAAGGAGGGGAAGAGGAGGGGCCTCCCTTTCTTTTTTCTTCCCTGCGCAGCACGAGACGCCCGCAGGGAGAAGGGAGAGAAAAAAAGAAAAAAAGGAGGAAAAGGAAAGGGGACGTAATTCTTAACCCCTCTGTCTCATCTTTATACAGACCCCCGCACGCGAGAGAAGGAAAAAAAAAGGAAAAGAGGGAGGAAAAGACGGTTATCTCAGGCGGTATACACTTCTTTCCAAAGGAAAGGGGAAAAGGGGAAAAGGGGGGAGGGGCAAGCTTCTCCCAAGGGTCGAGGAGAAAGGAGGGAAGGGGAAAAGGGAAAGCTTCCTAATTCCACCTCTAAATTCGCGGCGCCATGATAAAGGAAGGGAAGGGGAGGGAGGGGAAAAAAGGGGGGAATGGAAAGAAAAAAATTTTTCTTCTTTTCTTCTTTCTTCTTTTCCAAATCCTGGATTTGTAGAGGGGGGGGGGGGAAAGAGGAGGAAAAAAGTTAAATCATAGCCTATTTTGCTACTTCTTCCAAGGTCAACTGTAAAAAGAGGAGAAGGAGAAAAAGAAGGGAAAAAAGGGAGGTGTCTCACCCTTTTCTCTTCTATCTCCTCCATTCCGAAGCCCCGACAAGAGGAGGGAGAGGGGGGAAAAGGGACACCAACTCTCTTTTT
>Ga0179593_1332109_pt1 | contig 12456 bp, 21 predicted proteins | sample CZODoug2_1_08_16_FD_185931 | JGI IMG/M metagenome (GOLD analysis project Ga0179593, IMG submission 185931) | Vadose zone soil fungal communities from Angelo Coast Range Reserve, California, USA - CZODoug2_1_08_16fungal (PacBio error correction) | ecosystem: Environmental > Terrestrial > Soil >...
AGAAAGGCAAGGTTTGGGAAACTCTTATGCCCGAACGAGCAAAAAAAAGAAAAAAGAAGGACCATCAATTGCAGACCAAAAATAAAAAACCAGGAACATACAGGAGGAAAGGGAAGGGTTTTCTAGCAGATCAAGACACGAAGGGAAAGGACACAAACGCCGCCCCGCAGTCTGGGAAGACGACCAAAACTGAATGTCACCATGCTAACGGGAAAGGAGTCACAAAGGGGGACCGCGGGACGTACGTTCCACATCGCTGGTAAGGGCATTTGGCACGAAGAAGGGGGGGGGGCTTGACCGAAAGAATTTGGCAGAAGGCCAGACCAGTGCAAGTTCTCAAAACATGCGGGCAGGCGGGGTCGCAAAGGGGGTGGAAAAAGAAACCAGAGTTGGGAAATCCAAATCCGCCTTCAAATAGGATCGTGACGAGACGTGACAATGTTCGCGGGCCATCGCATCGCACGGGGGAGGGGTCAGAGCCCGACATGAAACGAAAACAAAAAAAAAAAAAACCCAACCTAAAAAAACGCGGGAACGGCCAAGAGGCAATCACGTGAGGGGGGGAGCAGAACAGGCCCTGGTAAAAAGTTTCAAGGAAAAAGGGCATTGGGAGGGTCCCGGTGGCGGGAGGAGGCTAGGTCCGCTCCAACAGCCCAAAGGAAAGACACTAAAAATTGATGGAGGGAATTGGTCTGATGTGGGACAGCAATTCGGAAGGGTAGAATTGGGGGAAAAATATTCATGAGATGAAGGGTACAAAGAAATTCAAAAAAAAAAAAGACAGGGGCCATTGGAAAGAGCCCCGGAAAAGCGCGTGTCGGTGAGACCCTACGGGGGGCGGGGCCTCCCTTAAAAAGGTTGTCGGGGTTGCGGGGGAAAGAAGAGCACAAACAGGGGTCGGGAAAAGTCATATGGTGCGCCCAAACGGTTGAGAGAGCAAAAAGATTCGGAACACGGAACAGTGAAAAAATACAGGGGCCAAAAACATAGGCGGACTGCCTCCTGAACAGAGCAAGACATTCGCGAGCTGGGACTAGATTGAGAAGGAGCAAACGAGGGGGAAAGAGTCATCCAAAACACTGAGGGGGGGGGGGGGCATCAACCGGGTTCAGCAAAAAAAGCGCCGGACTCGCGCGAAACTGCGTGTAAGGACAGCGGGGGGGGCACCGTACTCTCCTTGTAGCCAAAAAAAAAAAAAGGCCTCAGGTGTGGAGCCCATCAAAAGACCAAGTATGCACCAACGATCTCGGATTGCCTTGTCATCCGGCTCCAATAGGGGGGATCAAAAAAAACCAAAGCCGGAGAAATACTTGGGGAAGGTACATCCACCATCCGAAGAGCACGACAAAAACATCCATAATCTCTTGGATGGGAAGACCCTCCCCGTTTAAAGTCAAAAGAAAAAAAAAAAAAAAAAAACCGCCCAAGCAAGCGAAGGCCTACAAATCAACAATCCTTGAAGACCAAGACATCTGCATCGGAAAAAGGACCAGCCGTTCCCACAAAAAAAATTCGCAAATCTTTGACAACACCGTGACAAAGCGGCAAACGGAGGGGGGGGGGAAGAAAGTGTTTCGGCAAAGGGTCAACAGAAGCTTGGCGGCCGGTGGTTGAACAAATGAAGCAGAAAGTATCCTGGAGGAGTGGGGGCGGAAGGACATTTGGGGAACTCCGGTAGGGCCGGCAACAGAGGTAAAAAGAAGCCACGCGCCGTCAAGGCGGAGGGCCGGGAAAACAAACGAGAAGCTGCAAAAAAACGAATAAAACGGAGGTGTGACCATTATCTACAATTGAGATGGATTGACGCCACACCGAACGGGCCAGGAAATTTAATCAACCGGAGGGCGAAACTAAAAAAGTAACACTTTTCAGGGAAGGGGTTAGGGAAAGGGGGGGCGAGCCACCAGGGGACAACTAAAATCAAAATGGCATATCCGAAAAAGAAATCACGTGATCTTGGTGGCGAGGTAGGGATGAAAGGAGTGGGGAGATAAAGGACAAAGAGGAGAAGAAATAGTGGAAATGGAGGTGGAGTGCGAGGGAGCACAAAAGGAGACGAAGAGTAGGGGAGGGGGGTCGGACAGGGGTTCGGGGATTAGGGGGGCAGAGGGAGAGGGGAGGGGAGAGGGGAGGGCGAACACTAGCATTGTCAGGTAAAGGCAAAAAGGAACAACGGTTTTTTGAGAAGAAAAAAGCGCGAGAGGGAGGTCAAAGGCGAAAACCGGCAAGGGGGACATGCTACGAAAATAAAGGTTCCCCAGCCAGTGGTCCTTGAGGAAGCAAGGTGGAACCGATCAGCCGCAAACGTCGCTTTTCTAGCAAACAACAACCAAAAAGGGACGGGTTCAAAAAAAAACTCAAAGCCCTAAAAAAGACGACGGGCGAGAACGACAAGGCGTACAAAGAGGGGACGGCGGCGAGGGACCGTTAATCAGCGCTAAACAAAAAAAAAGAGCTGAACGAATACAACCCTCCGGACAACTTCACGGGGAAAGAAAGTGGGAAAGCAGGCGCAAGGGCCTCCAGGGAGAATAGCCCAAAAAAGGAGGAGGGGTTCTGAACACGGAAGAGACGCTCAAGACACAAAAAAAGGGGAAAGGCTAGGAAAAGATAGGAACCAAAAGGCACTGGAAGTTAGGAACAGGGACGAGAGGGGACAACCCGTGCCTGATAACTTAACGCTTTCCTTGAAGTGTGCACCCGAGATGGGGGTCCGGCGTACTGATAGGGTTTCCAAGGGAAAGGAGAGAACAAGACACAACTCAAAAAAGAGAACAAAAGGTGTTGAGCAGGGAACCGTAGAGCAACGCGCAGTGTGGGGGAACATGTTGGAAGGGAAAAAAATAGGGCAAAGGGGGGGGGGCCCATGTGGGAGCGAAAAGATGGGGGGCAAGGTGAACCGGAACCGATGACGGAACAACGAGGAGAACAGCCCTGACCTCGGGAGTTTTCTTCCAGGAAAGGTGGACCCCTTTATTTGCAGGGGGAGGGGTTGAAGCCCATAAAGACCAAGGGAGATAAAGAAAAAAACTGACCAGCGGAAAAAAAAGGATAGGGTCCAGGGGCACGGAAGGAAAACGTACTTGATCAACCGGAAAAAAAGGGGGCCGTGTTCGGGGATGGGCAGTGGAGTTCAGGAGGATGCTGGGGGGGGGCCCAGAAGGGTAAACCGGCGTGTTGGGTTGGTTAAGGCCAGGAAGCCGAACGCCAAAAGAAGCATGGAAAAAAGGAAAAAAGGGAGGAAGGGGGAAGTAACTGAGTTCAAGACTCTCGGCGGAGAAGGGGCCACACTACGGGGGGGAAAAGTGTTAAGAGTGATTTTATAAGTGGATTTCACAGCCGCAGCGCCGTTGGTGTGCAGAGGGAAAGAAACCGAAAAGTCCCCAGTGTGGCCAGGAGGAGGGCACCGAAAAAAACCAAGAGGGAAAGTAAGACGGCCCTCCCTTCAGGAGGACAAGGTTGAAACGCAAATCTCCAAGCAGGGGAAAACCAAAAAAAAAAAGATACACAGACAGGACAGGGGGGGGAACACGAATCTGCGGGGCAACAGCTTCAGTGGGAGAAAAGAAACTTGGTAAAAAGACAAAAAGGGATCCCGGCGGCCTAAAACACAAGAAAGGGGGGGCAAGTTACAATTCGCTTTGCCGTTAAGGGTTCTTGCTCGTAGAGGGGAGAAAAAAGGAAAGAAGGGTGTGCGGGTTTTTTCTATAAACGGGCAAATCCAGGGAAATGGGGGGTGCGGAGAGCCGCACACGAAAAACAAAACTTTAAGGAAACAAACACACACAAATAACCCCCGACGCCCACCAGAAAGAAAAAGAGGCTAAAACGCAAAAGAAAGAGGGGGGACAGAAAAGAAGGGCGGCAGGTCCAAAACGAGGAAGGGGGGGGGACTAATGATCCGGAGAAAACACCTAAGGAAATACCTGAGGAAAAGGAGAGCGAAGGTGGTGGTCCCTGCGTAAGGGGGGGACTGGAAAAAACCTTGATGAGAGAAAAAAAACTCAAGGGTTGCTGGCACGAAACACATCTCGGAGGAGCGGAAGCGGGACAAAAAGCAAAGAAGAAGAAGGGAGTAGGTTTCAAGATGTCCTAAAAGAGTAACGGAGTTAAAAAACGGCGGAAGCACTGAATGTGCTTTTGACTAAAAATAAACAAACGAAATACCGGGCAACTCGAACCAATAAACCTATTACGGGAATCAAAATCCCGAACCTCGGGTGGGGGGAGGAAGTTCCAAAGTTTCCTTCACAACCGGTGACCCGGGCACCCAGAGTCTCTAAATCAGTATGAAAAAATGCCTTAGCCCCATACGGGAGAGGAAGGGTGCACAAGGATTAGGGCGACGGGGAAAACGTACTGAGTGATATCATGGAAAATAAAGATTGGGGTTTGGTGACCCCAAGTAAAAAGTAAAAGAAAGGAGGGTTACAAACCCATCCAGAAAATAATGGACCGCCTACCTCAAAAGCTTTTTATTGTGCAGAGAGTCAACAGATCTGCCATAACCCAAACCCAAACATAACGACCAGGGAAAAAAAAAAAAGAAAAACTGTGTGTGGCAGAAGGAAAAAGGGGTGAGTTGAAAGAAAAACCAAGGACTTATGCAGAAGGTGACGTTACCACGAGAGCAGGGGGGGGGGGGAGGGGGAAGGGGGAAAGGGGGGAGCAAATTGAGGCGAAGGGAAAAAAGGGATCTGCGAAGGGCGGCCAAGGGGGGATTACTCTCGGACGGGTCATAAGGAAGGCTAATTTGGGAAAAAAAACGCGGGGACGCAGTAAACAGGCGGGAAAAGGAAGAAGCAGGCTTTGGGGAGAAAGGGAGGCGATTTCCAAATGTTTTCGGTCAGGTCAAGCTGGGAATTCAAAAAATGCCCTAATCGGGAAAAGGATCAAGAGTTATCCAGGAGAAAGGTGACGGAAAAAAGGGGGGGAATTAAATTTGTGATAGGGAACAGCCAAGGGACGGGAGGAAGTACAGGGCGCCCTGGGAAAAGAGAGGACATATGGTAACCCGAAGTGGAAGTTGAATGATTTCCAGGGACTGTGGGCCCTAAAAAGGGAAAGTTGGAACATCAAATGTGGGAAGGGGCCGGTCTGGAAAAGGGGAAGAAACGGGAAAAGCTGTAGAATCTCAACGAAAAACAACAAAAACGGAGAGGAAAAAGAAGGGGAATAAAAGAGGACGGGGAAAAACAGAATGGAAAGGTCACTAAAGAAGAACCATAGGATCACAGAGGAACAGAAGGGGGGAACAGATTCGTGGTGGGAAAGAAACAAAGCGGACACGGTTCCTGGAAACGCCTCCCTGTCAGTCCATGAGTGGCTTGAGGGGAAAACAAACTCACAAAAATTGAACGGGAAATGGAGGACCTACTAGAAAAAATTTGATAACCTAAGGGGTAAGGACAATCGCTAAGGGGCAGTTGAATGGAGGGGAAAGGAAGAAAAGGTGTTCCTCAAGCGAACTGGAATTGAAAGGGTCTAAACCAAAAAAGATGCGGCGGTTCAAAATAGAAATTTGGGACTGAAAAAGTTGGAAAAAGACATCCAAAAGCGACGGGATCTGAGAGCGAGCAATTCGACTAGCTCACAGGGTCCGTGTGAAAAAAGGGGTTACAAAAACCTCGACAAAGGACATTGTCCTAAAGAAGAGGACACAGGGGAAACGCCACTGAAGGGCAGACAAGGGGGGGGACCAGGAACTTCCCTAAAAACAGTGGAAAAGGGGGGGGGCGTTCGGGGGGTTCGTCACAACTTCAGGCAAAAATAAAAAAAAAAATTAAAAAAAAAAAAGTCTCGGGCAAAGGGGCAGTTGAAAAGGGGAGGAAATGGACCCCTGGTTGGACAGGGGAAGGTTGGGCAAAGACACGCGATCAGGAAAAACACCCATGAATTATGGAAGAGCCAACTTAATAAAGGGGTAAAATCAGGCGAAGAAAAAGGCGCAAAGTGGACCCCGGGAGACAGCGATCGAGGAAAGCAGGGTTATCTACAGGCAAAACTAAAGAACTTTTACGAATTCTTGAAATGGCAAGAGAAAGAAAGGAAATTAATACCATCGGCAAGTCAGGAGACCCCGGATTGGCAGAGAGACCCGGCATTTTAAGAGGAGCCCCTGAAGGGTGAAGCTGAAAAAATGCCCCTCGCGCGGGCCAGCAAGCACCAAGCAGACATAGAAACGGGGAGGAGGTTTACGAGGAAAGGGAATATAGAGTGGCCTTGCGGGATCGGAAGGAAAAAAGGGACGGGGGGAACCAGCAAGCTTGAAAAAGGAAAAAGGGAAAAAATGGAAGAAAAAAAGGACCGGATAGGCAGGAGGTGCGACGGGATAGGGTAGACCCGCGGGGACGGTGGTGACACGCCAGGAGCAAACACGTCGTTCTGGTTGCCGGATTCAAAAAACGCAAAGAGCCTGTAAGAAGAAGGACAGAAAGAAGGGGGTAAAATACAGAAAAAAACAAAGAAGAAACAGCCGAACACACAATAACTGACTCTGAAAGGGGGGGTAACTCAACACAGTATCAAAAAACGACAAAGGAAAAAAACCGGACGCCTCCAAAAAGGAAGGAAAGGAAGAGAAAGCCCTGTGTTAAAGTCAAGCTAGAGAAATGAGGAAGGAAACTACACGTCCCATCACCAAAAAAGATTTAAAAGGGGTGACAAGGGGGAACACTTGAGCAGGTTGGGGGAGGTTTTTCGGAGGGGGTGGGGGGAACGGAGGTGCCCGGCGAAGGAGCTGGGGGGGGAACAATGTGACATCAAAAAGAAAAAGGGACATATACGTGTTACGAGTACCTTTACCATGGGAAAGGGTTGAGGACAAGCAGCCGGAAAAAAGCGAAACAAAGGTCAGGCGGAGCGGAAGCCGAAAAAAAAGTCCTATGGCTAAAAAAAAGGGTTAGAGAAAGGACTTATTGGATTGGGGAACAGACAGAACCGGCATAAAGGGGGTTCATAAATGCTCGGGGGGGGAAACCATGCCGTAAAAGTGGGGGGGAAAAGATGGGGGGGGGGGGAAGGAAAAAAGGGGAACAAACACCATACACGAAAGCATCGAAAGCCAGTCAAGAAGGGAAAAAAGAAAAAAGACTGGGATACGTACCGGAAAGAAACGTCAACGGGGGTGATATTAGAGGAAGGCAGATTGATTTTTCTCGACAAAAAAGGCAAATTCAATGCAACCATGGGGGACGAATACAGGGTGCATAAGGGGGGGATGATTATAAGTTGTAACTCACCTGCCTTCGGAGGAAAGAAAGAAGACTGTTAGGGCCAAGCCACCATAATCAAAGGAACGACACGCAAGACAAAATGAGGAACGAACCACTGAGAAACAAAGGGAGAGGCGGAAAGGAAATCAGAGGAGCAAACATATGGAGATCACGCGAAATCGCCCAGGGGGGGGGAGCGGGTCGGAATCAGTGACAGGGGAACCGAAAAAAGAAAGAAGAATCTAAAACGAACTTCAAGCTCAGGGGGGGGGAGACGAATACAAAAAAAAAAAAACACTGATATTAGGGGGAAAGGAGGTAGTACGACCAAAGGGGTGTCGGGGGGATTGGTGATCTTGCAAGCCTGGCGATACTGACAAAACAGGAAAACGGAAGTCAGCGAATGTCGGCCGACGTGATTTAGGTGGGAAGCGAAAGAATAACTTAAATGAGAACGAGAATTTTGAGAAAGGGGGTCCATATAAAAAGCAGTGAGGGGGGGCGTGTGTACGCGGGAGGGAGAGGGAAGTCAAATTGTTAGCGAAAAGGGTAAGGGAAACCTTTAAGGGGGGGAAACGATGAAAACCAACGTATTAAGGAAACCAGGTATCATCATCAAGGGATGTAAAAAAAGGGTGAAGGTGAGGATCAAAGCATGGTTTCATGTGAAGAGGGTTCTTGATACATAAAGAAGAAGCCAAAAATGAGTAAAAAACATATAACTTCCCGCCCAGGGAAAACGTACAGGGAGGAACGATCACCGGGGGATTCTGGTACGGATTTGGGGCGAAATTCAAGGGCAGTATTGCCGGGGGGCTCAAAAAAAAAAGAAAGGGGGTCCAAAAAAAAAAAGGCCTTGAAAAAAAAATGGTACGCAGTCAAGAAAACGACTCGAGAGAAAGGAAAAAAAGTGCTGCAAAAACGTGAGGGCGCCTAAAGTCGAAGGATCAAAAACTCCGGGGTTTTTTCGCAGCGCCGAAAGGGGGTAGGGCTCCGAGAACCTGGGAAGAGTAAGCCATTGCAGGGGGGACGGGGGGGAAGGGGAAGAAAGAACCCACCGTCAAAAAAGGGAAAAAAAAGTGACGAAAAACAAGTAGTTAGAGGGGGGTCGCTGCGCAAATAAAACAAAAAAAGGGAAGCTGGGGGGGAGGGGGGTGCTTCACAAAACCGCCCAAAAGGAAAAAAAAACGCCCTACAAAAGGGGAAAAACGCCCGGGGGGAAAAAAAAAAAAAAAAAAAAAAAAGAAAATAGCAGGGACCGCATTTGGATAGAACGGGAATTTAAACCTAGACGTGGAGGGGGGAAACTCAAAACGATTGTTGCGTGAAAAAAAAAAAATTTCAACGGGAACTTGGTGGGAAGGAAAAGCGCGACATGATGGAAAGGGGAGTTTCTCAAAGGCCAAAAACAGAAGGACGAATTGAAATCCGTCTAGTTGGCCGGGGGGAGGCGACCCACTGCTGCAGGGGGAGGGAGGAGCCCTAGAGAGCGCGGGGAAGGGAAAAGCAAATCCAAAAGACTTCGTGGTGAAAAGAAAAAATTGAGGAAGAAAGGGGGTCAAATCAGGAAAAACCGGCGGGGAAGTTCTAAAAGAGAAGGCCGTCGAAAAGAAGGAAGGGGAAAAAAGCTGAATCGGAGTATCGGACAAATAGGAAGCTGAAAAAAAAACAACAAGGCGAGGGGGGACTACAAAAAAAACGTGCTGCAACGACCAAAAAGAGAAAAGAGACTGCAAAAAAGAGCCAAAACAAGCGAAAGAAGGAAAAAGGTCAAGGCTATGGTGCGGAGCTAAAATCGAAGTGAGCAGGCGGTTTTACAATACTTAGACTCAAGAAAATGAGGAATAATCGTGAAAAAGGAAAGGGGAACAGCGACACCTATGGGGAAAACGTTCGGAGAAGGAAAAAAGAGTGCTAAGGCAGCAAGTTTCCCGGGAAAACTTTTTCCCAGGTCGAGATTCAAAAAGGAGCAAGTAACGGGGAGGGAAGATCCATTTAGCACCCAAAGCAGTTTGGAACAAAGACTGCATTCATACAGGGGGTTGTGGGGGGGTCCAATTAACCATCAGCAGTGAGTCCCAAAGAAGCAAAAAACAAAAAAAGGCCAAAGGCCGGAGCAAAAACCCCAGGTGGGGGGGGGGGGACGTGATCTCGAGGAATGGGAAGAGGAAAAAAAGTGGCAACTGCCCTACGGACGAAAAGAAAATACATAACCAACAGTAATCCATGGGAATTGTTCAAAATTGGCGAAAAATACGCCGCAGAAGTCTGTTCACCAAAGGTTGTGAGCTCACTCAGGCCCAGGGTGAGTGGTCTCGGGACTGACAGGTCTGAGCAGGGCGAATTTCCCCAATAAAGGCTCAACTACTCAGTCAGGGATTATAGGGAAAAGGGGATCTTGTTGAAGCGGTGCCGCATTCACCTATGACGAAAAACGACAAGGGAAACTGGGAAACGGCAAATGAAAGGGAAGCCCTTTGCCACTGCCAAATGGGCACTGGAGGGGAAACGGATTCAAAAACAGGAAAAAAAAGAAAACACTAGGGGGAAAAAAAAACTACCTCGTTAGAAAAGGTGGATAGAAAACATGGAGGGGGAATTGGAGCGGACAGGAAGCCCTTCAATTGGAGGGGCGGGAGGCGGCAAAAAAACTGTGCCCAAGAACGAAATCCGAGCCAAAAAACACACTCGAAAAACTCTCAAACCGGAAAAATGTTAAGGAGGGGCCGGAGGGAAATGAAAGGGGGTGGAAAACTGACGTGCCAGTTGGAACAACGGACCGACTAGGGGAAGTCTGGTTGGACGTCAACTGGACCCGATGGAATAAGGAGAGACACCAGCAAACAGGGGGAAAGAGAAATGAAGAGAAAAATGGGGACCGTCAAGAACCCTCAAGAAACCCGAAGGAAAGGGTGAAACTATGTCCATAGAGGAACACATTCAGAAGGGAAAAGCAGGAACAATCTTCCTGCGGGGAGAATGAAAGCGAATCAGCGCCTGGCAAAGGGAAAGACCTAACGAGATGCTGATCAAGGACATTCCAAGGAAGGAAAGGGGCCTACCCTGAAACGTTGGGAAAGAGGCGGCGTCATCCGTTAGACGGGGGGGTTGTGGGGAAGGAAGAAAGGGTCTTCGAAATGGGGAGAGAAGGGAAAAGGCCTTGAGAAAGAAAACGCGGAGGAGGGAAAGGGGAGAACAGGGGCTAAAAATTTTGTGAAAACCGAAAGGACATAGGAGGACGTCGAGATGAAGAGGCACGGTGACACGTAAAAAAAGCAGGGTCAAAAAGCGTACCAGGTGGGGGAGGTCAACGCCATCGTAAAAGGAATTGTAGACAAGAGAGAAAAAAGAGCGTGGAGGGGGGTAAACGTTCGTCAACCAGAAAAGGGGTTAGGTGAAAAATAACCCCTGGGAGGGAAAACCAAAAAGGTACTATGGGTCCTTGCAGTTACATTCTTCCTGGGGCTTTCCCAGAGATCGTCCCAAAAAACAATAAGTCAACGAAAAAAGACTGTGGGGTTTTGGGGAGGGCAATTGGGCCAGTTTTGAGGAATGGTTGGCAATCAAAGAGAAGGTGTTTTAGCAGGGGGTAAACAAAACAAAGGGGCGTAATAAGATTCAGGGCCAGAAGATTGAATAGGGGTCACTGGAACTAGCTCTCCTCGAGAAGAGGAAAAGCGGTAAGCTCAGGGGGGGAAGGACTTGTGAACGTATAATGACTAGCGGGGGGAAGGGGGGGACCATGATCACGCCTTTGGGTCAGAGGAAGCATTCAGCCATAGGTGGGGGTGGGGGTTGGGGGGGGGGAGGGGCAAGGATTGGAGTAGGAAGCCCGACGATCGACTTGCAGAAGTACAAAACCTTTATCAAATGCCAAAACAAGCGGGGTCAAATCCGCCATGGGAAAGAAGACAGGGGGTGGAATCTAGGGGAAAAATAGAAGGGGGGGGAGCATTGCTTGAATGCAGAAAAGGGGAAGGGAATCGAACATCAAAACTGGGGTTGCAGGGAAAAAGAAAAGGGGTAAAATCGTCAGAAGAGCAGGGTTGTTGTAGGACAAATTAAAGAGAGTAGGGCCACCTTGGAGTTAGGGTGTTTGAGCCCAAAAAAGAGCAAGATGGAAAGCCTAAGACAATGAAGGGAAACGGGGGGGAGAACAGTCCGAATCTATCGGGCAAACCGCCGGGCGAGGAAAAGACGCGCAAATATTGTCGAGCAGGAAAAAAGGCAAGCCGACCCAAGAGGAAGACACTGGGGGAGGGACATTTTTTAAAAAAAAAAGCAAACCGTATACTGGCACACCTCAAGGGGCACAGAGGCAAAACACTCCCCAAGCAGGTGGGGGGGCAAAATCAAGAAAAGTCAATCAGGGAAAGTCCCAGGGGAAAGTCCAGCGCAAGGCTTCAGGGTGGGAAACCGCTTGGCAATCCGCGTAGGTGGGGTAGGGTGTGCAAAGGGGAAAAAGCAGCAGGCGCGTTTTCCGAAAAAAGGGAAGATGGAAGGGGGAGGAATGGTGGGTTGACTGTCGAGACTGGGAAGGGGGGGGGGTCGGCACGCCGCCGGGGAACAAAGGAGAACCAAGAGGAAAATCCAAGGGAAAGGCAAGCGACAAGAGAAAGGCGGGAAAGGGGAAAAAACGTGGTGGAGGAACCGACTGGCGGAAAAAAGGGGGGAAACATACAAAGGAAAGGTTAGGCATCGAGGAGGGACTGGAAGGCACGTACCTTTACAAGCAGTTGACAAACGCAGCCCAAAGAAAAAAAACCGGGGGTCAAAGGCTAAAAGAACCGACAAGAAAAAAAAGAAAGGGGGGGAGGCGTCATCGACAGGTCCGGGCGGCGGGGTGGGTAGAAGGAAAGGGGGAAAGGGGGAAGGGGTATCGAAGAAAAGCCGGAAAAGATGTGACCAGAAATGGAAAGGGAGAGGGGAAAGGGTCCAGTGGCTGGAGACCAGGGGGGGAAGGGGCCAAGTACCACGGCCTGAGGGACCATTTTCACGCAACTCAAAGAGGGGGAGGGGAAACCAATCAAGGGGAAGAGGTCGGCTCAGAAAGCACGGAAAAAAAGAAAAGGCGGCCGAAAAAGAAGGACTCAAACAAGCGGCTCGGAAGGTGAAGGGGGAAGAGGGGAGGCATATCAGAAGGGACAACGGGGGGAGAAACTGACAAAGGGGAAGAGGGGTCAGGAAAGACAAGTCAGCGCACACAAGAGCGCTAGAAGGGAAAGCGCATTGGGTTCGACTA
>Ga0179593_1352915_pt1 | contig 12456 bp, 18 predicted proteins | sample CZODoug2_1_08_16_FD_185931 | JGI IMG/M metagenome (GOLD analysis project Ga0179593, IMG submission 185931) | Vadose zone soil fungal communities from Angelo Coast Range Reserve, California, USA - CZODoug2_1_08_16fungal (PacBio error correction) | ecosystem: Environmental > Terrestrial > Soil >...
ATGGGGAACTCCTGGGACAGAAAACAGCGATCCCTACGCGAAAAGTCAAGGTGTACCATTTATGTCGGCACGAGCATTGATGAGGGCCGTTGCCCTCCGCCAAGCGAGAAAGCAGGGGTCCTGCCGAGGAACAAGCGCGAGGGATACGGTCGGGGGGGGGACGAAAGCTGTCCACAAGGAGGGGGGGAAAGACGATAAAGAGGGGCCCAGAAGGTACTAAGATCAAGAAGGACATGAAATCAACTCAAAACAGACGGCAAACCACTACACGGTACAGCAAAGCATCTTACACGGTGGTACTCGTAAAACCAATGTTAGAGAATCAGACTTCCAGCTACAAGACTCGGGCGATGAAAACCCGAAAAAGGGGCCTTCTCAAGAGGCAAATCATGTCTGACAGGGAAAACTGGGTTCCGAAACCCACAGGTAGGGGAAAAAAGTGCCGCTCAGCCAGTGAAAACGGGGACCCATCGGGGGAAACAGAGACCAAACGGCACACCATGGAAAAAGAAACCGAAGCCTACAGCAGAGCAACATCAAGAATGAGACGTTAGAATCAGAGAGCATGCTCGTGGTGGCGCGGGAATAACAAGGTCCGAAGTGCCTTGTCAACGTGAAGCAGTGGCTGCGGCTTCGAGGGGGAAAAAGAGAAATGAAAGCTAGAAGACGCGGTGGTTCCGAGCAGATGGAGTGTTGATCGGTGCTGCGGCCATGGAAGAATAGACTCCCGGGGATTGAGGAGAAGTCAAAGCAGGAATCCACCTCCAGCACCTTGCAAAAAGAAAAAGCGCGGTTGATGGGACATTCACCGGCAGGGTGGACCGGGGCCCTGGGGAAAGTAGCGAGGTGGGGGTGGACAGGGGGGACGGGCGTCCCGAGTTCGCAGAAAATAGCCCCCAATGCAAAGACACATAAAGTAAGACTGTATGTCAAAAAGGACGGGCCACGACCAAGAACCATGGAGAGCAGTAAAGGGGGAGCTGTGGGGGAATCACTGGGTCTGACAAAACAACGAACTTAAAACAACACTTGCAGGATAGAACCACTGCGTGGAAGGGGGTTCAGGAATGACAAGCTTTGTTTGGGGGGAAGTATGAAGAGCACAACCAGGAAGATTAGGGCACCCCAAAAAAACAACTTGGGCTTTTACGGGAGTTGCACGAAAAAATACAAGACTCCAGCACAAGCCGGGACCACCAGGAAAAAAATAAATTCCAGCCGTGGGTTAATGCATTTGTGAATCCTAAAGGAAGACCCTCTGAGACGGGCTCCCTACTCTCCGCGGTATCCGAAATTAAGAGAAAAAACTAGCTCTCGCCGTGTAGGACCATAAAGCGGGGAGCGGCAGGCTCTTCGGGCTGGGTCAATGAAACTAACTCGACGTCTTGAAAAAGCGGAACTGAAGATGTTTGAGGGGACAATGTAGTGACTGACGAATTAAGACTCACAAGCCGTGTTGAAACAGAAATTGGGTGGCCAAACGGGGGCTAAACGACTCACAGGCAGTAATTAAAGCAAGGGCGCCGATTGTCAAAACAAACCCAGAGTTTAAATAACACAAAACCCAAAAAAAATAACCTAAACCTAAGCAGTCGACGTCATGCAAAATAGGCAGGCAGAAATGGGGGGCACTTGCGGTCCTGGGAACGCCTAAACTAAGTGCCGAAAGTCCGAAAGGACAAAGAATCCTAAAAAAAAAAATGGGGGCAAGTGGAAGACCGAGATCTGAGGCGCAGTGTAAATTCATGTGGCCGGCACCGTCCTCCACCGGTCAGCTACCCATCCCGCCTGAAAATAACCCAAAATAACCATTAGGAGACCGATAAGGAAGAACTTCACGGGCTGGCACATTCCTACAGAAGTGGGGTGAACATTGGAGCTGGAGTCGGACACAGGGAATTTAAAAGTCACGTGAGAGAGGAATCAAATCAGACGGTCCGAACTCCCCTCCGGGGAGGATAAGGGTAGCAAGATCAAAAAAAGCGCCTTCGATTTCACACCGTAGGGGTTTCCAACAAAGGATGCAATTCTGCGCGTCTCCTCTACCCTCCCGGAAAAAGAAAAAGAACTCTATGACCTTCATAAAAATAGACCAAAGTCGTCGATGAAAAATAAAAGCAAACAACCGACCTTCAAGCATAAAGACGGCGTAAGTAGGTCGAGAATGGCCAAAAGAGCCTCAAGCGCGGCAGTACACATCTCTCTCGGGGGGGGAAAGGACGGCCGCCTGTGACTATCAGGTCGAAAACAACTCCGACAAACTCAACTCTCCCTCGCTCGGGTTGGAGAGCAAGAAAGAAAAAGAAGAAAAAGGAGGCTCAAGACTGCCTGCAGAAATCTCCAAGTAAAAAAACAGAGGAGAGGAGAGGCGGACCCAGAGCCGGCTGATGGGGTCCTGGGTTTCTGCGGGGTGGGACCATCAAAAGGGAAAAAGAAGTGGCGGGGTCAGGCGCGCGGTATTTTTGAACAGGATGGCAGCATGCTCGGGCCTAATAACACTAGCTACTTGTTGTTGGCGACCAAAGATCCCAAAACTTTTCTTAGTTACCTCACTTGGGTGGAAAGCTCCCCCCTTTGTCCAGGGGTTTTGTTGTTAGAGGGCCCGAACGAGGAAAAAATGCACAGTCAAACACGACACAACCTTGTTGGGTTAAAATGGGCGAGGAAGACCACTAAGGCTTGGGAGGGAGCTTGATCTGTTAGGGGCGAAACGAGGCAGGTGGGACAAAACAACCCAGAAAGTGGGTGAACCGAGTGCAGGAGACGCCGCGCAGACATTTACTCGACGGGAAAAAGGGGTATCGCCACCTATCGGAGGGACAGTGATCATACCCAACTGATTCAACTGGGAAAAAGTATCAAACTCAGGAAAACTCTCCAGGGCTCAAAACAATCGAGAAAGACTTTTCTCGGGACTGGCGGGCTATCAGGAAGGTAGAGGGGAATAGCCCATCGTTGCGGGGAAACGTTGGTAACTGGCAAAGGGGGTCGAAAAACTCTGGGCAAACTGGGGAAACGCAGTTAATTGGGACAAATTGGCCAATGAAGGAAAACTCCTTATACTGTACAGTCCCGGCGCTGGTAACGAAAAGGGGAAGTGGTCAGCAGTCCATAGGCGTGATGGTCCTTGTGAAGTACGCCAGGATCGTCTTTGAGGGGACACAGCGGACTTGTAGCTCGCAATGTGGGCGAACTGCCCATCAACGTGCCGCAGAACGGGGTTGAAAGACACGTAGGGGAAGAACAGGAAGGCGATGTCGGGATCGAGCCAGACACGAGGGAGCGGTGCAAATGCTTGTTGTAAGGTGTGGAAATTTGAAAAGGAAAAGGATTTCTGGATGACCGCAGAGGACTCTGCAAACGTACTTAGCGAGTTTCCTGGGGGGAATCTGCAAAGAAAGCAGGAACCTCCGACCATGATTGAAACGGGGGGGGATTCGCAAACCTTGCGGAAGGGCGGGGGGGGGAGGTTGTTTTGGGGGTGCTGTGGGGGGTCTTTTTGCCCTGGGGGGTGTATTCGAGTGTTTGGTCTGGATGGTCTTCCCTCCTTGTTACCGAAGAAGCACCCGTAATTCTCTTAGGCGTCGTCACCTCGACGGTGGTCGAGGAGAGCTAAAAGGCCCCCCACGCAGCTGGATCCAAGCCCGCGCGAGGCGCCGGGTGACAAAGGGGTTTAGACACGGTATGTCGTCTAGTTGGGCAAAGAAAGGGGCCGAGGAAGCGGGGGGGGATTGTGTTGAAGGGGCGGCTCTCGAGGACAAAAAACTGTTTGGCCACCCCCAAACCTCAATAAAGCAGATGGAAAAGGAACCTTGGGGTCCGCGGTCCCGTGCCACGCGCAATTTGTGGGGGGATAAGGTAGGTGGGGGGGGTAAGCGTGTAGGGGCCTCCGTAATCGGGGGGAAAAAAAAGACTTTCGACCTCAACTGAAGGAGGCAAAAAACGATCCCACGCGGGACAAACAAGGAGTCTACTGTAATTGTAAGTCCGGGCCTGCTTGCAGCCTCACGGATTACCGAAAGAAAGGCGGACGTAGTTTGGGAGCCATTCAGAACCCCTCAGACATCTCAGGGCTTGCGCTCAAAAAGGTACCAGTCTCAGGAGAAGGTGGGTGGACGGGGATGGTTCCAGCTTTGTTTGCTTTTGCGAAAACGATTGGAGGAGGGGGGCTCACGGCGGAAAGGTGCAACAGTGCGGGGGCAGAACGTGCAAGTAAAGTGAAAAAGACCAGGGGGGAGGGGGAACTTGGGGGGGCCTCGCGCGCTGTTAGAGGAGAAAACGGGCGGGAAAAAAATATAAAAAGGAGAAGTGGAGGGAAGGTGTGCCCCGTGAAGTCTGCGAATACGAGAGGAGGTCTGGGGGAGATTTTGTCGTCGACAACGTTGCACCTTGAATCAAGATAAAGAAGAGACCTTGGAAAGACGCCAACGTGAGAGTGGAGAAAAAAGAACCGGCGATGCTGAGCCACAAACATAAGCTCTGAGGAGAGGACTGGGGTGGACGGGGGAAAAAGGCCATGGAAAGAGAAGGGGGAGAAAAAAAAAAACTGGGAAAAGGAGAGATGTACAACCGGGAAGACCTAATAGGTAAGGCAGTATGTAAAGGGAGCGTTGCGCCTTGAGAACCACTCCCCCAAGAGCCGGAAAGCCCGTGTTAACCTGGGATAAAAAAAGAAAATTAGGGCGTTGCGAAAAGAAAGCGGAAAAAAAGGGGAAACCAGAGCAAAGAAATACGAAAAAAAAAAAAGGCATAATCACAAGCGCACAAGCATCCCAAAACCACAAAAACGCGCTTGGTGGGCGCCAAGGGCGAGCTCGACTTCACACGCTGAGATTAGGAACTGGGCGATGAGAAGGGGTCTGCTGGACGTCCTGGCAACCCAGCATGGTCGGCATGACGATCAGGGCCCTAAAAAGAAAGACAAATCGAAATCACAAACACCGCAAAAGCAAATAGCCAAGAGTGGGCTCCGGACAAAGAACCTTCGGAAAAAAAAGTGGTCACGGATCAAATGGGGGGGTGCAACGTTGTAGTTTCCTACAAGTCTCTAGTAGAAATCAAAAGTAGAGGATTGTGGGCTCTGCATGATGTGCAGTCGGCAGGAGATCGCAGCAAAAAAGCCAGTTCTCCCCACATTACCCCGCCATCCACAAAAAAGTTCCAAAGAAAAAAAAGCCGTGAGACGAAACAAAGGGAAAACCGAAATTTGTGCAGGTGGGTGGGGGGGGGGGGGGGAACTGCACTGGACAGGGGGGCCGAGGAGGGAGGGCCTCCGACACGCAGCACAGGCTTAAACGCTGCGGGAAACTAACGACAGCTGAAATAATCCAGGGAAAAAAGCTAACAATCAAAAAGGACACCCGCTGCCGAGGCCGGATGCGCTGAATTTCTGGGGTGGGGGGGGAAAAAAACACAAGGAAATCGATATCCCCAAGCACTGAGGGAGCGGGTTGGAACCCAACCTGGGAATGGTGAAACACGCAAATCATAACAGAGATGCCAAACATTACCGAAGTCAAAGTAAAAGGGGCGAAGAAACTGCGATAGAATCCTCACTCGTCAGACACTTTAAGGTACATTCCTAGAGAGTACTGGTCAAAAAAAAAAATCAACGGAAGAGGGGGCCTCTTCAACATGATCAAAAACTGTGCTCTGAGTCAACCTCAGATTACACATGAAATGGGGAAAAACGGTTTCGGGCAGGTCGCGCGCTGGGACCAGGCGACAATTGGAAAAAACTTCCAGGCAGTGGGGACAGGGTCAATCCGAAGCAAATGGGAAAACTAGTGATATAAAAGAAGGAGAAGACATCCCGTATATGGTGGACTTCGGGAGTCAAAACGGGAACAGCCGGCACCGAAAGACAGGCGAATCCAAGGAGACTCCCACGGGGGGCTTCGTTAACATTGAACGCACGAGGAACGTGGGGAGGGGGGACAAGGAAGGGGGACAACAAGGGAAAGTAGCCTGGAAAAGCCGTGCAAGCCAAGGGCAGGAACTAGAAGGGTAAGCGCAAGACAATGAATTCAAGACTGAAGGTCAAAGCTGTGCACGGAAGCGTCCGCAGGAAAAGCGACCCAGATAAAAAAAAGGGGAACATCCGAAGAAGACGTCAACATTGTTATGTGGGGGACCGGCGGAGCAGCTGGGGAAAACAGACAAAGGTTTCAAGTAGTATCGTAGGTCAAACAGGGTCATCACTGAGTTCCTAAAGGCAAAAGAAGCGCGACCGTGGTACTTCGCTCGGAATTAAGATCTTCAGTTGAAAAAAAAAGAAAAAACCACCGGAAATGTGTTCAGGCAGGGTAAAAAATACATAAAACACGTCCTTCGCGACCTAAAGTCACGGCCCCTCGAGAAGGGCTCACGGGAAAAAACGTGGTTCGTAAGTGGTCAACACCGCAAAAATCTTGAAAAGAACAAGGCCGCGGGTGGGAATACGGCACCTGGGGGGTTGCAGTAATCGTCCAAAGAAGGCGGGAACTTGGGTGATCAACAGAGGGATTCAGATAGCCTTAAAATAAACACGCGCCTCAGACGCAAGAAAAAGGAAATAGATTGGATGGGGAAAGAAAAAGGAAAAAGCATAACACTAGCTTAAAACCTCCACTGGGAAAAGCGAATGATCAGTCAACAAAAAAAAAAAAACGTAAGGAAAAAGAGTTGGGGAAACAAACTACAAGGGGCCGAGCTGATGTTAAGTGGTTTTTTCGTGCTCAATCATGAAAAGGTCAAATAGTGGCGCGGGTAAAAAACATACCAGGCCCGGCGGGAATTTGGTTGGGGGGGGGCGGGGGAAAGCTTGAAAGCAAACCGAGACAAAATGACGGGTTCCGGTCGGGTTCTGATGGCAGAAACACCCGAGGGGCCAAGTTGAAGCCTACCAGAGCCTGGAAGTGGTGAACTTGGGAAAAGAGATACATACCACAGTGGCAGTGACCCACGGGAAGAGTTCTGCGCGCTCTGTAATTCTGGTCTAAAACGGAAGGGGGGGGGAAACTGGAAAAATCAAAAAAAATAGCGTCTCTGTGAACGAAGTCATCATCGGGGGGTTTGAAGGCAGGACGGCTGCAGCCGGGGAGCAGGGAACAATTGAGGGAAACACCAGTAATAAGACGGGGGATGGGACAAGTGATCCGGTGGGAAAACCTCAAGAAATACCTCAAACGATATAATAAAAAAAAACATTTGGTTGGGGTTGATTCTGGTGGGTACGGGGCGCTTCCACATCGACAATGGTTTGGACTGGGTAGTCTGGGCGGAACAAAAACCAGAAATAAGACTCTAATGCAAGGGAACCAGCCCCGGTTTCAGTGTTACAGATTTTGTGGTCGGGAGATACGGATTAAGGGGACGGAAAGGTGCCGCACCTTCCACCACTTTGGGAAGCTTAAAAGTTTGCTCAGAGAAAATTTCGGGACGGAAAGGGAGGTCGTCGTCATCGGATAAACGTTTGTTGATGGGACCTATAGCCGCGGGGACTGACCGAAATCAAGAGGAGTTCCATTCAATGATTGCCCAGCTTTCTCCGCGAAGGGCCATAGCGTCAGAGAAAGAGGGGAACCTCACCACCGTGGGGTTGGATGGTCAATGCGAAGCACTAGCAGGACAAATGTTGCTAGTGGGATCTGGGGGAATGGGTCCTGTGGGAAGGGAAACTAAATGGTGCAAAAGAAAATGTGATCTCGGAGTTGATTTGGGAAGCACATTGTGGGAGGGGGGTGGGTTGGGGAGAGGGTTGTGGGGAGAGAGATTGAGGGGCGCGGGATGATCTAGGGTGGGGTTTAGCGTTGACACAGAGAGAAAATGAAGTAAAGAGAGAGGAAAATGTGATGTAAAAGAGTATAGAGAAATGGGGCAGGGGGAGCGGGTAAAGGAAGGAGGCGGGTGAAAAAAAGGGGAAGATGAGGGTGGGAGGGGGGATGGGGAAAGGGTGGGCGAGAAGGAGGTTGAGGAAAGGGGGTGGGATAGGGAACGTTTCTCAACTCAGAATCCTGAAGGGGTACCTGTAAACCGGGAAACATGTCAAGGGTGGCCGATAAACAGTTGGGGGCCAGATTTTCAGCGGGCTTGCCTCGAAATCATAAAAAAAGGAGAAACGCGAAAATCCGTTTGGAGGCTCAATAAAGCAAGGGGGTAAGCAAAAAGGGATGGGACGGACGGGGAAAACAGGTTTTGGGGGGGGGGATGTGCCCCGGGAAAGAACCAAGACGAGGGCAAAAAACTTTATAAGGGGGGGGTGAACTTTGAGGTCACTGCCGGAGGGAGCTCGAGAAGGGCCCAATCAGAGAAAGGGCCACATTAAAACTGGTTGACAAGACAAGATGAAGATGGCAAACCGTGGAAGGGAAGGGAGGTTTCTTCTGTATTTTGGTGACTGGGGGAGGGAAAATCCATTGGCAACCAAAAGCCAAAAGGGAAAGCTGTGCTGAAGAAGACGGCCTTTTTTAATATAAGAAGAGGACAAACAACAAGGTTGGAAGGAGGAATCCGCAAATAACAGGTTCACAGGTGTGTAGAAAGAGCGGTAAAAAGTAGGATCAAATTATGTAAATATAATTCTAGGGGGAAAGGGTCACGGTGGGGCATTAAAAGTCTTTGATTTGGTCTGGCTGTCCAGTAAGAGATTTCAAGAAAAGAAGGAACGAATTCAAAACACACAAGAGGAAATCAGGGCTTGAAAGGAACCGTTGTGCCGGCCATTATGTCAGAAAAGCCGAGAAGGGGGTGAAAGAATTGGGGGGAAGGGGGAAGTGGAAGCGTGGTAAATAAATGAATTCCTGGCCCTAGGGGGGGGTAAATCAGAGAGTCACAAAAAAAAACAGAAAAAAAACAAAATTCACACGGCCACAGCAAAGACTAAAAAAGACAGAAATCTGGGCGTCGGGGGGGAAAAACAATCATATTAGAGGAATTTTAAAAGTGAAAGTTCTCACGCCTAAGCCTAAACTGGGAAAAGAGTGTAACGACCGCACAAAAAAACGGCAAGTGCAGTGGAAGAGGGAAAAAAAACGGCAGACAAGGAGGGGGAAAAAAGGGAGAAGAAAGCAAACGAAGGTAAAAGGGGGGGGAAATCGGATGAAAAGGACCGTGAGGGCTTGGTAAGTATGACTGGGGGGGGGGAAATTGGTTTGGAAGAGGGAAGTAAGGAAGGGAGTGGGGGGCTAGGAAGCACGTGAAGAGACAGAAGTGCACGGGTGTCAGGTGAACAAGGGTGGACTGGAAAAAGCAGCGAAAAAGACTAATGCGTGACAAAGGAGGGGAGGACATGTGGTTGGGCAATCTCGGACCATGAACCAGTTGAAAAAGACGGTACAATGTCAAAAATTGCTCGGAGAGAAACCTTGTGGTTAAGCACCAAAAAACAAGTGGGGGGGAGGGATGATTTATGTTGGGGGTTCACACGGGGGAGGCAGCCCCAAGTTGAGCTGCCACGCACGACGAGATGTAGGTACTGCGTTGAAGAAGGAAGAAGACACCTGCAGAGACCCATGAAGGAAAAGACTACGAGAACTTCAAACAAGGGCTGGGGCACAAGGGGGAGACAAATGGGTAAAAAAAAAAAAGAGAAGCGGACGGGGGAGAAGAAACGGCCCCGAAAAATGCATAACCGCAATAGGGGGACAAACTACAAAGCAAAGGAAAGGATCGGAGAAAGAAAGAAGATTACATCTAAAAGAACTCCAACAAAAAACAACGGGGAAATTAGGAGGGAAAGGAGGCATGTCATCAAAGGTGAAAAACAAGCCGAGACAGGGAAATGAGAAAGAAAAAGAGGAGAAATCGCCGGGGGAAAGTTTGGGGATCGCAATCAAAAAAAACAGACCATGTCGCCGGGAAAAAGAGAGAAACTTAGCGTGGAATTAAAAAAGAGAGGGAAGAAGGGTTTCAGTAGGCACAAAGGGTAAGAATATCAGAAAAATTAGAAAAGAAAAACAGAACGCCACCTAAAAGGGACATTCACAAAACCCGAGCACACGGGGTGGGAGACAAAAAGGGTCGAAAAAGGAGGGACTTAAAAGGGAAAAGGCGGGCGGGGACCGCCAGACCATTAAAATGAAAGACGGAGCCATGAAGGGGGTAAGGGAAGAGAAACGGGGTGGCGCAAAGGGTGCTCAAAGGGGGGCCCGCTCGAAAAAAACGTAAGAAATGCGCCGAGAAAAAAGCAAAAAAAAAAATAACCACGGGGAAGAGCATAAAAAAAGGAAACGTACGGTAAAAAGGCCTGGTATAGAGCAAACCCGCCAGAGGGTTTCCTAAACAAACGTGGAGAAATAGAAATGGAAGAAGTCAGACGGCGGCGGACGGATGGGTCAAGAAAAAAACTACAAAAAGAGAAAAAATCGCGGGTGGTGAAAAAGCAGTGGGATGGGGAATAAAAAGTTGTTAACCAGGTCAAAAAGAGGCCAAAGGGTGAGAAAGATCGAAAGTTGGGAAAGAGTCAAGAGTGTCGAACACTCTTAAAGACTACAAGAAAGGCACCAGAAAAAAAAAAAAAAAACGACGGGGGGGGGGGGATCCAAAAGAAAAAAGGGGGGGACCGGCAGGAGGTGGTTTGGAGGACGGGAGGTGGGGAAAGGGAGGGGGGGTTAAAAAGGATTCAAGGAAAAAAAGGGGGGGCCAAAGCGAAGGGATAATCCCGTCTTCAAAGAGAAGGGCCCAGACTAACATAGAAGTTCCAAAAAGAAGAGGAAATAAGCGCTAAACAACTGAGAACACTGACAAAAACGCTGCCGGCGTATGGAAGGAAAATTGGTTGGGGGGGGCCTAAGCAAACAAAACAGTAGGGAAGAGGGCCACGCAGGAAATCACGAGGTGGGGACCACGTGGGAAAGGGGACGTCCGCAAAAACACCTAACGACGGAATTAAAAAAAAAAAAAGCAGGGAAAGGGGGAAAAAGGGGTCAAAGGGAGCCGGAAGAAGAAAGGAAGCGCGCTCTAGGAAAAAAAACGGGGGAATGCGTTGTCTGGGAATCAAAAAGGGGAAGTGCCAAACACAACGCAGGTACCGCGGGCATCAGCGGTCGGGAAGGAAAAGGCTCGAGAGATCGGAAGGAACCAAAAACTAGGAGGGTAGGGGGGTCTGACATAGCTTGGGAAAGGGGAAAAGCTTCAACCCTGTGGAAAGAGAAAAAATATGGGGGGGGGCCACCAAGGGGGGGGACGAGCCAAAAACAAATGCGCAGAAAAGGGAAGAGTGGGGAAACAAATAAAAACACGAGCCATGTGAAAAAAAAGGATGTAATCCAGAAAAACGAAAATAACAAAGAAATCAGATTCCGGACAATGTACAGACTCGGGCCAACCAAAGTAAACATTTTGGGTGAAGGCCCAAAGAGGGGGGCCGCACAGTGAAAGAGAGGAGAAAGGGAAAGTAAGTGGCAAAAAAGACTTAAAAAACAGCCTGGCCAAGCAAAAAAACACATAGAAAGTGTGGACAACTCGCATGAACAAGATGAGAGGTCAAACCCGGGGAAACAAAACGGGATGCGGTCAACTGGTCACAGAGAGAATACAAAAAACTAAAAAAAGAGGCCACTGAATCACAAGCAATTAACGAAAAGTAATACCAAACAGTTAGGGGGTAAGTTGGAGAAAATCATTATAACTGTGGATGACGAAAAAACGGAAAAAACCCCCAAATCTGGAGATAAAAAAAGTAATTATCAAAGTCGCCGAGTAAGGTCACATTTAAGAAACACAAAAAAAGGGGGGCAGAAAAAAAAATGGGTCGGCAAGGGATAGAAAAGAGACAAGAGACAGAGGACACCAAAACCTGGGAAAGGGAGGGTTACGAGAAACCAGGTCAGGTAACACAAAGGGGGAAGTAATCCTACTGCAGAGAGGAAAAGAAAACCCGGGGAGACGAGTATAAGACTGACCGGGCTAACATTAAAAAGGGGGAAGTCGATGGAACCCACAACAAAGACCCCAAAGGGTCGGAACCAAGGTCGTCAAAAAAAAGAGAAATAACAGGGAAAAAGAGGGGGGTCGCCGGAAAACAGGGGAAAAAAAACGCAATGCGAAACGCTATAGGTCAGGGGGGGCAAGCATCAAGAAAGGGGAAACCGATAACACTTAAAGAGCCGGGAAAAGAAACAACGACATAAGGCCACTACGAGTAAAGGAAAAAGGGAAGAAAAAAAAAACACCAGAAAAAAAAAAAAGAACCAGTAAAAGTCGATAGAAACTCAGCTTTCACCAAACAATAAACTCTAAAAAAAAAAAAAAGAGGAGGAGGGAAAGGATATTTGACGGGGGGGAAACCGAGAGAGGATAGAGTATGTATGGGGTTCAAGGGGGTTTCAAAAACGAGGGTGGGAGAATCAATCAGAAGACCGAGGGGGGTGGGCAAAAAATTAAAAAAGTGACAAGGAGGGCGAGTAGGGAAGGTAAAAGTGTTGGGTTGTTTGACAGGGGGGGGAGGGGAAGGGGAACGAGCGGAGGGGGGAGGGG
>Ga0179593_1371710_pt1 | contig 12456 bp, 15 predicted proteins | sample CZODoug2_1_08_16_FD_185931 | JGI IMG/M metagenome (GOLD analysis project Ga0179593, IMG submission 185931) | Vadose zone soil fungal communities from Angelo Coast Range Reserve, California, USA - CZODoug2_1_08_16fungal (PacBio error correction) | ecosystem: Environmental > Terrestrial > Soil >...
CAGGCGGAAAAAAGGTAAGGAAGACCGGGAGAAAAATCCGAAGTCGGAAATTTGTCGAAGGCCTTTAGGAACCATGCAAATTTATCTAGTGATCTAATAGGGGACGAGATACGTACCGTTCAAGCGGACAGATCAGGGGATTGGGCATCCGCGAAAACAAGGGAAAAAGCGTGAGAACTCTGATTCCCAGCCCCGCGATTCAAAGTCTGTATCAAATGCGAGATTGCAAAAAACAACCAAGAGGAGGCACAGGACTCTTTCCGCGGGGGCAGAATGACGGGTGCAACACACAGGGACACCAGTAAGCGCAAACCTGTAGAGAAGACCTGAGCACGGGGAAGAATCCTATGTGTCCTCATATCGGTTCTGACGCACAAGCGAAGCTAGGGGAAAGAGGGAAGGAGTTTTGGCAAATAGTGGATAATAGGCACACTAGCGCGAGAAAAAAAGGGACAGCCTTAAGGGGTAAGCTGGGGACAAATGGAATTGGAGAGAAGCTTCCGTGCAGAAGCGACGATGTGGAAAAAAAGACAAAAAAAACCGGGAGAAGGGGGGGGGGGACGTAACAAAAGAAAACGCGGTTAAGAACTATCCTCAAGCGCGGGGGGAAGGAGGAACAAAGCTGAAAAAACGACGAGTGCTGAAGAGCAACCCCGTTCAGCTGACTTGGGGTCGATAAGGGGAAAAAAAATGAACAGCAAGCAAGAAATGGTAACCCTCTTTTAATCCGTCAAAGAACATATAGAAAGGAAAACAAAGGGATGCCTGCCCAAATGTGAAAGTGTGCAAGTGTCAAATTCAGAGAAAGAAAAGGGAAGACCATCGCAACTCCGCCTTGCTGGGGGGGCGGGACTAAGGGTCTAGGGCAACGGGCAAAAAAAGCGGTGACGAATGTAACGACTGTGTCCGTAATGTCTTTTCCGTGTATCTAAACAGCCGAACAGTAACCGGAACGAAAAGGCCGAGTGGAAGCCGCGAAATTGGATCCCCGTGCCGAAATTGAAATAGAGTAAACGGTCTCATAAAATGAAAGCGCGAAGCTGAGCAGTCAACAGCTGTAAACTTAAATCATTTCCCACCTCGAGTAAGAAAGAAGAGTCTGCCACAGAGGAAGAAGGGAGGATCAGCAGACAACAGAACTGCAGAAGAACGGGGATGGTCAGTCGTCGGCGAAAAAAAGGGTGAGCACCGGTTGGTTCCGAAATGACGCGCAGAACCAGCTGAGAAATCTGAAATTAATACCAAACGCCGCCGCGCGTTCCCAAGCTGGCGGGAAGAGGAGTGTCACAAAGGAACAAGGGTACGGCCACCATCTCAAAGCAACAGGGGGGGGACTTGATCCCCACTGGCCTGTCCAGGCAGAAAGAAAAATCAGCCTTAGCGATCAGAACACACTTGCAAGGGCAGCGCTTCGGGAAGAACAACCATAAAAAATTACGAGCAACGAGGAAAATGAAGTTCACAGCTACTTCCTTCGGCACGACAGAGGAAAAAAAGGAGGCGATTCCCCTCATCAAACAAAAAGGAAGAAACAGGCTTCACAAAAAAAAAGGGGTTACAACCAAACGCACCATGCCCGTAACAGCGCCAGGGGGGAGAGAATTCGGAGAATAGCTCAAACAAGGGAAAGACCGAATTGAGAAAAAAAAAGGCGTGTAGGCGTACAGGATTCGGGCGAGGGACATGATAAGCATTACCCCCCGAAATAAAGGTAAGTAGTAAAAAATCCACGCATGTCAACAAAAAAAAAAAAAAACCAGGCACCACCAACGTCTCGTCCCAACTTCGTAAAACAACAGAGGAAAGTGATCATCAATCACCGCGCGAAATGGCGGACCTCCCAATCGCTGACGATCACAAATTTGACGACTCCCACGAAACTCTCTGGGACAGGGTCAAAAATGTAGAGGAAATCCACTGTCTTGAAAGAGACACATCACGTTTCAGACACAAAAGAAACGGACAACGTCGCTAAAGATGCGGCAGGCACACGGATTGAGAAGAGGGGACAAATACCTTCATCACAGTCTGGATTAAACTCCCAGAAAAGACAGACATGAATAAAGGGGGGTGGGTGGGAGAAGCAGATTCAGTAAAAGGAGCGTTTTTCCTAGCGTAAAGAAGGAGAGATACGGGGAGGAAAAATCCGAAACGTGAATTTTGCTGTAGAGGGGAGGTGGGCAATACAAGTGGAAAACAGTCGAATTAAGAAAACTAAAAGCCAGAGAAAACGCTAGGGGGACAGACGGAGCATACAACATCCCCGCCGGAGTGTTAGGTGGCTGCCTCTCATAGACGGTCACATTTTGTCTTCGCACGCATTTATAATCCAACCCAGAGTTAAGTCGCAGGGCGGTGAGGCCAAAACATTCCTGCCTGGACGGGGGAGCGGGGGCAGGTTACGGAGGCATGGGTAAGGGACGAAACGGACCAAGGCCCGAGATTTATCAAGCAAATTTCAAACCTGCTCAATGTTGGGAATCATTCTTCGGGGGTTTTCAATAATCTGCAAGGGCCTAAAAACAACAACAACGGAATGGAGATGTGAAAATCTAGAGGAATTGTTCGTCAATGGTGGTCTCGGAACGGCTACCGATAACACCTATCCCTGGAAGGGTCGGTAAAATCGGAGTGAAACTGCACTGGTAGAAATGGAAACACAGCCTTAAACGAAGAAACCAAAAGGAAGAGTTTGGGGCGCACAGAAGAAATATTGGTTGAGGGGTTTGACCTGGGAAATTAAAAAAGACAAAAAAAATCCAGTCACGAATCTCTCCAAGTAAAATAGGCGTTGGAAAAGGGTTTAGGAACAAAAAATAGCAAAGGGTCGGGCAAGTCAAGAGGCAGTAGAATGGGAGGGTGGGGGGGAAAAGGGGAGAAGGAAAAACTTCGACGATGTAAAAGTTGAGGGGGTTACGGGGTCGGGGTGGAGAACTAGGCACGAGGAGTTGGGCAGATAGCGAAAACCATGAATGTGAGGGATTGGGAAATATGTTAATTCGTTATTGGGGCATACCCGAGGGGCACTCTGAACGAAGAGGGGACCAAAAAACACGAAGAGTAAAAGGCCGAAGAGCAAGTCGGGCCGGCGGAATGTGGGGATTAGGCCAGTAAAGCCAAGGGGGGAAGCAACAGTTGACGACAAAATTCGTGGGACTACCTGGAGAAAGAGGGAAAAAGTAGAAGCGAGGGAAGAATTTCTCTTGAAAGAGCAGCAATATTGTTTGGGGAGGAGGGGGGAAAAAGGGAAGAGGACAATGCAGGGGTAAAAAGGACGGGAAAAGGGGGCGTGGACGGAAGGGCAAGAGAGGTCTAAAAACTCGACTTCCTGGATGGGAAGGTCGGGATGGAAGGCGGAGAGGGGGGGAAAGAAGCAGGAATGCTCAGAGGCAGCGGAGCGCAAGGCTGGGGGGGAAGGAAGGGCGCGGAGAAAGGTGATCGAAGGGAAGGGTTTCAATTGCGCTATGACGTTGACAAGGGCGAACAGCAGGGGGGACTTTGGAAACGGGTTTTCATCCTTCAAGAAGGGGGTCCCGACGTTGACATCGAAGGAGAAAAAGGGTGAAGCGAATCTTCGGAAGAGGTGAACGGAGAAACGTCCTTTAAGTCGAAACATTCTGCATACAACAGAAAGAAGAAGTGTAACAGGACGTCACCGGCTAATTATATTTTGGTACTAGACGCAAGGCGTGGGATGTGTTAAGAGGAACAGGGACAGATGTGGACAAAAAGCTGTTGCTGGATAGGTTCGTCAAATACAAATCGTTTTGTAAAAGACGAGACATCACGCAGCTTGTGGGGATGAAAGGAGAAGGCAAAGGCGTTTTGGGATTATGCAAAGGGCGAAAGAGGGGGGTCGCGCGTTAGGAAAGGATCTAAGTAAAGGTTTTAGGAAAAATTTTGTAATCACTAGGAAAGCACCCGGACGGAAGGAATCGATGACTTCTACATGTGGACCTGTGCAAAGGAGGAAAAGCATTCTGGGATTAAATCGGGGTGAAATTAAGTGAAGGTTGAAAAACGAGGAAAGAGCAGCTGGCCGGAAGTTTAATGACAAACGATGAATCGGACGGAAGCGCTTGCTAAAGGAGAAAAGGGTTAAAAGCCGGTACTGGCGGGTATCAAAAGATACGACAAAGGAATCCTTGAAACAATAAATTCGGTTGACCGTGCGGGACGAGAATAAGTAAAAATCAAGAAAAAGAAGAGATGCAGGCACCCGAAAATTTAGATGAAAAGACAGGGAAAAGGGCAAGAGCGGGTCTCTCATCCACGGGGCGTAGTTAATATGGGGCGTTGGGAAGAAGGAAAACTCTTTAGGAATATAATTGAGTTGAGTGGTCATGGGAAGGTGGTAAAGCGGTAGAGGAGTCAGCAATACATGAACGCGGGCGTCTTCACTTCGTTGCTTAGGGAGAGCTTGACCAACGGAAAGGGGGGGGAGAAAGAAATAAGACGCACGAAGAAAGGAGGCAAACGGGCACGTCGGTGTGGTATGCAGAACAAAATAACAAAAGAAAGGAAAAGGAAGCTCAATTCCAGGTTCCGGATACCCACAGCGCGGAGTAGGTAAAAAGGGGGATCAGGTCGCGAGAGAGAGGGAGGGGAATAAAAGACTGAGAGCCGGGGATAGGCTACAAAAAAGCAGGGCAGAAAAAGTGCGAAGACTGGGAACGGCTAAAGAAACGAGATTAGTAACAGAAAGAGAAACCGAAAAACCTTGCAACAAATAATATCATAAGGGTGTTAATGTTTACGTGGTTGGAACGCAAAACCTAACCTCATAGCGTAAGGGGCTACTTAGGCTTCGGGGAAAAAAAGGGAAAAACGAAGAATGGAAGGACATGATCGATCGGATGAGGGCGCCGAGGTTAATAAAGTGTCAGCTTAGCCAACAAAGAGGTGGGACCTCTGTCAAAAAAAGGAGGGTAGATAGCGATGAAATTAAAGAATAGAAATTAAAGTTAAGAGTAGACATACCCTAAGGTCACGGAGGATGTGAAGGCTACCAGGGGGCTTGCGAACGCCGCTCGAAACAATGACGACCAGAAAAGAAGATCTCTCAACAACGGAGAGGAAGAAAGAGAGAGGGGGTTACGTCTGCGGTATAGGCGAGGGGTGAGGCCAGCCCGGCGCGACTCCCGAATAAAGTGGTGAAAAAGGTCTTCGTCCAATTGTAAACGTCCGCATAGACGGAATGAGAAAAGGGAAGGAGAAGGCAGATGATTGAAATACCAGGTTTTGCGTGGGGGCTCGCCGGGAAAGATTGCGGTGAAACTTCGGAGAAAACCATCATGACTCATGACAGGGGGGAGAAATCCATGCTGACTCGCCATCGAATCCACAGCAACGAGGGAAAAGAGGGGAAATTGGTGGCGACTGCGGGCACAAATCAACTGAAAAGTCGGCACATAAACAAAGGGAGAATGCGAATGAGCATACGGAAAGGAGTAAGGTGGGGTTCATCAAGAGGGGATGGGGAAACGAAAAAGGCACATTCGAAATCGTTTAATTGAAAGCTTTCTCTTCTTGGTGGGGGAAAAAACCCGCTCTCTTTGGACGCGAGGAAGCGCAAACGTAACAGCGATACCACCACATGAACACGTGAAGGACCGCATTTTGGGGTGACAGAAAAAAGGGGAATTGCGCTGTGACGGCAGGGAAAGAAGATGGGAAATGGGGGGAATGACAAACTCTTTCATAGTCAGCTCAGGGGTTAGCTAGGCAAGTAGGGAGAAAATTTGGGGGGAGGAACACAACCGCAGGAAAAAGGCCAACAATGGCCAGGACACCGAAAAAACCTGCGGGGCAGAGTTTGCAAAGATCTGATTCCACCCTTCATGAAAACGCAGGGAAAGAGGTCCCTGGGGAAAGAGAGAATCCGTAACGAACCCGACATATCTAAATCCGGAACAAAGGCCCAACCTCGACAAGAGAACGAAGAAAGCAATTTTCCTCCGGAAAAAGGCAGAAAAGCCTGGATGGAGTGGGTAAAGCCGGGAGGCGAGTACAAAAACCGGTTTCCAAAACCAAGACTCGGTATGGGTCGCAAAACGGGGGACCTGTCGAATTTTGAATCAAACAAACAGTAACGGAAACGAACGATTGACTAGGCAGAAGGAGGAAGGGGAAGGTATCCACGGACCCAAATCTTCAGAATAAAGAGCCAAGGTCCTCCTTTCAGACGGGGGTCACAGCTTGACCTGCCTTCGGACAAAAGAGGGGAAGTGGAAATCTTAATGAGAAGGGACTGGGCATGATACAGAAGCTTGCCACCAGGTATTCGACGATATCGGCTCGTGAAGGGAGTTAAGCGTTCATAATAAACCATTTTGATGAAACAAACAGGAAGGGAGATAGTGTCGAAACGGAAACAGGCGCGACCAAGCTGAGCAAGGATTTCCGAAAGAAGCCTGGACGAAGTTTTCATCCACCGCTGATGAGGGGGAAGTTCAAACGTAAAAACAAATAAGAAATTAAAGGAAACGCCAGAAAAAAAACCGGGAGGACTTGATCCACAACTGGCCTGGACGCGGAGCCCACACCTCATGAGGGCGCAGAAAAAAAAGGGGAAAAGGCGAGAGACGATGTGACCAGCTTCTTCTGTAGGCAAAGAGGTCTAACAGAAAACACAAAGGGGCCAGGTATTGCCCCGAAAGACGGACCGAACCTTCAAAAAGTGGGGGATTCTCCTAAGACGTCGGCAAAAAAAGAAAGAAAGTGCAAAAAAAAGGGGTTGACCCGTCACCAGCCACCCCAGCCATCAATCGCGCAAAAGGAAGTCTGTCTGACTCACTAAACCCAAGACCAGCGGTAAGAAGTATGTGCACGCTCTACCGCGAAGAAGAAGGAAGGAGACATCAAAACAGAATGGGACTCCACGTAATCAGGAGGCAGGGGAGGTCAGAAAAATGGACGCATCACCAGAGGAAACACATTCGTAAAAACAAAAGAGCCATAGTTTAGAAGGGAAAAAACTCTCACAGAAAACACAAAACGCCGAAAGGAACTTCGCCCGCCTTAAGCACTCCTCTCTTCAGGGGTGTGTCAAAGGGGGGGGGGACGCGCCTCTAAGGCACAGATAACACCGTGGAGGCTGGAGACAAAAGAAGAAAGGCGCCGAAGTTCGTCGACCCTACAGAGACGTCGGGCAAATTCTGAACCGTCAGTCCACAATAGGGGGTAGGGAAAAAAAAAAAGGCCTTCCCTCGAAAACAGACGGACCATCGAAAAAGGGGGGGGGCACCGTTCAGGGTGGGGAAAATCAAATAAAACGAGGCGCTAAGCTAGAAAAGGGAAAAATTGGCAGGTCGGGCGTCACTCCAGATCGAAAGAACAGTCACTTCCCAGACTGCCCGGCATAATGGTCAGACAGGAAATTGCCCTAGAAAAAAAACGCAGAATTTTTAGGAGTTCGGAGGAATGGGGCAATTGGGAGGAGGAAAGACTTTTAAAAAGTCCCAAGGATCCATCTGTGAGAAAACAAACAGAGGCGGTGTGATCCGTGAAAAGATGGGGGCAAAGGGGGTCGGGAGGCCGTGCAATCGGCACAAGAGTAGCAATGTGAGAGGTGGGGGAACATCTAAAAGCAAGACTGAGATCACCCAAAAAGGAGGAAGAGAGGATACTGGCATTAATGGGTACAAGACTCGAGAACCACGTGAGGCACCGAGGTAGCAATAGAGAAAAATCACGGAAGGATAAATTGGATCGCATATGGAACCCGAGCCGAAGAGGGGGGGGGGGGGTCGCAAGTAAGGAAAGGAAGGGGGGGTTGGGAACAGGCGCAAACATGAATCGCAGATCTCTGGAACCCGAGATTCAAAGGGGGGACTCGCAGGTAGCGTCGAAAAGAGCTTTAGGGAGTTTCGGAAATAGATTGGATGTTTTGGCGAAGAGTGGGGAAGGGGGACCGCCCCTGAGGTCAAATTGTTCAAGGGAAAACCGGAGTTTACGGACGAGCAGGGGGTGGGGGGCGGAAATGGAAAAGAAGGAATGGGGAAAAAGGCGTTGAAGAAAGTAGAGATTGATCGAGGGAAGTGTCTGACTATGTGGCTGACGGAAGAGGTTTACCACGACAGAGAGAAAAAGAACAATACGCGACCGTGACGGAAGGGGTGTATTGCAAAAAAACAAAGGGGGGAAAAATTTGACAAGCAGTGGAGAACAAATGCGGTGGAAAAATGGGTAGTCGATACTAAGGGCGGTCGAATGGTCTCTGTAATGCGAACAGGGGGTATAGGAAAGTACAAAAAACTGAATGCGCTGGTGTGCACATTGTGTAAGATGGAGAGTCGACATCGCTGAGAACTTCCGGTTTTAAAAGGCGGAATGCGGCGTGATGGGGGGGTGTAGAAAGTCCAAGGAAAAGGCGAACGCCAAGAGGAGGTGGAAAGGCGAGAGGAAAGTTTCGGGGAGTGATCCGCATGCAATTGTTACTTCAGCGATTATGGAGAAATGCGGACCTGGGAAGGGGAAACACGGTTGGGTTGACCGTCAGTGAACATAACGATTGGGTTTTTTGTGGGGAGAACTTTATCGCCTCCTTTGGGTAAAATTAGGGGGGGGCGAAGCGGTGATCCGTAATCTATAGACAGGGTCCGGGTGGTATGGGGGGCAACACTGGTGGCAGCCCTAATAGAGTAAGTCTGTCTACCGGGGAGAAGAAGTGGGGCTGGGGCAATAATGTTATGGAAAAAAAGGAGAAGATTGGATCAACCAGCAAAGGAAGTGTATATTTCTTCAAATAAAAAGTTCAGCGGGTGTTACTATATAGGAAAGGGGAAGAAGGTGAAGGGGGAGCAATCAGGCGTTTTGGTAGCAGAATGCTCATCTATAAAGAGGGGTACGGCAAGGGGGGAGCTCGACGTTTGCACAGAACACGGGGGACTTACGAGCAAAAGTCTTACCGATCTACGTCCCAAGAATTACAGGTGCGGGGGAGAAAGAGAATCCGATTCCAGGGGGTGCGATGGGGGGGAAGAAGGAGGGGGAGCTGTCGCAAGCGGGCGCGCTATGTTTTGATCCGAAGAGGGATTTCGAAATGGGGTGAAGAAGGAGGCTGAGAAAAGGAGGGAGGGTCGGAGAGTAAGGTTGGACCAGTAGATCGGTGGAGCGTGAAGAAATTCAGAGTAAATGGGGGGAAGGTCGTGGGGGAAGGAAATCAAAGTCAAGAAGGGAAGCGAGGAAGGTCTCAGGGGGGGAAGGGTAGATGAGATAGGAAGTGATAAAAAACACTTCTTGGGGAGCTAAGCCTTGATGTAAGATGGTGGGATTCTAAAGGCGAGAAAATATTGAGTTGCTGATGTAAAAAAGGAAGAGGCAGAGGAAGAGCTGCGGAGCGTACAACGATGAAGGGGCGGTCCTCTTTGATAGAAAGAACAAAGTCTCGAAAAAGACCGAAGAAGAGCATTTCTCAGGCCTGAGCCAACGATGCTCGCGTAATGACACTCGGACCAGTCATAGAAGCAAGAAAGCAGGGCCAAGATACTTATAAACACCCCTTAGATGTATAAGGGAGGCCATTGGGGGAGCTGCGAGGGAAAGCGGAAAAAGAGAGAAAAATACGAGAAGCTTGGGAATTGGTTAAAAAAAAAAAACACGTGGAGAACAGTCGCGTGCGCTCATCCACAGTGAAAAAAAAGAGACGCCTACGCCTAGACCGCAGGAGCAAAGAGAAGTATGGGGGAAACAGGAGGAGGGGGTGGAGGGGCGGAAAAAATAACCAGCGCAAACATAAATGCGGGAGTGGCGCGGCTTTTTTTCTAGGTTGGCAGGAAACATGGTACGGAGCGCGATAGGGAGAGCAAGAGGGCCCGAGTCGGCGACGAGGGCCCAGCACAAAGGTATTTTCAGGAGATTGTCTCATCTGCAGGAACTGATATCTCGCTGGAAAGAATCTACTGCAGATAATTCCCAGGGAGAGAATACTCTTACGGGAATGGCACAGGAGGGGGGGCTCCCAGGGTCTGGCGAACTTCAGATGCGAAATAAATTACTCGTAAAAGCAAATCTCTACAAAACACCTTATTATGGGGAAAGGAAGAATATGTACTGGGTCTCAGGATTGTCGGAAAACGGGGGGAAAGGGGGAAAACAGGTACCGCGACATCCAGCGGGGTCCGGGGGCGGCCTCAGACAAGGGGTAAATGGGAGAGTTAGTCATCCTGCCTAGTCCTGCCGGGGAAAGCGATGGAAATACCTTGGGGGGCTTGCTCGACGCAAAAGGGATTCCACGCATTCAAAAAGAAAAGATCAGCGATGGAGTAACACAGAACGAGATTCTGGCACGAGAAACTTTAAAAGGGGTGACGAAAAGGGTGAGTGTGTAAAGGTGAAAGCTAAACCCACTAAAGGAAACTGAGATTTCTCAAGTTAATAGGGGGGACCAGTCATCGTCTTGTAGGAAGCCCAACGCCTTAAAGGTAGGGAGTGCAATGAGTCACAAGTCTGGCGCAACTACAAGAGACGAAGGTGGACTCTTCTCTCTAATAAGCGAGGCCACACATGGACCGAACCAGGAAAGGACCAGGGGGGGGGAGAGGGTAAAAAGGGGAAGTTTGGAGACTGAATGCGCTGACGGTGAGTACGAGCTGACCAAAAGATAGGAGATCCTTTGCGGCTGCAAACGTGTGAAGACTAAAAAAACCGGGAGGGGAGAGATGAGGGGGCTAAGAAAGCAAGAAGAAAAAAGAGTCGACAACGCGGAATTCAAGACGTGGGGCAAAAATGGCAGGGCAGCAATAACTTGTTCCGCGCACGAGTCGAGAGAAAGACCGACATAAGGAAAAGAAAGGCAAAGGGGGAGGCGCAGACAACCAGAAGCAGCCTTCACTAGGAATATGGCCGAGTTTGGCCGAACGCGGCCTTCTTGAGTTTTTGACAAAAAGTACTGAAAAGAACAGGGCACCCAAGGTCTCGTTAGTGTTCTCAATGGGTCCAGCGCCATACGTCATGACTGGGGGAAGGGTCAAGGAAAAAAGGAACGAAACTAACAGCCCTTGACTCAATCACCCGCGATTCCAAGGCAGCTTCGGCTTCGCCTTCAATTCGCTGGGTTAAAAAGGTCCCCTGCAATTCCTGAGGTCCCACCTCAGGGCTATCGGAAAGGGGGATCGCGGGAGGGGAGGGAGCCCGGGCCAAATGAAAGACGCCCGGATCGCAGCTGCGGAAATAGGGTGAGTCGCTCGGCTGGACACAGGTTTCTACGACGGGTCGGAGTGAAACGGTGAAGGAAAAAGACGCGCGACTGAACTGAGGGCCAACAAACAACGCTCGGCTAGGAAAGGAACAAGGGGTAGATGGGACCTCTTCTGGAGTCCAACCAAGAAAAAAGCGACGACCAAACAGCACCGGACTGATCAAAGGAAAACCCGAAAGTCTTTCCCAGCAAGAATCGCTGAGCAACCCAACAATAAAAAGTCAGCCAGTTGAATAAAGGTCCAAACTTTCGGATGCTAAAAATAGTAAAAAGGTCGCAGAAACGCCCGGTGGAGAAATTCACCCGTGAGTCACGAACCGCTTCAAGGGATGAAGGGTAAATTTCTCGCATAGGCGACGGAAAGAAGAAGGAGTCAAACAAAAAAAAAACGTGTGGAAAAAAACAACAGAAAACGAGGAAAAAAGGCACGCCATGAAAGGAAAAAGAAAAAGTCCACGGCGAAACACGAAAGCCCAAGGGAGGTAAGGTACGCCCCTCAAGGGGGACATCTTCTGAGCCGGAGTCGCCCAAGGAAAAAAGGTTAACCCGAAAGGAACAAAAATAAAGAGAAAACGAAAGGAAAGAGAGCAGCTCAAAAAGGGGAACACGGAGGAGTTTCACACCACAGTGAAGTCACTGCAAAAACGAGGAAAAGCGACGCCAAATATAAACTGGGTCGCCGGCCCGAAGGCACAAAGGGAAAGTGTCAAAAATGTGTGGGGGAGAGTACCATCCTACTCTGGAGAGGCGCAATATCCAACGGGGGGGGGCTTCTGGAAGCCAAAAAGTTGGCGAGAGGATTCGTGCAGGCCAGATTGACTAAAGGTCAAAGGAAGGAAAGATGCAGCCAGATGAAGCACCCAGAAATGAACCTGGATGCAACGACTCTTCAAGAAGGGAGAGAGGGGTCAGCTTTCTTAATCAATATACGCAGAAGTCGTAAAAACGTGACAAGGAAAACGCAGACCAAAAAGGAAGGCCAAAGAGGAACAGAATATAAAATCCATTCGGAAGCAAGAAACTGCCAAAACAAAAAATGGTCAAAGAAGGGAGGAGCCACCGCAAATTTTTTCTTGCGGGGAGAAGAGATCCTCGAAGGGCAATGGGGGCGGGGGGAAGGAAAAAAAATCCCATCAGTGAACCCAGGGCGGAAAAAACAGAATTTCCTTAAGTACGGTGGACGGGAAGTAAATGGACTTGTCCAGCGAGGGAAAAGAGATGGAAGCCCTTCAGGCAAGTGTGTACCAATTAGCCAA
>Ga0179593_1458686_pt1 | contig 12456 bp, 11 predicted proteins | sample CZODoug2_1_08_16_FD_185931 | JGI IMG/M metagenome (GOLD analysis project Ga0179593, IMG submission 185931) | Vadose zone soil fungal communities from Angelo Coast Range Reserve, California, USA - CZODoug2_1_08_16fungal (PacBio error correction) | ecosystem: Environmental > Terrestrial > Soil >...
CAGGTGTCTGAAGGGGTCGGAGCTAAGCTGAAAAGGGAAAAAATCGTCAGTTAGGCAAGCAAAGAAGTATGTAGTTAAAACAGGGAGAAAAGAAAAATTTAAAAAGCATTGGGTCCAGCCGCACGTAATTTTAGAAACGAAGACGAAAGGGTTGGCTCCACTGGCGTTGGCCCAGGAACTTGATGGAAGGGGATAAGAAGAGTGGAAAATCAAACGGGAAGAGAGTCTGCTGCAACAAGAAAGGCTGTTCCAGGGAGAAGGGGAATGTAAGCCCTCGACTCTGTAGGGTTTGATAGAGGTTGCCACTGTAATCGGCGCATGAAAATAACAGATCTGATATACAAGAAAGGGGGGATCTATGCTTTCCGCTTCAGAACACCCCACGGCAGCCGTTTGGTTCGACGAAAAGCGGGAATTCCGCCCTGCAAATCAAAAGGGCACAAAAAAGTAGAAAAGGGAAAGCGTTCACAGACCAGAAAGAATTGCCCAAAAAGGACCGGCTGTTCCCCCTAAAATAACTGGCAGGGAACATACACGACTGGAGGAGGTTAGAAACCCTTTAAAACCTGAACACGGAGAGAGGAAGCCGCGTTATCAATTTCCTTCTGGGCGCGGCGAAGTCGAGATGGGGCGCGGAAATTTCGCCTGTGGCTGTCTCACGGTTGCGACGAAAGAAAGGGGGGTACCAACAAAGAGAGGGATTGGTAATCTGGGCGTCGCGATCTTGGAGCGAGGGAGGACGTCAGGCCCGCGAAGGAATTCTTCAGGGGTCGGGAAGGGCTCTGACATAAGGGGAGCTGACCGGGAAACAATTTCAGAGCCACAGAGGAAAAAGGTTACGGGAGGATGCCAGAACTCATACCTGAGCAGCGCGAAGAAGGGGAGCATTAACGTGGTGGTGGCGAGCGAAGATCGCTACCCAGCTTGTCAATGAGGGAAAGTAATAGTTAACACTTGTGGAAAAGGCGGGAAGAAGGATGGCGTCGGAAAGAGGGAAAAAGAGGTTGGGAAGGAGCGAATAACCCTTAAGTAGTTATTGATGTGAAGAAAGAATTGGCAATCCAAGCTTTTCCAAAAGAAGAAAAAGCGCCACTTAAACCAACTCCAGAACTCCCCCCCAAAAAAAACGATCTTTGAAGAAGGGGAAGTTTCAGGTCGTGGGATCCCAGCAACAAGAGCGAGTATCTCAAATGGGGAAGGTACAGATTCGAAGAACGGCGAGGGAAAAAGGGAAATGGGAGAGGGGACGAGATCTTGATGCATAAGTCGAAGAAGAATCTTTCAAGCAAACAGGTACCAGCAGGGGGAGAAGCTGCGCTCGTCGGATAAACGGGATTTTGCTAAGTCTTGTGGTGCGAGTTAAGGTGAAAAAGTGTCTCAACGAGTACAGAGACGCACTTGAAAACAGGTTTGTGAACACAACGGAGAAGGGGGGGTGTGGTGGTGAAACTAACGGGCAGGGACTCAAGAGAGGCGTGAAAACGGGATCGGCAGGTTAGAATGCCACCGCCACAAACATATAGGGAAACGCAGACAAAGGAAGCCCGGCCAGAATAGGCATTATATTGGATGAAGACGAGAGATAAAAGGGGCTGGAAAAAGCCAGGGGACGCAACCGGGCACGAAAGCCACCTCTTGCCAAGCATACCCCCCCCGGCAGGCAACGAGGAAATGAGGAGGAAAATACAGCTCCGCTACAAGGTTGAAGGGATCAAAAAATGACCCCATCGGCTGCTGGCGATGATCAGCTTTGGGGGGAGTATAAAAACAGTAGAGCGCTAGAGCATTCAGACTCCTGACAAGAGCACAGGGAAAAATGCGCGTGAAAAAAATGAAGGGCGCTGGGTGGAGGGTTTGACCTCGAAAAAAGTAGATGATTTCCAAAAGGGGGGGGGGGGGGGGGGGGGGGGGGGCTGTGGGGAGGTTGGGGGGACATGGGGTTTTAAAAAATCCATTCGAGGTTAAAGGCTACGCCTGTGGGAGCTCAAACTTGGACAGGAGGTGGAAGAAAATGTGCTCGAGGCAGTCTGACCTACTTGATGGGAAGGTTCTGGGGGTCTCTCCCTGCGGATTTAATCGACCAAAGTCTGACCGACTACAAGAGGAAGGAAAGGAGTGTGCGTATAGATCGTAGAGATAGAATGGATTTTCAAAATTATCTGTCAATCCCTTGAAGGTGCACGAAGGGAGAACAGCCCGGAAAAAAAAGGAAAGGGGGGTAAAGCTCCGAAAAACAAGGGCGGGACCTGGATAGGACGGAGAGGATAGGGGAGGGAGATCTGGGGACGAGAGGAGCACTTACGAAAAAAAGGAGAGGAAAGAAAAGGAAAACCAACGGCATCGGGAATCGCGAAGAAGAAAAGGAGGGATCGCACGGCAGACAGGACCTTGAGACAAGAGGGATTCGCAAGGCCAAGAGGGGAATTTGGGGGGGAGATTTAAGGGAAGACCTTTGGAATAAAGGAAATCAAGGGAAGGGTGTGAGTCCGTCTATCGTCCTGGCCTTAAAAGAGGAAAGGTGGGAACGAGGGTAGTATCGTGAGATGGGTCAGAGCACACTTGGAGAATACACACGCCGGGAGGATTGGCGATGGAACATCGAAGTAGAGAAAAACCGGAGGAGTATCAGGCAGAAGAGAGTGAGGAAGATCCTGCGTAGGATCGCGAAGAAGAGGAAACTTCCCCAAAAAAAAAAAACACAACGCCAAAAAGACAAGGGAAACAGATCACATCTTTGTTGGAAAGACACTCTAGACCAGGGGTAATTAACCAAGAGAGGGAAGAAGTGAGAAAAGGGAGGAACCCCAGGGAAATCGAAATCAGAAAAGATAAGGCAACCCGCGCTGGGCCGCCAAGAAAAAAAAGGGGCAGCAAGAGTTTTTTTTCAAGCGCCGAAGCCGAGCGTAGAGACTTGATGACCGCGCCGGCATTGGAACGCTCCGATCCGGACTGAAATCGAACTCTAAAAGCAACCGCCTCGCAAAGAATTGTCCTCGAGGGGGGGGACGAGCTTTCCCACCGGGGAAGCTGGTTTATCGCACGCACCAGGGCAAAAGGGGCTGCTACAAAATTTCAATCTCACCATCACAGGAATCGGGAAAAAGGAAAAAAAACAATTCAATCTCTCGGACTTGAAGAGGGAGAAGCAAACCCAGAAATGCGGACTGATCTGATAAGGCTCCAACCGATCTAAGTGACTGTGAGGGGCCGACAGAACAGGACCTTTAAATACCAAAACCACTTGGAATTAAGCGAGTGGCGGGGGAAGAGAAACAAAAGAAAGTCAACAAAGCGAGAAGCATCTAAGGAGAACGAGGTGTTCCGGTTTCGACTGGAAGGGACAAGGAGGGTATCGAAAAGAATCAGAGATGCTCTGGAGTTATAGTACGAGCTGACAAGAATGCACACGAGCAGAAGGGACCCATTCCTCGAAGAAAGGAAAAATGGGGGAGGAGAGAATAAACTGAAGGAAAAAAGGCAACTTCCTGAGGTATTTCAAAGCATTCCGTCTTGTATAAAAGGACGAAAACTGGCATGCAGAAAAGGGAAGGAAAGACAACAAGTGACCATCGGTCTTAAAACATCAACATGCAAGGTTTCTATCTAGAACTTAAAAGGCGAGGGACTTAAGGAAAATATGTTGGGCTGTGGGAAAAGCCGACTACCAGGGGGCAAGTGAATTTGGGAAAGAAAACTTATGGGTAGAAAAAGGATACTATCAATCTTTCATTACGTCTCGCGGAAGAGGAAAGGGGGGGAGGAACGGAGAGGCTGAAGACAAGAAGCTGGAGAGGAGTTCAAGAGGATTAAAAAAGTTTGAAAAAATGACGGGTCAGTGCTGAAGGGTGAAGGACAAAAGGGGAGAAAAAAAAATTCAGGCTTCTACAATTGGAGAGAGAGACTAGAGTACAGCACCATGGCCCCGGGGGAGGGGGGAAAAGCTTCAAGACGCAGGGGACGAAAAAATAACAGAAACTACAAGGGGGGGGCGAAGGAAGTGTTAACCTTGGCCAAAAAATCGAAGAACACGACTCCTAGCCGACCCTGGCATCTCCCGCGGACAGGGCAAGATCAATTCAAGAGCAGGGGGAATAGAATTAGAAGGGAATCGCCAAAAAAGTTAATGTCCATAGCGAGAGGAGAGAAGCAGGGCCACCATTTGGACCGACCGGGGATAATAATGCAGGCCTTTTTACTAGCGAAGGGAAAGGGAATCTGAAAGCAACTAAACATTGCTTACTAGAGAAAAAAGTGAAAAAAAAGGACCACTACGCTAAAGAAAGGAAAAGACGGCAAACCACGACGCCAAAAAAATTCACTTTGCGTCAGGGCTTCAGCAAAGACAGAAGAAGGGAAATAGGTGTAGCGGGGACGCGTCCGAGGCATCATGGCGAAAGGGCCAAAACCAACTCCTATAAGAGAAAAAATGAAGCAATGCACATCGAACTCTAGAAGGAGTAGTAGATGTCCCTGAAGCTGCTCTTCGTGAAAACCAGAAATGCTAGCCAGGTTGAGCGGCGATTTGTCTGTTGTACGCGGATCAACTTGGAAGGAGGAGGGCGCAAAGTCAAATCGGGCTCAATACTGGGAGAAGAGAATATTCTTGGTGGGAGAGACTGAAAAAGAATCGATCCAGAACAACAGGCGTGAAGGAAAAGGTTGGGTGGATGATGATGACCCGACCCTGTCTGCACGACAGAAAGCGCGAGGCTTCGGAAGAACGATGATTAGCGTGATGCGCCTTCACGTACACAACACTTTTCTAAAGAATAGCCCGAGGGAGGTGGGAACTGACCCTATCTCTTGAAGCAATATGGGGGGTCTGCAGCGGCCCGGCGAGCAATCCAAGCTGGCTTAAGAAAGGAGGGTAAAGCGGAATCAAAAGGTAACGAAAGCGCGGAGAAAAAAAAGACGCTTCAGGTCTTAAAAGTGCAACGGCAGATTTTGCGATAGCGGATACTTAGCATGAGTCTTACGTTGTCAATTGTGAAAAGGGTCCGGAAAGGTGTTGAAGAACTAATTGACTCTTTAGGGGGTTAAAACAAGGCGGAACGATCCCTAAATTCGAAAATTGAAACTCAATCAAAAAAAAAAGGAGGATCGAGAGGGAGGGGTAGAAATTTTGAGGGATCAGAAACGCTGCGAAAACGGAGAACGAAACCTTTCGGGGCAAACACACGGGGGGAGGAACCAGGGAAAAAACTAAAAAAAACGGCAAATCCTGCGGAATGATCCGCGAAAAGACAACGGCTGAAAATTAGCAAACGACCAGGCGGGACTTTGACGCGAAGCAGGGGCAATTCGAGTGAAACCGCACAAGAAAAAAGTTCAAAAGAAAAACGAGGCTGACGGGAGGAATGCCGAGAAAAAAGGCGGTTTCCCGCCAAATGGGGGAATAACCCTCATCAAGGGATGTTCGCTCAATGTTGTGAAAGGGTGCTAGGACTCGAGTTCCAGAATAAAGACGAAAAAGAGAAATCTCAGTGAAAGGTCCTTGATTAATCCCCACAAGTGAGCACGGGAAAAAGGGGTGTCAACACGTTCCGCCTGAAAAAGCCGACCAAGAAGTATGATCGGGATGGACCGATGGTTTGAAAAGAAAAAATGGACGACGACGAGTGTGCAAAAAAACGAAAGGCTAAAACTTGGACATTCAGGGGTTTCCAGAATCCATCGTGTAAATAAAACGGGGAAAGACGTATAAGAGCTAGAGTGAATTGGACTGCTAGAGGGGACTTCGAGGGAGGGGCGCGAGGAAAAAAGTATCCTTGTTCCTTATGGGCGAGAGAAGACCAAAAAAGTCGAACGGGACAGGGGGGGGGAGAAAAGGGAATTCCATCAGGGCCGCGGGATAGAGCAAGGTGCACGTTGAAAGAGGAAAAATGAAGATAAGGGGAGGACAGGGGTTTGAAAGTGTTTCGCGTATTCCGCGAGGGTTCGAAGTGACCAAAGATTGCAAGCGAGCGAGCAAAGAAGAAAGACAGTTGAGATGATGAGTGGAGAAGGGAAGACAGCCGCAAGGGGAGACGTGGGGGGTCTTCTCCAGTCAGACCGAAATGAGGGATTCGAAGATGGAATCGAATGCACAGTGGTGATCGGCAAAAAATTTAAGAGTCGGATTGAACTGGGGGGGGGGGACCGGAAATCGCACTGATACCAGTTAGGGAAGGTCGGCGCTCATGACCAAGGGCATCCGAAGCGTGTGGCAATCACTCCGAGGAAAGGGGGGGGTTGCAGGGGGCGAAGATATCTCGATCGAGGGTCGAAGAAAGAAATTAAATTACGGCTAAGTACAAAGCCATGCAGCGGAGGACTTGCGCAAAAATCGGCGAAGTCAGAAGAAAATGGGAGACTGAGTAAGCAGAGGGGAAACAGCAGCAGGTAAGGAAAAAACGGGCAGTGTCTAAACACGGTTCAAGAGTTCGTGCTACCATCATCGCGATAGCAGTAAGCGCATTGGGGAACGGAGTGAAGAGGCACGCTAATAGGAGGGACATTTCGAAGACAACCTACCTATTTCCGGGGGAATTAACGAAATTCTGAAAGAGAGACGAAAAGAGGGTGTGGAGGAAAAGGGCGGCCTCTCGAGGAAGGTTCGTCGGCTCAGATTTCGGAAAAAACGGGGATACTTGAAACAGAAAAGACAGGGGAACTTAATTGGCCTCTTCCTGACTGAAGGATCGAGATCCGCGCCAAAGGTCCTGTTTACGCAGGAGAGTGAAGAAGAGATGCGGTTCAGATAACTGGCCAGCTCCTGTTGCGTATAGGAGGACCTTAAGAGGGTGAAGTACAGAAGGGAGTAAGGACACCGGAAACATTCGTATGAACGCCTGATGAAGGGGGGGGTGTACGTGATTTGAGGGCCTAGTAAAAAGAGTGGTGTAAGTGGGGAAAAGAAAACCGGGGTCGAAATTTGCACTCACGGAACAGTGAGAAATCAATAAAGCTTCAGAGGAAGGAAGTGGGGATTTATCTTGCGATAGGGTTCTCAAGGCAGACAACGAGGGTGGGACGCGCATTTGCGGGAAAATGGTCCAGGTCGTAAGTTGTGAAGGGTAGCGAGTTAGTAAAAAAGTTGGCCACGCGGGGCCTCAGACAAAGCTGAAGTTGAATGGTCACGAAGAGCAAATCATGTGAAAGAGGGAGAGTGAGGGGGGAAGCGTGGGACGGCGGAGCTGGGACGTCCCATGTGGAATTGGAATCTAAAGGCATAAGAGGAAACAAGGCAGGGTATCGAATGAGGAAAAAAAATTCCTGTCTGTGGCTGGCACATTCTGGTTGGCATAGAAAAGGGGGGCGCACCAGAAACAATGCAGCGAGATGGGATGTGGGTTTCAAACCTGGCTTGTCACTTGGAAAGGGGGAAACTTCCGCTTGCCGGTCGGTAGGGGATTTAAATTCAAGGAAAAAGGGAGGGAGGGCGGCAAACAAGCTGAAGATTATAGTATCCGGGTGGATGTCTTCAAAATGGAGGAGCATCAGGAACCGAAGAAGGGGGGGGGAAAGTGAATCAAGGTCACAAACAAGGGAGGAAAATATCGAGAAACTTCATAATAACGGTTCGCATATCCCGGCGTCGGTTCAATCAAGGGGGAGGACACTGACAAAGTGAAAACCCGCTACATAGTGGAAAAATCGTTCACTTGGGGGAAGCCAGGACGCCGATGGACAAACAGACACGTAATACCCGAAGGAAGGGAAGAATTTCCAAATCTTCAAACCCGTTGAGGGGACAAATAACAAGAATCCTTTGCAAGCAAGCGCACCAAGGGATTGAACCGGGGGCAGGTGCCAGAAGAGGGTTGGAGGCGGGCGACCGAATGCCGATGGGGGGGAGGGAGTACTTTACCTTCTCTGGGCCATGGGGAAAGTCATGAAAGGAAAAAGATCCCGACAAAAATCTATTCTCCACTCCGCCGCAACACAGAGGTCGAGGAGTGAGAGCTGGAATCGCCACGGGAGGGAGGAGCCACGAACGGTTTTCGAAAAATTCTGAAGGGAAAAAGAACGGAAGGACATCGAAAAAAAGTGAGAAATGCCGGGGGCGGCCAAAGAAAAGGGGGAAAATCAAAGCCAGCAAAACAAAGGATGGGAGCTGTAAGGTTCACAAAAATATTCAGGTGTTAAGTCGAAAGAAAAACCGATTGTTAACTTTGGCAAGCGAGGTTACGGGGGGGGGATCAGCAAAAATAAAACAAGCTCACATGCAAGCGGGCAAGCTCAGGTTGCTGGGACGGATTATCACGGGGGAGATTCTCATTCTCAGATGGCTCTGGGGAAGGGAAGAATGGGAAATCGTACTAATTGAAAGAAGCGAGGAGCCAACCGTCTGATACTGGTCGAAGATTCGAATATTAAGAGAAAATAAGCGGACAGGGGAAAAAGCATGGGTGGTCGTGGAAAAAAAAGGCAAGTTAAAAATCAGATCTAGAAAAAGGCTGCGCTGACGAAAATTCATAAATGTAAAGTAACGCCAGAGGAGGAGCAACATCAAAGGACTTTGGTCAGGATCGAGCAGGGAAGGAAAATTTCGATAATTGAAAATGGTGGGCTGGGGAATCGGGGAACGGCCGCAAGAAAATGAAAAGCCCTAATTGCCTTAAGGAAATAGAGCAAAGCTAGAGATCTGCCAGTAGGAACGAACAATATACAACTTGGGCGGAGACTACGCATAGGAGACGCCAGGCTACGAGGCGGAAAGCATCGGAGCGCACATAGTGTCTGATGCAATGCGGCGCATGAGACGGGAAGAGAAGATTGCAAAGTGAGGGTGAATGCAGAAGAAAGAGTTAAGGCTTCCAACAGTGTAGATCTCTCTCGGAATGGATCCACGAAACAGAAAGAAAAGGGGGGCGAGGATTGGCAAAAGCTTGGATCAAGCCAGGTCAAAGCAACTTTACATTGGAAAGAGGGGTCTCTGGGACGCTGCGGCCACAAAAATCGCGTTAAACTCATCTGCAGAAGACGGGGAAAAAAGGCAGCTCACCACGGAATTCTAATTAAAGAGGAACGGGAAGGTCGTAGGAATGGGGGAAACTAAGACGGCTCTCCACCAACGGGTGGTCCACGAGCGGGACGTAGAGGTTGAGAAATCGCTTCTGGTCAGTCAATAAGCGAAAAAAAGGACGTGGATTTAATGGCGGAAAGGTAAATGCCCGGCGAAAAGAAAAGTATCTGGACTTAAAAGAGCGAAAGAAAATGAAACATAATTATTTTCTGAGGGATCTCGATCGTCGTAAAAACAGGCCCTTGGCTGCCTGTTCCCCAAGAATGAAAAGAAGAATGTATGTCTGCGGACCATAGGAAGCAAAGAAGGGGCAAGGGGACCACCATCTTGGTTTGACACGGAAAGGGGAAAGCTCAACATCTCCGACGAAGGAGCAGGAGAGCAGGAAGGTACTCGCTTTTCTCAATAGGACGTTAAAAGGTATCGAAACCGGACTTCTTGAACAAGGATCAAGAAAGGTGTTCGGGTCGCGCGGCGAGTTCGTGTTTGTAGAAAGCGGCTGAATTGTGCGAGCTTGAATGGGGGAGGGAAGAGGGGGAATTGGCTTACGCTCATAGAGTCTTTTCGGTCGCTGTTTGCAGGGCGGAAATCGCGTAGGCGAACACACACACAGGCGTGAAAAGGCGACTCGTATGGGGCGTAAACAATAAGGGAAGGGAAATGAGCTGCAGTTCTTTTGAGATCGGCGTATAAAGGGGATAAGTTGGCTGCAACCAGACGAAAAATCCGCTTGGCGCGGATTACAGTCAATAAGAAGACATGATGGTGGGTGGCAAGAGAAGACCCGGCACAGTCCGCATCGAGTGGGGGGGGGGACTTCAGGCCCCATCGTAAAAGAAAGGAGAGGAAACAGTCAAGACATGTTCTAAATGGCGAGGTTCTCTCTCTGTACTTAATAAGAGAAGATTGTCATGTTAGTAGCCCGGGGAGGAATCCGTAGAACCAACCTACTGGATCATTTTTACGCGGAAAAACAGATGAACGAAAAATCGAATAACAAAGAGAATCGTCACCAACAACAAGGGGAGAAGGAAAGATTTCATGGAGAGGGGGGTGAGGGCGTTGCTTAAGCGGTACTGAAGAAAGGCAACAGGATGTAGAGAGGCGGAAACGGGAAGAAACAAGAAACTGAAAGAAACCAGGATGTGCCGCGATCGAAAAAAGATGACCGTTTAAACTGCAGAGGGGGGGAAGGGGGGCGGCGGAAGATTGTACGGAGAAACTTAGTTTCCGCGAAAAAAGAAGCTTCCCAAAGAGAGAGGCGGAAGGAAAACCAAGAAAAAATAGGCTGTTCCGCGGGGAAGTAAAAAACCAGCAAAAGATAATTTTTCGGGGGGTGGGGGCCCGGATCAGGGCCAATGAGGTCGTCATATATCTACCTCAAAAAAGAAGGAGGAGTATCTAAAAACAAAAAAAAAACACCCAAAGGTCTCAGGAAAAACAAACTGGGGTGGGGTCGACTAACGACCTGCAACAGCACCGAGAAAAGAAAGAAGGGCGAGAGGGAACCTACTGTTCCGCCAGAAGCATGGAGGGGACTGACTCCTATGGTGCAAACATAAAAGTCCGCGACTGGTCTGAGAAGGGAGGGTTCAAAGATCATGTAGGGGAAGACTAAAATGACTCTACGATTCAGGAAGAGAGGGAGGATAGGGCAAGGCTTGGTATCGAGGCAAGCCCTTAAGGTTGCTAGGAAAAGGTAGGAAGTTGAGGAGGGGCTGAACTCACTAAGGAAGGGAAGTTATAGTGGTAACGGACCCATATATGTATTGGGAAATGTTTAGGTAATCAAGGGGGGTTTTTTTGTGGGTGGAGTGCTTGCAGTGAGGAAGGAAATCGTCGAGAACTATGGCCTTGGTTCTAGAAAAGGGAGGTACTGTTTAAGGCGGGTAAAAAAAAGTTTGAGAGACCTGTCATATTACCTCTCCAAAGAATGGAGAGATGGCAAAGAACTCTGGAATACTGAGCGAAGCGCGCAGAGGGACAGTTAACTGTTGTTTAAAGCGCACCGGAGGGGGAAAAGTGAAAGGAGCAAGAAAGATTGAGCGAACTGTTTGTGGGAGAGGGAAATGGTAGGGCACCGAGGAGTTGTTTGGGACACGTGGGGAAGTAGCGGCTCTCTCAAAAGGCTCTTGTAGGGGAATGGAATATTAAGACATGAAAGGGCATCAAAAATGGTGTGGAAAGCTGGACCCGGAATTAAGGGGGGGAGTTTGGGGAACAGCTCGAATGGTAGGAAGCAAAGTTCTTCATTATCTAATCCATGAAAAATTCGAGTCGAAAGCGCTTGCGAAGGCACAGAAAAGGTGTGGAAAAGAAAAAGGCGGGGAGACCGACGGACCCAGAAGGGAGAGGATTAACGGTGAAATAGGACGCGAGCGTAATGAGATCGCTATAGCTAGAACTTGGGGGAATGTGAAAGCAGTGGGCTAACTTGGAGTAGGAAATTTCGACGTCACCCTCCCATATTGGTTGAAATAATGCAAAGAAGGAATATGAAATCTAGATACGGAAAAAGATGATATGTATTGTTGAAAATAGAGAGGCTTCTGTTCTCCTTTGCAGAGCGAGCCAGTTTTAGAAAAAGTCAAGCCGAGGGGTCGGCCAGAAAAAGAACCCAACATCCAGGGCTTCAAAGATCGAAGAAGCGAAAAGTGTCCGGGATGAGAGGAAAAAACTCTGGATATGGAGGGAAAATGCTCGGGCGGGGGTGAAGCCAGAACGGAGAGTGCATTTTCAAATGGCCCGGAAGAAGAAACGGCAAACTACAGGAATGAAGGGGGACGGGGGAGGCTGAGGGCCGTCGGTCCCCTCATAAAACGATTAAGCCCTTGGGGAAAAAATAAACCGCGGGGATGAGGCCTTTTCCTGAGAAACATTCAAAAAGAAAACTGGGGGATAAGGAAGAAAGAGCGCAACCTAGGAGCAGCCGCTCGTTCAGGAAAAGGAGTCCAGCGAGGTTCAGCATTTCGGTTCAATTGGGATCGGAGGATGATGGGCATGTTTAGGCGCAAAGGATAAAAACAAGTATAGTGCCATGATAAAAGAGAAAAGGTGGAAAAAAAAAAGTGACACAGAAGAGCCCAGCACGTGAGGGAGGAGGGAGGAAGAAAGGTAGAGGAGGGGGGAGATTTTAAATCAGGATAGAGGAAAGTCCGCTGACCGAGAGGTCAGAAAAATCCAAATGTGCGCAAATTCGAAAAAGAAGGGACCTTTGATCTGGCATTCAAGAAGGGGGCATAGAACCTGGAGGAAAAGCTCCTCTAGTGCGAAGAGATGGATTTGGCCGAGGTCAGAACACACGCCCGTTGAAATGAAGAAAGGGAAGGCTGTAAAGTTTGGATCTGGGCAGGAGGCGGACATCTAAAAGGGGAAAAAGGTAGATTATGCGCGGTGGAAGGGTCAAGTGGGAACCATTCTGGAGCGAACAAAAAGGAAAAGAGGTGCGA
>Ga0179593_1501627_pt1 | contig 12456 bp, 27 predicted proteins | sample CZODoug2_1_08_16_FD_185931 | JGI IMG/M metagenome (GOLD analysis project Ga0179593, IMG submission 185931) | Vadose zone soil fungal communities from Angelo Coast Range Reserve, California, USA - CZODoug2_1_08_16fungal (PacBio error correction) | ecosystem: Environmental > Terrestrial > Soil >...
GAAAACCCGCCGATGCTGCCGGGCTGCGGCCCAGGAGGTCGAAAAAGTGGGCGTTCGTCTCGCACTGGGGCGCCGGAGAATGGGTGTCATCGGCGAGGGGTCAGCGAGGGGGGTACCTGACAAAAGGGGTGATCGGCTGGGGCACCACAAGCGAGGGGTAACTGGGGGAATCACGTCTGTAAAAGGTGGGGGGGAATGCTGGTACAACGAAAAGGGGAGGGTGCCGGGAATGTGTGGCCCTCGGCATCGGGAAAAGACTCTGAACGCCTGGGGGTAGGACGCTCGACGCCCCGGATCGTTCAGATCAGACAATCTCGAGAAAAAGAGGGTGAAAGGGCCGGGGCACACGTTTTTTTGTAGGGGTGTCACGGGGGCCATCGGGGCCTCTCCCATAAAAACGCTAAACAACTGGGAAATATCGGAGAAGCCCCCTGGTGTAGACAAAGAGGCCCCGGTAAAAGAAAAAGATCGGGAAAGGAAATCTCCAAAATGAATGATGGGATAACCGGGCAAGAAGGCGGGGTAATGGGAGAATCGAAAAAAGGGACCAGCCTGATTATCCGACGGCCCCAGGGGGAAGCCGGAGGTTCTCTAACGTTCTGAAAGGTCGCCTCAGATGCGGTCAGTTTGGAACGCTTCAACCTGTGGCTGCAGGGGAAGGGAGCGCTAGAAGAAGAAGGGCAACGTGAAAGGTTTTATATGCCGACTAGACACATTCGAGACACGGTGCCGTCATCTCTACGCCGAAAAGCTAAAAGAGCATGTTGAAAGGGAGAAGAGGGCTTAGGGGGCAGTATTTGGTGCCTTCAAACTCTTCAAACAGACCTTCCTTCATGGAACGACTGTCAAAAACCTAACAAGGGGTTCAGCAACTTCCAGGAAAAAAACGAGTCGGGGAAAGGGTCAGCATTCCACAGAAAAGAGAGAAATTAATGACACCGCGGAAGTCGGAAATGTGCCTCTTTTCGAATGTGGGGGGGAGGGGAAAAAAGTGGACAAAGGGACAAAAGAAACACATGGGTTTGTCCTCAGACAACAACGAAACGAACCACTCTCCGGCCTGCCCAACGGGGGGGACAGAGAAGGAGCCAGGCCGATGAATGCAAAACGAAACATGAGGACTTACGGATACTAAGTGGGAAAACTGAGAAAAATGGACACAGGAAAATAAGAAAAAGGCGGAAAAGACAACGGAAGTGGGGGTGGTAATAAAAGAATGGAACGTGTTCGGTGATGGAGGGGACAGGGGGGGGGGAACGGGAAAGAAGTCTTTTGGCGATACAGGTCCGACATACTTGGGGGATCCGTGGGGTCGGAGTGGATGGGGGGGAGAAAACGAAAAGGGAAAATCCACGAAAAGGGGGCAGGGAAAAGGCAAAGACGACTTTTACAAGAAGAAAATCGGCCGGAAAAAGCTAACGACTGGCGGCCAATAAGAAAGGCACGGTCACTGATCGGACCGGTTTCTACCAAGAGCTCAAAAGACAGAATCGAATCATGAAGGCGCCATCAAAAGTAAACGGCGCCGCGGGGATTGGGGTCCCGAGCCCGGATGTAACTCGGGGTCGAGAGGGTGGGGGGGGTTCCAGAATTGTTCGTATCGCAAAAAGACAGCCTGCGCTGCGCGGAGGAACCATAAATGACAAAAAAATTGGAAGGTATGGGGGAGGTCAATGGCGAGCCACTACACTAGGGGTAATCTTAAAAATGGAAGGAAAGCAACGTTGGTTTGGTTGTTAGTCTTGGGATGCAACCATCATCCGGGGATGCCTTCCGCAAAACACGGATAATCAAAAGAAATCGGGGGGAAAAGTAAAATCCTTGGGGCATCTGCAAAGGTCCAGAAATGTCATTCAATTCACACCTAAAAACGCCCATCCTCAACTTGTGGAACGAGAAAAAGAACAGCGGATGAAGGGGAGGAATTGGCGAGTGGGGAAAAAGGAACTTGATAGTAACCAAGGCCTTGCTAAAAAAAAGCGATCACGGGGCATGAGGAATTGGTGCTGAACGGGCGAAAATTTCCTTCAGACGGGCGGGGGTGGAAAAATTCCAGGACCCGGAAGCTGAAAAGGTGGCCGATAGAAGTCGGCAGCCATGGATAGAAAAAAAAGAGTGGGGCCGCGCGGGAGGGACAGCTCGAAAGTTAAAAGGAACGGGGGGAGCAAAAAAAGGAAAAAAGGCCGAGGGGGGGGGTCCCACAGGCCGATGCAAGGAAGAAGGACGACCCAGCAAACTCCCCTCAACAAACGAGTCCTGGCAATTGCCAAGGGGGCAGTAGAACGTCAAACAAAGGACGGCTCCAAGTAAAAGAGGTGGGGAGGAGACCGCAAACAAAGAGGCCGCAAAAAGTCAAGGAACAATCGGCGAGCAAGAAAGGCAACAAAAGTAGTGTGCTGGAGGAGGGAGGCCCTAGATAAAGTGGGGGCAGCGAAGGAAAACGGGCGATCACAAAAAAAGCCCAGGCAAGAAGCTGGAGCAAGGTGGGTTTTCACAACAAAAGCGCGTTCGCTGGGAGGCGTGGCCCCCGAGAGGAAGGGCAAAAAACGAGTCTCATGAAAAGATATAAAGGCACTCACAACAGAAGGGGGGGATGAGGAAAATAAGGATAAAAAAGTTTAAAAACCTGCCGATAATAGAGACTCGGGGGGCCAAAGGGGCCCGTGTAGATCGAAACGGGGTCTTAAACCCGAAAAATGTGAAATCGGGTGGCGGACGAAGTTCTCGGGCTTGAAAAAGAGTACAAAAACCTCTAAGTCATGGGAGAATCAAAAAAAACGGCTTTACAAAGCGGGAAATAGCGGAGGACCTTCAGGAAAAAAAAATCCAGACATGTAGTCGCAGGACCACGAGGTTGGGGGGAGGGGGGGCGGCAGAACTAACACCACACGTAGAAAACGTAAGGTAGGGCGGGGAGACAAACAAAAGAACAGGTCACTGTTGGGGGGAGGGGGGTACCTAAAATAGGGAAATGGAATAGGACCGGCAGAAGCTTTTGGTGCGCGAGGACCGCATACGAAACAAAAGGCCATCGGCAAGGGACCAGTTTGAAAAAAGGCGACCGAAGAAAAGGAAAAAATTAGTTAGCGGAACACAAAAAAATGGTCAACGAGAAAAAAACCACTTTCCAAGCGACTGCCGGCGGCAGTGAGGGAACAACATGGGGGGGTACAGCGCCGGGGCCATGGGAGGAAAAAAAACACAAGTCCTCAGGTGGTTAAAATGGGGATACAAGGCCGAGGGCCGACCCATCCTCCACGGTCGGAAAGCAGGCAAACCAAGGATGGGAATTCTGGAAAGACAGGAATCAAAAAAGAAAAGCCCCTAAGGACGATCTCTTCCGATTGGGCAAATCGGTTAATTGCCCTACTTCAACAACATAAATGCTAGGGACAGGCCCAGGTTGAGGGTCGTTCCCTGCGAGGAGTCGTGAGAAAGGGGAATGCCATTTCCGGGATGGTTGAGCTGATAAGTTGGGCAAGCAACGAACCGGAAGGGAAAGTTCATAAGGCCGTGGCGACGAGCCAAAACAAAATACTACCGAGGTTTGCCTATAAGACGAGATCAAAAGATCCGCTGTTCGAAATCATCAATGGCAAGAACCAGAAAGTCATAACCAGATCGAAATCCTAAGAAGGAGGCAGAAGGTGGGAACTTCCATGACGAAGGCACCGCTTGGGAGGATTTATTGAAGTAGATAAAAAGGGATGTAAGGGAGGGGGTGGATAGGGAAGGGGGGTGATAGAAAGAGGGAAAGACGGGAAAAAGAAGGCGGCAGTAAAAACTGGGGTATAGAAGGGGGGAAAGGGAGGGGGGGGGGGGCAGGGTGGAAAAGGGTGTGAGGGTAATGGAAGGGGAGGGGGAAGGGAGAAAGAGAGCGGAGGGGGGGGGGGAGAGACGAAGGTAAAAGGATTGGGGGAGGGTAGGTTGGGAATAGTGGAGGGAGAATACGGGAATCAGGGAAAAAAGATGAAGGTAGGAGGGGTGGGGGGATGGAAGGAGTGGGGGCAGGGAGAGGAGGTTAGAATAAGATGTGAAGAAAGGAGGTGAAGGGGGGGGGACTAAGGGAGGAGAGAAGGAGTAAGAAGATGGCGGGTAGGGGAAGTAGGGCAGGAGGTGGGTTGGGGGGGAAGAGAAAGTAGGGGGAGTGGGAGGGGGGGTGGGGAGGGGAAAAGGGGGAGGGGAGGGGGGCGGGGGAGGGGTGACAGGGGGAAGGGCCAGAAAGGGAGCGTGGAAGAAAGGGGGGGAATGGGGGCCCGCGAAAGGAGGATGGGAGGGGGAAAATGGGGAGGGGAAATAGGGAAAAAGAAGCGGGATAAGAGGGGAGTGGAGGAGTAGAAGTGGGAAGGAGGGATGTGAGGGAGGATGTGGGAGTAGTAGGAAGGAGTAGAAAGAATGGGGGGAGGGGGAGAGATGGGGAGGGGAGGAGGGTGGAAGGGCGAGGAGAGGGATGGAGGAATGAAAGGAGGGGGGTGAATGGGCGGGTGAGGGTGGGGAGATGGAAAGAGAGGAAGAAGAGGGGGAGGAGGAGAATAAGGGATGGAGGGAAAGACTTGAAAGAGGAGGGGAGAGATGAAAGGTGGGATAGGAGGGGAAGAGAACTTGGATGGAGGGAGAGGAAGAGCAGGGGAAGAGGGAAATGGTGGGGGAAAGAAGAGAGGGAAAGAAAGGCAATGGGGCTAAGTGGGAGGGGTTGGGGAGAAAGAGGGGGGGGTTGAGGAGGAGGCGGGGAGGAATAGTGGGCTGGGGGTTGAGGGAGGAAGGAGATAGGTGAAAAAAGAAGGGGAGAGAGGAGAGAGGGATGGAGGGAGAGGATGGGAGGGGGGGGGAACGTAGGAGGTGGGGGCGGTATGGAGAGAGGTGGGGGGGGGGGTGGGGAAGAAAAGGATCAGGGGCGGGGGTGGCGCATGAAAGGGGGAGGAAAGAAGGGGGAGTGGTGGGAGGAGGGGGGGGGGATGTATAGGGGGGGAAAGGGCCAAAGGGGAGATGAAAGAGGAAGGGGAAAAGGGAAGGGGGGGGAGGGGGAAGCGGAGGAGAATAGGGGGGGGAGATGGGGAGAGGGGGGGGGTAGGCGATTAAGGGCGAATAAGAAGGGGGAGAGACGATGGGGGCTATGGAAAGGGGGTAGGGAGAGTATGAGGGGTGGAGAAAAAGAGGGAGGAGGGGAGGGGGGAGTTCTGTGGGAGCAGAGGGGAGGGAGGAGGAGGGGGGAATGGGGGGAATGGAGGGAGGGTGGGAGGAAGAAGAGGGGAGGTGAGAAGAGAACGGAGGGGGGCGGGGTGGATGGGGGGGGGGAGAGGGGAGGGGAGTGGGGGGGGGAATCTGGGGGAAGGGGGGGAGGGTGAGGAGGAGGGAAGTGGAAAAACCGGTGCAAGCGGGGGGTCGTGGTAGTCGCAGGGGGAGAAGGGAGGAGTAGGTGGGGGGAAGTGGGGAGAGCTGGGAGGAGGGTAGGAGGGGGGGGGAATCAAAGGTGGGGGGTGGATAGAAAAGTGGTAGGGTGAAAAAAGAGGGTGGGAACGTAGGACTGGGAGGGGGAGGAAGCGAGGGAGAGGTGAAAGTGCAGAGGGCAGTGACAAGGGGGGAGAATGAGGATGACTGATGTAAGTAGAAAACTTAGGGCGGAGGACGGAGGGGGGGATAGGAAAAAAGGCGAGAATTAATAAAGGGGGGGGAGGGAGAGGATGGGGCTGAGGACAAGAGAAGAGAGAGGTGTTGGATGGAGAGGGGCGGTAGGGAGGGGGGGAGGGAGGTCGAGGGAGGGGTGGAGGGTGGAGAGGAGGGTGGAGATGTAGGAGGGAGAGAATGGAGGTGGGCAAGGGGGGAGATAATGGGGGGGGGGATTATGGGGAGTAGGGGGGGAGGTCGTCAAGGGGGAGTATGGGAGAATTAAAAAAGGAAGGAGGGGGGGGGGGCTGGGGGGAAAGGAGAAGGACGAAGGGAGAGAAAAAAGGAGTGGGTGAGGGGGGGGAAAAAGAATGGCGGGGGGGGGTAAGAAGATTGGGGAGGGGAAGAGGTGTGGAAGAAACAAGAAGGTAGTGGGGGAGAGAGGAGGGGGTTAAGCTGAAAGGAAGTGTGAGGATAAGGGAAGAGTATTTGAAGGGTGGCGGGCGGGGGGAGGGCGGAGAAGAATGGGGTGGGGAGGGGGGGAAGCAAGACGGGATGTCGGGGAAGGGGGGGAAGGAGAGGAGAAGGGGGAGGGGGAGGGGGGGGAGAAGAGAGGGGTAGAGAGAGGGGGGGGAAGGGATGTGGAGGAGGGAGAGAGTGTAATTCGAGAAGAGAAGGGCGTAACAGGACTGTGTGGGAAGGAGAGGTGCAAAGTGGTTGGTGAAGGTGAGGTAGTATGGGGGATTCGAAGGTGATGGGGGGGAGAGATAATGGTAAGGGTGGGAGGGGAGGGAGGGGGAGGGGGGAGGTATTGACGGGGGGGGGAGGGGAGCAAAGTAAAAAAGGGAAGGGGGTAAGAGGGGAAGATGGGGCGGAAAGTAGAAAGGGTTGAGGAGATTAGGAAAGATTGGGACAGACGAGAAGGAAGGGGAGGGTGAGTGAAAGGGAAAAAAAGGAATGAGAGAATTGGGAGAGTGGGTGGGGGTTAAGAGGAAGGAAAGGAAGCGGGGGAGCAGGAGAGGGGAGATGGAGGGAGAGGGGTAGAGTATGGGGGGAGATGGGGAGGGTAAATCGGTAGAAGAAAAATAGGATGAGGGCACGGGAGAGGGAAGGGGGGGGAGGAGTGGGGGGGGGGGATAGGAAGGGGGTGGGAGTGGGGTGGGGGGATGGGGAATGGGGGAGATGAGAAGGTGGAGGTTAGGGTCGAGAGAGTAGAAAGGGCAGGAAGGAGTTATGAGGAGGTAGGAAAGCATGAGGAAGCGATAGAGGAAGAGGGATAAGAGGGGAAAAAGAGGGGGGAGACAGTGGGGAGGTATGTGGAAAGAGGGGGTTTGGGAAGAGAGAGGAAGGGATATGAAGAGGAAGAGGGGTGAATGGATAGAGTAAGAGGGGGAGGAGGAAAAAGACGGGGAAAGAGAGTAGTGGGAGGTAGGGAATCAAATTGGCGAGAGGGAGTTGGACAGGGAAGGAGGGAGGGAGAATTTGGGGTGGGAGTTGGGGGGGAAAGGAAAGGAGAGGAAGGGGGAAGGTGGATGAGGGGGCAGAGGGAGAAGAGGAGAGAAAGAAAGGAAAGGGTAGAAGTTAGGTTGCGGGAGGGGAACGCATGAGAAGGAAAAAGGAGGGGAGAGGGGAGGGGATGAGGGAGGAAGTGAGTTAGTAGATAAGGGGCAGGGGGACGGGAAAAAAGGGAGGATAATGGGGGTAAGTGGAAGAGGGCTGAAAAAGAAGGGGGAGAAAAGGGGAAGGATATGGTGGAGGGGAGAAAGTGCAGGATGAGAGGTGGGAAAAAGTGAGGGGTAGAAGGGCATAGGTGAGAGAGGAGGGAGGGGGGAAAGAGGATGAAGGAGGGGGGGGGGGGGGTTGGGAGGGCAAGAAAGGGGAGAACTTAGAGAATGAGAAAGGAAGAAAGGCGGGAAGGAGGGGAGAAATGTGGGAGGGAGGGGCAAAAGGGGGGAAATGGAAGTGGTATGAAGTTCAAGGAGAGGAGGGGAGGGGGGAGAGGGGGTGAGGAGGAAGGGGGGGGGCTAAGAGAAGGGGAGGAGGAGGGGCAAAAGAATGATCAAGAAAGGGGGGACGTAGGGGTGAGAGAGGAATGGGAGTGAGAGAGGGGGGGTGGGGGGTGGGAAGGCAGGGGAGGGAAGAGAGGGGGGGCGAAGAGAAGAGGGGAGAGGGGGATATTGGGAAGGGGCTTGAGGCGAGGAACAAGGAGAGGGGAAGGTGGGGAGACGAAGAAGGAGAGATGTGTGGGGGGGAGAAGAGGAAAGAAGGGGAGGAGAAAAGAACGGAGGGGATAAAGGAAGTAAGGGGGGAAATGTGGTGTTAAGGATGAGGGGGGGGTGTGGAGAGAGAGGGAGGAGAAGAGGGGGGGGGAGGAAAAGGAGGATGAGGGGGGGGAGAAGGAGGAAGAAAGAAAGAGGGGTGGGAGGGGAGGATAGGGGGGAGGGGGGGAAATGAGGTACGAGGAGGAGGGAAGGGAGGGGGGGGGGGTGGTGAAGAGAAGAGAAAAGTAGAGAGGAGATGGGAGGGGGGGAGGGTGGGGGGAAAAGGGTGGGAGAAAGAGGGGCGTTGTGATTGGGGATGGGGGAGGAGAGAGTGGGGAGGGGAGCGAAGAAAATAATTGGGGGGACAGGGAGAGAAAGAGGAGAAGGATGGAGGCGGTGTGAAGGGCGGGAGGGGGATGAGGGGAAGAAGGGGGGAAGGGTGAAGAGAGCAATGGGGAAAACTGGGTGGAAGAAGAAGGGCTTTGTGAAATGGTGTAACGGTGGTATGGCAAGCGGAATGATACGGGAGAGGGTTAGGGGTGAGAAGGCGGAATGAGAGGGAATGGTGGGGCGGGGAGGGGAAAAAAGGAAAGGGGAGTGGGAAGAAAATAGGGAGTAGGGGGAGGTGGGGCGGGGGAAGATAGGGTGGAGTGGTGAGGAGGAGTGTAAAGATTGGGGTGGGGAGGTAGGGAAGAGGGTGGGGGGAAGGGGAGAGGGGAAAGTGAAGGGGGAGAGGAGGCGGGGGGAATAGGAGGAAAAGAGAGGAAGAAGAGGGGGGAAAGGGAGTGGAAAAGGAGAGAGGGGGAAGAGAGGGGGGGAAAGACAGAATCGAAAGGGATGCTCGCGCGGGAGAGGAGAGTGGGGGTATAGTGGGGGGGAGGGATAGGTCGAGGGTAAACGGGGGGAAAGAGGTGAAGAAGGGGAGAGAGGGAGGGGGGCGGAACTGAGGGGGGTGTAATGGCAGGGAGGGGAAGGATAGAAGGGGAAGATAAGGGAGGGAGGTGAGGAAGAAAGGGGGGGAGATAACGGGAGGGAGGGGAGAGGGAAGGAAGTGGGGGGGGAGTGAGGGGAGGGCGGGGAGGGGAGGGGGAGAGTGAGGGAAGAGGAGGAGGAGGGAAAGGGAGGAGGGGGAGGGTGGGAGAGGTGGGAGGATGAAGAGAAATGAGTAGGAGGACGGGAAAAGGGGGGGGGGTGGGGTGGAAAGGTGGGGGAGAGAGGAGAGGTGAATTGAGGGGAGGGGTGGGTAAAAGGGATGGGGGGGAGGAGGGGGGAGAGAAGAAGGCACAGAGGGAGAATGGGGATAAAATATTGCTATGGAAGAAAAGAGGAAGGGAGTGGAGCGAAGAGGACGGGGTGAGGGGTGATTAATAGAGAGGGCCACAGAGGGGAACGTACGGTGGGGGATGGAGTGTGAGAAAGTGGAGGAAAGAGGGATAGGGTAAAGGAGTGAACTGCGTGGAGGGAAAAGAGTGGAGGGTGGTTGAGGGAAGAAGGAGGAGAAAAAAGGGGAAGGTGCACAAAGAGCGGACATGGAGATAAGGGGGACGAGGTAGGAGAGGGAGGGGAGGGAAGAGGAGGATGAAGGGGAGGGGGGGGGAAGAGGGAGGGTGTGAGAGGAGGAGAGACAGTGGGAGGGAACCAGGAGAGAAGAAGGAGAGAGGTGGGGGGAGGAGGCGAAAGGGGGGGGGTGGGGGGGGAGGAAGAGGACGGCAAGGGAGATAGGAAGGGAGGGGGGAACATGAAAGTGGGGAGAGGAGGGTGAGTGGATAGGCGGAGGAGGTAGGGGGAGGTAGGGAGAGGGGGAGGGGGGGAAGGGGGAGCGGAGGAGCAAGAGGAGAGAGGGTGAGGAAAGGGAGTGAGGGGAAGGGAGGGGGTGGAGAGTTGAGAGCGGAGGAGGGGGGGGGGTGGCAAGGAGGGAGAGAAGCGAAGAGAAGGGGGGAAGGGTAGAGGAGTGGTAGAGGGGGGGTAGAGGAGGGTGAGGGTGGATGAAAGAAGAAGATGGGAGAAGAGGTGGGCGAGACTGGAGAGGGAGGGGTAAGGGAGGAAGAATGAAAAGAGAGAGAGAAAGGAGAAGGGGAGAAGGATAGGGGAGAGAGGAGGGGGGAGGGTGGCAATGAAGAGGGGGGGAGGAAGTGTAAATAGGAGAGGGAAAAGGGAGAGGATTAGGGAAGGCGAGTAATGGGAAGGACGGGGGAGGAAAGGTGATAGAGGGGGTAGCGGGAGAGAGGGGGAGGATGGTGAGAGGAGTGAAGGGAACGGGGAGTGGGGAGGGTAAAGAGGGGAGAGGGAGGGTGAGGGAAGAGGTGGGAACGGAGGTGAGGGGAATGCAGAGTGAGAACAGGGGGGGGTGGAAGGAGGGGAAGAGGTGGGCAAAAGAAGAAGAAAAGAGGGGGAATGGAAGGGGGGGACAGAGGGTGTAAAGGGGGGAGGGAACAAGAAAGGAAGAAGAGAAGCGAGGGATAATAAGGGAGAAAAGGGGGGGGTGGCAAAGGGAGGGGGGAGTGGGTGGTCAAAGGGTGGGCGGGTAAGAGTTAAGTGAGGGAGGAAGGGGAGAGAGGGGAGAGGAAGGGGGAGGGTTGGGCGGAAGAAAGTGAGGGAGGAGAGGAGGAGTTTGAGGGAGCATAGAAGGGGTGTGGAGTACGAGGGTGGGAAGGGTGGAGAAGGGAAAGAAAAAGTGAGGGGATGTAGAGTGAGATGGGGGAATAATGGGGGGTGGGGGGGGGGGAAGAAGCGGGGGGGGGGGAAAAATGAAGAAAGGGGATGGAGGGCGGAGAAAAAAGGGGAGAGATAGAAATAGAGAGGGAGGGGTTTAAATGAGAAGGGTGGGCGTGGGGGTAGGGGAGGGGGAACGATAGAGGGGTGAAGGAGGGGGGTGAGAGGGAAGGGGATATGAGTTGGGAGGGGGGTATTGGGGGTTGAAGGAATGGGAGGGTGGGAGGGGGGTGGAGAGGGGAGGAGGAGGGTGGAAGGGTGGTGGGAATGGAGATGGTGGAGAGGGGTAGGAAGTGAAAGAGGGGAAGGGAGGGGAAGGAATAGGGGAGGACGGGGGAGGTGGTAGGGGAGGTGGAGGGAGGAGGGGGTGGAGAGGAGGGGAGGGGGAAGGGGGGTAAAGAGGGGAGACAGAGTAGGGGGATGAGTGAAGGGAGTGGGAAAGAGGAGAAGGAACAAGGATCCATAAAAATGATACAGAGGAAGAATGTCTGGCCGTCCAGTCAGATCAGAGTGAACAAAGGAAAGGGCCGGCCTTCTTTCACGGAAACGTTTAAAGCAGCCAGCGTTTCCGGAGAAAGCGAAAACAAAGACACTCCGAAACGGACACATCAGGAAAGTTGGGGGGAACCGTTATCGAACCAGAGAAAATATGTTGCCTCCAGCCCAGGAAACAAAGGGAAAGCAAAACTGTGAATCCTGTTCTTAAAAAACGGGTTTTTTTGTTTGAACTTCCTGGGGGGGGCGTCCAACTTACTCTGTATCGCCGAAAAAAGGGGGGGAAGGCAAACGCGCCAATCCTCCATGATCAGGACGAAAGGCTGCGGGCTGTAACCCATCTTTCGGGCGCCGTTTGAAGGAACCATAGAATTTTGTGCCAAAACGCATTAGGGAAAAAGGGGGACAGTTTGTACGCCGTTAAAAGGGACACCACGGTCAACAGACGCAACCCTAGCAACGGCGTCCGGATTCGCAAAAAGTCAAGCAAGGCCGATGGGCGTCACAGGGGGGAGACGACCGCCCCGACAGCTCGGGAGAGGTTAAAACGTAAACTTTCGTAAAAGAAATGGTTGGGGAAGGAGGTAGGTAATAGCTTCCCATTATTTCTTAAAGAGGAGTGAGACAAAGCTGCACAGGGGAACAAAACCTATCTACTTGTAAAGGGTTCTCAGGTATAGCGGGGCGTATTCGAGACAACTTCGGGGAAAGCGGGGGGGATCTAATTGTGAGCAGGTTGGTCAAAAAAAAGGAAAAAAGGGTGGGGGGGCGCTGGGGCGCCACAGGAAATCATGCAAACCGGTTAGCGACGGCCACCAAACGAAGAGGGGGAAATCTATAAAACATCACGAAGAAACCCCCCCCCCCCCCCGAAATACCCAGAGCGGGCGGATTTGAGAAACGAACCAAAACAACTATTCCCACGGTTGATCACCTCATCAGGGGGGTGGAAAAATCTCTGGGGCTTCGCCTATTGCCCCTGGGAACACCATGCCCGGGATTACGGTTCTTTATAGGCGAGGGAAAGTCAGGGGGATTGAACCCCTCCAACCGGAACCGGGGAACGAGAGCACATTGCACAGAGCTAGTATGTGGTGGCGACACTGCGTGCCTCCCGCGGAGGCCCAAGGAGAGAGAGAAAGACGAAAACCCGGTCTTTCGTCAAGGAAAATCGGAGTGGACAAGCGTTTTTCTGACCAAGTAAAAGGGGGCCAAAAAAAAGCGCTAGGAGACACGCCCGCGTGTTGAACCAGAAAAAGTGAAAAGGGAAAGGAAAAAAAAAGAAGCCCGAGGGTTGAACAAAAAAGGATACGTCAAAAAAAGGAAAAGCCCGCCCCATCGAAGACTGTGCCGCCCAGTCCCTCAGCAAGAAAGCCGGGGTCCC
>Ga0179593_1290772_pt1 | contig 12455 bp, 14 predicted proteins | sample CZODoug2_1_08_16_FD_185931 | JGI IMG/M metagenome (GOLD analysis project Ga0179593, IMG submission 185931) | Vadose zone soil fungal communities from Angelo Coast Range Reserve, California, USA - CZODoug2_1_08_16fungal (PacBio error correction) | ecosystem: Environmental > Terrestrial > Soil >...
AGCGTCAGCATAAAAACGAAAAACCGCTCAAACAAAACTGGCCGATAGTAGAAAGGGAGAGCCGGATTGTAAAAAATCCAGTTGACCGAGTCCCGGGGAAGCGAGGCCCGCGTGCGCCGTATTGACCGCAGGTGACAGAAAGTAAACTCAGCAGTAATTCTGCCTGGCAAACGTCAAAGCGAAGAAATAAGATGCTTGTGACCTCTTTGAGGAAAGTTAGAAAAATAGGTGCGGAGTCGAAGAGCGAATCGGAAAAGGTCACGCCGGGCCCGAAAGGAGAGATAGGAAATGGGGAAGACAGACCCTAAGAGAGAAAAGAAAAAAATTTGAAACGCGCAGCGGGAGAATACATTCACATGACAGGACCAACGGATTCGCCCGAAAAGAAAGAATCAGGCTCCACCATGACCGGTGGAGAGGAGCCAATTGTATCAGGGAAAGGGACTGAAGATTGCGTAAGGGACGACGCCAAGAGAGAAATCAAAAAACGAGCAGAGAAAGCTGAAGCCGAGGGGGGCTCTAAAGAGGAAACAGACTGCGGCCTCTCCGTCCCGATAGCGGAAGAACAAGGGAAAAGCGAAGCCTTGGGGCGGGGGAAAATCAAAAGCAACTCCAAAAATGAAAACTCCGCGTTCAAGGAAGCGACCCATCTGCATTGATAAATGAAAAGTCTGGAGAAATAAGGGAGGCGGGAAGGAGGGACGCAAATGGGGAATGATAGAATATCATACGGGGGTCGGCAGCGGCTAATGGACCGGCCGGGAGGCGTCGGCCCTCGCGAACGCGCTCAGAAGAAGAACGGATCAATACATCGTCTCTTAGCATCGCGCCAAAGAAATCCACGTCGGAAAAAGCCGTTGCAAGGAACCTACACTTCGACGCGCGCAGACGCAAAAGGGCCGTAATAGACTCAGCCCCTAAAAGGAGACAAGAGGGGCGGAGAGGGTCCTCGGTAAGAGGAAGCGGGGTGGACACGGAAACGTCCGACTGGGCAGCGCAAAAAATCAAAACCTCCTCGAAAGAGATAGGCGAGACACTGGAGTTGCGACCCAAATCGTGTCCGTAGAGATAAAGAAAAAGGGTCGAGCAAAGATACATGTTCGTAAAATCTCACATCAAAAGAAAGGTAGGGCTACAGAACAAAATCGAGGTGCACGGGGAGGAGCAAGCAGAGAAAGAAAAGCAAGCGAGGATTCCGGCGGCCGCAGAGATAGTAGACACAGAGGCACATGGCGCAGAGATCAAAGTCGGGTGCGCGCCATAGGCAATTCGACCCCGGAAGAAAAACCCAGAAAAATCGGTCAACTCTCGGGCAGCCAGTAGCGCTCCGGACGCTGCGTCTCCGGAAAAACACTACGAAAGACGCGCCAAATTGATCCCGTAAAAACTACCGAATAAAAAAGAGAAGGGGGAGGCTAACAGCCAAAAAGCCTTAACAAGGGATGGGTAGATAAGGCAGGCGACAAGTGACTTTTGGCTCACCAAGAAGAGGGCAGCGCTGCGGGAGCAGGAAAGATGCCGGAAAGAAAAAGCACCTCGCTCAGGTGCCGAGTTGGGTAAGCGGAAAAAATAGCACCCAACGAAAAAGCCAATGCAAGGGCGCAATGCTCCCCGGGTGAAGGGTGAAAAGCGGAGGAGGGAAACCGGTGGGAAAACGCAGTGAGAAAAAAAAAAGGCAGTGAGTGAGAACGGCTAAGAGAAAGAGAAATCTGTATGCGAACCCATCCAGAGAAGCGGATGCTGAAGCTCGAAGCGAAAACACGGCAGGACGAGTCGCAAAGCCTCGCCCGCACGGCACGCCCGGCATGGGAAACGAGTCATGGACGACCAGAATCCGAACTCCGTCAGAGGAAATTTAGGAAGAGAATTGACGTCCCGCGACAAGGGAGGTCGAGGTTGTCGATCAGCCCGCCGCGGAAAAACAGCCACAAAGGATAAAACAACCAGAAAAAAAGAAAGTATTGTCGTCGGCTCGGAATCGGGGAAGAGTTCGCTTGAGAAATCAGAGGGCGCAGATCTCAGGGGGGGGAAAAAAATCCTAAATGGGGCGGCATCGAAACAGCAGCTTAACCAGATCCTAGCACGGGCTCCAATCAAGGAAGTGAAAAGATAGCACAGAGGAAACGGCCTTGCGAGCGAAAACTAAAAAGAACGAAAGCCCAAAACATAAAAGGCGTGATAGTGGTGTTGGTGTGATGCCGGAGCGAAGCAGTCTCGTCCTACATAAAGAAGCGATGACCGTATGCTGAAGAAGAAGAGAGAAAAGTACTTCGAGGGTGAAAAAACTATCGAGAACGTGAAATAATGTAGGTGAAGCAAAATCAAAAACGAGCGAGAAGGCCGTTGGATCGTCGTTGAACAAATGAAGTAAAAAGTACGAAACAAACGTGATCTCCGTCATAGAAGGGGCAAACAGGAAAAGGGGATCTACTCGAGATCGAGGGGAGGAAACACGAACGATAATAGTCAAAGGCAGAAAGAAAACCGAAGCAATCTAAGAAAACAACAACAGGAAGGAGGGAGAGGACTGCTCGTCTTCCTAAATTTTCACTGAGAGGGGGAGGGCGGACTAGACTCAAGAGTGACGCTCGCTAATGAGAGCAAAGAGAGGAAGAATCCTTGGAGGGGAAAAAAATGCTTGGCCAACGAAAAGCAAGACCTTAGACCGTTCAAAAAAAGACAACGGCTTTCGAAAAGCTTCGGGCCTTGAGTGAAGCCCTAAAAAAAAAATTGGAGAAAATGAAGGCGCTTGCACCATTTCCAGAAAGTCACTTGCGGCTGAAAAGAACTTGCCGCGGAAGCCTGGGAAGCCGACGAAGAACCTCAAGAAGACGGCACATCAAAAACAACCCAGCTCAACAATTCGAAATGTGATTGGGGAGCGGGAGGTGGACCGGGGAGCGACTTCGAGCGAAGGGGCATAGCCTGGAAACATGTCGAAGTCATCGTGCGAATGCGTCTTCGGCATGGGGCAAACATCCAGGGAGGACGGTGCAGCCAAGGCGTCCTTATCGAACAAAAAAGGAGATGCAGAGAACGCGAGGGACTCGAAAGCGAGGCAACTTACGGAAGCAGCAATAACCGCAGGACCGGGAGGCTTTCCCTGGGTGCTGAGAAGAGGGTTTTGAGGCAGCGGGAGGGGACTGGGGGGAATAACCGAACCAAAACCAACCCCCCCCCACCCGGAACCCCCCGGGAACCAACCGGTACTGCCTCATGGCAATAGATGACAAGATCTTTGGGTAAGGAGGGGCGCGGAGCGCAGCTTCCGACGCGGAAAAAATTAACCGTATGCTCACAAAAGGGCGGGGACCGTCGGCGTTATCTCAAAAGAAGGTGACTGACTTGAAGCATATAAAGCATCCTACTGAGGGTGGTAAGGAAAAAGAAGAAAGGAATTCTAAAAAAAGCCGTGAAACAAACAGAAATCGGACTGAACGGACAGGAATAAACAGGGAACTTAGAAAGGACACTCATAAAGGGGGCGCATTTCAACTGAGGAGGCAGACAGGGCGGTGCTAGGTTAACAAGGGAAAAAACGCTTCACGCTACACGAGGGGGACGGGCAAAAACTGGTGCCTGCTAGAGCACAAATGAGCCATGGGCTGCACATTGAAAGAGTACGTTCAATCCAAACTCCGCCGGGGTCCCTAGAAGGAATGCATACGAATAACCTTGGCGCGAAGCACAAGAGCGCCTGGGAGGGAGAAGCTTACACTAAGACGGCGGAGCTCGGGCTAAGGGGACGAGCTGGCGACACGAATCGAGGAGAATGGCGCGAGAATGAGTTTAAAAAGTCGGGAGGAAACTATCGATGCCGTACGATCCCCTGGCATTGGGGGCCCTAGGGCGCCAAATAAGGACTGGAGAGGGGCTCTCTCAGGGAAAGGAGCCGGAGACCTTAGAAGAGCCACCGTCCATCCGACAGATAGCGTCAACGACGTCCGCTAACCCCCAAAAAAAAAAACAAAAAACCAACCAACCCCAACACACCCAAAAACACCGCACAACCAACCCACAAAAAAAAAAAAAAGGAACCCAAAAAAGGAAAAAAAAACAGCCAACAAAACAAACCCAAAACAAGAAAAAACAAACAACCCACCAAGAACAAACAACAAAAAAAAAAAAAAAAAAAAAAACATTCATGGTCCTCCTCTCCTCAGGCCCAAAAGAGGGATCCAGCGATCATCACGAAATGTCGTGAGAGAAAAGGCCGACCATGTCGACGGCATCAAAACAATGTCCCGAATGCGAAGAAATTAAAACTCAATGAGTCTGCACGAGAAAAAGTTGCTTGCACCTAGCTCAGGGAGAGAGGATCTCGCCGCGCAGGACGGGGGAACATTAAATTCCAGGGAAAACGAGACTCAAAGCCCTGCTCTCCGTAAGTGGAGGAGAGCACTAAGTGCGCTGCATCGAACGTCAACGGAGAGTGAAAAATTCTATAGCGGGGGAAGGAGAGGACGGCTGCGAACGGCTGGGAGGGACGTTGGACTTTCTTCGGAGCCGAACGACGGGGAAGGGCTCTGATCGCCTTAAAAAAACTACTAGAAAACCCACGAGATCAAACTGAAGATTGGGAAAGCCGGGAGAAAGACAGAATCTGAGGGCGGAATGAGCGAGAAAAGAAATGCGCGCCCCGATGCGGCAGTTATTATTGAAAGCTTAGGCTGTTTCCCAAAAGGGGGCGCGCGTCCGGCACGGCTGCGCACAGACTAGCGCGAGCAAAGAATGCTTGCGACTGCAAACTGATGGGCCAGGTCGGAGACCTTCGCAGCCGAGTCGCGTCCCTGGAAACTGAAACTTCATTTGCGATCAAGACAACAAAGGAAGAGAAGCACAAAAAGGTTCCTGGTGGATAATTAGGAAAAAACGCTCTTGAAACTGCGCTAAAGACGGAGGGCTGGTGAAAGGGGGAGGCACTATAGCGGAAAAAGGAAGGCTAGCATAGCGGGCAAAAAATTTCAAGCGCCTATAAAGCGAGAGGCGGGCGCAGGGGATGTACCAAGGAAAGAAGCTTGCAATCGCCCCACGGAGGGTGCGCTTCTGTACCGAGAAACGGAGAGCCGTTTTCGAGAAAGGCAATTCATGGCTGGGGGACCTGAAAAAGATTTTACCCTTTGAAAAAAGGGAAAATCCAAGCGCAACGCTGAAGGAGCCAGCTTCCACTCCGGAGAGGGGGGTGGAGGGGGAGAAGAAAACCCCGTCCTAGGAACCTCATTATAGCTCGGGGCCAGTGGGGGGGGAAAAGCGGCGGAGGATCGGGGAAAAAGTCGGAATAGCGAACCGAGAAGCTCTCGAAAACAAAAAAAAAAGGGGGGATGAAATAGGTAATGTCGACGATTGGAGATACACGCTCAAGCCAAAAACTGGAAGAGTCCAATGAGAGCCCGTGAAGCAAGTGCAAAAGGCCTGGGAAGAGGGATCAACGGTTCGCCGGCACCTCTTAGGGGCAAAGACGACTAATTAATTCTGCTTGCCGCAAAGAACGATCATGAGCTTTTGAAGAGGGTAAGCAATTCGCAACGGGAGGAGGAAAGTGGAAAGGAGGGAGAGGAACATTAACGTGCGCCCCATAAAAGGCCGCACTGGAACTCCGGCCGCCGGAAGAGCGTCACGTTAAGCGCCGGCGTGATCCACCATTAAGGACAGAGAAATATGCCGAGGAAAGGAGGTGGTGCATTAATGAAAACACGGAGACATGCGTGGTTGAGATCAAGTGTAAATGAGAAAGCAGGGCGGGAGAATCGGCGCCAGCAAACTGACTCAGGGTAGGAGAAAAAGAAACGGCCGCCTCAGCGCGCGCCAGAGCACAAAAAAAATTCTTCACACGCCCAAAGGAAGGGGGAAAAAGCGCAAGCAAGGAAGCCATAAGACGCTCAGGAGGCGAAACAGCGACGGTGGGTTGTTCCAAGTCAAATCATGACGAAGGGAGACGGAAGGCGCGAAAATCGGCAGTGCTAAAGGAAAGGAAATCGCAAATAGGAACGGGCACGTCTTCCCACGCAAGGAGAGGTCGGCCGTAGGCGCGGCCAGAGAGAGGGAAAACGAGCGCGCGGCTGCAGAAGGAACGTAAATAAGCGGCGAGTGGCCGACCTTTAGGAAAAGAAAATCCACTCAGCGACACTTCGTACGCGGCTCAGAAAGAGATTGTGCCGGGGAATAAAACGTCACACGCCACAATAGAAAGAACGAGGAATAGTGTCCAATGAAGCATGGTTTTGTGTCAGAAAGGCAATCGACTGACGGCCGAGCAGTCAAGAAGGGAGGGCTGAGAGACCCTGGTCGGGCCAAAGAAAAAAGAGGCGTGCGGCGGCGAACTTCAGGGCCATGGTAAGACACGGGATGACGAAAAGAAAGGACGGGACATAAAATCTCGACAGCAATCAGGTGGGGGAACTTGGGCTGGAGTAAAAGAAGAACGGCAGAGACAGGGGAGGCCGGCAGCATCTTCGCATAGCAGCAAACCGTCTCCGTAACAATGAAAAAAAAAGCGAAAAAGAGGGTCGGAGGGTGAAGACCATAGGCAGTCGCGGCCTGATAGGGGAGCGCCGGGGGGAACGATCTTGTCCAGCCTAGAAACAATAGGATCGCGATGCTCCTCCCTCTCTACCAAACAAAGATCTCTCCGAATACCCGGGGGAAGCATGAAAGCCGCTCAAAGAGAGTGGGAGCGCGAGCAGTTACTCAACAAGGTCATGACGGGAAAAGGCGGAATGTCTGGGGAAAAGAGTTACCGAAAAGGGGTCCGGTTTGAGTCACCAATGGCGGGAAGAATGAGAAGCAAAAAGGTAGCACTCACAAAGGGGTCCGCGTGGGTCAAGGAGAAATCGAAAGAACCGCCCAGGCAGAGAAGGGCGAGGAAATGCCGCCCAATCGTAGGAGTTAACATCGGGGGGGCAAGTTGGAAGAAAAAAACGTGTTCTGGCCAAACGGGGTTTTCGCCCTATCAAGAGTGAGTTTGAATCCAGGAGAGAAGAGGGAAATAAATACTTTATGGCGAAAAATCGGAATCTCATTAGTAATCCTGCTAGGCAAAAAAAGGAAGGTCGCGATCGCAATAGAAAAAGACGGCAACGCCAAAGGAGACGGGCACCGGGAAGGGGGGGGAACCTAAGGGAAAGGACAGACAAGTCCAGAGCAAATTAGTAGCGCGGCTTTACGACGCAGGCGACGGGATCGGGGGATGGGGACCTACAGAACCGCGCGGAAGGAAAAACAGCTTATCGCACCATGAACAAGGACAGGTATTTGGGAAGTCAGCGAGAACATACGGGCCAATATTCTCTTGAGAAAAGAGGGAGACGCGCAATGAATGACGCAGCAAAATGAGATGGCGGCAGAAGAAGAACGATGAGGGAACATTCTAGGAAAATGAACGATGGTCCATGAAGGAAGCTCAAGTCACGCGATAGGAAAAAAAAGGCCGGTCGCCGCGAAAACGAATAAAAAAAAAAAACATACCTCAAGTCGCAAGGCGGTGATCTTGGTGTGGGGGTGTGGGGGAGAAGGGAAAAAATCGGAGAGAGCGGGAAGCGCGCATCGGACCCCCGATCGGCAGACGCCTCAAGTAAAAGAGAGGAAGGGAGCGGGCCAGGATCAATAATAAAAAACGCGGTAGTCTCTGAATCAAGAAAATATTAGGAGGAAAGCCTTGGAAAGATTGGGAACAGAAATCCCAGAAGGTAATCTGGAAGAAGGGATCCAAGGCATAGGGGGGACCCCACCCATTGAGAGGAAAATCGCCGACGAGCTCACAGAAGCGAGATATCGCAAGAGAAAAGCCGCAGCCACCGGGAGCCGAAAAAGGACTCTAGAAAAAAAAACGGAAAAGTAGAGATCCTGCTAAGCAGTCAATGCAGAGGGAGCGGGAGGAGACGGTCAGATCGACTCGACTTCACGAGATCCCCTACGTCCTAAAAATGGGGCCGGGGAACCAAGAGCCGGATCACCAGCAAGAGGGCCAGTACCCTTCAAGTCGGCATTCCGGTCAAACCAAACAAAAGGATTACTCTCGAAGTAGATGAGGAAGCCCGATGCTCATCAACTTGAGGATAGGAAATCTCTCTATGCTCAAAACCGGTCAGAAGGTAAGAAGGTGCTTCTGAGGTCTAAGGAAGAGGGAAAGCCAGCACTGCTCGAAGAGACCTCCGCGAGCGACATCAACACCAAACCAAAGACAAGCTCAACACGATTGGAAAGGGGGGGGATTTGAATCTTCGCGTCTAGCAGGTATCGAGACCGGAAGGCGCAACAGTCATGGATCGGAAGGAAGACGGACTTGGGGGGGGGGCTCGAATTCCGGCAGAGGAGAAGAGAGATTGCGAAAATCCGCCAGTCATGCCTCGGAGCGAGGTGGGAGACAACGGATATTCGCACCTTTTGAGAGCCAGACAAATACCAATGCTGAGGGGTATGCGGATGGAGGACGTGTGGCGGACGGGCCGGTGGAAGGAAAGTCGCGACCCGCGTCCCTCAACGGGGGAATGCGGTGCACAGGCGATTCCGAGAATTTTTGGACGAGAAGAGGAGGAGTAAAGGGGTCCAAGAGCGGCCAACCGTTTCCGGGACAGGACGGGCGAAAGACGGGACGATATTTCTCTCAACGGCCGGTGTAAGGGGAGGACGTCTCTCAGGACGTAGGAGGCCGGTTTCTTGAGCGTTCGAGTCGCGCCGTTGTCGACAGAAATGCGCTGATCGGGACGAAAGGGAGACAGAAAACACAAGGTTGAAACGCATGAACCGCTTGGACCCAAAAAGAGGAAACCTTGGGGGGCGCGGACAAGGCCGGCACCGCTGGGGCGTTTGAACGAGTGGAAAAAAGCATGGACACCAACGAGGCAACGACGCATTGGAGGCTCAATATGCCGGAATGCTAAGTCGCATATAGTTTGGGACGCAGGCCCACGCATAAGGAAGAACATAAAACCTGGGTCCCCCCGGCAGCCAGGGAGAGGAGAACGCTCGGACGAGGAAGAACAAGCCCCGATGCGGACTTTTATTGCTAGCGGAAAATCTAAAGGTAAAGAAGGCGGATCACTCCCGAATCGAAGGGGGACCGCTACAGGCTGACAAGATAAACACTAAGGGGGCCTCGAAGAGAAGACTTAGAAAGGGGGCGCCGCCATAGCAGACGACCATGTGCACGACTGGGAATCTAATCGAAAGCCGAACGACCGGCAGAGCTTACGAAGAGCCGCCGGAGCGAGAAGTCCGCACAGCACGTCTATCCCTGATAGACACGACGAATGCGACCAGTCAATAGGGGGTGCTCTAACATGCACAATCGCCGGGAAGCAACTCCACAGGAAGAAGCAACGATCCAGAAGTGAGACCGATAGTGTCGGGATGACTAGCAGCAGGATACGTTGATGAGACAACACAAGATTCAGAAGTGACCGTGGAAAAGAGCCGCAACTGCGCGCAGTGCAGGGGGTTGAAAAAAATTCCAGGGGAAAAAGAGCGGCACAGGCGCGGCGGAGCGAAGAGGGCTAGATCGGGCTGATCTCGCGAACTTCTTCAGAGAAAGATATTACGTTCTTAGCAAGTCCAGAGCTCTTCTCTGACTAGAATAGACTTACGGAATACAGATCGACTATAGTCGCACTAGAGAAGGTGAAACACATCTCTTAAAAACAGTCATCTCTGCTCAGGACAGGGGGAGTAGACCTTCAAGGGCTCGAGACGATCTTCAGGGAAGGGTTGAAGCTGGACGGAACTATTTTCGGCGTGTTCCCGAAGCAAGGAAAACGCGTCAGCAGGAGGTCGGGAAACGCTCAAGGCGGGTGAACCCAGATGCTGGCGAGGAGATTCAAAGTCCGAGGAGGAAGATACCACTCAGACGAGAACGGCGAGGCAGGGAGCCTCCTGATACTCCACGAAACCAAGATTCAGGAAAGAAACTCTCAAAAGACACATAATAACGGGTGGGACTGTGATCAGAAATGAAAGTCAAAACGCCGGGAAGAGGGCGAAGAGGGATTCTATTGGCATGTTTGGGGCTTAAACGAGGGAGAGGGGGAACGACGCGAGCGGCGACGAAGGGGGCAGGGACAGGGAGGGGCAGTAATCTGGGAAGGCATGTTCGAGGCCTGCTGGGAAAAAGACGACCGCAAATTCGTTCTAACGTCTAAATAAAAGGGGTCAAACAGAAGATAGGGGGGGGAGCGCAGTTCGCGGCATAAGGTAGTGAGGGATGATGGAAGGGGACGGCAATCGACCGGAAACGCTTCCAAAAAGCCCGAGGAATTCTTTTTAAAGGAAACCCCGGGCCTTGCATCAAAGTGTGGGAATCTCGAAGTTGGAGAGGCGGAAGCAGGCGACCTTCGGAAAACGCGAAAGCGAGGGATTACAAAAAAAACGGAAAGGAGAGGAAAACGTAGAGGGGGGAGCGATCGAAGGGGAAGAGGACCTCCAAGAAAAGAAAACTGGGAAGAGGAGAAAATTAGGGCAAGCGAGCCGGGTGGTGAAAGAATGAAAGGACTGCTAGGCGGCTAATCGTTGTGACGCGGAGAACCGCAACGTTAACGGCAGAAAAAAAAAGGAGCTGCGCTTGCCCTCAAAGCGGATAAGAGAGCTATTTTGAAAACTCTGGTGGGAGGAAGTGGTCGCACAAGATGTCGGAAGAATACTGCAAGCGCTTAGAAAAGCCGCAGCGTGAGAAGAGGACACTTGAAAGAGGGCAGCGAGGGCATCCGCGTTCCCTGTCCCGAAAAAGAGGAAAGCCCAATTAAAAGAAAACTCAGTATAGATCAGCGGGGAAGAAGCAACAAGAAACAAGGGACACCTGCTTGGGTTGAGCGCGGGGATCGCACTGAAATCTGAGCTATCCGGCGTGCCAACCTCGAGGAGGGGGGAGATCGACAGAACCGCGGCCGGCAAAAGAAGCGCTCAAGTCAGGACCAGCATCGGTCGCTTGGAAAAAAACGCCCGAGAGAGCAGAAGCGGTTACAATCGAAAACCGGGGGACGAGATTCAAATGAGAAGAAGATACGGCCGCGCAAAATAGGAATTTTAGAAAAGGACAGCATGCGCCAAAGATGGGCGCTCCGCAACTGGCAAGTAGGAAACGCGAGACGAGTTGGTCGGCATAGTAATGGCAGGGGAGAAAGCCTCGCGCGCGCAATGGCACGAAGTCCGTCCAAAAAGTCTTGACGGCGTACGGTCGGAGGGGAAGCGATCAAGACCATATAGCGACGGCTGTACGTCTACGAAGAAGAGCGCAGAGTGGGGACGTAATGGGGAATACAAAAACCGCAGCAAACGGAGAGAAGCGGGGGGGGAAGGTCATAGGACGCTGCAAATGGGGGAATCAAAGAACGAAGGAAAGGCGGAGAAAAATCTCCGGCCTAAACTCTACACCGAGAAGGATGCAGAAGAGCACCCTAGATTTCAAAAAAGTCGTCGGGGGGACGTCGCGCAGGAGGGCATGGAGGACACGATGACAGTCGGAATCATCCCAGAACGACCTACATGTCGTGCTCGAGCCTTATCGGAGGGGTGGGGGACATAATGGGCTTCGTTATGAAAAGTAGCAGCCGAGCTCGGAAGCTCGTCGTTCAAGATGGCCGGGACGTCGGAAGGGCAGGGTCCCTTACAATTGGGCCATGTAAGAGAATTCAAGGGAGCTTGCGCGCAACATCTGGGGACGGGAAGCCTGTAAGTCTTAGAGAGACGGGTCAGATCTGGGTAAGAATGAGCAAAGAAAAAATTTCTATCAGGAGGGGAAGAACTCGCTAACGAAAAAAAGGGGACTGAAAAAAAAAAGGAAGGAAGCGGACGAAAGCATCATGAATGGGGCTGCGCGAATAGCCTTTTCAGAAAGGGAGGACGGAACAAAAGGGTTCTGGAAAGTACAGACTTTGCCCTTTTTAAGAACAATAGTCGCATGAGGAACAGAAGGGGAAGGGCGACAAGAAAGAGACTTCTCAGGGGCAGGGGGGGAGTGGGGTCAGGTCAACTCTCACACACCCACCGCGTACCTCAGAAGGGACGGGATTCGCTTGGGAGCCGTACGGGGCAAAGGGAAACGGGGGGTTCTGGGCAGGGTTCACAGGGAAAAAAAAAAATGCAAATGGGGGGGAAGCCAAAAAAAAGTCTCAAAACTCGACGAGAAATATGGAGAGCAGACTTTATGCTAACTACAAACCGGAGAAGAAAAATATCGTCCGCATGAGAGAAATGAGCCCAGGCACCGGAGGGGTGGCCGGGAGAAGACGACGCTCATACGCCCCCGTCAAAGGAAGATCATTCTCCCGCTACGGGGAAAAGGCAGGCGGAGAAGGCGATCACCCACTGCCAGAAAAAACAGGAAGCAAAAAAATGGCAAAGCAAGAAGCAGCATGCGGTAGGGGGGGAGATCTCGAATCGTTGCCGAAGAGGACTTTAAAGAAAAACTCGTGTGCAGTCATAAATGTCGGCAAGCATCCGAGACAGAGGAAATACGACGGGATCAG
>Ga0179593_1366427_pt1 | contig 12455 bp, 8 predicted proteins | sample CZODoug2_1_08_16_FD_185931 | JGI IMG/M metagenome (GOLD analysis project Ga0179593, IMG submission 185931) | Vadose zone soil fungal communities from Angelo Coast Range Reserve, California, USA - CZODoug2_1_08_16fungal (PacBio error correction) | ecosystem: Environmental > Terrestrial > Soil >...
TTAAACTTCACTGGGCAACTTAGAACGTACCAACTCACAGAAAGAGCCAAAGGTCGTCAAGACCTTAAAACAAGGGGGGCCGGAGAAGACCGGACCGCCCCGTCAGAACTAAGGGGTTAAAGGAGGGTAGATGCCAAGGCGTTACAACCAAAAAAAAAAAAAAAAAAACAAAAACAAAACCGTTGGGATGCGGGTGGCTCAAGGTTGGTCCCCAAAGGGGTCTGGGAAAATGGCGTCAAAATGTAACGCATGATGCGTTGGTGAATCACAGTCCCGTGGGGTGAAACCAGGACAAGGTTGAAACTGACAAGAAGAAGGAACAGAAACAAAAGGAGTCTGTCAAACGGGCACTAAAGACGACTCTCGGTCAGGCGGAAGGGGGTCGCTGATTAACACAAGATCAAATCAAAAAAAAAGCAAAAAGAAAAGATAAAGCCTGTCGTGAAGAGAGAATCTCAAAGGATCCCAGGTGGAAAAGCACAGGAGAAATTGGTAATGTGTATAGGCGCAATATCCGATGGTAGCCTTAAATTAAAGAACAGAGAGACTCGGCAATAGGATCAAAAAAAGGGTCCCCTAGGGCAGGGCGAAAACGGCAGGAAGAGAAGAAGCACCCCCAGGTCTTTGTCGACATATTCCCTGTTAGCCCGTGCAAAAGAACAACTATGAATGGTACCATTATCACGCTCTCAGGGGCCTCACAAGAAAGGAAAGGGGAGTAATTAGAAAATACAAATACGTCTCACCGGAAGTCATATTGCACTATTGAGAATTTAGTCCAAGAGGGGGGGAATAATAACTTGGTATCAAGGGAAAAGACATTAAATCAGGTCAAGGGTGGGAGCAGGATCCGATTCTCGAACCACTAAGAATGGATACGACCATGGGCGGCAACCGCTCATCAACCCGGTGGGCGAAAACCATTCTTCGAGGTCGATATAGATCTAAAGGGAGTCAGGCTCAGAACGAGGGAACAGTCTGAGCACACGCACTCTGGTACTAATTCAACTCACAAGGGAATGCTGACAGCCTACGTGCGTGACTTTCAACCTCTGGCTGCAAAGGTCCCCGCAGAGGGAACAAAACTGGCCATAGGGTGTCACGGGGTCCGCGGAAAAATCCTAATCAGGACTGCACACTAAAACAAAAAAAACAGCAGTCGAGGGGAAAGCGGAAGGGACCTGAACCGCCAGAAAGAGTAACCATCCATCACCTTTATCAAACAGTGAAAAGTGGAAAAGCAGCTCCGAGCTCGGGAAAGTAACTCACCAAACAAAGACAGGACATCAACGAGGGAACCACCATCGGGAGAAAGCAAACTTAATAATACCGAAGGAGGGAACGGCAGCCCAGATGGACAACCACACTTAGCAATGGGGTGTTTCAAGAAGGAGCAGGACAGCTCCGTATGCGCACCTTCTAATGAGAAAATTGTCGACTATTAATAGTGATATGGACGAGAACTACTAAGAAATGGGAGACTGTATCTGAGGGAAAGTATGAACAAATTCTGGCCCACTTAGGCCGACCCGAAGAGAGGTGGAATTCAAAAAACTGGAAAAGAGTCAACGCCGTCACAAAGCTGGGGACCCAAGGTCGACAGAGGGGAAGAATGCCGAAACTTACGCTACATTACACTCAAGGAACAAGAAATAGATGGCCCGCAATCGGCTGATCGCTATGGGACGTAATCGCGACGGAATGGAAAGACTGGGTGGGAATCAACTGGGACTCGGTTAAGAGCAAGGCTTAGGGGGAGAGAATCACTTTTTTTTCAAACGCAAAAGAAAAAATCAAAGGGCCACGGGCAGAGGCAGGTAAACCCTAGCTATGGAATCGACTTTATGAGGGAATACCCAAGACGTGCGGTTCACACGGGGGGACGAGATCCCTGTCACAACTTACACTTATCAGGGGGGAGCCGGTTACATTGTAGCGTAGGAACTTCTGGCTTTCTCACGAGAAATGAAGGGGCATGGACTCCACGTTAAGCCGGCTTAGACATAGATCGGTCTCACTCACCAATGGGACGTGTTTTAGCGAGTACGCTGGAAGAATATCACCACTCAGTTTAAAAAAAGGATCATACATCGCAGAGGAAGGCAAAAAATCTTATCACTCAAAGAAGAAAAGGAAAAGAAGGTGAATACACATCTGATGGTCGGTCAGATAGAAGAGAAGGGATTTCATTCGTCGGCAGAACGTGACTGTAAAATCCTGAAGACCAAGGAAAAGACGCGCAAGGCCGAATGGGGGCTGAAACGAGGAGGATAGGGGCTTCTGCCGACTCAAGGCTTACTTGAAAAAGGGGGTCGTCAGGGTTGTACAGAGTCATCCTTATGGATGAAAGGGGCAGAAAAACAGGGGGGGGGGGGAAGGGGGAAAATAAAGGATAAGAGAGCCGGAAGAACTGTAAGACGAGACAAAATTAAATAAAAAAACCGTGTTCAACCGATGAGCCATCGTACGGGGAAGAGCAGCTGAGTATGCGAACGCATCGTCGTGCAGCGCTGAGGGGGCCATTGGGGGGGTAGAGGAAGATGGGGGGGGAGCGAGTCCAAAGATAGGAAATTCAGACGAAAAATAAGCGCGGGGACTGACAACTCCTCACACCGAGGGTATGTCAAAAGGGAAGGGCCACGATGGAGTGCATAAGCGGTGCCGCTTGGGGGAGCTTCAGCGCCCCCGATTTGGGAATAGTCGGCCTCTAAAAAAGACCTTGCAAGTTATGTGTTGGCTCAATGATGGGTAGACGGACGGTTTTCCCAAGTGGGGGATTCCGACAACTCGGGGGATCCAGAAGAAGGCAAAAGCTGCCACTTGGAATACGACTTAAGAAAAATGACCAAATGCATTTAAGACGAATGGATCGTGCCCCCCGCTTAAACAAGTTAGCAGGGATTCAAGATAACCAGCAAATACACTGCTAGCACATAGCTGCCAAAGCCAACGGAAGAGTGTTCTTCGGTGAACGGGTATAAATGACGAAGCCAAACGGGAGAAGGACCTAGTTTGCGTTCCACACAGGATTCGGGACACGACAGGGGAGCAATTAGTTACGATGTAAGGGCAAAATAGGATGTAATTGACGGGCCATCGAGGAGGGGTGACTGAGAGAAGGTGGGGCGCAAGGTGGTGTTAGGCAGGAGGAATTCACCACGTGGCAGAAGAAGCAGGCCGGGCCGGAGAGATAAAAGAAAAGGTAGGTAAATCACTCAAGGAGTGGAACAAATCCTCGGGGCCAGCATGGGGGTACCAGAGAGGGAAAGAAGCAAAAGAAGCTCACACTAGGGGTTGTCTATCATAGAAAAAGATGACCATTAGGACAGCATAAGGGAAGGTTCAAGTAGACCTGGGCAAAAACGCTAGAAAAAAAGTCAGAACCATTAGGAAAGAAAACTTGGTGTCTGTGCAACAGGTAGAGGGGGGTCTGCGGGACTACATGTCTTAGATCCGTCAAAAGGGGGGTGAGCAGGAGGGGTAAACCATCGTGTTTCTGTGTGGGTGCTCATTCAAAGGAGAAGAGCTCGAGAGACCAAACTCACTGGGGAAACGTTCTGACTGGTTAAGGGCGGGACGCAGTGTGAAAAAAGGGGAAAGTTGCCGGGGCCCATGTGAGGGGAAACCCTTAAAGATGGACGGAAAGGCGTTAAACGGGCGAGGGAGGGAAACGTCCGGACTTGGGGCCGGCATCCCTATGCCAGGTGGTGGTCAAAGATGCGGAAGAACATCAGCAAGACAACGAGTGACAGGGACATCACGGAGGGGGTTGACAGTAGTTTCAGGATTCACATCGAGGGCTCAGACTGAGGCGCGGTGCTGAGCCTATCCCTTTTATATGACTTGAAGAAAAAAACCATCATCTAGAGCGGGAAGAGAGGGTACGAAGACGTCTTGGGGAGATTAAAAAACCTGGGGCGGGAAAAGTGTACCTCAAGGTAGGGGGGGCGGGGAAAGAAGAAACGGCTCTTTACATCCACCTTAAAGGAGATGAAGGCGGAGGTCCATACGGTTTATCACAAACAAAGATCAGGGGCCGTGGAGAGGGGGACACGCTCAAGGGGACGTCAAAGAACGCGGGCCCGTCTTAAAAAAATCCTTAGGAGGGGGCAGGTCAAGAAAAAAATGTAGCCGTGGCCATTGTGTATATACAGAAGCTAAAATCGATCGGGATCAGGACAGACCGAGATTTTTTTTTGGGGGAAAAGACAACGGCCGAAACGGGAACGCGGGGGGGGAGGAACAAAGAATCTGGCTTTGCATGATATCGGCGTCCTAGACCAAACGGGGCAGAAACAAAACGCGAGCACTACTTTCACTGGGTTGGAGAATCGACAGAGGGGGCAGAGGTAAGAGTAAACTGTTCTGTGGGCAGTCTTCAATCGGCGAGGCAACTCTAACAGGGTCCAGTTTCCAAACTGGCTTATATGGGTGAAACGGCTAAGGCTAAGAGGAAGGGCAGAAAAAGGCGAGGACTTGGGGGTGTCAGTAAGTATCAGGACTTGTGGGGGCAGGCCTCAAAAACGCTTTAAAGAGGTCGAGAGGAGGGGGACAGTTGAAAGAAGAAAAAAGAGAGTTGCGCATGGGAGATTCCTGGCTTTGATCTATTCAACCTGGGGGGGGAAGGGACAAAGGGGTTCCTTTCTGAAACAACACGAAGAGGAAAGCATGGGATCCATTAACCGAACGGATTTGTGGACAAAAAACAGTGAGCAACAAGACCTGGAAATGGAGGGGTGTTTTAGGGCCTAGTTTAGAGACGAGGATCCATACTAGGGGACGCGTGGATAGGAACGGATAAGCCTTAATTTCAGCAGGGATGGAATGGCGGAAACGTGGCGGGTGGATTCTTTACTGCTAAGGGGAAAAAGAAGGGAGAAAGGCTCTCTAAAAAAACAACAAAAGGGGAGGGAGAGAATCGAGAGGGTTGGTTGAATCGGCCGTCACCACCCGAAAGAGAACCTCAAGCAAATCCAGAAGGGGGAGCACAGTTGTCACGCAAAAGAAAGTACTCCCAGGCAGGACAACCAAGGCTGTTCGTGTCTGAGCCAAAGGGGACTCCTCGAACGACGACATTGAACTCGGCGGGGGGCTCAAGGGTGGCGCCCTCAACCCTGCAAAAGGTTAATGGCGCACCAATTGAAAAGTGCGTCGGTTGGTGGAAAAGAACAAAAGGTGGGAAAGCGCACCAGGTTGAAAAAAGCGAGAAAAAAGGAATCCCCATTAACTCAGTCTCAAGGCACAAGTAATACTAGCAACCGAGTTCACAAGGGGGGGGAGGATTAAAAAAGAGGAGGCGACTGCAAAAGGACCAGAGACAGCTGGAACCATACGAGGCGCCTGAGACCGGTCAATCGAAGCACTTAAGGGAATTGTGGGTGGGGGGGGGGGGGGGGGGGGGGGGGGGGGGGTCTGGGACTATCCTTTATCCTGTCCAGCAAAGAAGGTCGACTCGAGAACGGATGGACCCGGACCAAAATTTTCAAGAGGTCTTGGCTGAAGGGTAGCGGCGGGATAAAGACCAAACAGTGCAGGGGTAGACAGCGGCCAAAGGGAAGCTTCCCGACTAGTGCCTGGACAGGGTCCCTAGCGACGAAAGAAATCTAGAGAAAAAGTGGAAAGGGGGAACTGTGACGTTCAACACGAAACGTAAAACGGGGCAGGCAAGTTCATGAAGAACATAAGGAATGGATTCCCTCAACGTTTAACATGAACTGGTGGGGGGGGAAAAGTGAAGTACCTATCCATTCAGCTATAAAGGGGTGATTCAAGAATGAGGGGTATCTCCCCGACGAAAGTGGAGGGGCTGCGAAAAAGGGGGGGCTGACCCTATCATGCAATCGGGCGACAAAGAGGAACTTCAGAGAAGAAGTCTTTTTATCCAAGTAGATCAAGACCCAGGACGAATTCTGGGAAAAGGAAACAAGGGTTAAAAGAATGCAACGAACAAAAGGGAGAGAAAAAAATGAAACTTGCGTGACATGTCCAAAAACTCAGGTGGAGGCAGGTCTTAAAGACGAAAGAAAGGTGGGGAATATGGATGAGGGGGGGAAGTACTAGAAAAGGGCTCGAAGAGGAAGGTTCAAAAAGGAAGAAAAAAAAATTTCATAACTACAGGGAAAGGGGAATAAACAAGCGCTCACGACCATGGGGACAGTATATTTAACGTCGCAAATGAGGGGTAGGAAAACTAACGAGAGACTGAATCGAATGCCCGCAAAAAACAGACAAACTATGAGGCAGCACCAAAAACAAGGGGTCATGAAGAAACGGGGAGTGTTGCGGACGAAAAGGGGAACTAGACTTTGGAAACACCAAGGATCAATTTGGGGTCGACAGTGGTAGCGCTCATTACTGAGGACGAGAAGAGAGGGAGAAAGGGTTCTCGCTGGGTGTGTCATCGGGATATGCCTGAGCTCGGGGGAGTGGGTGAGGAGGGAGGCGAGAGAGGGATGAAAAACCGGGAGTAACGAGAGTAGGAACGAAGGTTACTACGGAAAACGGGAGAGTCCACAGGATAAGAAGGACCGGACGGAGGCAGCACGGAAAGTACATAGGGGGAAGAGAAGCCTGCTCGAAAACACTCTACAGAGACCCTAAAACGGCAAACAAATAAATACTAGGGAAAAAAAATCGCTGATAAGATTTGGGCGGAACTCTCAGAACAGGGAAGGTCTGAAAAAACGAGGGGGGAAAAAAAAGAATACGTGTCGGGGGAGAAACAGCGCCACCTGGGGAGGAGGGGAGATACGTTCATGGGTTCCAAGGCCAAAGAGCCCTTGAAAAGGGGAGTCTATCTGAAGGACGGAGGGGTGAGCTTGCACGCGAGGCAGCACTGTTCTTTTCCAAAGGTTAAATCCCGGTAGGAAACTGCGGGGGGGGGGTGTCCTGGAATGTTTCATTGAGGGTAAAAGGGCAGTGGATGTCCCTTCTTCGAGAACCGATCACCGGGTAGGAAAATCCGGGGGAAAAGCGGGGCGAAAAATCTGACTCACTAAAACACAGGGGGGAGTGGGATCGAGTAAAGCGGCACGAAAGAAACAGAGTGGCCCGCGCGCATATCACACCACGCGTGAACCGCGAGCAGAAAAAACGAAATTAAGAAGATGGGGGGGACAACCAAGGAGTTAAAGTTTGCATTTAAGCGCCGCTCAAAGGAATTGAGTCAGGGGTCTAAGAGGGCTACTCGTAAGGTAGAACCGCTACGAGAAAAGAGAAAAAAGGAAAATGATCTAAATCAAGATGCTGAGATAATACTGTTACGTTTCTGCTAGAAGGGGCTTGAGGTTGAACACGGGGGGGACTGGGGAGAAAAAAAGGGGGTTTCCTCGTTCTTTAAGGGGATTAGGGAGCTATCGAGAACAACAAAAAAAAGGATTAGGGGGGATGTAAGGAGAGGAGAAATAGGGAGCGAAGACTAGGGGGGACAGGACAACCAGTACCGAACACCAAAGTTCAACTTAATCACAAAATCACAAAGAAAAAAAGCAAAACACAAAAAAAACAAAAACAAACAAAAACCAACAACAACACAACACACCACAAAATCGTGAGCAGAAATAACGTATATCGTAATATCGAGTTTAAAAAGGCCTTGAAAGGCCCTTTTTCCCAAGGTCAAGAGGAAGAGATGGGAAAGATCCTGAAGTAGCCGCCCTACTAATAAGCAGTCTGTGCAGACTGTCTACAACGACACAAAAAACGAGGATTTAAAAACCTTATGAAACCGGGCGGGGAAAAGTTCTATGCAGCTTTAGCGGGGGATCTGAGCGGAGTTCCACATTCGGGGGATGGACGGAATGGAGGGATCAACACTTCCCTTAGTGAGTTGGGAACAGCAGCAGGACCTGGGGTTTACCAGTGGTCCGTACGAAAGGGCTAGGGGGGACAGAACTAATTACAATGAGGAATCCAATTACAAGATAACCACATCTAAAAGTTGAAAACGAAGTTGGGCTAAGGAGTAGTAAAACCAACGCTATTACAACTCACCCATGCAAAAATGATCAAAAACCCTTGGGGCAACTGGTAAGCTATACCTGAACGAAGCCAATTAAAATTTGTTAATGAAGCACACTTTATGGGACGAGCCACCGGGACTATTACGCCGTGGCTGACCCCAGAGTCTTGAAACCCGAGCATTCCTGAGCGTCTAGTGACAGGAAAGTAACGGATAAAGATTAGGGGACATCTATGGGGTGTCCGGGGATCCAGTGGGATAGAGGCCAAAGGGGGTTAAAACTAATTAGCTGGAAACCGAGGGTTAAAGAAACAGGGCGTCGTCCTGTAATTTAATGTCCGTGGGAAAGGTTTAAGGAGTACGGGAAATGGGGATCAACGTTCCTCTCGGCGTGGGGGGTAGTAATACGTCATTGACCATCAGTGTTCAAAAAATCGAAGCCGCAGGACTACTCCTCAATTTTCGGGGGTGGGATTTAAAGAGCAGATCCCTATGAACTCAGACAATGTTCCGACTCTCCTGAGGGCGGACTGGGCCAGTAGAACAATCCAAACGTGACCAGTGTCAAAAAGTCTAAAAATGTTAGGGGGCATCTCGCATATTAGTTCTCAACGCCAGGGCATAACCGAACGGGGGTCGTGAGGGAAGAATCGGGTCTACTGTGGTTTTTGCGGGGGAGGCCAGGAACGCGAGCTAAAAGTATGCTAAACACAGCACTGTTGAGTCACTATGCTGGGGACTGGTTTCCAGGGAGAAGTTCGGGTCAATGAAAAACGAGTTCCTGGAAACGCAAAAAGTCGAGTGGGAGGACCTGTTTATTGAACAGGCCTGATTTCGGAGCCCGGGGGGTGCAAAAGAATGTCCTTCAAGACTATTGCCCAGGGTGTGGTTCCTCGAGGGAAACGAAAATGGAAGGGGAAAAACCGAAACGTGAAGTCCGACGTAGGTGTTTATTATGCCATGGGGGGGAGGGGAGAAGTAGTGGGGACCAATACAAGGTCAGAGACGTACTTCTTCACTCGGGTTGTCAGAAGAAAAAGACAGGGGAGATCAAAAGAAGTAATCGACCTCGGAGACGAGAGGGTCAGACAACTATGGGAAGTTTCAGCCCTGGTCTACGTACAAAAGGGGAGGCAGGGGGCAAAAAAACTTAGATTTCAAACGAAACCACGGTAGCGAGAGTAAGTAGAGGGTCCAGACTACTGAAGCAAAAAACCGTTTCAGGTTCACCTTCGTGAGGGGGCCCGATAGGAAGCTTTAAAAAAGAAACAACAAAACCCGGTTCCTAGGGGTAAGAAACTAAGGAGGTGGGGGAAAAAACCTTGTGGGGGTGCCCTTGGGCGAGGAAAAGGTCCCAGGAAAGGGAGAGGGAGAAACATCAGCACTAGGAGGGGTTTTGGTAAGAACAAGCCCGGACTCAAGAAAAAAGCCGTGGTACTACAAATACCTGGAGGGTCTATTCATCGTCGGAAAATACCTCGACCAAATAGAAGGACGAAGGGAATGTGTGGGGGAAAGAAGAGGTAGGTTCGGACCTTCGGGAGGGGGAAGGAATCAAAGATTCAGAGGCAGCCTCTAACCATTGGGGGAGGACCGACTGGATTAGATGGGAAAAGGGGATCAGCAGATTGCATCATGAACTAGCGCGTAGATGGAGTTTGGTAAGGAAGAAATAGGGAAACACATCCCCAAAAACAGATTTTCCCTCTGTGAAGAGAGGGAGGGAAGTGGCGGGGAACAGAAAGCACGACTGAAACATGTGTATTCCTTTGATAAGAAAGAGGAAGTGTAAAAAGAAGTGGAACGGTGAAAAACCGGAAAAGATGTCTGCAAAAAGAAAGAGCATGACAATTGGAAGAAACCGGGAATGGGGAGGGGTGAAAACGGGGCACCACTAAGCCTTCGTATTTGTTTGGTGTTAGGAATCGAAAAGGGATCGGCAATACTAATACCAGTAAGTCCTGGGTCGAATTTATTCTGATTGATAAAAAAGGGGCTTAATAAGGGAACGGAAAAACGTTGGTGCCGTCTTAGGGTGGAGGCGGGGAAGGCGAAGACAGATTACCGAATCGCTCAAAAAACAAGTCAGGAAGGAGAGGAATCCATGATTTCCCTGGCCGTGACCCGCCTACACCTACTCCCCCGGTTGCGTCATCAAGCCGGAGGACCGGTTGGGGTCAGGAAAGCCGGCGCTTCCTCAAAAAAAGAACCCCTACTGGGATGTAAGGTCGATAACAAGGCGTAAGAAAGCCTAAAACAAGAACGGCCAGGCTTTGTCTCAGGTGGTCAAAAGCCCGTGAGTGAAGGAACAGTTAAAGAGCTGCGTCGTTGTTAAGCACACCAACGTTGGGAAAAGAAAGGGTTGATAAGGATACAAAAGCACACGAAAAAAAAGGGGAGCGGGAAACCCCAAATCCTAGAAGCTGGGTGAAAAATCGGAGTATTCCCGGGGCCGAGACGGACGACAAAAAATAGAAAGAACTGTTTGAGGGGAACCATCAGAGAAGCCGGGAACTGGTAAACAAGCGACTCCAGGAGGAACTAATGGGGTCTTTCACTCGAAGAAATGGGAGGAAGGAATACACAGATAACTCGAGGACCATGGAACGAGGATAAAAAGTTCCAGAGAGAGGAGGTATGCGGTATCGCCGGCCTAAGAAAAAGTAAGTTTTCTACCAAAAAAGGGGGAAGCAGGGGGAATCGAAACCGGAGAGCTGGTAATGAATCCTATCGCGACGGGGAAAGGGGGGGAAGAAGCAAAAGCCGATACTTGACAGTCGAAGGAGAGTCAACGCCAGCAATTTGGACAAGATACAGGAAGAGGTCAAAGAAAAAGGGGCAAAGGAACGTGGGGAATCAGTGGGACAATTGAAATCTGCTCAAAGAAACAAAGTCTTGGAACCAAAGAAGTGCGGAACTGAGACACCAGTGCAGGGCCCGAGACATCAAGACGGGTCTACGCGTCGATAAGGGAGAAGGAGGGAGTCTAAACAGGGAAAGAGACGGCAGTGACTGATCCAATAAATCAAGTACTACTGACACACAAAAGGGGGATAAAGACCCCTAAGGCTGATGGCCCTAGGGGTGTCTGCTTGACCGCTTTCGTGTCTGCACAGGGGGGACACTGACTGGGAAATGGGAGGGGCACGTAATTCCACAACCAAGGGCTCAAAAATCAAACTGTCAAACGAGAATCCGCCAGCCAAGACAGTGGCGGAAAAGGTCTTCAAGGACCGGAAAAAGCAGACGAACGGAAAAAAGGACAAAGAAGAGGGGAGAGGGCTCACATTTATTTATACTACTTCTACTCGGAAAGGAGTCCCTAACAAAACAAAAACAAAGGGGAATCAGGCACTCACCCCCCCCGTTAGGATACTAAAGGAGGAAAAACTGGACTAAAAAAACAGGACGTGGGGAATCCCGAAAGGGTATGTGGGGACTACTTTTTTGCTTGCTCGTTCGCAGGGACAGTCTGTACAAGCAGGCAGAAACGGAGAGATGGGAAAAATTTTCTCGGATGGGGAAAACTACAACCGACTAAGACAGGACCTCTTTGGGGGGCGGAGCATGAGTAGAAGGGAAACCCTGCTGGCCCCGAAAGGTAGGAAAGAAGGAGGAAGGGTAGCGGCAATCGTGATTAAAAGGGCTTCGGGACCTTACTGGCCCGAAACTGTAGTAACAGTGGGGGAAAAGCCTCATTACAAAACGGCGTCTCATTCAACAAAGAGTAAACGGAACAACCCAATAAGAAAATGGCAAAACTGAGAGCTCTGTAAATTTGGGGACAGGAAACCGAGAGAAACTTCAGTTCGCCTGGGGTGCCATTCGGAAAACGGTGGGGGGGGTGGACAGGGCCCGAGGGCACCATCTCCAAAAAGGGGGGAATTCGGCGATACCTGGAAACAGGGGTGGGGGACAGAAAAAGAATAGTGCAAAGGGCATCTGTCAGTACAGGGAAAAAACACCGAGAGTAGCAGTGTAGAATTGATTAACCTGGAGCACGAGGGAAAAAAATAAGGGGAGAATAAGAAAGTTACGTCAAGAAGGTGGTACACTTGATCTGGGGGTCATTCTGGGGTAATTGTCGGCATGCTTCCTTCATGAAGGGCTAAAAGGAAAGGGCGGGTCGGAAAGAGTGGCCAAAAACTAAAGAAAAATCTAGCTTCAACTAAAGAAAAACTGGACTTGTGCGAGAGTACGGCACTAAGTCCCACTCAAAAAGGGGGGACAAAGATGATCCTACACCGGTAAAACGCGTATCGGGACATAAGGCCGTAATGTTGAACCTGAAACATCTGGTATGGGCGGTTAAAACAAATGAAATTGCTTCGTCGCGTCGGATACTATTTCCAGGGATCTACCTATCACGCAAACCAAATGGCAATGCAAAAAAGCATTGCAGGGGAGATAGACGTGGGTGAGGTAGAAGGGGGGTTGGAGGGGAACACGGGGGTCGTCCTGGGTTTAAAGGTTCCGTATTGGCGAGTCGAAAAAA